>Ga0209566_100247_pt1 | contig 51752 bp, 59 predicted proteins | sample Araplavi_mTSA_r2_2_FD_184287 | JGI IMG/M metagenome (GOLD analysis project Ga0209566, IMG submission 184287) | Arabidopsis root microbial communities from North Carolina, USA - plate scrape CL_Cvi_mTSA_r2 (SPAdes) (version 2) | ecosystem: Host-associated > Plants > Roots > Endosphere | place...
CCAATTTGATATAAATGGAAAAGTGCTGTGGGTCAATCATAATTTCGCGAAAGCTATGGCCTGCACCGCTTCCGAGATGCCGGGTATGACATCAGAGGGAGAATCATCTTGACTCTGAGGGGGGGGCTTTTGTTATAGGATGGATAGCTTTATACAGATGAATTGATGGTATACTGTAATTAAACGCTGATAAAGGTTGACTTTTTCAAAGCTCTAAGGAAGATCGGATTTATTAGAAGGGGGATGCGTAATGAACATAAGGGTTGATCAGCAAAATGATTCAAAGGTAGCCATTGTCGATAGTTCTGAACTCTTAATCCAAAATGTCCAGGATGCTTTGGATTTAATGGCATCCATTCAATATAATCATGATAGCTATAAGATCGTTATTCACCAATCCAACATTACGGAGGATTTTTTCGAATTAAAGACAAGATTAGCAGGTGATATTCTACAGAAATACGTAAACTATCATATTAAGTTGGCGGTTGTAGGCGATTTTAAAGTGTATAACAGTAAGAGTCTTAAGGATTTTATTTACGAATGCAATCAAGGGGAACAGGTTTTCTTTCTTGAAGATGAAAGGTCAGCAGTCCAAACTCTCCACTCATTACGCTAACTTAACACAATAGCTTAATAAGCCCTAGCTGGCGACAAGAAAGATGCAAATACAAGGATTTCGTAATTCCGTTATAAATTAATTTCCTACATAGTTCAAAATAGGGAGCAGTTCGCCGCGGCCGGCAGCTGTTCCCTTTTTGTTTTGGGGGACGGCCAGTGATTAGTCATACCTCTGCGGGGAATAATTTTTCCTGGTAAACACATCTTAGTCATATAGGTGATTAAAAAAGAAATGGAGAATATGAAATGGATAATTTGGATCAACTGCCACTCTCATCTACAGAATTATGAACATTGTGGATGGCATATCAGGAAAAATCAATGTTGATGAGGATCTTAGAATATATCGTTGAAAAAGCAGATGATGATGAATCAAAAACCATTTTTAAAACACATTACAACAAGTCAACCCAGGGTTTACAGATGATAGCGGACATTTTTCAAAGAGAAGGAGCTGTCATTCCAACCGCATTTACGTCGGCAGATGTAAACAAAGGTGTTCCTCGTTTGTTTGATGACATTTTTGACCTTATGTATGTTCGAATGATGGCAAAAGTAGAAATTGGTCTGTTTGCGTTGCACTCGAGTATGTCATATCGGGCAGATATCATGAGCCTGAACAATCAATTTACAGTTGAGGCCACGGAAACATATAACCATATCACACTTTTGCTTCTACAGAAAGGCGTCCTGGCAAGACCTCCTCATGTTTCGATGCCAAAAGAAGTGGATTTTGTTCGTGACAAAAATTACATGAGTGGATTCAACCTATTTACTGAAACAAGAGCGTTGAATACGATAGAAATTGGACATCTTTATCAAACCATTGAAACAAACATAACAGGAATGCAAATGATGACTGGATTCGCACAGTCTGCAAATGATGGACAAATCAAAAGTTATTTTGTTAAAGGAATGGAACTTGCAAAGAAAATCATAAGTACTTTAAGTGATACTCTAACTCAAAGTGATATTCAACCGCCTGCTACTTGGATAGGAAGGGCGACGGATTCAACCGTAAGACCATTTTCCGATAAATTGATGATGTACAACACCAGTTTGCTGTCTTCCTTTGGTCTTGGGAGCAATGCAATTGGCGCGGCATTCAGTTTACGAAGTGATTTGCCTCTCAAATTAGCTAATCTTGAAAAGGATATTCTTACCTTTGCTTAAGACGGCGGAAAACTAATGGTAAAGAACGGATGGATGGAGGAACCACCTCAATCAGAGGATCGATATCAGTTAATAACACCATCTTCAAAATAATATAAACTAAATGATGGGCAATAGAAATATAAGGAAGATAGAAGATGTGGTTTCGTTGGGAAAACGAATTGAGAAATTGCTTTGGAGCATTGCCCTTCCAGGTTTTGGCCAACTATTAAATGGGAAATACATCAAGGGTGTACTACTCATTAGTTTGGAATTTCTCGTAAATGTGAAATCCAATTTTAATGAGGTCATTATTTCAAGCTTTCGCTGGGATATTTCAAAATTCACCGTGGCCGGCAGCTGTTCCCTTTTTGTTTAACTAAAAAAAATAAAGAAAAATTCGAGTAATTTATTTTTACGACAAGTTTCAACAGATTTTGCGTCTGCAATCAGATATGATAATGTATAGTCCCGTTTTGAGCAGGGCTTAACGTTTAAACGATGGAGGTTATTTAGGAATGGAAACAGGTACAGTCAAATGGTTTAATGCAGAAAAAGGGTATGGCTTTATTCAAAGAGAGAACGGGGACGACGTTTTCGTTCATTTTTCTGCCATTCAAGGTGAAGGATTCAAATCTTTGGACGAAGGACAACGCGTTGAATTCAATGTTGTAAAAGGCCAACGTGGACCTCAAGCAGAGAATGTTGTAAAACTGTAATACAGACATCATAGCCTGTTCTTGACGAAATGTCAGGAGCAGGCTTTTCATTATCTCTTGTCGATGAAACCACGACAACAGGCTGCCGACAGAATCGGCAGCTTGTTGAACTACCATGTTATCTCACCGAGGTACAACATAGGATGCATGGATGGCTATGGGGAGTTGCGATTCCGAAAGACAGTCATTAGTTACAGCTACCACTCGGATTTATATTAATGAGCGAACTTAGTCGGATTAAACTCCTCAGGGAAAACTTCTTCGAAGTGGTCCTTTTTCTCAAACAGGTTAAACCAAGCACTAGCTATGACATCTGGATCTCCAACTGTGCCAGCTTGTATCATTGTGCCAATAGAGAGGTGTCCGACAAATACCCCTTTTGCTTTCAACTCATTGTACAGGTTGGTAGCATAATTACGGATACCAGACATCATGACTCCTCCATTTCCAACAATAGGTAAAGGAGCCATAGCAGAAATACCAGTCGTGAATAAAATGGCACCAGCGCCGTTTTGTATCATTTCAGGCAATACCTCATTGACTGAAAGTACGGCTGGCAGCAGATAGCTACTCATTTGTTCCAACACACTTTCCGGCGTCGTTTCCAGTACATGGGTGAATGTACCCCACCCTCCATAAGGACTGAACTCTAATACGTCAATGGAGCCGACCTCCTTTTTTACTGCCTGGATAGCCCCTCTTAAAGCAGCCAAGTCCGTGACGTCCGCGACAAAAGCATGCGCCTCAATATGCAATGCCCCTAGTTCCTTCATCATTTTGGATAATTTCTCATGATTACGCGAGATAAGGGCAACCCTAAACCCGTTAGTCCCAAATTTTTTGGCTATGGAAAGCCCCAGTCCAAGGCCTGCTCCTACAATGACAATGGTCTTCATTTTTCTTGTCTCCTTTATTCTAATATAATTAAACTAACGCATGTTGCTTTAGTTAATAATATACTGCCGCTTCAAATGGGCATCAACCGACAAATGGCACTCAAATGTTGCTATAGCAACAAATTTAATAAATTGTCAGTGCAGCGGAGGGAAGAACATGGCGACCAAAGTATTAAATATGAGAACGACTCCTACGAAGCAGGCATTGATCCAGGCGTTCTTTCAATTGGTTTCAAAAAAGGATTTCGATAAAATGACGATTGCGGATATTGCTAAGGGAGCACAAGTGAATCGGGCTACCTTTTATGCTCATTTTAATGACAAATACGAATTATTAGATTACATCGTAGGGGACTCTGCCTCGAATGCTATCGTTAGCCGAACGAATGGGGAAGTAAAATTCGATCAAGAGAGTATTTCTCAACTTGTATTAGCTCTATGCGATTATTATCAACAGCCCAACATCCCTTGCCGCAGTAGCTACATCGCATTAGTTGTACCGCAATTGAAAGATAAAGCGATAACTGAATTGAAGGCGTATTTATTAAAAGGCTTAGATCCTATTTGCTCAGAGGATGAAAAGGCTTTTTATACATCTATTTTTGCGCAAATGATCCATGATGGTGCCTTTCAATGGGCTTCAGGCAAAGCGGTATTCGATAAAGAGGAAATTGCGAAGAAGGTTGCATTGTTAGTAATGAATGGGTTTCAGTCTTCTGCAAAGTTCAACTAAAGGAGCACTAACCCTAAGAGTAACCAAGTTTTACGGTGTATTCCAACATGTAAGCGGGTTCACTTGTCATACTGTGGGGACTTTGGTGAGTAAGGCTAAGTTAGATCTTAAAGTTGTCTTTACCCAAAAAGAAAACCACCCTTTGAAAAGGCGGTCTTTCAATTCCGTTACGCTCAATTTTCGTTTTGCTACATCACCTTAATATTCATAATGATCATATCCTCCACATCAGACTGTCAGATCATGATCTGATTTTATGTTAATCGCTTCTTGTAGAAGTCGTTGGAGTACAGCAGCAAAAACGGCGATAACCAACGAAGCAAAGATGATGATGAGTCCTATGAATACAATAGGAGGGTCAACTTTCTTGGCTATAAGTCGAAAGAGTGGCAAACCTAATACATACAAACCACTGATTGTAATCGCACACCACCTTATGTTCTTTAACGCCTTTACAGATAATTTCGAGAAAGCTGTGTTGTCGTCAATGTACTGTAAAAGATGAAAAGCCTGATAGAGTGCAAAGTAAAAAGGCACAGCCGCTCCATACATCAGGATGAAAACGAGATATTTCATTGGGGCAATACTTGGATACAAACTAGCTGCGAATTTTGCCAGTTGGGGCACTAGAAATATACATAAAGCTAGAACCGCAATTCCAATCAAAAAAATAATTCCCTTTAGAAAAGTAGTTGAACCCTGTTTAGCATTCATGTAAAGCACCTCACTGATTTGATGATAAAATGACTTTAACACACAATTTATCGTTTATCAATAAATTTATGTTGTTTTTAATTATATTATTGTTGTTATATGGATATCCTTTTCGTTTTGAAAAAATAAAAAGCATTTCTCAATTTAAAGAAATGCTCTTACTTAAATGTTAAATGTACATCTTGTTCATAATCAGGCAATAGCCGGATTTTTACTCCTTATTGTGGCTGCAATAGGAGTAGGGAAAAACCTCAAACGTCATAATCAATAATTTTTAAAAAAAGAAACTGATAGAAAATCAGTTTCTTTTTTAGATTAGTGAAAAAGTATTTGTAATAAATCAACTTTTCAATGTTAGGATAAACAGTATGTTGAGAGTCGGCATCGTCAAAATGGTTGCTTATTCTTTGAGATTTTTCTTGTATTGAAAACCTAAGATCCACGAGAAAGTCCAATCCCTGGACTGGAGACGGAATTTCGGATTATGATTCGAAGGACTTGATCCCCCCCATTCGTACCCCGTAGAGCGGAAATGGCTTCTGTTACATATGAAAAACAAACCTATAATAAAATGAAAAAAACACGCGAGGCACAAGGCTTCGCGGGTTTCTGTATTATATGACCTGTAGTGGGCTCGAACCAATGACCCCCACCCTGTCAAGAGATTAGACTCGTTCACTGGTCAACTCTCCTGATCACGTAAAGCCGCGTATATATTGGATAATTCATTAATTGATTCACTTTCGGTAACCTCTAAAAATCTCTGCTTGTTTATGCTTTCCTGCCAAAAAACCTGCCAATTTTGTTTGAGCATATCCGAGGTTCAACGATCGTAAAGTCATTGTTTTGAGTTCCACGATATTTTGAACTTGAATACTGCCTACAAAAAGCCGCGACGGTGCAAATCCCTGCTTATAAAAAGGAGGGTGACATCCAAGCAAATGGTTTTTTTGAGAGAGCATTGATAAGCCTCATCCTTGGATGCCATATTGCTAGTATCATACATTTAGACCCGTAGCTAATTGCTGGGTCTCTTTTTTGTTCTTTAATGTTATATAACTAGTAGAAGAACTATTATATGGCAGTTACTTCCAAATGGAAGGAGACTAGACCAAAGTCTAGTTGTTTGGTTAACCAATTAATTATATATTTGTTGGGGTTCTCCCATTCATTTTTTTATCTAATATATTTATACAAAATATACATCTGCGAGCGTTTTTCCATTAGCAAAAAACAAAACAGGAATGGAGGAGCAAATGGAACTGAGGCATTTAGAGTACTTTATGGTGCTTTGTGATGAGCTTCATTTTACAAGAGCATCTGAAAGATTAGGAATAACACAACCGACATTGAGTCATCAAATCAAAGCATTAGAGGACGAAATCGGTATTAATTTATTTGACCGGAATGGAAAGAAAATATCGATCACTGAGGCTGGTTCAGTACTTAGAATCCAAGGCGGAAAAATCATGAGCAACATTAAAAGTACGTACGAACAAATTAGTGAACTGAAAAAGCTTGGAAAAAGCAATCTTGTTGTGGGAACGCTATCTGGAGAAATCAATTATTTAGTCGCTCAAACCTTAAGTGAATTCCATAAAATGTTTCCTAACATTAACATCAAACTCATCGTTTCCGATGGGGGGATTCAAGATGTCATACACAATAAACTTGATTTGGTCATAACAGATCTTCCTTATGATGAGGACAAGGTGAGAACGGTGCCGCTGTATAAGGAGCAATTTTATTTAGTTGTTCCTAAAAATCATAAATTAACAGATAGAGATACGATTGATTTGGAGGAAATAGGAAGATACGGTTTGATTATTTGTCCGCAGAATCATCATTGCAGGCAGTTAATCGATAAAACCTTTCAATCGCTAGGAATCAACCTGACGCCGATCATTGAGACCAATACGATTGAATCGATTCTAAGATTGGTTAAAGATGGGGTAGGTTTCAGTATATTATCGAATACGCTCCTAAGCCTTTTTAAAGACGAGAATATTCATAAACTATTAATTGTTAATCCCAATTTGTACAGAAGGATCGGGATCGTGTATCACAAGGATAAGCATCTGGGGCATTCAGGCAGCAGAATTATTAAGCTCCTTCAGGACCAAGTGAATTTGCTTATTTCATGATAGAGAGTCTTCAAACCTGTAAAAGAACAACAATAATTAAATTAGGAGTGAGATGGGACGAAAGTAGAAGAATTCTAAACGAGAGTGTTTCAGTAGTCTGCAACCAACTGCATGTTAGCAAGGATGAGGTTACATTAGGAAGCAAATTTGTGGATGATTTGCCGAATCATTGGACTTTACGGAATTGGTAGCAGGATTTGAAGACGAGTTCGCCATTGAGATTCCAGATTCAGATTTCGGCAAGTTATCAACCGTAGCTGGTACGATAACCTATTTGCAAATAATGGTTTGGATTTAACAAGCCAACTCTTCCTGCTTGTGCTGTGTATGGAGTGGGGAGCTTCCATTACAGCTGTATTTTCCTATTCTGGAAGAGATGGCGCGCTGTCATGGCAGCATTCGAATGAGGAGAACCAGTGAAAACGGAAGTGAGGAACAACAACTCTTCTGGCTGCTAAAAGAAGCTTCTGGCGAAGCGCAGATCGCGTTCGCGCTTACCGAGCCGGATAACGGAACAGGTGAAGATTTAAGATGATATTATCCCCTTTCGAAGAAAGCACATTGCAGTGTATTTGGAGGGGATATTTTTATGGGTAAATAAGAAAGACAAACGATGTGGAGTTTAAGCATAAAGCCGTTTTGGGATTACCTGCTTAAAGACGGAGTCTGAGTCGTCTCGCGACAAGCGTGCCGTCTAGAATTTCGCATACCCCGATTGGCGATTCGAACGTCTGAGACAGGAATACCGTATCGTAGTTTCGAGGCGAGAGCGAACATTCGCCCTGCCGAATGGGTAAATCTCACGCTAGAAATAAACGAGACCCATCTAACAGTCTTTGTCGATGGAGCCAAGTATACTTCATTATATAAGCCAAAGGCGGAAGTAACTACGGAAATATGGATCTGTTCGTAGACATTGGCACCGAGGCTTTCTTTTCTGAGCTGCAGTTCACAAAGCGACTGAAGGTGTGAAAATCTGCGTTTTCATTTTTCATCAATTGTAGAGTCCGTCCATTTATTTATCAATATCGCTAAAAGTAAAAATGATAGGTTTATTGAATGATAAAGTTTCGATTGCCATAACACCAATATAGAGCTAATGATTGCTGTAATCAATACCAAGATTTCAATGATGTGATTGAATATTCTATATTGACCTATCGTTTTGATTTAGTAATACTACGTGTTAAATACTAGATTGAAGCGTAGGGGTTGATTCTTCGATGTATAGAAGTACCATTATCGGGGCTGGACCATCTGGTCTCCATGCAGCCATCCATTTAGCGAAAGCTGGACTGAAGCCATTAGTCATAAATGGGACTGAGCCATGTCATTTAACTACTGATGTACGGGATAACAGACTCAAACAGCCAGAAAACTTTGGTGCCGATTATCGCTACAAGCGTGTTATCGGCGTTGACTTATCTAAACGTCCTTTCGCCATAACGATGGAAGGCCAGCAGGAAGTGCAAGCTGAAACGTTAATCATTACGAATGGGATAAAAGCTGAATATCTCAGTGTTCCTCGGAAGAAAGAGCATTTCGATCACGAAATTCGTAGCAGCACAACGCATCAAGATCTCTTCTTCCGTAATAAGCAGGTTATCGTCATCAGCGGAGATGACACAGCCATCGTAGCAGTGGAAGCTTTGACTCAAAACGCGTCAAAGGTAACAGTAGTCCATCGCGAAGCTGAGGTTCATGCTTCCAAGTATCTTCTGAACCGCGTTCGTGAAAATAGGGATATAACATGGATGCTGAACCGCTCTCCAATTGAAATATTGGGTGACAATCGAGGCGTTATCGGGCTCAAAGTGATCAATCATAAGACTGGCCGAGAAGAGGTGATTCCGGCTGATGGTATATATGTTGCAAGCGGCATGAGGTTAAGGAATCTAGCTATGGACAGACAGCCACTGACGGATTCACTCGGATGGGGGTTGTGGCTCTTGTACGAACATCGATGATGTATCTTAGCTCTATAAAGAGTTTTTGGAGCAGTGTTTAGATGCTAAAAAGCTAAAGGTTAAGCAGCGGACGCTAGAAAACTACACGTGGCTTGTTGAAAAGCACATTATTCCGGTGCTCGGAAACATTCCGATAGGTAAATTGACGGCGGATCGGATCGAAGCGTTTTATGGTGAGCTAGTGGAGAAGAATACGTTGGCAAGCGAAAACATATCGAAGATCCACACGCTCATTCACGAATCACTTAATCGTGCTATGCGCAGGGAGCTGATTAATAAGAACGCGGCAGCGCTAGTCGATCGGCCTCGGATCGCAAAAACGCTAATCACGGTATGGGATAAGCAGCAGAGTCAAGCGTTTCTGCATGCGGCGCGTGAACACCGATTTTTTGTTGCATTTATTCTAGTTCTAACTACGGGCATACGCCTATCAGAAATATTAGGTTTACGCTGGCAGGATGTTGACCTAGATGCCTCTGAACTGTCAGTTGTACAAGCGTTAAGTCATGACGGGAAAGAGCTATCCGAACTAAAGACGGCAAGCTCGGGAAGGAAGATCGTACTACCTAGTGAAACGGTGGTAGCCATGAGGAAGCGTAAGGGGCAGGCAAGAGAAGAAGCTTTTGCATTAGGACGCACGCTTAAGCCATCCGACTTGGTTATCAGCACAAGTCTCGGGACGAAGGTAATTCCGCGTAATCTCGTACGCACGTTTTACCAACTGCTCGCAAAGGTGGATGTTCCTAGGATTCGTTTTCATGACCTGCGGCATACACATGCTACGCTGCTGCTCAAAGCCAATATCAATCCGAAGATTGTCGCCGAACGACTTGGTCATGCTAACGTCCGAGTAGAGGTGCAGGATAAAGAGCCTGTAATAACAGAAAAACCCTTGCAGCACAAGGGCTCAAGGGTTTTTAACTAGTATGACCTGTAGTGGGCTCGAACCACTGACCCCCACCCTGTCAAGATGGTAAAAGGGCTTCCTGTAGGCTCCTTTTGTGCTCTCCAGCCTTATAAATAAGGGGATTTTGGACTTCATTTATCCTCTAACTTCCTTAAACATTTTCTAATGCGATACCAAAAATGATACCAATTTTGAGTGAATTATAGTGCTGCAAATAAAGCAGACTACCTTGTTATAAGGTAGTCTTTTTTCATGTTGCATTATCCGAGCCTGCTCACATATAATACAATATACGAACAGACATTCCTTTTTGGAGGTGATTCAGTGCTCCGCGATATTGATCGCAAAGTATTGCGCATCTTATATAACACATCATTAAACCGTACATCTTTACCATTACTTCGAGCGCTTAGTGTAAAGACAGGTAAAGGTGAAAACGAAATCCTATTTATCTTAAGAAAACTGCATGATTCTGGGTTTATTATCTGGGATCAATTAACGAGTAATTACCAAATCATCAAAGCATGGGATAATGATGCTGATGTAAAAGCTTATTTGCAATACAGCGGTTCATCCAGTTTGATTGGTAAAATATAGTGCCTCAAATAAAGTGAGTCTGTCCCATTTTTTATGGAGCAGACTCTTTTTCATGTGGCGTTATATATCCCAGAAGTCGTTGATTCTTTTGTCGGGATCATACCTTTTTATTACTGTGATAATTCTAACCATAGTTGTACCGCTTGGAGATTGACTACTGTCTTCGCAAAGGTATCTAATTGTTGTAATACTTGCGTCGCACATACGAGCAAATTCTCCATAGCCAAATTCATGACTCTCTAGCCACTGACCTAGAGGGGTAAGGTTAACCTGTTTTTCTTCTTTAAAATTGTTTTGAAAGTCTTCCCATAGATCTTCTGGAATTATCTTATAACCATGGATTTCTAAAGAACTGATCATTTGTTGAATCGATCTATGTGTTAGATAACCCAAATCGGATAAATCATGAACTTCTCTAATGTGTTTTATTGTTTTTTCATTTATGCGAGTAATTTCAGATAGTTTTTCTTGAGAAATTTCATTGTCAATTAACCAAATACTGAATTTGCTTATGTTCGGCCAAAACATTTCCGCGGTTACATTTAAGTGGAGTCTCTTTAACTCGGAAATAACAGATGACATCAATTTGAAGTTAGGTTCAAAATTTATATCTGTGGAAAGCCGTGACAAGTGATGTCTGTTTAAACCAGTATGATCTGAAATCCATTGTTGATTTAGTTTATTATCTATAATCCATTTGCCAAATTTCGTATAGGTCTTACCAATGCCATTACCAAGGATTCTATATTTTTTCATTGGAACTCACCTCAATAAAGCATATGAGGTAATCTTTATTGTACAACCTACTTTCTTCAAAAATCGAATTCGTATACTGTTTGATTGTCATATCCTCTAAACTCCCGCATAGTCTATATGCATACACGATCATAAGCTTCTCTCTTTTCAGCCTTCAGGCGGTAGAGAAGCTCGACATACCGTGTTTACAATGATGTATACTTAATTGTTTACAAACTCATAAATTTCATAAAATTAATAAAAGCCCGAAGGAAGGACTAACTTCCCATGGGCTTATTTTTTTCGTCTATGCTCCATATGTCCTCAACCTTTAAATCAAGCAATTCCGCTATCCTCAAAGCAGTTTCCACGTCAGTTTTAGAGCCTCGCACAATCGCACTCACAGTATTGCGATTCATTCCTAGTTTATCGATGATGTATTTCTGCTTCATACCACGTTCGGCCAATATGTGCTCTAGTCTACATACCATAGGATCACCTCAACGCCATACACATTCCCTAAATTGTCCCAGAAATCCTGCTTTAACGTGAAAAATTTATTTATTGGACGTGCATAATTCGACATGTCCACTCCATAAGGTGAGGTATACAACAGTAAACGGAGGGCGAACACCATGAAAACATTGATTAGCTTTAGGCTTCGCAATGTACTAGACGCTGATTTAATCGCAATTGAGATTGAGGATGAGAAGTTGCCAGACCTATGTCGAGATGGATTAAGACTTATGCTTGGAATACGCACGGCTAAGGCCTTGGAAATAAAAGAGAAGCAGATCTCTTTGCCTCCACCTACGCAGACAAAAGAAAAGACAGCCCACATCCTACAAGGGAAGCCAGCTGTCTTTGTTCCGAAAAAGAATATTTGATATTACATCCCCAAGTCATAAAAGTATTCGTAAGCAATCAAGCAACCCACAGCCAAGATCATGTACATGATATGACACCGTCCTCAGTTAATTTTGATCACTATTTTAACCATGTGGAGAGTGAGTTAATCATGGTATCAACTGCCTTCCTAATTGGAGCTATTGTTTTCGGATCAATGAGCATTTACCAAACAGGAAAGGGGATATATCAATGGCTAAGACGCAAGTAGTGAAATGGTCAGATTTCTTCTCTAGAGAGGTTTCTAGCCCAAAGGAACAAACACCAATCGATGTAAAGAAGGTGGCTAAAAAGTGCCTTCCTGTCGCTGCAACGGTGCTTGCAGGGTTAAACTTTGCTCTACATGGAGATTTAACAGCATTCGCTTCCGTACCGACTTCAATTAATGAGGATGCGATTTATGCCTTTGCGAATGCCTCTAATGTTGAATTCGCTGAAAAACTAAGAATTGCGACAAAACCTATACGTGACATAATCATGAGTTTCGGGCATGAGATTTACGGAGTCATGATGTTATGGGGTGGCATCGAAGCTCTAATTGGAAAGTTTCAACAGGGAGTTCAACGAATGAAAGCATCGACTATTGCTTATATCCTTCTCGTTTGGGTTCCATGGATTGTTGATACTGTAAGTGCAACGGTGCCGCACTAATGTTTAGCATAATTACTACAGCATTTCTGTTAAAGACGTTTTGGGGCGCAGTCCCATTTTTGTCTATGTGCATCAAACAATTTTTCAAGAGGTGATGTAATGAGGTTCTTACTTACTTCTCACGGAATGACGCAACAATTCCCTGTTGGTGATATTTTCAATTCAGTTGGTGACAAAGTGGCTGATAAGGTTACTGATAAATTTCTTCAAGGTGTATTTGAGTTTGGTTCATGGTTCGCTGACAAAGGATTACTGATGTTAACCGAAGGTTGTATGGTGTTCGGAATGTTCTGCTTTTTAATGGCTATCACTGGCAAAGGTAAATGGATGGAAAGAGGGGTAAAATCGATGATTGCCTTTGCTCTATTGGGGGTGGCAGCTCATGCAGTTTAGATACACTGAAGAAACCAAGATTACCTTAGTAAAGTTGGCCAATAACTTTCCAAAGACACCATTTGAAAAAATCGCAAAATATGCGGAAGAAGAGTTTATGATTCCATATCCGCTTGCGATGAGTACTTTGCTTATTCTTGTTGGAATGGAGTTGATCAAAGAATGATATTTAAACTCCTAAACGGGAAGCAAACAGAAATGATTCAATTGCAAGTTACACCAGATCGTGAAGTGTTCAACAAGAAAGTCCATGACTTATTTCGTGGGCTATCAACGTTTTATGTTGCACCATGGCAAACGCTAAAAGGTAAAACGTCAGGAGCATTATGGTGGGATGTAATCATCCAGAAGGGTTCAATTAAGTTTTATGTAACGTTTCCATACGAATGGACTAAAGAAATCCGTACATTGATTCAAAATACATGGGAAGGATGCTCCATTGAAACCGTGTATGCACCATGTCTACCGACTGTAATCCCATTGTCTTCAGATGTGTGCGAGCTAAAGTATCGCCGCTCTGACTTGTTCGCAATTAAGGTGGATAATCGAATGGAAATAGAACCGTTAGATTCGATCCTATCCATCGTTGCTGATTTAGAGGAAGGTGACTTAGCCAGGTACAGTATTTGTGCTGAACCTACAAGTCGATTAGATTGGCAAGACCATGCAGAGCGACTGTATAAACAATTCAAGGATGGTAAGACACCGAAGCGTAAACGAATCACTAAGAAGGAATTATTTGTTTCAGTGGGGGAAGGTATCACAAACCTTTTGCAAAGTCTGTTTGATGGTTTATATAAGATCATGGGCGAAGAAGATAATACGCGAGTCAAATCCGATGATTACGAGAAGCGATTGTTAATGATGGATGGTCTGGATAAAGGTACGGTTAATAAAATGCGTGCTCCAGTGTTCAATACCCATATACGTATTGCCTCACACTCACAAGACAAGACGCGTCAACAGATTATCATGCGTTCAGTTGCGAACTCATTCAATGACTTGAATGCCGAAAATGAACTAGAAAGACATGATTATCATGATAAGATTAAACCCATTATCATCAACGAATTGAACAGTTTTAAAATAAGCTGGCCTACACGCTTTGACTATGATAAGAACAAAATGTCCAATGAAGAGTTGGGAAGGCTTGTTGAATTGCCAACAGCAGCACTACAGGAGAAGTATCAAGAAATTGACTGTTTGGACACGCGACAAATAGATGTGCCAGCTTTACTTTTAAAGAAAGGAATTCCACTAGGAAATGTGGAGTATAAGCGGATCATGAAAGAGGTGTTTTTTCCTTGTGACAAAAAACATTGGGATGAACTTTCATTACCTTCCGTTGTAATTGGTGGCATGGGAGCAGGCAAAACATTTTTTGCGGCTATGAGAGCGGCTAAGTTTGTAGAACAGGAATTTTCTGCAATTCTGTTTGATCCGAAGAAAAGCGAAGTTTGGAATGACTATATTAAGAACATGATTCCTGAAGGTAAGCGAAGACGGTTCTTAATTGGTGAAATACTTTTAGGTTTAGACTTTCGTGAGGTATTACATTCAAGCGGAGCACGTAATCGACTGGCACAGATCCTAATGCACTTTCTAGCAGACAATACAGATTCAGCAGGTGCACAGACTCAGCGATTCCTCAAGGCTGCTGTATTTGGTATGAGAACCGGCAGGATAGCGGAGATTATGCAAATATTCCAAGACAAACAGTATCGGGCAAATATACTTAAAGAGATGCCTGATGGGATGCACAAAACCACACTACAGCAATTCGATAATGAGAAAGAGGATAGGCAACGACAGATATTAAGCCCTATTTATAACCGTCTAGATTTGATTCTAGGCGACGAATACCTTGAGAGGTGTATGAAGACTACCGAAGGAATAGACATGGTTAAGATCCTATCTGAACGCGGTATGTGTACTGTTATAGACATCCCAGACCGATTAAACAGTAGAGAAGCTAAGGATATCATGATTAACCTTCTTACATTTAAAATTGACATTGCGATGAGTTTACGGAGCGAAAAGGATATTTATCCTGTTGCCGTGTTCTACGATGAGCCTCACCGATATTTACGTAGCGCGGACTTGTGGAAGAAGTTGGCTGTTGAGAGTAGAGCATATCGCATTGCTTTCTATTGGCTATTCCATTCGTTTGACCAACTTAACGGAGCTGACAATAAGCTGCTACAAATAATTAAGGATGCTGGGCCTCATTATTATTTGTTTAATTCATCCGAATCTACTTACGAATCATTAAAGAAAGTCATATATCCATTTACTGTGGAGGATGGGTTAAGGATTAAGAAGCGTCATGCCATTTGTGCTTTACGTGTTGGTGACACGAGAATGAATCCGCTAATGATTAACATGAAGGCTCCAGTGTGAGCCTTTTTTATTTAAAAATGCTAGTTTTACATTTACATATGATCCAAGTATTATAAGGGTATAAACCATAAATTGGGAGTGGGTCATCTGATGTTATCTGGAATGTTGAAAGACAAAGTAACGTTAATCAAGCAAGATGGAACAGAGATCACAGATATTAAAGCAAATGTTCAAACCAAAATTATATTTATTGAGGATGGTAGACTTCCTATTGAAGAAGGCGACAAGTTAGTTAGATATTTATCTAATGGTCTATCAGAAAGTTATCTGGTTCTTGATCGGGGGTATTATGAGAAGCAAATGGGGTTTGACGCTCATTATCAAGTAAAGGTAGTTAAGGAAACAACCAGAGAACTAACTAAACCTGCACCGACTATGAATATTAACATTGGCACTGCTTATGGTTCAAACGTTGGAACTCAAGGTAATGCTTCAATAACTAATACTTTTAATTTCGAAGCCCTTGACAGGGAGATTGAAGAAAAAGGTAAAGAGGACAAAGAAGAACTAAGGCAGATGATTGCTGAAATTAAAGAGTTATTTGAAGATAGTGAGAAGGTTAAAAAAGGATCGCTATCTAAATTCTCCGAGATGATGCAAAAGCACAGTTGGATAACTGGAGCTGTAGCTAAATTAGGTCTTGATTTTCTTATAGGAAGCCATAAATAATTATTTTTCGTCTTCGGCGCAACAATTGAAATGAGGTAGCATATGGCAAGTCGCGGAACGACCTTACATGCGCCATCAAATGAAACCTTAGTTTATATGGTGATTTTTGTATTTATGATTGTGTTTTTCTTATGGCTGATATTTAAGAGACGATAGATTTCAAAGTTGAAAATAAAAGCCGTGAGGTTTATACTTACGGCTTCTTTCCCATACTTATTTTAATGAAAATGGAAAGATGGGACGAGCGACTAATGGGCTGAAGAAAGCAAAGATGAAATCAAAAAACATTTGTTGAAAAAGTTGAATACTTAGGCGATATTTATGAATTAACTACATATTCAAATGGTAGTGAAAAATTATATTGCGAAAAAAACAAATATGGATTTAAATCAAGAATTAGATTTTCTGGAGACAAAAAGAAAAATGAGGAAGCAGAGACGGCACTTAATGAATTCATCGTTAACTATCTACTATGAACCAGAGCTAAAACGGAACTTACCCAAAATAGAAGCCAAGACTTCCTCTGTCTTGGTTTTTTAAGCATTTAAATACTAATCGACCAACATTCACAATAAAATAGTACAAACTAATATGTTGGGGGTTGTTAGAGACGAAGAATGGAATGAGTTCGAAACTTGAGTTTAAATATGAAAATAAAGCATATCTATATTTAATCCTACTACCGATCTTTGTACTGTTTGTTTGGGTGTTTAATTTATTTGGAAATGAAATAATAACATATTTAATGCTAATTCTAACATGTTTACTACTTGGTAAGAAGGACATAAATAAGTACTTTAGTCTCATAGATAACTCGTTATTACAAACACTTAGTTTGGGGTTAATCTTATATTTTCTGGAAATAAGTATAACTGGTTTAGGTTTAGGAATGATGGATTATGTATTTGGAGTGAATGATCCTCAAGGAACCAGTGGTATACATTTTGAAACAACATTTGAGTATTCAAAAGCAATAATACACTTGCCTTTTATCGCGATTGGTGAAGAGTTTGTTAAGGTTCTAATTTTCTTGGGAATATTGTCAACAACTTCGAGTTTATCATTGTGGAGAAGAGTTGTTATTGCTGTTGCCGTTTCTTCGCTGATTTTTGGTTTTTTTCACGCATTTAGTTGGAAGTTAACTTCCATATTCCCTATTGCACTTTCGGCAATACCTGGTTATTTATTTCTAATTTATTTTAGAAGTATTATTCCATTAATATTTTCTCATTTTATTTTTGATGGAATTGCTTTTACAATGCACTCAAGTTTAAATACAATTACGCTTGTAATATTCTTTATTAGTATTTTTGTCTTTTCTACTATAATAGGCATTTATTTTTATATTCGTGACAATATCATCAGCAGCGACTCTTGAATAATATTTCCATTTAATATGGACAAAGCCGTAGGCATATGCTTACGGTTTATTCGAAGTTTTCCTACTATTAATCATTAGTAATATTTGATATGATTAGAATATAAATATGGAAATAAATGTTAATTATTTCACGTGTTTATAATATTTTTATTGTGTTAGAGGGAGATGATTGAATTTGTACAATCCTAATGATGATGAATTTATATCGAAGGAGGAGTATTTAGAAGCGAAAAATAATGGTGTAAGCACTTCACTTCTAAGAGATCGTATTCGAAACCTTTGCTGGGAAAAACGAAGGGCCATTACTACACCGCCACGAGTAAATAAAAGAATCAATCTGTTGGAGCTAGAGTCTTTAGCGAAGGAACATGGGATTTCATATGACATACTCCGTCATAGGATCTCCAGAGGTTGGGACGAGCAGGAAGCAGCAACTACCCCCCCAATTCTGGATGCCAAAGAGAAATTTAAAGGTAGGACAATTTTAAGAGGATAGGTTCAGGATGCTGTCCCCATAAATCAGAGTAAAAAGCAAAGCCGTAGACCCAAATATGCAATGCAAAATCGCATTTCTATTTTATTTTTACACTCTTTAGAGGAGATGACATCATATAGTGAACAGAAAGCACCTGATCATTAAAGGGGTGCTTTTTTGTCGTTGTTAGGAATATCTCAATTTATTCTTCGATAAAAACATTGCTTGGTGTATAATTATAAATGGAAAATTAAGGTTGGCTTTGAGGTTGTGCCTTAGTCCTATTATAGGGAAAAAAGACAGAGGTTTAAAAGCTTTCGTGATATATAGAATAAAATAGCATTCAATCGAAATGTATACATTGGAGGTTTCAAATGTCAATAAGAGATGACCTTAAAAATACTAAAGGTGATTATATTCATGCAACTGTTAAAGCTGCAATTGGTAATGTGCCTGTTGTTGGTGGAATACTTTCAGAAGCCTTTGGACTTGTTGTTACTGCGCCAGCAGATAAACGCAAAGAAAACATAATTATTATGCTAGATGAACGTCTAAGAGAGATTGAAATTAAGGTCGACCAATTTCATCTAGCTGACTTAGCAACAAATGATCAGTTTCTAAGTACTGTTCTTCAAGTGATTCAAATTGCAATGAGGACACATCAAACTGAAAAACGTGTTGCACTAATTAATGCAGTAACAAATACAGCGGTATTAATTAGTATCGAGGAAAATCTACAGCAAATGTTTATCAACTTTATTGATTCTTTCAATGAGTGGCATCTTAAATTATTACATTTCTTAAATGATCCAAAACAACAGTTAATTGATAATGGGCTCTCTACTGATTTTTATACAGGTGCAGTCAGACATGTTATCACTAGTCGATTTCCAGAATTAAACGGTCGTGATGAATTTACAAATCAAATTGTAAATGATTTGAATAGTAGAGGTCTGATAAATACAAATTCATCTTCTCTAAATGGAATGATGACAGGAAGCGGTATGATAGCATCACGCACTACAGAAATGGGGAAACAATTTCTACTATTTATAACCACTCCTTCTTTTTTAGGAGAGTAGTGATCATTGAGATAAAAGGATAGCTTTAATGCAATTGAGGATAGTGGAGATGAGAGAATTTGGATGATATTAAAGATGAAGTGAAAACAGAATTGCCAATTAAACGTAGTCGTAAAACGGAAGTTTTGGGATTAATTATCTTAGGTTGTGTTCTATCATTATTTATTGTGGTGCTGTATGGTTCACATATTGACAATCTTAAGAAAGAGCGCGTTGCTGAATCTGAGAGGAGGTTGAATGCAGCACATTCTGAATATATGAAGCAAAGAAATGTGCTAAAAGATATTTTTCGATTTGCTCCAGCAGATTCAACAACCCTTTATGTTAAGGATCAAAATGCAATTAGTTCATTGCAAAATCATTATGATGATTACGTTAAGGCTTTAGATAATTATAATTCACTTTCAGAGATAATTAGCTCAGAATTATACCAAATGGGAGAGCCTTGCAATTTTTGCAAACATGCTCAACAAGAAGTAAATATCAAAATCGATGGCCATAAAGTTGAGTATCAGTTGTTGGATGGGTTTATGCGAGACGGATTTTTTTAGTATAAAAAGATAATTTTATGGTAGGTGAAAAGTCATGAAGCAAATTGAGAAATTTGAGACAGCAGCATATGAGTATAAAGATATTGAAGAACTCAGATGGCACATGAAGATTATGGAGCAAAGCCAATGGGTAGTGGATCAATTGGATTCTGAAGAGCTGATTGTTAGTTACTATAAAAATTATTCATTTGAATAAAACAACAATTTCAAGATGGGTAAACGAAGGGGAACTATATGCTTATTCAGCTTCTAACCAGTCTTTCCATTTATTTTTTTCTGAATGCGCTATATATGAGAAGTTTTGCTTCATTTACTAGAATACTGTCAAAGACGAGACGGCTAGAAGATGTAATAGAAGTAAGCTTTCTCATCATTCTTGGGCTTGCGGCTTGTTTAGGCGGTTTAGATAGTCTCCTATTGATAACTATACTGATGTTTATTTTCATGTTGATAAGAGGTCTCTTCTTTAACTTTTGGCATACATACTTAGTTTTTTCTTTTACTGTAGCATTCACATTTTTTACGATAAATGATTTTGTATTGTTTTGGTTTAATCAGAAATATCATTATGAATTAACGCTTCTGATTCTTGTTGTTATTAGTTTAGCGTTGAAAATCAAAAGAACTGGCATAAGGATTTCATATTCCACAAATTTTTTCACTTCCCCTTTGTGGTCAAATCGATTAACTGTGATCATAATTTTTCTAGGGGTTGGGTTGCAATTCTTGGCTAAGAACAATGTAGCAGCTTTAATTGAGTTGATTTTGCTAATGTCTCTACAGGCGATCTTGATTGCTAAGAATCTCAAGTTTAGAAAACTTTTGAACGAATTGAATCAACCATTGACACCAGAGGAAGAGAAAAGGATAAAAGAGATTGTGAAAAGATTTGAAAATAATGATGATTGAACATGTCTTAAAACAAATATTTTAATGGAGAGTATGATGGAAAATTCTAAACAAAGAATGAAGGGTATTGTTGTTGAAATTTTGGTTGACCAGTTTGGTCTAGTTCCGATTGATGCCGCAAGCATGACTAATCAATCATCATTCGCTAAAATTCTTGAAATTGATCCAGAGTTTGTTGGTCATTATTCCGCAGAATATTGGGCTGAACATGTTATTAGTGAAGATGAAATGCTGTTGAAATAATAATTTCAGTGGAAAGGAATAGTGCCAATGAGCCATAGTATATTTCCGATGAAGAATAAGTTTATGTTTATGTTAGACAGTGGCACATGTTTTAAACATAAGTTCGGTACATGTTCTCTTTTATTAGATGAATCGGAAGCCAATCAGTACCCTAATGATCAGAAAAGATCGTCTGTTAAATATTGCAGAGAACTCGCTAAGTCTTTCCGAGAGCATGGGCAAAAGGAATTAGTAAAACTATTAAAGTTTGATTGTGGACATTTAGGATTTACTGATGGTCAACATAGAACATGTATTGCTAAGAAATTGAGCTTATCAGTTGAAGCGAGTATTGACGATGCAGAAATGACATGCCCGATTTGTAGTGGACGAACATGTGATGCATATTTGGAATAAAACAATTCTATTATAGAGGAGTGTTGATTAAATGCGAGAGCCAATTAAGGATGGGGAAGTTAGGGAGTCGAAGAATGGCCTTGCGCTTGTTGTTGGAGTTTGGCAGGATGACGACGGTCAGACTATCCATATCGTTTTTGAAGGAAATTTCATTTCAACGATTAACAACAATGAAGGTAGCGTTCGGCAACATAGAAACTTGTATAAACATTTGAAAGAGATGTTACAGAAACATGGGAAATGGCAAGGTTAATTATTTCGATTAAAACACTCTTTTTATTATAGATTAAACTAGGAGGCTGATTTATGAACTCATCACAAATAGTAACGTTGTAGAAGATGAAAATGGTTTTGTTAATTGGTGCAATAACAATGTTAATGGCTATGTGCTAAATATCAATGGCAAAACCGCATATACGCAATCGACCAATAAAATCCATAAACAGCAATGCGGACACCTTAATAAGGAAAGAAATGAGGGAAAGATGACTAAGCCTGGTCATGCAAAATATTGCTCAAATGATTTAAATGAACTGAAGCGCAAAGGGGATTCGCTAGAAACCGAATGGGAATTTTGTGCTTCCTGTATGAAAGATTTTAAAGCAGGCCTAAGTAAATAAACTCTGACTTGATTAAAGAAATTGGTGATTAGTAAAACAAGTCTTTAATAAACAAATTATGAAAAAGAAGAGGCACTTAATCTAATTAATGTTAGGTGTTTCTTCTTTGAATCTTGATGGTTGTTGTATCTCCTTATTCCCTCCTTCTTTTTTTCCTCCAAGTAAAACAGGATATCTCGAATAAGCATCATTGCTACACATAACCCTGCGATAAAAATAAAATAATTTTCTGCCCCAAACCGATTCATCATATCCAATGTAAAATTAATTAGCATAGTTAACCCGACTCCTCTTAGATGTGTGGTTTCTGGATGTAGTGGTTCTTGCGGGTTCCGTTTAGAAACTATCTCTGTGTAGCTGGCCTTCTCAGAGGAGCATACAAACCTTTTTCATTGGCCAGATCATTGGCTGAGCCTACAGTCTTTTTTACAAAAGGCAATTTTTTTAGGTAAAAATCCATTACAATGTCCACATCGAAATAAATCTTTAATAAATTACTATCGTATTTTTTAATGTGAATAGGGTTAACGAGGAGTCCCTTATCCAATAGCTCGAAATTGGTTTCATGTAGAATTTTCCCCAGTTCGGAAAACGTATAAGGACTTTTGTAGATATGCTGATATGTCCTAACGATTGATTCTTTTTCATTACACTTTTTAAAAAATAAGATTAACTCTGTCGATACATTCTCAAATACGTCATCGCATTTACGTTGTAATGTAAAAATAGGCATGTTCAATATCTGATTAAGATCTTCCTTAAACTCAACAACTTCTTGCTCTTGCTTACCGAACCTATCCATTATAAGTTTGGTTATTTTGTCAATCATGCAGTTAACAACTCCTCTCCATGATTTAATGAGGGATACTCTAATACTAGAGCATCCCATGTTGTAATTGCTAATTACTTCTTGAGTTCTACAGGCAACTCAGGCTTTCCTACAAAGAATAAGGAATCTGTTGTAGCTGCTACGGAAGCGATAAATGCCAAAGAAAGCGCAAAGCTTGTGTAAAGGTATTTTTTCATTTTTTTCATCTCCTTTCCTTGTTTGTTTTATCGCGTCCGTCAGTTGACGGTCACGATTTATATATAAATTTCAGAAGTAAACTTTAGGCAAATTCTTCGGAATCTCGCTTATCATCGAGTAGAATTGTTGCTGTGAAAGAAATGCAAATCAAAGCTAGTACACTGTAAACTGAGATATCAAAGCTGTAAATCATAAAGTATCCAATTGTTAATGCAATCAGAGCCAAAAGTGAAATGATGACTAGAATGGCATTTGTGACTTGGAGCTTCTTTCTTGTGAATGTCTCTTCTGGTACGAATGCGAACCCTTTACCTGAAGATTTAATAAACAATGATATAATGAGCGACAAGATAAATGTACTCAGCTGCATCGCATATGCAATGAAGGTAAATGGTTGAATCTGATCTGATGTGATTGAACCGGTGACTAGTAAGAGTGATACGATTGCAATCTGCACAACCGTAGCGGCTAAATATCCGCTTGCAGTGATAAGAAGGCTATATACTGGTCTGGTCTTAAAGAACAGTCTAAAACACACATAGAACGCGCTCACAGACACAACAACAGATATGTTTTGAGCATAAAGATTGCACAGGTATGAAAGTACTGAAAGTATTGAGGAGATAAATACGATATTCATGAAGATGTTGTTTTTGAATCTGAGCCTCCACAGGACAATACAGAAACATAGTGGAGCTGCGTATTCAAACATTGTAAACAAGAAAGTAAGTAGGGCTTCAATCATCGTAAATCCGTCTCCTCACATATTCGATTAGTAAACTGACTGCCTGTGCCGTAAAGGTTAATGCGACAATGTAAGAATGAATGAAAATCATATTAATTATTACAAGAGACACTGATACCAACCTCAAAAACTTGTTATACCTGACCGGCAATTTAACCTGTGCCTGGATATTTATCGGTGCCAGTAACAAAACAATGAAAAGTACGAACCAGTTTAAATAAAGTTCGTATTGCTCAGCGTGAATTAATGGGAGTGTGAGCAATAAAAGCGTTGATACAATGACACATACATCTGATATTAGATGGTAGCCTCCAGAGAAGAATCTAAGCAGAATGAAGGCTACCATGGTTATTAGCGTTTCATTAAGTGTGCCAATCATCGTTGCAAACGTTAGGGTAAACAGTACAATCAAAGCTGGATTCAATAAGACCTGTAACCCATATGAGTAAACCTTGACGCTTCTCCTCTTTGACGGATCGGTGTTGTCATAAACGATTTGTGCGAGTTTGTCTGATATACGTTCAATTAGGATACGAGTACACCTTCATAGAACTCACAAAGCTCAACGCTCAAATTCTCGACAATTCCACTCCACTTATCGAAGAATGATGCACAATCTTGCTCAGTAAGCCTTTCTTTAATCATATCAACTTGCCAGAATTCTATAGTATCGTTTTCGTTTACTTCAGGCTCATTACCCCATACTGTAACCAAACTAATCAACGCATTTTTAGCTGATTGAAGGTTGAACATATGTAATCACTCCTAATGAAAGTTTTATTTTATCTGGATATTTTTATTGAAAAACCCTCTTGCGAATTCGTCAGGCGGCTTAAGCTTGCTGCATTGCCATACCATAAACATAATCGTTAGCGTAGTGGAATACTGGTTCGTATGTTGGAGTTGGTTTTACAAGTTCATATTCTTTTATGTAAAATGAAAGGTCTGACTGTAAGCAGTAATAGTAATGATTTTTTGATTCTTTGAAGCGGATGATTTCAAATCCTTGATCAACAAGCGATTGCATTTCTTCGAAAAAACGCTCTTCCGAATATTTGCCTAAGCCTTGGTTTGGAGCAAATCCGAAATTTTTCCCTTTAAGCATCGGTACGATGTTTACGTTGTACCAGTCTTGAACTTGCTTGAAAGTGTGTGCCATACTTATCGTCTCCTTTTATCCTTTGTATGATTTAACCTTATGAGTAAATTATATATCGGTTTTAGTTATAAATCAAGAAAAAATTTATCTGTTTTAGTTGTGTTCTATATCTAATATTAGATATTGTTTGTTGCTTGATTGGTTAATGGGTATTGATGTATAATTTATCTAATATGTAAGTATTAAAGGGGAATTCTTATGATCACTATCACATTAGACAAATGCTTGCATGAAATGGGATTAAGCATGAATAAACTTGCTGTGATTTCAGAAACACGACCTAATACAGTTATTGATATAGCCAAAAGAAATGCTCAGCGGATTGATTTTGTCACTTTAGATAAGCTTTTAAATGGTCTAAATGAAATTGCAATTGAACGCGGCATAGAAAGACGCTTTACCGTAAAAGATATAATTGATTATGAGTATACCAGAGGCGAATTACCTGATGATCAAACTGGTGGAGATGAAAAAAATAAAGAAGCCACATAGAATGGCTTCTTTTTTCTTTATATAAAGAAGAAATAGAAAATGTTATAGTCCATATCCAATTGACTTGGAAAAAACTGAAATTGAATTATATCCGTCCTGAAATATTTGGAACATTATTTGAACACAGTATGTCAAAGGAAGAACGTGCTCAACGCGGAGCACATTATACTTCTGAGGTAGATATTCAAAAAATTGTGCTGCCAACCATTGTACAGCCCCCTGGATGTCGATAATTGAAGGGATACTTAACCTTAATGATTTAGGTGAGGCAAAAAAGTTGCTTGAGGATTACCGAGTTCTTGATGCATCATGTGGATCGGGGAATTTTTTGTTTATTGCATATCGAGAATTAAAACGAATTGAACGAATGATTCATGATCGTGAGATCTTACCAATACATAATTTACATGGTATTGACGAAAGATCGTTTTTTAATCGCAATTATATCGCTGAACCCTTATATTATAAGGGTTTTTAATGTTTAATAAGCGTTATAATTTGAATGATAATTAAATTAAAATTTGAAAATACAAGTAAACAAGCGATAAAGAGAGGGGAGTTGAGTAAATGCGGTATTATGCGATAAAAATGAGGGAATATGAATATATATCAAGATTTTTGTTTTACTCTTATAAAAGTAGTCTTGGCAAAGTGCTTGAAAATACAGTAAATATAAGGGGAATTGAGTAGAACGGTAATGAAATTAATATTCAATACAACACTATAATACGTTAGAGAAGTGACGCATTAATGCATTGGTGTTATATCTGCGATTGAGCTATCATCGATTGCGTGTATTAATTTGAACTAAACTTTAATGCACTAAAGCATATTCCCGATTTTGAAGACGACTTCAATTTTAGATCAAGGGTATTGACTATGGCAATGTACCCTAGGAACGACCGTCCACAGGGTCAGAGCAAATAATATCCAACCTCTAATATATAATATCATTATGTTGCCCGTTTGAAATTATATCTTAAGGTACACCTTGTGATACACTCTGAATTAAGGCGAAAACAAATTAAATTCGTGTATCAAAAACACCTAAATATTTATGATATATGTATCAAAAATAGATATACCTTTTGATTCAATTGTGGTATAATTATCCTATAAAAGTTGAAGGGATGATAGCCATATGAGTAATACAAAGCAATTCTTTTATGGGCGAGTTTCAACTACTGACCAAAATGAGGAACGTCAGTTGGCAGTTGCTCATGAATTGAGAGTCCCTGAACGTGATATCTACATTGATAAGCAGTCTGGTAAGGACTTCAACAGGCCACAATACCAAGCAGTTAAATTACAATTACGCCAAGGTGATACACTGTTCGTAAAAGAGTTAGACCGTTTGGGAAGGAATGCAGACGAGATCAAACGTGAATGGGCAGAGATAACCCAAAACATTGGTGCACATATTGTAATTGTGGATATGCCTATATTGGATACGAGACAATATAAGAACGGAATGGAGAAAGTTATCAGTAATATAGTCTTAGAGCTGCTTTCGTATATGGCGGAACGTGAAAGGGAATCGATACGTAAACGTCAAGCAGAAGGTATTGCATTGGCAAAGGCAGACGGTAAACATCTAGGAAGGCCTAAGATGGAAGTATCGAATGAGTTTCAACGTGTGATTGGCGAATGGCAGAATGGAATCATTACAGCACGAGAAGCTCAACGGAAACTGAACATGAAGCCAGCAACATTTTACCGGAAAGTTAAAGAGTTAGAAATTGGGTAGTCGAATAAATTCGGCTACTTTTTTTGTTATTAACAGAATATCGAAGAGTATTTTAGCGTTAAAATTGAGAAAAATTAATTTATCCATATGTCATTAAACGCACTAGAATTGCTTGGTATAAACTATATAGCTCCAAGGATGGATTATATTAGAGGGTACGTGGGTGTCTTAGAATGGATTGTAGAAAGTTTGTGATGAAGGGTATGGGGGCGTGGTTTACAACGTCCCATTTTTTTTGGTTAGCGATATAGGCAATAGCACATCACGGCTTCGATCCGTGTTAGTGGAGAAGCGATTGAGAGTACAAACGTATGTAATTTGATCCTGCACTAGTTTTATTAAATTGCTCCACTCTTACAATCGTAACAAATGCTTTGTTTATGAGTGTCGTAACGAAATTTTCATAACATTTTATGCCAAAAGTTCACAAATTAGCCTATCTATTTTAATCCACACTTAAGAAACGAAGCATATACTTACCTTAGAAATTCTAATAAAGGGAGTGAATTTTATGATGGTTGTATTCGATGTTGTAGTTAATGGAGAAGTCAAAGAAACGATCAAGCCAATCAATCAGCGCCTGAAAAACGTTTATACATATGTGAAAGAACAAATTGAAGTCATGAAGTTGAAGTATGGCAGCGGAATTATTTTGAATAGGCGCATTGTTTATTAAAAAAGTGAATACAAAATGAGACAGCTATCCGTAAATGGATAGCTTTTTTTCTATTGGAACATGAAAAGGAAAAATTATGCGTTTTGTCGAATTCATAGTCTTAATATTTATTCGGAGGATGTAGAATATGATTATGACAGGAGCAGGGGCAACAGACGAACACGCCAAGAATATTATTCAGAGTTATAAGAAATGGACTGGAAAAGATTTGATTCCTGTAAAATATGAAGCAGGTTTGCTGGATCAGCTCTATCACGCTCCAATTATTGTTTTGTCTCATGGTGTTGATGACGATCCTATTTTAAACTTTGGAAACCGAGAAGCTTTAAAATTATGGGAGATGGATTGGGAAACCTTCATAACAACTCCATCAAGATTAACTGCTGAGCCAATGGAACGGGCAGAACGCGATAGATTTTTTGAAATTGTTACGGAAAAAGGTTTTGTTGATAATTACACTGGCATTCGTATATCAAGTAACGGAACAAGGTTTTATATTGTAAATGCTACTGTCTGGAATCTGGTTGACGACGAGGAGAAATATCAAGGGCAAGCAGCATCATTTAAAGAGTACAAATTCATATGATCGTCTGAATAGCTATCCGAAATTGGTTAGCTTTTTTCTTTGTAATTGATGGTATAATATACCAAATGAGATCGAAAGAGAAATGGGTGGAGTTGTTTACAATGTTTGTTCCTCCAGAACTAAAGTTATTCAGCAATTTAGCCACAATCTTCTTTGCACTTTGGATTGGCTTTGCATTGTTTGGAGCGATTGCACCATATACATTATGGAAGATAACACAAAGCTGGAAAGCAACAAAAGAACCACCGAAATCATATTTCATAATGCAAAGGATAATAGCGATATTGTTTGCGACTGTTGGTATTTCGTTTTGGGTGTTTTTGTGGACTAGGCGTTAAAGGAGAGAAGCCAGTTGTCAATTGTTAATGGTTTGATTATTACTTGGTTAGTCATTTTTATTTGCAATTTCCTATTGTTTAGGTTGTTCAGTCCATTTGCAAAGACTTATTGGAGAAACGATTTGTTAGTCGCCATTTCCCAATCAATCATTATTACTGGTTTGTTGAAGGTGTTCTTTATAAAGTAAATAAGAAATGAGGGACACAATTGGATTATAAATTACCTATATCTGTTAAGGGCATTATCTTGAAAGAGAATAAGGTCATTTTACTTAGAAACGAAAGAAATGAGTGGGAATTGCCTGGTGGAAGATTAGAGCATGGTGAGACGTTAGAGAAAGCTTTAACTAGAGAAATCAACGAAGAACTAGGGATTTATTGTTCTATTGATAAATTGAATGATGTATGGGTGTATGAGGTTTATCAAGACAGAGAGGTACTCATCATCACTTTCATTTGTAATAGTGCAGATTCATCAAATGTTGTAATAAGTAATGAACATTTAGAATATAAATGGTTTCCTGTATCAGAATTAGAAAGTCTTAATATGCCACAAGGATATAAAGATTCAATAAGAAGGGCTACAAGTTAAAATGGAAGAATGATTTTATTATGTTAGAGGGTGCTAACTTGGAGGATATTCATCAACTAATTAAAGACTTGAGTTGGAACAACCCAGAAAACGTACGACTGCATGCAGTAAAAGAATTATCAAACCTGAAAGGTGAAGATGTGATTCTTCTAGCTAAACAATCAAATGATTTATGCAGTAAACCATGCTGGGACAATGCCGCGATTGTATTGAAGAATATTGGTTATCCAGCAAATAAAATGGCGTTACCTTATTTAATGGAGTGGTTTCAAGACATAACGTGGCCAGGTGTAAGACCAATTATTACGACCTTAAAAGATATAGATACAAAAAAACTAATTCCATATATTGAAAATGCATCAGCTTCAGCAATTAATGAACATGATGATTGTTGGGCAAGTGGATTAATTTATCTAATAAACGAACTAAATATAGATAAAGCAGATTTTATTAATGACAAATTACTTAGGGAATTAGAAAAAATAGCTGATAAATAAAAGCAAGATTTTATTAATACAGAGGTGTAAAGTGAACATTTATGGGCATATAAAAAAAGCCATATTTGAACTTGAGAATCATATCTTCAATATGCATGAGGTTGACAATACTTTTGTTTTAGAGGGTATTAAGAAGTCGTGGGAGTATTTGCATAAATATATTAAAAATATATTCCCCGAATTTACAAAGTCCTTTCAAGAAAATATTGAAAAGCTAGATGTAAAAGAAATCCTAATCACTAAAGATATGATTGATGAAGCGTACATTACTTTCAAGAGAATGAAAGAGGAACGAATTGATGTAAAGATATTTATGCAACGCTACATTTGGTTAATTGATGTATTGCTAATTTTTAATAAGCCATTTGAAGAATCTTGTGATATATGTCAGGGTCACTTATTTTACTATTACAATGAGACACATGTGGTCAAGATTTGTAGAACATGTTCAATGGCTTTTATGTTGAGTGGTGATGTAATTTCGCCTAAAAATCTATCCCCTAATTTAAGACCTGCAAAGAGAAATGAATTATTGAAAGTTCTATGAAAGAGCAATTTTATCAGACGATAGGTATGAAAGGCTGATTGCATATGTCAAACAATATTTATAAGTCAATTGAACGTACAGCAACACTAGAAGAATATGAATCGTTATGTATATCTGTAGGTTGGAAAGAATTTATGAACTTCGATGTAGTTGAAAAATCTTTAGCCAAGTCGTTATATGGTGTGATAGTTGAATTTGAAAATGAAGTAATTGGTATGGGACGAATTATTGGGGATGGGTTTATTTATTATTACATTCAAGACATAGTTGTATCACCAAAACATCAAAAACAGGGTATTGGCAAAAAAATCATGGATAAACTTATGGACTATATAAGACACAATGCACCAGAAAAAGCGTTTGTAGGCATTTTTTCATCCCGGGAAGCAATTCGACTCTATGAACAATATGGTTTTAAGCAGTATCCTGAATTGACAGGGATATTTAGAGTAACCCCCATAGATTAACTTGCAGTATGGATAAAACATGGAATTTAAATAGATCGGAGAAAAATCGAATGAGTATGGATGAAGAATTTATTAAGGCATATGATTTATGGTCAAATTTTAAAGAAGAGGTGCTTTATAAGAACAGGTTTTTCATTAAGCACGATGTTCTTGATTATATTCAACATTTTGCTGAGAAGAGCCAGACGATAATAGAAAAAAATACGATTCTGTACAGGGCACGATTATTTACTGAAAATGATTTTTTTATCCACTTACTCGAAACTCATTCGGAGATAGAAGGATTAAATCAAGAGGAGCGTTTAAAAAGGGCTTATTATGGTATTGCTAGAAAGAAAGATTCAGGTTTCTGGGGATACGATGAAGAAAATTCATTTTTACCAATTAATAACGACATTGTTAATGATGGTCGTGCTAACCCTGCCTTTATTAAATACTTATACACAGCTGAAGAACCCTATACAGCCATTGTCGAAGTAAGACCCTATTTGGAAAGTAAAGTTAGTGTTGCCGAAATACTAGTTAATGAACAATTGGTGATGGCTAATTTCTCATTTGAATCAATTAGAAAATTAGAGGGATTTGAAAGAAAGCTCATGATGGTAATAATGGAAGATTTTTCAAAACCGTCAGATTCCAATAAAAAGAGCTATATTCCTACTCAATATATTTCTGAGTATATTAAGCAGTTGGGATTGGATGGAATTAGATTCAATAGTTCACTTCACGGAAGAGGACGGAACATTACAATCTTTAACTTTGAAAAATGCCAACCAATTGGTTCGAAGCTGTACGAGATTGCTGACATTTGTTTTGAAGCTAAAGGTATTGCTCCTAAGAATGAAAAAGAATTATTGCATTGGAAACTTGAGCCATACAAGGAAAAACAGTTGGATGAACTAATAAAGCATTTAGTTGAAAACAGAAAGCAAAGTGGATAAAAGAGAAGTTTGATTAAATGTCGCCACCGTTATAGGGGGGACAGCTTAGCAGTTAAGATAAATGTAAAATGAAAGTGATCTTGAGACTTGCATACATTCCTAGAAGCACAAATACAGCTATACTGCTTTATGTAGAGTAAGCTGTTTAACTCCATGTGTTTTAAGTAAATCTAATACTTATTATTAGCGCTACTCAAATTGAGTAGCGTTTTGCATTCTATAAAGTAGTTAAGCCTCGAAGGAGGGTGAATAGTCTTTATCAAAATTTGAGTAAATTCGACAAAATATCCTAATGATTTACAGATCACTCCTCCCTTATATTAGTAATTGTTAACAATACATATGTAGAGGAGTAAATTTATGAAGTCATTGTTAAAAAGTAAGGTTATAGTTTCCAGCATGTTAGCTGGAGCACTATTGCTTTCAATCTCTCCACTAGGAGGGATTGAGGCTGCATCTTTAAATAACGGGGAGGTACTCTCAACTGGGTCAGCTGCTGCTGGGTATAACTCCAAACTAAACCTTATCCAAGAAAGTCCTGTGTCTGTAGCAGCAGCGAGTAATAGTGAGCAACGTGTTATTGTGACTTTTAAGGATAAGAAGAAAGTAAATAAATCGCTAATTCAAGCGGGGAAAGGAAAAATAAAGCGAGAGAATAAACATGTACCATCTTTAACTGTCACTATGCCATTAAATGAAGTTGAGAAGTTAAAGAAAGACCCAACTGTAGAATCAGTTGAACCTGATATACAATTGCAGGCAGCTTCTCAAACAATGGATTGGGGAGTGTCAGTCGTTAATGCTACTTATGCCTGGAATAGTGGCAACACAGGTAAAGGGGTAAAGGTTGCAGTTCTAGACTCTGGTATTGATACACATCATGAAGATCTTGCTGTAGAGGGTGGAGTTTCTTTTGTTGATTATACGACGTCTTATGATGATGACTACGGGCATGGCACTCAGGTTGCTGGGATTATTGGAGCAAAGAATAATGAAATTGGCGTTGTAGGGGTTGCACCCGATACGGACTTGTATGCAGTGAAGGTGTTGGATTCAACAGGTAAAGGCTTTTTATCTGATGTTATCGCTGGTATTGATTGGGCAGTGGATAACAAAATGGATCTTATAAATATGAGTATGGCAACAAATGTAGATTCCCCAGCACTTCACAACGCAGTTGATCAAGCTTATGCAAATGGTCTCCTAGTCGTTGCAGCGGCAGGTAACTCTGGGAATCCTGAAGGAACAGGGGATACTATTCAGTATCCAGCTAAATATAGCTCAGTTATTGCGGTAGGTGCGGTTGATCAGCAAAAACAACGGGCTTCATTTTCAGCAACAGGGGAAGAACTTGAGATTGTAGCGCCAGGTGTAGGTGTAAAGAGTACGTCAACCGGAAATAGTTATTCTTCAGCTAATGGTACATCTCTAGCAGCACCATTTGTTGTTGGTGAATTAGCACTATTGAAACAACAACATCCGTTACTCAGTAACATGGAGTTGCGTAACGCTTTAGATACGCATGTTTCTGATGTTGGAGTTACTGGAAAAGATTTGATGTATGGATATGGATTGTTAAACATCTTAAGTACATCGGATAGCCAAGTAATTGATGTGCCTGAACCGTCAGTGACAGATGGGGTATATAACAGCGTGTACGGGAATGTATATGCAGCAATAGCATCTATTGGTACGGTTTCCTTGGGAGCAAACGTTCCAATTAATATTCTCGACCATAAACAAAGTACATTAGCTGATGGCGGAATTATGATAACTGGTGGTAGGACGGATAATGGTTTCATCAATGGCAATTCCTATATTTACAATTTATCAAATAACACATGGACACAAGTTGCAAGCTTACCAATTCCAAGAGCATATCATGGTCAAAGCACATTAAAAGATGGTAGAGTTTTTATTACTGGTGGTTCTAATGGTTCAACACAGATTAGCTCAAGCTATATATATGATCCCAGTACCAATACTTGGACACGTGCAGCAGATCTACCAATTGCACTTCAGCATATTGCTCAAAGTACATTAGCTGATGGTAGGGTCATAGTTACCGGAGGTACAATTTATAATAAAGCTCAGAATGTAAATAATTTGCAAAGCTCTGTGTTCATATATAGCCCTCAAACAAATTCGTGGTCAAGGGGTGCTGATGTACCTTACACGGTTATGGACCATGCACAAAGTGTTCTACCGGACGGAAGGTTAATGATTACAGGGGGATTTGTGACATACGATTCATTTACTAGTTCAAATACCGCAATATACAATCCGGTAACCAACACATGGATATCAAGTGCAAAATTACCTGTTTTAATTGCGATGCATACACAAAGCACCCTCCCAGATGGAAGAGTCTTTGTTGCTTTCGCGAATGGGCAAAACACTTATATTTATGACGATTCCACAAAGTTATGGATAGCGGGCGTAAACATGCCACAAAGTACATATAGCACTGGAGCAATGAGTGCTACTATAGATGGTAAGGTGATTTTTACAAGTTCAATGGGTAATAGCAAACAAACGGTCATCTTTTCATTCAACTTAACCCCAGTACTCAATGTAAATAATAATAATCAGATCGTGTGGTCACAATCAGGCTTCCAAACGATCACACTGTCTGGAGCGGTCTCGGATAGAAATAATGACAATTTAACGATAAGTGCAACGATTAATGGGGTAACAAAGTCGACAGTAGTCAGCAATGTCATAAACGGTCAGCCGTGGTCTTTGCAGTGGGATATCAATAATGACCATATTCCAAACGGAACGTACTCAAACCTTGCGATTACTGTTAATGATGGGGATGCAACGGCAACCGTTAACTATACAGGAACGATTACTGTAGAACAGGCGCCTTATGCCCCTTTAAATGTTAGTCCGGGTAGCGCAACATCAACTACACCAGTACTTATAAGCCCTACTCCGACATTAAGCTGGACTTTCTCAGATCCAGATGCAGGTGACTCTCAATCTGCATACGATGTTTTAATTTATAATTCCAATGGTACTAGCTTGATTAGGGACTCTGGGTGGATAAATTCCTCCGCGAATTCGTATACAGTGCCAGCAGGTACTCTTACTTCTGGAACCACATATAGCTGGATTGTGAAAGTTAAGGATAGTAAAGGGGCAGTGTCACCTAATTCTACGCTTATGTATATCCGAATAAATACAAAGCCGACATTAACCCTTACTTCTTATGCAAATGGACAACAAGTGCCAGATAACATCCTGCATTTTACATGGACTTATGCGGACGCGGACGGGCAGGCACAAAAAGCTTATCAAGTACTCGGTTCTCAGGACAATTGGGCGACAGTGGGGTATAACTCTGGTGCAATTAATTCTGTTAATGCCTTTATGGACACGCCAGCACTCGCAAGTGGTACATGGAACTTTAAAGTATTGGTTAGCGATGGCATTGAGTGGTCAACCGAGGTGTTAAGGACAAATTTGGTATTACCGAATGCTTTTGAACCGAATGATACAACGGCTCAAGCTTATTCTATTAACTATAATCAAACTTATTCTTCTTATATTAGCAGTGCAACAGATGTAGACTATTTCAAATATACAGCACCTACATCGGGCGTAGACCGCTTAGCAATGACTGTACCAAGTGGTTTGAATTATGAGGTTTATATCTATGATTCAAGTTCAAATCTAGTAGCTGCAAGTGTTAGAGGTACAAGTATAGCGGAAAATGTATTGTTTGATGTTACTGCAGGTAATGTTTATTACGTTAAGATCGTGGGTGTGGGCGGTAACTACAGTACGAGTGCTACCTATAGTTTTACATTGGCTAAATTGTCGATGCAGCTTCAGACCAACTATCAGTATGATTCCAATGGAAATATTATTGGTAAAACGACCACTAAATCTAACTAAGGAGGGCATTCTCGTTGAATAAACATTTTTGTAGAATTCTTGCAGTAACCCTGCTTTGCTCTCTTTTACTAACTAGTCTACCGATTGCCTCTAATGTTTCCTATGCAGCACCTGCTGAGAAGCAGGAGTCAAAACCTGAGGGGAAAAATAAGGTTACTGAAGAGCGAAAGAAGGAACTAAAAGATTCCTATTCTATTTCAGATGATGAAATTCAAGCAGTCCTTGATCAAGGCTATACATTAGACGAAACAGAGTATGCTCTTCGTGATCGGCAAAAATCAAAAGGCACATTAAAGGAAAGTCTTGAGAGAATTAAACCTACACCTATCAACTTATCTAAAGAAGCACAAAGTAAGATTCAGAGTGATCTAGGTACAGAGAGTTATGTAGAACCGAAAATTAGCGCGGCTACTACAGATCCTGTGCCAGACTATAGTTATGTAAATACATCACCGGATACCGCACCATATACTGTGCAACTGGATCAGGAGAGCATATCCACCTTATCAGGTGGACTCTCTATGCAGATGGCAGATATGTCTCTGCCAGGTCGTAACGGTCTTGGCTTTACTTTAAGCAGAACCTATGATAGCGGCAGCTCACAATTCAATCAGATGGTAACATACGGTGACTCCAACGGTACAATTCCTTCCTTTGATGAGAAGTTTTTTCCCATAGGGAAAGGATGGACTTGGAACATTTCGTACATTGACGTCACTGGTAGTAGTCTCTATTTGCACCTAGGTGGAGCAGGTGTATATAAGATCGTTAACTACAACTTAGTTGGTTATCCCTGGAGAGACCTAACTTTTACACCAGATAACACAGTAACTGTTGGCACAATACAATCAGCCTATGCCTTACATTCTCTTCAAGGAATCACGCAGTACTTCGATGCCAAAGGGCATCTACTTGAATATGTCGATAAATTTAACAATACCGTTTTGTTTAACTACACGGATGATCCTACGTATGGAACAGTGTTATCTTCCATTGTTGATGCCATTGGTAATAGTATCAATATTACCTACAGTACAAGTGCTGTTGTAATTAAAAAGGGAACGGAGACAGTTACCTATAATAAAACGACCGTTAATGGAAAAGAGCTGCTTACACAGGTAGTCGATGCTGTAGGTAGAACAACCACCTATGATTACTATATGAAGGATGCATTTTTTAATTTGCTTGGAACCACTCCTTACACTAGCAATCCGTATGCTTTACTTATTGGAGTCACACATCCAACCGGTTCTAAAACAGTTTATTCCTACGAAGACTCTGCTACTCTTCGCTTTACTGGTGAAAACGCGGTTAATCAGGTTTTCCGAGCCACTTCCCGTGAAGACCAAGTTACGCTTTCTGATGGAAGCGTAGAGCACGATAACCATAAGGAAATTTCTTATTCTGGTGACATGGCAAGTTCTTACGGCGCAGATATCCCTTCTTTTTCTACAACAATAAAAGATGGTCTAACGATGAATGTCTTTACTAATAAGAAGCATTACATCGATAAGGATACGCCCGCGGTATTTTACAATATGAATCAGGTATCTTCAGCTCCACAGGACTTACCTACGAATACTGTAACGACTAATTATACGTATGATGAAATTAATAAGTATCCTAAGCCAATCACAACCCAAGTCATAAAATCGGTGCAGGGAAGTACAAACCCTGCCACAACTACAACACAGACAGCTTATGATCCTTTCGGAAACGTAACTAGTTCTGTAGATGTGTTAGGAGTTACAACCTCCTACACTTATGATGCTGCGTTACATTTATTGATTGGCGCATCGAAGCCGATCTCTGCTAATCAAACTCAATATACAGAATATGTTCGGGATGCGACTCATGGTAATGTTACAGCCGTCCGCGTGCGCGAGGGGAATGCATCTGGTGCCATTCTTCAAGAAACCCTGTACGAAAATTTCGATTCTTATGGGAACTCTTTGCAAACCAGAGTGAAGAAAGATGCAATAACTTATACAACATTCCAAACTGAATATAATACAGCAGCACCTTATTTTGGTGCATACCCGACCAAACAAAGCATAAATGTCACAGATGCAAATGGAAGTACATCAACTATAGTCAAGCAATACGATTACAATACTTTAAACGGACGCCTAAAATCGTTTACAGATGGTAACTCAGACACAGTAAACTATGAATATGATGCAATTGGACGTGTCACGAAAGCAATTCACCCCGATAACAGTTTTGTGAAGATCGACTATTTCGATACACAGAATCAAGTGCAACAAACAGATGAAACTGGGGTAAAAGCACTAACTAAATGGAATCCAATAGGATGGAAGGTAGATTCCGGTCTTGTTGATGATGGAGTTTATAAGTCGAAGGCGAAATATGGATATGATGCGAGTGGGAGATTATCCTGGACGGAAGATGCACTCGGTAACCGGACAAATTATGCTTATGATCAATGGGGGCGTCAGAACTTAATATCATATTCAGATGAGGCGTCAGCTAGTGTAGCATTCGATGATATCAATAAGATAAAAACGAGTACGGATGCGGAAGGATATTCCATTAAGGAGTATTACGATGATGCAGGTCGAACGCAAACTAAGGAAGAAATTAAAAAGGTTAATGGTGAAACGGAAACAACTGTTCTTGGGACATTCACTTATGATAATGTCGGACACGTACTGACAACTTTGGATAATCAGACCATTAAGAATATTACAACTTACAGCTACGATACTTTAGGAAATCTCCAAAGTGTCCTAAACGCAAAAAATGAGTCGACCTCATATCAATATGATTATCTTGGAAACCTACTTCAGGTTATTTATCCAGATGCAAAGACAAAATTGAATAAGTACGATGAGATTGGACGATTGATTCAAACAACTGATACTAACGGTAAAATAGAGAAGTTTTTTTATGATAAAAATAGTAATCAAATCGGGTTAATTGATCGTAAGGCAAATTATTTTAAATATACGTTTAATAATAGGAATTTCTTGGTCAGAAAAGAAATTACAGATGCATCGTGGAATCCACTGACGGGCGAAGAAGCGATTGGGTTCAAGTATGATTTGGCTGGTCGTCGGACAGAAATGAACGATGGCACAGGGACTACAAGTTATAGTTATAATCCATCAACAGGCATTTTAGATACCCAGACGTATCCAGACGGAAAAACAATCAAATATGACTATGATGTAACAGGGAATCGCTTCGTAATGAAAGATCCTTTTGGAATAAATACATATTTTCATTATGATTCACGGAACAGGCTGGATATTGTAGCTCCATCACCAGATTTTTTAAACAACACGAATACAACAGATTATGATGCTAAGTATGATTACTTTAACAATAACTTGTTAAAGCAGATAACACAAAAGAATGGAGTAACTTCAGAATTTGGTTATGAAGGTCTTCGAATCTCTTCATTAAGTGAGAAAAGGTTAGATGGATCACCTATCAACTCATTTGCTTACACGTACGATAACAATGGGAACCAGAAGACTAAAACTGAGCAACAGGGGACAAATACTTCAGTAACAAACAACTTTACATATGACCCTTTAAACCGAATTTCTACTTCTGATCAATTTAACGAAAGTTATGGATATGATAACCGTGGAAACCGAAATAACATGTCAACGAGCAACCCATTTGAAAGTCCTGATTCTACTCGAACATTCGATAAGCGGGATAGACTAACAAATGTGGAGTTAACTGGTGGCGGGAATGTCTCGTACAGATACAATGGAGACGGGTTGCTTTACGAAAGGACAGAAAATGGTAAGACGACTCGATTCTATTGGGATGGCGATAAGATTATCGCGGAAGCGGACGTTATCGCTGGCGTTGTGACACTTAAAACACGTTATGTTCGTGGTCAGGGCTTAATAGCACGTGAAGATAATCAAGGAAAAGCATATTATCTTCAAAACGGACACGGCGACGTGGTAAACTTGATGGATAGAACTGGCACAACGAAATTGAACTCGTACCAGTATGACATTTTCGGAAATATTGTGAGCCAGCAGGAGAATCTGCCGCAGCCGTTTAAGTACAGCGGCGAGATGATGGATGATACGGTTGGTCTGCAGTATTTGAGGGCTAGATGGTATGATCCGAGTATCGGGCGCTTTGTTGGTGAGGATGCTTTTGCTGGTCAAGCAAATAATCCACTAAGCATGAATACATTTACCTATGTTCAGAATAACCCACTTATAAATATTGATCCTAGCGGAAACTGGTGCGTTTCAGGGGAGTATCAACATGGTGGAACTTGTGACAATCCAAATACTTATGTAGATGACAATGCATATTGTGGAGAAGTGGACTGTTCTGAAGTGTTACCAGAATATTGTGGTAGTGATGGTTGCGGTCAATATCACCCTTCTAGTGATGAACCAGGGGGACCTTGGACTCCAGCATCATCATTTGGTTCCCCTCCATCTTCTGAATCGTCAGGCAATTCATCTTCAGATATTGGGATAGGGTCTACCATTTCGGTTGGTAGAGGTGGTTCATTAGGTCTAGGAGCGGATAGGCTAGGCGAATTGGGTCGGTCTGTTCCCATTGCTGGAATTCTTGCATTAATTGCAGAAGCAGTTATTGAATCCACGAAAAAGAATGATCAGAATGTACTAATCTGGCGTTCTGCAAAAGCTGATAAACCACATACATTAACACCAAGAAACCCCCAGGATTTAAATGGTCTTTCATTCTTTAGAATAGATAAAACACCACCGCCTCCAGGTGAAAAAATTGCTGTAACAACAATGGGAAGACTTAATACAATAGGTAATTGGAGAGCTATTGAAGACAATACTAGAACAGGACATGTGAGTTTAGTGACCACCAATCCAGCTGAGATGAGTACTTGGTCTGCGTATCGAGACACAAGCGATACAGATTTTTCACATTATTATTATTTAACTACTTTATTAAAAGGGATGGTGTACTTTGCACAAGCTCCAAAATGAGGAAATAATTAATATTAAGGTATCTGATAATGTTAACACAGCAATGAATTCAATGTTGTACTGTAATTACATTTCTGATAACTATGAAAAAGTAATATATGTTTCTCAAGATATAATTATCGAGGAAATTGGGAAATTTACAACATGTTTAGAAAACATTTTGTCTACTCTAACGAAAGGCACAGTTTTCCATTCGGAAAGCCATGTACGTATAAGGAAAGGAGCTTTAGTAGAGGTTTGCAAAATTGATGAATTTATTTCATTTGATGAAACGACACAATCCTTAAAGTTCAAATTGGAATGTAATATTGATGGTGTAGATTATTCAGCAGAAGCATTAGATGAATTTGATGAAGTAATATCAAGATTAGCTAATAAGCTTGTTTACGAAATACAAGTATGCGCACTTTGTAAGAATGGAAACATAACTTCTCTAAGTGATTTGCGCCGAGGTTGGCACTGTTTTAGAGAAATAGAAAACCAGAAGCCTGAAATACCATGGTTTCAAAGGGATGAAGAATTTGACAATTCCATCTCTAAAGTCGGTGCATTACATTGGTGCCCTAGCTTTGAGAAAAGAACCTAAAGTTAACTTTGACCGCCTTGCGTCCACCGCTTGGTGGTTCTTCCATATCTGCCGCTATAAAGCTAACAAGCAAGCTCTGCGAGTACGTGCGACATAATGAATCGATAAAACTCCAATTTTATTTAGGCATCCAAGATTCATTATTAAATAGCTAGGATAACGAAGAATCCCCAATTGCTCGCAAGCATCTGGGGATTAAGCATATTAATGGACAACCTCAAAGTATGTTTCAGCAGTCGAATCTCCAGAAGTAATATCAATTCTCCAACTGCCTAAAGTCGTATTACCTCCAACTTTCCAAGACCAACTCACATTTCCATTGGAATCAGCTTTTTTTGATTCTAATCCTGCGGCAGTGCTTGCTCCACTTTTATAATGTACTACGATTGACGCATTTGTGTTTGGTTCCACTTTTGCCTTTAACGATGCGGTTGAATTACGCTTGGCAGGTGACGTTACGCTAAGAATCTTAACTGATGATGTCTCTTGCTTGGTTGGTGTATCAGTTTTTGGTTTAGGAGTTGGACTTGGTGCAATAGTTGTAGTGTGTGTAGGAGTAGGGGATGGTGTTGGCGTAGATGTAGGTGTTGTTGTGGGCGATGGTGTAGCTACAGGTGTTGGAGATGGAGTAGGGCTTGAAATCGCATTGGCTAATGGTAAAGGAGTAGTTGTTTGTGTGGTTGTTTGCATAGATACACCTGGTTGACTACAGGCTGTTATTGATAGTGTCAAAATGATAGCAAAGAGTAGTGAACGGAACAGCTTCATAATTTTCATCAACGCTCCTTTCGTCTTACTACCATTCTACCACATATAGGAAAATAAGCTCTACATTTTGTAATAGATATGGTACGATTTTACTATTGAAGCAGTTGAAAAAATGATATATTGAGGTTACAGGAGGGTTTTACATGGCAAGAAGGGGTAAACAATCAATTTCAACTTTTTTAGTTAGTGCATTAGGAATGCTATGCACATTAAATATTCGTATGGGTACTGGAAACTAAGATACTGAATACACCAATCGAAATTCCATTCCTCAATTATGGAATAATAACCGCTATCGTATTGCTTCTATTGAGGGTTTCATTTGTTCTTATAAAGAATAAAGCAAGAAAATTGAACAACGTTGCTCAAGAGGTAGGTAATAACTTTACAGTTCAAAATGACATAAGTACATTTCATTGCGCTGATTGTGGTACTAGAGTTAGTGAAAAGGTTAGAAACTATTGCTTGGAAAGACCTAGCAAGTTTAATAATCAGGTGTTTTGCTACGAACATCAAAGATAATGCGGAGGTATTAAAATGCTTGGATTAATTATCGTTGTAATCATTTTGTTGTTTATCGTAGTAGGCATTATTGCGTACAAGACATTTGGTAGGCATAGAAAGCAAGAGCATGTAGTGCAAGAAAATTATGATTTAAAACTAATTGATATTAACGATATTGATAAAATGAGTGATGGCTCAGAATTTGAGATGTATTTATATAGGCTATTGTTAGAACTTGGCTTTTCTGGCGTGTATAAAACCTTAGGAAGTAGAGATTTTGGAGCTGATGTGATCTTTACAGATCGTGAGGGAGTAAGAAACGTTGTTCAGGCAAAAAGATATGGTATTGATAATCCAGTGGGCATAAGTGCTGTACAAGAAGTTTTTACATCAATGAGGTACTACAAGGCTAAGAAGGCTGTTGTAATTGCTACAACAAAGTACACTGATTCCTGTGAAATGCTGGCTGGTATTAATCACGTAAAGCTTTTAGATCGTCATGATCTAATTAGAATTATTGATAATTTCAAGCAAGGGGATAGTCTGCAAGCACGTGATATTATCGAATCAGAACCAAGAGTCATATTGGAATCTTGGAATCAAATGAACAACGCTTTGCCAATGATAAAGAAAGATCATAAAGCTGAGAAGTACGTGAAATCAATACAGTCAAAATAAAGGGAGACTCTACAATGAACAAAAAAACTATCATTGCATCGACGCTCATTTTTAGTACGGTATTTACTATCGGCACTTTCACAGGAGCAGTAGCGGAAACGAATCTGAAGGAGATTAAATCATATATTAACAACTCCATCACTATCAAACTAAACGGAAATAAATTTGTTCCTAATGATGGCGAAGGGAATAAGTTAGATCCAATAATCTATGATGGGAATTCATACCTTCCTGTTCGATCCTTAAGCCAAGCATTGGGTGTTGCGGTAAAATACGATGAATCAACAAGTACGATAATGCTCGGTGAGCAGGAAGGAAAAGGAGAAAAGCTTGTAAGCTTTAGGGCAGGTGGTAATCCTACTGTCATAAACTCAAGAGACTCTGATATTCTTTCAATTCATGGAGAAACTATAAATGAGGGATTTTATTCCGTAAAACCTCATGACATTATGCCTAGCACATTAAATTTTAGATTGAATGCTAAGTATCAAAAGCTTTCGTTTAGAGTTGGTGTGATAGGCAGTCCAGCCACTATTGTTGTTTCAGATCAGAAAAATAATATTGAGTTAAAGAAATTTACTGTGAATGAATCCGACAAATTTAAGCAAATTGAAATATCAACGATTGCTGATGTTGACTATTTGGATATTCACATCTATGGAGGTACTGATAGTAAAAGAACGAATCTCACAACGGAAAAGGTTATTATTACGGATGCATTCGTTAAATAAATTCTACTAATAAAATATGAATTTCAACCTAAAATCTTGAGTTCATCGGTATTAGAAGGGGCATATTGAGTGGACACAAGAAGGTCAATTAAAGCAATAGTCATTTGTACAAAGACCCAAGCGGGTTCCCAGTGGATGATCGAAATTAATAAGCACCTGAACACTCCGAAACAACCACCTCCTCTAACATCAATTTAATTAAAAGTACAGTTTTATCATGATTCAGTACTCAAATTTTTATAAAACAATTCCGATAAAAAATGATAGATTAATATAAATGTTTGTGGGAGGAAATAATGTGAAAAAAGCTTTATTACTTACTGCTGGAACTCTAGTGTTACTCACTGCCTCACCTGCTTATGCCGCAACCGGCGATACTCTCTCCAAATTAAAGGACATTCAAAAACAAGAGCAGACGACAACGCCAGACGTATTATTACCGGATCTTAACGGATCAACGGGTAGCGTTACAGTTCCTACAGCAGCAGAAATTAAAGCAGATTTGGACGTAAATGCTAAAAATCAACTAAATGATTTAAAGGCAACAGCAAGCAAAAGTTCGGATCCGGCAGACCATTTTAAACTTGCAATTGCTTATGAATTAACAGGCGACACGAACAATGCGATTACTTCCATACATAACGCAATTCATCTTGCACCACAGCAGAAAGAACTGTATAAAGAACTTGTTTCTTTATATAAGATTCAAAACCCTGGTATCATTTCCGTTTTCGAAAATGGGGATAAAATCGACTTTAAAGATGGAAACGATGAAGTGAATCCAGTGATTGTAAGCGGAAGCACTCTTGTGCCAATTCGTAAGATTACAGAGAAGCTCGGGGCTAAGGTGGATTGGAATAATGACACCCATACAGCTACGATTCGACTTCTGGACACTACGATTCAATTGGTACAGGACTCCACGAACGCTGATGTAAATGGTAACACAGTAACGTTAGAAGTACCTGCTCAAAATATCGGTGGACATATTCTAGTTCCACTTCGGTTTATCAGCGAGCAATTCAATAAAAATGTTGACTATGTACCAGGCGATCAGGGAACAGCAATTATTCCGATTGTTGATAAAAACTAATCGAAAACAGGGAGGAATGGTTTCATGAAACGCATACAAAAGATATCTTCATTGACAGCTCTAACTTTTCTTTTAAGCTTATTTGTATACATTACGAGCGCATTTGCCGATGATACAGGTACTCAAACTAGCTCGACGTCCGGTTCCACCACTGGGTCGACATCGGTAACGTCATCCACTTATGTCGGAAATTTAGGACAAATAGATGCACTTTATAACCAGTTGCTTACTCTCCGTCAACAAGATAAGGATCTCGACGTTCAAATGAAAGCTCAACATGACTTAAATAATGCAGCGATTAAAGCCTTATACGGTCAAATAAGCCAAAGTGATATTAGTCAAATCAAAGTTATACATGATCAAAATAAAGCATTACGCGATGCAAACCATTCGCTATTTGATCAGTGGAATACTCTTATCGAACAATGGAAAGTTGCAAAAACAGCGAAAGATGAGAAATTAACTGCTGAAGTTCGTTTGAAATTAAACGAACTGAAAAAACAACTTCAACCGATTCATGATCAAATTAAAGCCAACAATGCGACCATTAAAAACGTTGAAGCTCGAGTCAATGCAACAAGAAAGCAAATCCAGGTTGTATTGAATCCAATTAAACCGCTTGAACAGCAGATGAAAACATTATGGAGCACAGAGAGATCCTACCAGGCTCAACGTATTGCTGGCTGGAAAGCCTTTAACGATGCGGTGAACAATGGGGACACGGATAGTGCCGTCAAAGCTCTTACTCAAATCGTCACAGCCAAACAACAAATTTTAAATACAAGAGAACAAATTTACTCCCTGGAACAACAAATTGGGACAGCTCTAAGTGCTGCACCGGAGACAACGACGAATGCGCCGCTTCCAAATAATTAGACTTTATTTGATTATTCTATCGTAGAAAAACCTGCTCTTTTGAGTAGGTTTTTTGTTGTGATTATTGATCTATAGTAGATTAAATCTATTATGCTGCCTTATGAGTTATGAAGTGTATAAATATATAATATGCAGCATAAAGTGATTGGACAAAGAATAACAAACCCCAGAGTTGAGCGGGCAAAAAGGTTGTATTGGCTAAATTGGTTGCATCTCCAGCATTTTTATTATCTATGAAGCTGAGTTTAAGAACGACAAATGCAGAACTTACAGATTGTGCAAGGACAATTGCTGATAGTAAAAAGCTAACATGTAAAATTAATACGCTAAGATCTTTATAAACGATAAATCCGATAATACAAACAAAGGTTATTGTCCAAATAAACCCGAATAGATTTCTGATCCAAAATAAGCAAACAATCATGAGCGTGATATAGGATATTAGGATTATCTCATATTTACCTTTGGATAAAGCAAAGTAAAGACCAATTGCAGCGAATGAAGATCCCGTGTAACCGGCATATGAAATTAAAATTCTTGATAACCAGTTTCGGGGGCTTACCCTTGCTTCTCCACTGGTATCACTAAATAAAGACATTGAGTGAACCTTGCCGCTAAACAGTAAGGCCATTAAGCAATGAGATGCTTCATGGATAATTGTATTAGCAACTGCCATATATTTTCCTATAAATGGAATGTTTGTGATAAGGAGTGCAAATACTAAATAAATATAAATTAGTGCTACATGATTCATGCGATAACTCCTTATGTCTGCTGTGTGGTTGGAATGGATGTTGAATCCGACGAGAAGGGAATCAAGGACAAAATGAAAATTAGACCTACAACTGATTTAAGGTTGTAAGTCCAATTTCCTATATATGAAAGTAAAAGGGTTGGTCTTTAGAATAGCTAAGATTACTTAAAGCAACCTTAAGATTAAATAATAATTGTGTGAAGAAATCACAGGCGAGGACAAGTATGAACAGGTACGTCTCGGAAAGATAAATGCTTGCTTTTATGCTTCATCAAAAGAAGATTTGTGAACCTTTTACCGTCTTTATATCTGGTTTAGCATGGTACGCTTATTTCATGGGAGATGGGAATTATAAAAGCATTTCTTATGGAAAGTCAAGACTCTCTTTTGAGCCAAAATTGGATATTTACACTGTTTACCTAGGCTGTTACGCTTGATATAGTTAATGAAAAGGAACTAAGAACTATGGCCAAAACCAAATCAACTATAAATTCTAAATTGTTGTTGACGCGATATGGCAATACATGTTAAGATAATAATGAGCGCTAAAAATACACATACAAACACATATAGACACCAGTGAGGGATCGCTGTGCCAATTTTGGTTTTACATATTAAATTCTTACCATGAAAGGGGGGGGATCTACCAATTGCTCTTTGAAAACCTAATATTCGTAATTACAGCTTTTGCATAATGCAGATGCTATTTTTTTCGTCCTCATTTACGGTGAGGAATGAATGCTTCCAAAAATATTTATGTGCTTATGATAACACGGTTTTAGTTTCATTGCAATTAAAAGTGGAATTTTATTAGAAAAAATTTTAATAAATGATGAGGGTTGGATAAGGTGACTAGCGTCACCAAGGGTGAAAGAGGAATGTAGGAATGTGCAAATCATACTCCTTATTTTGATTTCAATAACAATTATAGGAGTCGTCAATATGTTGAAAATCGAGAAGCGCCTCTGTTACAGCCAAGAATGGGATGATTACTCTCCAAGATTAACGGTCAATGATGAAATCGACATTGAACTTGGCGTACATGGTACGAAGGAAGCTGCTATCAAAGTTTTAGATGATGCGTATGAGGTAATCAAGCATTTTGAAAGTTTGGAACAAGTGAAGGAACATCTAATTGTGTGAGGAGAACTTATGACTGATATTCAATTTTTCTATTGTTATGACGGGCTAATGATGCGAAAGCTTCAGGATAAGGGGATACGATATGTGACACGAGCTTTAACCGTGGATAAATTACAGAAGTTTTGGCTTTATGTTATTACGCCAGAGCTTCAAAAAGCGATTAGTGAAATCAAAGTGGATAAATTGTTGGATTAATCAAGGGGGAGTGAATCATTTGATAGTTAATCAACGAGTCAGTGACATAATTACATTACAAGATATAAGAGAATGGCAATCAGGAGATATAATCTCCATTACCTCAGGAACAGGAACAGGTAAAAGTTATTTAATTAAAAACATGATGTATCCTATTGCAAAGTCAGAGGGCAAGAAGATTTTGTACCTTGTTAACAGAAAACGACTTAAAGAACAGTTTGATGCAGAAATAAGAGAAGATAAGAAAGATGATGTAATTGATATCATGTTGTACCAAAAAGTTGAATCATACAAGTTATATGATGAGACGCTAAAAAATTTAAAAGAAAAATATTTATATATTGTTTGTGATGAGTTTCATTATTTTGTATCTGATGCGTCATTTAACCATAAAACGGATTTAAGCCTAAATGCAATATTAGACGCAACAGATCGAATTCGAATTTTAATGTCGGCCACAAGTGATTTTGTAATAAGATATTTGGAAAATGAAAAAAAATTAGAAATCAAGAAACGTGTAATTGATTATCATTATAATTTTTTGGATAAAGTTTATTTCTATGAAAAAGATGAAATTGTCAAAAAGTTTTTATTTGAATTAGAACCAAACGAGAAAGTAATATTCTTTTGCCATAGCGCTGAGAAAGCACACAGTTTAAGTGTTGAATTCAGTGACTCGTTATTCGTGTGTAGCGAAAGTAATAAGGATTACAAAAAACATCTCAACAAAGAAAAAATAAGCGATATGCTTAACAACGAATATTTCAATGAACAAATGCTATTCACCACTCCCACATTAGACAATGGAATCAATTTAAAAGATAAAAAATTAAAATATATTGTTGTCGATATTCAAGATTTAGTAACTTTAATTCAATGTATAGGCAGGAAACGAATTATTGATGAAAGCGACAAGGTAGCACTAATCATTAAAAACTTGAATAATAAATCAATTGGTGGACGGATTACACAATTAAATAAGAGGCTAGAAATGGCTGATTATTTGTTAAGAACGAACACAAGAGAATTTATTAAGAAATATCCAAGACAAGATCACTCCAGAATGATTTTCGAAACGTTTGATGAAAATGGAAGCATGATCAAAGTTGTAAATGATTTAATGTATGCTAAATGTGTATATGATATTGAAATGTTTAATAATTTTCTTTCGGAAGAAAATGGTTTCCAGAATAAAGTGTTAAATATTTTAGAAAGAGAAAATTGTGGAATACTTGAGGATCATTATGGGGCGTTAACGTTAAAAGATTATCTTATTGATTTAACTAATAAAAAAATGTTCAAATATGATCAAAAATCATTTAAGGAGATTATCAAACAAAGTATGGTGAAAACAAGTAAGGGAAGTAGTCGTTCATTGGGTATTCATACCATTAACGGTCACTTTAAAGATTTAGACTTGAATTTTCAGATTCAAAGTAAAAGAGAAAAGGAGCAAGGTGATAATAGAGATAAAACTTACTGGATAATATCAGAATTAAAAAGCGGAAGTTGATAATTTTGGGGCGAAATTATGTAGTAAGCTATATATAAAGCATATTGCATAAAAATGCCCCAATTTGAAATATATATTTTTTTTAGAGGCGTACTAGCTAAACTCAAAGCACTAGTAAAGGTTCATGCATGAATAATAGGAACAAGCACGAAAATTAAAACAAGCGATATGCCACTTCTGAGGAAGCGTAGCGACTGAATGAATGGCATTCGCCCCAAGCATTTCTCGAAGCGAATTTGCTTCGTGAAATAGTCGCGGGAGTGTCTTTTGATCTTGAAGTTTTGTTTAATATTGGACTAAAACAGAAATAGGGGGCATAAATGAAGCGAAAACAAATTCAACTAAAAATGTATCATCTGGACAATTTACATATAGAAAATGGAAAATTTGTCATCACCGAATCAGGCAGGGAAATATCCCATTTTCGAAATTATTTTATAAATGCAATTGAGAAAGTGTTGAAATCAAAGATTATACAGGATGCATATTTTATCCTGAGGTTTAATGAGTTTGATCCAGAAGAAGATACCGCACAATCGGCTAAGTACAAATCAATACTCGAATCAGGTATCTGGCTTAATGGTGTACACTACGTTAAGAGTATCAAATCGCCAAGTATGTTACGTTCGCAGAAAACCATCTTCATACGTGAAGATATTGCAGATAAAGTGTTTGAACATGTATCACTTGGGAAGATTCCATCACTTACGGTTATTTCAAAATATGAAGCAGGCTTAGGAATTTCACTTTCATCCACATTGATGGTCGATGCTGTTCCTAGAATTGTATTCATTGAGGATTTCAAGAAAACAATCATCGAGGATGTTGAGGTTATTCGGGATTGTGATGTCGATCATGAACAAGTTGAAAATATGAAACAGCAGCTTGAGAGGGAAAAGGAAGTTGATAAATCCTGGTCTCTAAAACGACCGACTGAAGATGAGTTGGGGAAGTTGGATAAGATTCAGATTAGCAAAGAATACCAGTCCAAGAGTGGTCTATATAGAGAAGATCGCATCCTAAAAATTGAAGAAATCGATAAGCCAAAAGGTTACAACGTGTTAGAAGACGGTAAAGTTTACCCAATTTTTCACATTGACCAATCTGAGAAATTAAAGTTTCCTAAGCTCAGTTCGGACACGATAGGGAAGCAACTCGTGTACCTGAAGAACCATTCAATACCTTTAACCTGTTTCGATGGGCAAGCTCTTGGATCATTTGAATGGTTCGAGAAAGTGAGCGAGCAACTTGAATTAGGTTATACAACGAATGCTTTGCAAGGTCGCTTACCTTACTTTAAAGGGTTAATCATCCGTTTTGATATTAAGAAATGGTGCGAGGATCACGGTATATCAGAAATTAATGGACAGAATATCGAGGATATAGACGTTATCGCCACAGAAAGCTGTTGGAAAGTGTTTCATGATTATTCCGAGGGAAAAAAGAAATCGTTATTCACTTCAGTCGATGATTGGTACAAGTTGATGAGTAAATATGGAGCAAAACGATTCGGTGTTGCGAACCATGCAAAGCTGGAAAAAAATTATAGCGAATACACTCCACTAGGCTATCAGTTTATATACGCGCTTCCAATTTTAACGTTTGAAGACTTAAAACAATTATCTAAGCCATTTCAAAAAATGATTCGCAAAGTTAAAGAGGGCAAGGACGTAGCTTATATTAAAGCATTTTTGCGGATGCTCAATGACGATGAAAATGAAGAATACTTTGCTGATAAGTGTTTGGATATGATCAACATCGATGAACGTATGATTTTTGATCGGAAAATTAGAGGGTTTCTGAACAGTCAGATTAACAATAAATTAGAAGACTTATGCCAAGGCCGTATTCCTGTTCGAGGAGGATATAGGTACATTTCACAAGATCCAATTGCATTTATGGAATGGGCTGCTTATGGAGATTGTGACAAAGTAAACGGATTTATTGAAGGGTCGTACAATGTTTATAAGGCGGGTACTAACGGAGAACATTTACTAATGAGGAATCCGACCACTTCCCATAAAGAAATCGTTAAAACGCATTTTTGTACGTCTGATAACGAATATGTACAGCATCTTGACAATGTAATTATCGCAGGAATCCATGATTTACTCCTTCCCAAGTTTACAGCGGACGTTGACGGGGATATATGCCTGTATACGAAAGACCCCATATTGACGAGTGCCATGATTGACAGCGTTCCGCTAATCCATGAGGGTGATAAAAGTTTCAGTGAAGGTAATAAGGTCGATTACCAAGAGTATAACAAAGAAAATTCGATTAAATTTGAATTGCAGAATACTTCGTCTATGATTGGTACGCTTACTAACTGGAACACGAAGATTGCTGATATGGTGCTT
>Ga0209566_100248_pt1 | contig 51716 bp, 52 predicted proteins | sample Araplavi_mTSA_r2_2_FD_184287 | JGI IMG/M metagenome (GOLD analysis project Ga0209566, IMG submission 184287) | Arabidopsis root microbial communities from North Carolina, USA - plate scrape CL_Cvi_mTSA_r2 (SPAdes) (version 2) | ecosystem: Host-associated > Plants > Roots > Endosphere | place...
AACTTTAGCCAAATAAGCCGTCTTGGCTTCCAGGTGCAGCGCAATCGTCACTTTCAGCCCTTTAAAAGGCTGATCTTTCTCGAATTGCTCACGAATGCGGTTCAACACAGGCATATGCTGTTTGACCCAATCAATTTTCAAATGGCCGTCATTCGCCAGGCTCATATCGGCAACAATACTTTTATCCACAGTATTCAAATGTATAACCTCCTATAAATAATAAACGCGGTGCATACCATCAACGGGAATCGGCGTTGTTAATAAGGAATGAAGCCAATCGAATCCGTACCGATTTATGTAAGCACACCCATTATACACTCTTTCCTGCGGCTTCGCTAACGGGAGAATCGTTAAACGGATGCGCTCCAGCTGTCTTAATGCGGAGTCAAACTGCATCCGGTAGGCGTCTGCTGCCTTATGCTCCAGAAACTCAATTTGCTCGACGATCTTCGCCAGATTCGTCTCTCCCAGCTGCTTCACAGCGGGATTAATCACGTTCAGCGATTCGACTAACGGCGTGTAGCTGGCGCGAAATTCGGCTTTCACGGCATCAAAGCGTTCATTCAGCTTCAGCGTATCCTGTGTATCCAGGAAGCTCATCTTCTTCTGCTCATAGCGATCCTCGATCACATCGTCCAGCGTGATACTATATTTATTCATATGCTTCAGAACGGTACCCTCAAGCAATGTAAATTCAAGGCGCGGCGCGAGAATCGGCATTCTCATGCCATACAGCTCAAAAGCTTGTTTCGTTAAAGCCCAGTACGCAATTTCCCCGGGACCAAGAACTGCAGCCAGCACAGGGAATAAAAAGTCCTGCATCAACGGACGCGTCATCACATTATTGCTGAGCTGCTCCGGTGAAGTCAGCGCAAGGTCCTGCAGCTGTTTGCCGGTATACGTAAAACCCTGCTTCTTATCGCTGAACTGATCCCCTTCGCGATGAAGGAGCAGCCTCTGTCCGCCGGCGTAGACGAATAGATTCGCACCATCCTCAGCTACATCGGCTTGCGCCTGATAGCCTGCAGCTTGAACGTCAGAGCGGCTTTGCAGCAGAGACGCTGTTAAAGCTTCGTTCTTCATCACGATCTGCTCAAACATAGGCGCTTCCAGCTGGCGCAGTGCCGGCTCGTCGGAGTCAATCAGCACGAGGCCGTAATCGCCGAACAGCTCTGCCATGAAGACGGCAAAAGCGTCGGAAAGTGTTGTCGGCCCTTCCACGGTCCGGTTCAACTTGGCGATAAGGTCCGCCTTGAATTCCGTATCCATCAAGGAACGATCCAGTCCGTCAAGCGCTTCTTTCCATGCTTCCGGCTGCAGCGGCAGCTTGCTGACGGATGTGCGATGACCGGTTGGGTGATCGACCTTAAGCTTATCCACCTGCTGCGCACTCGTTAATGTATAAATATGATTGACCTCATCGAAGTCATGGTCTTCCCCGGCAATCCAAAATACAGGCACCACAGGGCGCTGCAGCTTCTCACTCCATTGCTTCGCTAATTGAACAATGGTAATAGCTTTATAAAGCACAAGCAAAGCCCCGCCAAAGAGGCCTGCCTGTTGGCCGCCTACAATCGCTAATGCGCCAGCTTGATTCAAGGCGGCGATTTGCTCCATCGCTGCCGGTTTATTTCCGATGCGACGGTTATAACCCGTTAGCACTTCGACTAGGCGCGCACGATCCGCTCTTGGTGCCGCACCCTCTTCGGTTAACCAGGCCGCATGCTGCCGCCAATCACTGTCATTTTGATAATGATAGGAGAACAGACCGTTGGTCCGTTCCGGATTGTTGATGTAATCTTCGGCAAGCGTCTGGCTTTTCTTCCAATGAAAAGGTTCCATATGCATAGATGACACTGTCTCCTCTATAATCCAAATAAAGACTTATCTTATTTGATTGTACACGTATGTTCAGCAATCGTCAAAACTGTATTTATTTCAATTACATTTGTCATAGTGAAAAAGCAAAGAAAGCCGCCCCTCTCGGGACGGCTGCTTGAATTAGTACAAATGACAAGCTACGAAGTGGCCTGGCTCTACTTCTTTGCTAGGCGGCATCGATTCTGCGCACTGTGGCATTGCTTGTGGGCAACGCGTGCGGAACGGACAGCCGCTTGGCGGGTTGAGCGGGCTCGGAACATCACCCTGGAGGATGATGCGCTCGCGTGTGCGCTCTACCTCTGGATCCGGAATCGGAATCGCGGATAACAGCGATTGCGTATACGGATGCAGCGGTTTCGCATACAGATCTTCGGAAGTCGTTACTTCTACGAGGTTACCCAAGTACATAACGCCGATACGATCAGAGATGTGTTTCACCATCGCCAAGTCATGCGCGATGAACAAGTAAGTCAAGCCGCGCTCTTTTTGCAGACGCTTGAACAAGTTCACGACTTGCGCTTGGACAGATACGTCGAGCGCGGAGATTGGCTCATCCGCAATAATGAATTGCGGTTCGATCGCGAGTGCGCGGGCAATCCCGATCCGCTGACGTTGACCGCCGGAGAACTCGTGCGGGAAACGGTTGGCGTGCTCATCGTTCAAGCCTACTGCGCGCAGCAGCTCAAGCACTTTCTCTTTACGTTTAGCGCCTGAGTACAGGCCGTGAATGTCAATGCCTTCTGCAATAATATTACCGACCGTCATACGCGGGTTCAAGGATGCGTATGGATCTTGGAACACCATTTGCATATTGCGGTTGAACTCTTTCAGCTTCTTGCCTTTCATTTGGTGCACGTTCTCACCATTGAAGATGACTTCACCGGAAGTCACGTCGTACAAATTGATGATCGTTCTTCCTGCTGTGGATTTACCGCAACCGGATTCGCCAACAAGACCGAACGTCTCACCGCGGTTAATTTCAATAGAGAAGTTGTCAACGGCTTTCAGAATCTTGCCGCTACCCAAGTTGAAGTGCTTCTTCATGTTGCTAATTTTCAAAATCGGTTGTTGCTTAGCCATTGTGGACACCTCCTGCAGCTACAGGACGTTCAACTTTCGGAGCATCCGGGTGCAGCAACCAGCAAGCTGAGCTGTGCGTATCGGACAATGTCGTGTGCTCCGGATCTTCTTCCAAGCAGATGCTCATTGCATATGGACATCTGGCTGCGAATGCGCAGCCTTTTGGCGGTGCAAAAAGATCTGGCGGCGTACCCGGGATAGGAATCAATTCCTCATCGGCTTTTGTATCCAAGCGAGGTACGGAACGCAGCAAGCCCCAAGTGTAAGGATGCTCCGGATTGTAGAAGATTTCGTCTACCGTTCCTTGCTCAACAATTTTACCTGCATACATAACGACAACGCGCTGCGCCATATCAGCAACGACACCGAGGTCATGCGTAATAAGAATGATAGAAGAGTCCGTCTCGACCGAGATCTTTTTCATCAAGTCAATGATTTGAGCTTGAATCGTCACGTCGAGCGCTGTTGTCGGCTCATCGGCGATCAGCAGTTTCGGCGAGCAAGCCAAAGCAATCGCGATCATGACACGTTGACGCATACCGCCGGATAGCTCATGCGGATACTGGTGAATACGGCCCTCTGGGCTGTTGATCCCAACCAGTTTCAGAATCTCAATGGCACGCTCTGTTGCTGCCTTCTTGCTCAGGCTTTGATGCTTGATCAAGCCTTCTGTGATTTGTTCACCGATCTTCATCGTCGGATTGAGCGATGTCATCGGATCCTGGAAAATCATGCCCATTTCGGAGCCGCGGATTTTCTCCATTTCTCTGTTGGACAACTTCGTAATGTCCTTCTTGCCGTCAAAGATAACGGAACCGCTTTTTATATAGCTAGGCGGAGTCGGAATCAAACGCATGAGCGTTTGGGCTGTTACGGATTTACCACAGCCGGATTCCCCTACAATCGCCAATACTTCACCTTTTTTGAGGTTAAATGTAACGCCGCGTACGGCTTGAACTTCCCCCGCATAAGTGCGGAAGGAAACTTTAAGATCTTTAACTTCCAGCAAATTGTTGTTGGTGCTCATCTATAATTCACCCCTTATTACTTGCGCATTTTTGGATCAAGCGCATCGCGAAGTCCATCGCCTAACAAGTTAAAGCTTAATAGAATTAAGCTGAAAATGATAGTAGGGAAAATAAGGCGATGCGGATACAAACGGATATAGTTCGCGCCATCAGACAGCAAGTTACCCAGCGATGCCAGCGGCGGTTTAATACCAAGACCGATGAAGCTCAAGAATGCTTCCGTGAAAATCGCCGTCGGTACAACGAAAGTGATTTGTACGATGATGATACCGAGCGCATTCGGAATCAAGCTGCGCATAATAATTCGCATCGGCGATGCACCGAGCGTGCGCGAAGCCAGAACGAACTCCTGTTCTTTGAGCGTCAGCATTTGACCGCGCACCAAGCGCGCCATAGGTACCCAACCGGTGATACTATAAGCCAGAATGATTGTCGGGATACCTGGTCCGATAACCATGATAAGCAGAATAGCGATCAACAAGTAAGGAATGGAATATACGATCTCGATCGTACGTTGCATCACTTCATCGACTTTACCGCCGTAGTAAGCAGAGATACCACCGTAAATAACGCCGATAATCAAGTCAATCAGTGCCGCGACAATCCCGATGAATAAGGAAATACGCGTTCCCCACCATACACGTGTCCACAGATCGCGGCCGAAATCGTCCGTACCGAACCAGTGAGCACCGGAAGGCGAAGCATTTTTAATTTTCAAATCCTGAGTCTGATAGTCATAGCTAGAGATAAAAGGCACAACCACTGATAATACAATCAAAACAACCAGTATAATTAAGCCAGCCATTGCCAGTCTATTTTTCTTAAGTCGTCTCCATGCGTCCTGCCAGTAGTTCAGCGACGGCCTAACAATTCTTTCGCTTGTTAAGTTAGCGCTTGATACGGGAGCAAACTTGTTGTTATTCTCAGTTGTTTGCGATGTCGTTTGCATCATTTATTTCCCGCCTTTCCCAAGACGAATTCGAGGGTCAATAAAGCCATACAGTACGTCTGTAATGAAGATTACTAAAATCAAAATACTCGAGTAGAAAATCGTCAAACCGGAAATCATGGTGTAGTCATTGGAATATACCGATGTTACAAAGTGTTTACCCAAGCCAGGAACCGAGAAAATTTGTTCAACTACGAGTGTACCGGTGATTACGTTTACAAATATTGGGCCGATAATCGTGATAACTGGTAAGATCGCGTTACGAATCGTATGTTTCACAACAATCGTAATACTGTTCAAACCTTTTGCTTTAGCTGTCTTAATATAATCCTGATTCAAAACGTCAAGCATCGAAGTACGCATCAAACGCGCCAAGATCGCAATTGTACCGAAAGAAAGTGCAATCGCCGGCAAAATTTTGTAGCTTGGCCCTTTCCAGAGACCCGCTGGCAAGATGCCCCATTTAACACCGACATAGTAGGACAATAATGGACCTAATACGAAGGAAGGAATCGACACACCGAGTACGGCGATGAACATTGCTGTGTAGTCGCCTGCTTTATTATGCTTCAAAGCGGCTATAATACCCAGGCTCAGACCTACGACAATCGCAATGGCGATCGAGATCAAACCAAGTTGAAGCGATGAAGGAAACGCTTGTTTGATAATATCTGTAACCGTGTGAGCAGGGAATTGAAAGGAAGCTCCTAGATCGCCATGGATGACATTATTCATGAAAGTCAAATATTGCTCCCATAGTGGCTTATCCAGGCCGTATTGCTTTAACAACATTGCTTTCGTCTCTTTCGGGATCTTTTCAGAGCCTTCTCCTAGTGGATCTCCCGGTAAGTTTTTCATCAACACGAATGTGAATGTTGCGATGAGCCATAACGTGATAAGCGCATATAAGAGACGGCGAAGAATGAACTTAACCATGATGCTCCTCCTTTATTAATGTAAAAGCTAAGAAATTTAGAAGAGGCCGCGCCCACGAGGTGTTAACGGCCTCTTCTCATGAATGTGTTTATTGAGCTTAAAAACTACTTACTTAACAGTAGCCCATTTCAATTCCCACTCTTGACCGAAGGAAGGCAGGATGATGCCATCTACGTTCGGTTTTTTCAAGTATGCACGGGAACGGAAGTAAAGTGGTGCTACGCCTTGATCGTCCATCAGGATTTTCTCAGCATCTACCATTGCTTTCGTACGCTTCGTAGCATCCGTTTCGGTTTGAGCTTGTTTCACCAAAGCGTCATACTGCGTGTTGCTGTAGTCGCCTTCGTCAAACTCGCCGCCAGTTACCCACATATCCAAGAATGTCATTGGATCGTTGTAGTCAGCGCCCCATAGGGAGAGAACCATGTCGAAGTCATGCTTGGAAGAAAGATCGATACGCAGTGCGTGCGGAACCGGGTTCGCTTCAGCTTCGTAGCCAAGGTTTTGTTTCCATTGAGCCAGGATGAACTCCAAGGATTTCTTAGCTGTTTCTGTATCGTCTGCGTTGACTTTCATCTTAGGCAGGGACGTCAAGCCAAGCTCTTTCAAACCTTCATCAAGCAATTGTTTCGCTTTAGCTGGGTCGAACTTAGGTTGCGTATCGCCAGCAGTTTTACGGAAGTCGCCGCCGGCACCATCAGAAGTACCCGTTGGGATCAGACCTGTAGATTGTGTGGAACCGTTGCCCAGTACTGTATCTACGAAGCCTTGACGGTCGATCGCCATACCAAGCGCTTGACGGATTTTCTTGTTCGCAAGTGCTGGTACTTTCTTCGTTTGGAACATGATGTAGGAGTTCGTCAACTCTGGCTTAGGCAGATTGTCCGGTTTACCTGCATACAATTTCAACTGGTCGCGGTTGATCTCAGTCAGATCAGCTGCATCTGTTTCATAAAGGTTCAAACCAGTGTTGGAATCCTTCACGATGTTGATTGTTGCTTTCGTAAGTTTCACGTTAGCAGCATCCCAGTATTTATCGTTCTTAACAAGCTCAAGGCTTTGACCGTGATCCCATTTGGAAAGGATGAACGGACCAGCACCGATTACTTTGTCAGCATCTGCGCCGTATTTGTCGCCGTATTTATTCACGATATCTTCACGTTGCGGCAAGAAAGTACCGAATGCCAGCATGGATGTGAAGAAAGCAACTGGTTTCTCTAATTTAATCTCAATTTGCTTGTCGTTGATTGCTTTAACGCCAAGTGCATCTTGAGCTGCTTTTACTGCTTCAGGAGTTGTCGCTTTCGTTACCGCTTCGCCGCCTTTGATCCAAGCCACTACGAAGCTGTATTGTGCTTTCGTCTTAGGATCCAAAGTACGTTTGAAGGAGTAAACGAAATCTTGTGCTTTAACCGGTTGACCGTCGGACCAATTCGCGTTGTCGCGGATGTCGATTGTGTAAGTCAAACCGTCTGCAGATACTTTAGGGAAATCTTTAGCAAGACCAGGAGTTGCCTTGCCGTCTTTGTCGATACGATAAAGACCTTCGTTAAATGCGCTGATAAATGTAAATGTAGCATTTGCAGTCGCAACGGAGCTATCCATAATTGGAGGCTCAGCAGTAAAGTTGATTTTGACTTCTTGCGGCTTGTTGGAAGCCGCCGGAGCTGCTGATCCTTTTGTATCTCCAGATGGTGAAGCTGCGGGAGCACCCTGGTTGTTTCCGCAACCGACAGCCACGCTACCCATAAGTGTAAGTGCTACTGCTGTTGTTACCCACTTTGTCGCTTTCATGAAACTCCTCCTTTAAAATATGTATGTCTAGTATATGGCTAGGTGTTTTGGAAGTTATATTGACATAAACTTAACACCGTGTACCCAAACAGAAAAAGAATACCGCTTTCAATGTCACCTATACTAACATTCACTTCACAAATATCTCTGGTAAAAAAATTTACTAGAGTATATGCAAGGAATTATAACATATAACTTTGCATTGTCCAATACTAATTTACCTTTGTTAATTTAGTATTGAGATAATGTTCAGAAAACTCTCTCACGGATTTTAATTATACAACCATCGGTCAATAAAATCTATATGAATTTCATTGTTATTTTCTACAATTATCAAATTATTATTACAAATGGACTGCTTTTTCCGCAAAATGTAAGCACTTACTTTAATTATTATGTCGAGAAAATAAAACTTTTACCGACATGGAGCAGGAAAAGAATGACATACAGTGCTGAAAGACCTAAAAAGCTTAAGCGCCACACGACTCGGCTGACTTTCAACAAGTCGGTCTTCCCTTTCAGCTGCGTCTGGTAACCGCCAATCATCCCGAAGGCGATCAGCAGGACAAGCACGATGAGCCAGAAGCCGAATGTAGACTGAAACAGACGATTCCACATCAGTGAGACCGAGCCGATTAGAAAGACCGTCGTGATATCCATCGTAAGTCTCGTTGTCATCTTCTTGTCCTTGAGGAATACATAGACCAAGAGCCAAAGTACAACAAATGTAATAAATGGCGCAACAGCTAAACCAGCATATATCGTAGAAAGAACATTCGTCAAGACGTCCACTACCGATCACCTACTCTTCAAGAGCTTTCACGAGACGAAACACGGTCCGATGAACAGGAAGCTCGATGTTCATCGCTTCCGCCATTCGCAGCAAACTGCCGTTCATGCTGTCGATCTCGGTCCTCCTCTTCTGCATAATATCTTGCAGCATCGAGGAGTGGTTACGCGCAGTCGCTTTGCATACCTGATGAATTGTATCCCATAGGTCCTCAGGCAAAGAGATCTGCTTCGCCGCGGCGAGCAGCATGGCCTCATCGTAAAGGTCTCTCATCAACGCAATTGTCGAAGGCGCAAGCAGCAAATCCCCGTTTTGCACGCGCAAAATAGCCGTGAGCGGGTTGATCACTGCATTGATGAGGAGCTTCGTCCATATTCGCTTCACCATATTTTTCGACATCTCCGCGCGAACTCCTGCTTTTTCCAGCAAATCTGTCAACAAAATTTGCAAAGCCTCGTCCGGCGCCGAATCCTGCTCTGCCGCTCCGATGTATGTAATCCCTCTACCGGTATGCGCGACCGCATTGCTGCCTTCTTTGCGCGCCGCCTCCGTCGTAACTGCGAGCAGCAGATTGCCGCTGCCGACGGCACGGCTTAGCTTCTCTTCATGTCCGATGCCATTCTGGAAGCAGACGAGAATTGTCTTCGCCGCCATGCGGCTATTGACATACGCCAACAGCTTATCATCAATGGCCGTCTGTTTGACCATCAGAAAGATAAAGTCAGGATCGTCCCCGCTCCCTGCCTGTCCCGCTGCGGAGCATTCCACAGACATATTTCCAGATGTCACCCGGGTACCATCCAGGACAAGACCATTCTGCTTAATGGCTTCTGCCTGATCTTGCGATCTCGTCACCACCGTTATCCGGTATGAAGATTCAGATAATTTAGCGGCCAACAACAGCCCGAGCGAGCCTGCGCCGATAATCATGATGTGCATACGCTTGCAATCCCTGCTTTCTGTTTATTGCATCCATTCCTTCTATTATATCATCCCTGTGCAGGCACAAGAAAAGCCCCGGCCGGGATCTCTCCCATACCGAGGCTGATCATGCTGATGTTAGTCTACTCTTTCTAAATTACCGTTCGCATCCATTTTGAAACGCGGCTTACCGTCTTCTTCTTCCTCTACCAGGAAGGCCATCTTCCGGGCCCGGTCCATAATTTGGATCAAAGCTTTATAATCATCGTTGACAACGCGGTAATCGGTAGATACTTCACTTACTTGCTTGCTAAGCAGGTCATTCTGGCGAACAAGCTTATCTAATTCCTCTTCCTTTTCCTGCAACTCTTTTTCTAAATTTTTGATATGCCTGTTCATATCTTGATAGGTGCTGCGCCATTGGCGTAGAAAGCGAATAACAGCATCAATCGAAAGCGTTTCTTCTGTAAACGTTTCAGATTTGATGTTGCCGAGTTCCGCATTATCCAGCAATGCGATGGATGAGCTTGAAATGCTCACAGCCGCATGCTTCTTCAGCTGAGTCCGTTTCTGACGCTGCGCTTTCGCAATTTGAATCGCTGCTTCATACTTCTTTCTAACGAAGCTATTCCAGCGAAAACCGCAGGCCGCCGCCGTCCGTCCGATCCGTTCTCCAACTTCTTCGAAAGCAGACAATTGCGTGCTGCCCTCTCGTATATGCCGCAAAGTCACTTCCGCTAAAATCAAATCGTCTTCGTCGCTCCAAGCATCTTGTCTAATTGCCGACATAAGGTCAATCCTCCTAACATTAATGTACGGTTGAATCTATACCGAAAGCTGGCCGAACCTACGCGTGTATTGCGCCTTCAGTAAGAGTAAAGTGATTTAAGAATGAACTCACTTCGGTTGGTATACATGGATTGGTACCATTAGTACTATTTCTATGCTCATAGTAGATTTCATAGAATCTATTTGATACTAAATGGTATTGCCAAATTTTTTGACCCTCATACATGGGATGCTTATAAAATGACATACTAGTCCTAGATGATGAAATGTTTTTAAATTCGTCACGTTTTGACGGTTTACACTATTGAACTCAAAAGGTATAATGTGGTGTAGTTAAAGTGCAACGTGGAATGAGAGGGGGATGTAACGAAAAATGGATCGCATGTTTCGGGTTCTAGGATTTTGGACGCTTGCCATCGCTTTGATGAGCTTAGCTGGTGATATGATTCCAATGTCTTTGATTTTCTTCTTCCAAACAGCCGTATTTGTCATTCTTGGCTATATGCGCTTGTCAGAACGCACGTACATATTGTTGTTCTGGGGTTATATGATCCTGTCCTTTGGCGGATTTACGTACTGGTCATTCTTCAAAATGACTGTATAACCACAACAACGAACAAAAAAAGTGATCCGATTTATATCGGGTCACTTTTTTTTCGTGGCAATCAGAACTTTGAACAACTCACTCATTTGGTCGCTGAGCAGCAATTGGCGGATCGTGCGATTCCGTTTGGACACCTCGCTGAACGGATTCGGGTCGAAGTGATTTTGAAGTTTATGTAAAATGCCTTGCTCCAGCAAAAATTCCCGCTGTGTTTGCAGTGTAATGTCGTCAGCTCCGCACAGAGCGGCTGTCTCTTTACATACCGTAAAGTTCACATGAGATGTTATATCCTGCTCACCTTGGTGAATAAAAGGATTGTCATGCGCCTGATGGCGGCGATAGCACATCAGCGTTCCATGATGACGATGAGGCGCGTACAGCTCTTCCTGCCGGTCGCCATAGTCGATCAGCAGCAAACTGCCACTGCGCATACGATTCATCACCGCGTGCATCCAAGGTGCTGCCGCAGTATTGATTTCTGCGATTTGCCCATCCGTCCATTGAACGTTCATCCGCTGCAATTCGTCTATTATGAGTCTGTCTTCAAGCGTTCGCCATATTTCCGAGAAGGCTTGCTCTTCTTCGTTCCAGGTCACATAACTTTGCTGCCACTGCTCCTGCTGCAAGCGAATTCGATGAACTGGGAACGCATCCAGCAATTCATTGGCGATGACATATAGATGATCCTGCGGCTGTTCCGCAAACCAGATCTGCTCATCCATATAGTTCACGACATCAGTGTGGGCGTGCAGCGTTTCCCGCTGCAGGCGGCGGTGAAAGGAGCTGGATTCAATCATTATATAAGACAAGCGGCTGTACAGATCAGGTGCGGTCAACCGGAGTTCATCGAGCACATGCAGCGCCATGCGCCCGTTGCCGCCGCCCCATTCTACGAGATCAATTCTTGTATCTGCACTCGCGCTGGTGGCCAGGAAGGCTGCTACCATTTCACCCATCACCGTCCCGATGGAAGAGCTTGTGTAGAAGTCGCCGGCTTTGCCGATTTTCAACTCTTCGCTGCGATAATAGCCGCCAGGTTCATGGTATAAGCAAATATCCATATAATCGCGGAACGTAATCATGTGCTCCTCTGTTTGCGAAATCGCCGCTTTCAAAGCAAGAACGACTTCCTGTCGGCCAAGTTGAGTAGTCATAGGCATCCCCCATTTCTTTACTTGAAGACAAATGCGCACGAAACCTATATAATGAAAAAGGATTTAGGGAAGGAGAGACAAAAGTAACATGTCCAAAAAATGGTTGACCCTCACCGTGGTAGCTGCAGTCAGCATCACCGCATTAACGGCTTGTACGGATAATACGAAAGTTAAAGAAGCGGCCGTGCAATCGCTAGACAAGCAAAAGGAAATGAAATCGTATACCTTCGAAGGCAGTACCGCCTTATCGATGAACGATGCTCTGATCAAAACCTCGAACCCGTTAACGAATGGACTGCTGTCGCTCGTCAAAGATAGCACCATCGAATGGAAAGGCATCAGCAACATCGATCCGCTTCAGTATCAAACGGATTTGAAAATTACCCCGAAGGGATCTACGTCCCCTTTCGAGATTCCAATTCTCATTAAAGATAACAAAATGTATTTTAATATGCCAGCTATAAATAAATCGGCTGATGAATACTATATGGTTGATCTGCAGCAAATGAGCCAGAACAGCAAATCCCCGCTAACTCTGGACAGCTTGAAAAACACTTCTCAGCTGACCACCTCGTTGGCAAGCTTGCTCATCGGGGGCACCGATGCCAAATGGTTTAGTCAAGCGAAGGAACCGGCCAAACTGAAGGATGGCAGCACAGCCAAATCAATCAGCATCGAGATTACGGACAAAAATGAAAAAGAATTAAATACGATGCTGCAAGCAAAAATGCCTGAATTCATCGGACTCTTGCAAAATAACGGCCTGCTGTCCGCGGAAAAAGCGGACGAACTGAAAAAAGCGCCTGCCGGTAATTTCCAGCTTCGTTCGCCTGGTAAACTGAACATCGCGATTGATGATCAAGGATTTGTCCGCGACGAAACCTTGGATTTGAACTTCGCTGTCACTGCGGCGGACGGCAAAGCTGCTGACAATCATATGAACCTGCATCAGACCTTCGATGCGATCAACCAAGCGACTCCGCTGACGAAAGAAGTTCCAAAAAACGTGCGCAGTTTTGATGAAATTCTCAAATTGATTGCCCCTGCCAAAAAATAATGCAACTCCACATACTTACCTCTTCACAGAGGTAAGTATTTTTTTGTGCTCCAATTAATAGAATTATGATAATCTGATCATAGGGGGAGAGAACATGTAATGAAAAATAAATTTGCCGCGATCTGGATGTCGATGCTGCTGCTCCAATCTCTCATACTTCCATCCTATTCCGTTTATGCCGAAGAAGGGACACCGAATCAGCAGAACCAACAGAACCAGAAGGATACGAAAGAACTCGTCCAAAAGGGATTAACCATATTTGAAATCGATAAAGAAGTCGCTCGCTTGAATGAACAAGACGCACAGATTTCGGAGCAAATTAAGCAAAATGAAAGTGATATAGATAAACAAAATCAAGATGTCGCAACCACGAGAAAGCATGCCGCAAGAGTACTGCGTGCCTACTATACAGGCGATCGGGACTCCATCTGGATGCTGATGTTCTCCGTGACTTCGTTTTCCGATGCGCTGAAAATGTTCGAATATTTGTCCATGATCATCAGCAACGATCATCGTGCGCTGGATCAATTCACCGCTTCCTTCGTCAAGCTGAAAGCATTGCGCAGTGATCTCGAAGCTTCACGCAGCGGATTGCAGCAGACAAAAGATAAATATTTGCAGCAGCGTACACGGCTCGTGCAATTGCAGGAAGAGCTGGACAAGCAGTTGGCGGTCACTGCGCAAGCGAAAGCGATTGAGGAGCAAATCAGCAATGTGAACAAGCAATGGAAAGATGAAGGCGTGCCGCTGTTCCGCGAATATCTCCGGAATTTAACCATCGCGTTCAATGATTTTCCCCAATACGTTACGAATAGCGGCAGCAGCTACCTGGACTTATCCAACTTTAAAAATCCGGTCATTACCATTACCGATCAACAATTTAATACGTATTTACATACTAAAAATGAGCAGCTTGCCAATCTCAACTTCACCTTTATCGATAGCGGCATTGAAGCGGATGGTACGAAAGACAATGTCCATGTCACCTTGGACGGTCAATTTGTCTTGATCGAAAACCCGGACATGAACGAAGTCCGTTTTCAAATCAACCACCTTGTCTTTAATGGCTTTGAGCTGCCAGACACAACCGTCGACGACTTCGCCAAAGAATTTAAACTCGGTTTTATTCCGCGGAAAATGGTCAGCTATCTCGATGTTGTCAGCGTTGAAACGAAAAAAGGAACCGCCACCGTGAAATTGAAGCTGATGCTGTAAGCGGAGTAAACTTGCATGCTGAAGCGGATTTCCACATAATAGGGATACAACGAATACAAAGCGAGGAACGCAAATGGAATCAAAAATTGGCATTATGCTCGATCTGCCCGATGATAAATTGCCCGGCTTCTATGCCCAACTAGTTAAGGCCCTGGCCGGGAAAGCACAGTTGTTCGATCGGGATAAAGAAATGCTGATCGTCAGCAGTGATGACCAGCAGCAGGCGGTGCTGGATATTATGGCTCATTACAAGGTAGAGACCGAAATCATGGCGCTGTGCCTTGTCCCTGACGATGCCGAACTGGCCGATTTGTTCAGCGACTACGGCTTTATTAGCCGCTCCGAGCACGCTTATCTCTATGAATCGCTGATCCGTGTGTTCCGGCTTGTTCCAGCTAACGAGCGGGCCGATATCGCGTCGGCGAAACAGCAAATGGATGAGCATGTGCTCGCACAATGGAGCACAGACGGTCACGAGACGTTCGTCGTCGACCGCCAGCTCGAAGAGCTGATGCATGGCATCGCCAAGGCGTATCGTTGTCAGATTGACGTTCAGCTTTAGGCCGATATGCATAAAGGGAAAAGCCCTTATCCAATGGTGGATAAGGGCTTTTTGACGTGTTTACAGCAAATCTGCAGCCAATTGCGCCAAGTGCGAACGCTCGCCGCGTTCCAGCGTAATATGACCGCTAATATTTTCCTGCTTGAAGCGTTCCACGACATAGGTCAGACCGTTGCTTGAAGCATCGAGGTACGGATGGTCAATTTGCTCCGGATCGCCGAGGAGCACGATTTTACTGCCCTCGCCGACGCGGGATACAATCGTTTTCACTTCATGCTTCGATAAGTTCTGCGCCTCATCAATGATGATGAATTGGCCGGGAATCGATCGGCCGCGAATATATGTCAGGGCTTCCACTTGGATGCTGCCGAGGCCGGCCAGCACCTTGTCAATGTCCCCCGGTTTTTTCGTATCGAATAAAAACTCCAGATTATCATAAATCGGCTGCATCCATGGCCGCAGCTTTTCGTCTTTCTCCCCTGGCAAGTAGCCGATATCCTTGCCCATCGGGACGACCGGACGTGCGATCAACAACTTCTTATACTTCCGCTCGTCTTCAATCTTCATCAGACCTGCCGCGAGCGTCAGCAGCGTCTTCCCTGTCCCCGCTTTTCCCGTCAAAGTCACCAGCGGGATCTCATCATTGAGCAGCAGCTCCAGTGCCATGCGCTGCTGCGCGTTGCGTGCCGCGATGCCCCAGATGGGCTCGTTGCTCATAAACAGCGGCTCCAGCTTCTTCCCTTCGGCATTCACTTTCAGCAGTGCCGATTTGGAAGTGCCCAGTTCGTCGCGCAGAATCACAAATTCATGCGGGTGCAGCATGTAACCCAAGTTTAATGAATTCACACTGAGAAATCGGTACGAATAGAACTCGTCAATAATGGATGGATGCACATGCAGCGTCAAATATCCCGTGTACATATCCGTCTGGGCGACGATCCGATCTGTTAAATAATCTTGCGCGGTTAAACCGAGCACGTCGGCTTTAATGCGGACCAACGTATCTTTACTCACGATCACGACAGGCCTTGGCATATCGTTGGCTTGTTCTTCGATGTGATAATTAAGGGCTACGGCCAATATTCGGTTATCATTGGTTAATTCTGCGAATGTCTCTTGCAGCTTGGCGAAGCTGCGGTGGTTCAACTCCACCTTGACACTGCCGCCATGATCCAGCGTAATCCCATCGGATAGCGTCCCTTTGGCTCTCAACCCGTCCAGCAGACGGGAAACATGTCTGGCATTACGGCCGATTTCGTCGGCATTCCTTTTCTTTGAATCGATTTCCTCCAACACCACGGCGGGTATGACTACTTCATTATCTTCGAAGGCAAACAGAGCATTTGGGTCTTGAAGCAGTACATTTGTATCCAACACGTAAATTTTTTTCATTCGTATGTCCCCTCCCAGTAATGGCGTTAGATCATTGGCTATAAGAACCAATACGTATTGATTCATACATACAAGCTAGCTGATAAGGACAAACTAAATGCGAGATGCAATTGAAAAAAGAGAGGATCGATTCTATTGAAACGAATCTGCCTATTGTTGCTGTTCATGTCCTTGGCTGCCGGCTGTAGTCAAGCGCCGAAAAATGGTGCTGCCCCCCCTCTAGATCCATCTCACCAACAAGTGAAAGTTCAACAAATCGCTCCGCAGAAACTGGAGATTAAAGATCCCAAAGCGGTTGCGGATCGATTGGAACATCTGGCTACCAGCATTCCCAACGTCGAGAGCGCGCACTGCGTCGTGTTCGGCAACACAGCAGTTGTCGGCATTAATCTGAATAAACAGATGGACCGCGCCAAAGTCGGGACTGTGAAATATTCGGTAGCGGAGGCGCTTAAAAAAGATCCCTACGGCGTCAATGCCATCGTTACCGCAGACATGGATCTGGACCAACGCTTACGCGACATTCGCGATAATGTGAGGGCCGGAAGGCCGATCACCGGATTTGCAGAGCAGATGGCGGAAATTATCGGCCGTGTGATGCCACAGTTGCCGCGCGATATTCGCAACCCGCCGAGCAACCAGGCGCCAAGTGAAGCGAATCGGGTCGGAAACCCGAATCTATAGCACCTGTTAATACAACAAAAAGCCTGTCTGCAAACGCAGATCTAGGCTTTTTTCATCGCATCAAAAACTTGTCCGTCCAGCTTGGCTGCTGCGCGGACATCTTCAGTTTGAATGGCATCAACAGATCCTGACCCTGCAACACTTAGGGACACACCAGGATGATTCCGCAGATTGGACACGATCCGGGATCGTGCATCCACAGCAAATGGCAGAGTAGCCCAGTCCTTGGCATCAATCCAGAAATTCGCATGGACACATAGGGCGACTGTCTCCACATCGAAGACGTTCACAAGCTCAAACTTCTCGTTTTGTAAGTCTGCATGCAGCTGCTCCGGTATAACTGTGATGAGTTCAGCCATGTCGTCTGCCTCCTACTAGGTGGTAAAAACGAGCCTTACGCTTTCAGTATAGCATAGCATGTGGCAAGCTATCCACCATTATGTGTCTTCTCTGCAAGCCATGCAAACACTCCTTTAGCACCCAGTTATACCTTATATGTACGTTGGATTAACAAACTTATGTCGGGCAATGACAAGACTATTGCTGATTATATTTCGGATTGGCATTGATATCTTCCAGCAGCTTCTCCGCCGCTTCCCGGTCGAACCGCTGAATCTTGCTGATCCCTTCGTACTCGTAGGCGATTTGGATCGTAGGCGACTGATCTTGCTCTAGTATATGAAAGTCACTTACCAAATGATCCTCCTTCAAGATGACTGCAAAAAAATCTCTCGTCTCGCGAGCCGCCTCATCCTCCGGTCTGGCTTCGGAGACAATTTGCATTTGCAGCCAATTAAATAACGCATCTTGAAGCTTCATTTCACACGCCGTCCTCTCTCAACAAAATAACATCCCAACCCGCATCCAGCCATCGCAGCCACATCTGTTTCCAGTCTTGCAAGCGCTCACTATTTGCGGCAAGCTGATCGACCCAGGCACGCGCTTCACGATTTGTGAGCATACGATCCAGAAACGCTTCGGCGCAATGAGACACCTGGAACACCGATCCGTCAAAAACGATGTCTTCCTCACTCGCGAGTTCCAGTTCCACCTCTTCAGAGCCACATGCGTCTTCCTCGTCACTGAGCAGCATGCTTGCCTTAAACATCGGCAGCAGCCGCGGATACAGCCCATGAGCCTCCTCACGTAGCTTCTCCAGCTCTGCTAGCGGTTCACAGACGATACGCCCACCGCCTAATTGCAGTGGCGTTCGCTTCACAATCGGAGTTAACCAATACCTGGTCATTTGCCCCTCCCTCATGCCTATGCCTTCTTATTCCCGCTTCTCTTCTCGACAAAATAGCGCACACGAACAAGCAGCATCAACCCGACAGCTACAGCCAAGCTGAGGACGATCGGTAATCCCGCCACTTGAAAGACGAGCAGCATAATGGAGCCCAGCGCCAAAAGAACATAGATGATCACCGATTTTAACACCGGCAGCTTGCGGGTGCGAAACACTTTGTTATACACATACGTCATAAACACAAAAATTAACACGTAAGTTATGTAAATATGGTCGGCCAGCCATGCATTCACTTTCATTCACTCCATCTTCCCGTAGTTGTATTGCATATGTATACATATAGGGAAAGGGAAATGAGGCCCGGAAGCCTGCATTTCCCTTCTCTATCATATCTTAGCCTGCAATATTACACGTTAGCTTCAGCCATTTTGCGGTGCTTCTCGGCACGCTCGCGCTCGCTTTTGTTCAAAATCTTTTTGCGCAGACGAACGGACTTCGGTGTAATCTCACAGAACTCATCATCATTCAAATACTCAAGCGCCTGCTCCAGGGAGTAGAGACGCGGAGTTTTCATTTTCACAGTCTCTTCTTTGTTTGCAGAACGAATGTTGTTTACTGCTTTTTCTTTACAAATGTTCACGATGATATCATTATCGCGCGTATGCTCGCCAACGATCATGCCCTCGTAAACTTCGGTTTGCGGGTTAACGAACAGGATACCGCGATCCTCGACGGAAAGAATACCGTACAGTGTGGATACGCCTGTTTCGCTGGAGACGAGTACGCCTTCGTGACGGCCGCCGACGTTAGCGCCTTGGTATGGACCATAGCTGTCGAAAGCATGGTTCATGATGCCGTAGCCGCGGGTCAGCGTCAAGAAATTCGTTCTGTATCCGATCAAGCCGCGCGCTGGAATCAGGAATTCCAAACGAACGTTGCCCGAACCGTTATTGATCATGTTCACCATTTCCGCTTTGCGGGAGCCCAAGCTCTCCATAACGGAACCCATGCTGTCTTCCGGAACGTCGATAATCAAACGCTCGATCGGCTCCATCTTCTGGCCGTCAACAACACGGATAATGACTTCCGGCTTAGATACTTGCAGCTCGAAGCCTTCACGGCGCATATTCTCGATCAGAATGCCCAGGTGAAGCTCACCACGACCGGAAACGACGAACGCATCCGGGCTATCGGTATCGTCTACACGCAAGCTCACGTCAGTTTCCAATTCTTTGTAAAGACGCTCGCGCAGCTTACGGGATGTAACCCATTTTCCTTCACGGCCGGCAAACGGACTGTTGTTCACAAGGAAAGTCATTTGCAGTGTCGGCTCATCAATTTTCAAAACAGGAAGCGCTTCTGGATTCGTTGGATCAGCAATCGTTTCTCCGATGTTAATATCCTTAATACCGGAAATCGCGATAATATCTCCCGCGCCTGCCTCTTCAATCTCAACCCGCTTCAAGCCGGTGAAACCGAACAACTTCTCGATTCTCGCTTGTTTCGTAATCCCTTCGCGGTTAATAACCGCTACGGTTTGACCTTGACGGATTTTACCGCGGTTGACGCGGCCAACACCGATACGGCCCAAATATTCATTATAGTCCATCAGCGTCACGAGGAATTGCAGGGGTTGCTCGGTATCTTCCGTCGGCGATGGAATGTGATTGACGATCGTTTCATAGATCGCGTGCATGTTCTCGTCTTGTTTCTCAGGATCCAAGCTGGATGTACCTTGCAGCGCGGATGCATACACGACGTGGAAATCCAGCTGCTCATCAGTAGCGCCAAGCTCGATGAACAAGTCAAGAACTTCGTCCACGACTTCCGCCGGACGCGCGTTCGGACGGTCAATTTTGTTCACGACAACAACCGGGGACAAATTCGATTCCAGTGCTTTTCGCAGAACGAATTTCGTTTGCGGCATTGTGCCTTCGAATGCGTCAACGACAAGCAATACGCCGTCAACCATTTTCATAATGCGCTCAACCTCGCCGCCAAAGTCGGCGTGTCCTGGTGTATCGACAATGTTAATCAAGTAATCTTTATATGAAATAGCTGTATTCTTAGCCAGAATCGTAATCCCGCGTTCTCTCTCGAGGTCGTTCGAATCCATGGCTCTTTCCTGGATCGCCTCGTTATCGCGGAATGTACCGGATTGTTGAAGCAGCTTATCGACGAGTGTTGTTTTCCCGTGGTCAACGTGCGCAATGATCGCGATGTTACGGATCTTTTCTCTTGCGTGCATGATTTCAAACCCTCTCTACCCAATAAATTTTCGTCTCTATTCTCACAAAAGAAGCGTCGGACGAAAGCGCCGACGCTTGACATTTAACCTTAGTATACGCAAAATCCTGTCATTATGCAAGAAAAAAACAGTGTCGATTTTACCAAGACCTCGGTCTCCGGAAAATTAGCGCCGCGCCTGCGAGGACAAGCACGATGGCAATAACGTACACACCTAGCTTGAATAAAAGCGTGATGGCGAAAAATACCGCAGAAATTATCCCTAAAATCATAGCAGCAATCCATACGCCACGGTCTGTGTTGCGGTCAAACAAATGGAGTTCATATAGTCCGATGGCTACTCCCAAAATAAATCCGGGCCAAAGATAGCTCATTGCGCTCCAGCCGAACAAATTGCAATAAAAAAACATGAGCGCATAAGTAGTCAGAATGCCGCCGGGGACAAGCACGCCTGACGGCAGTGTGCGTTTAAAGAACAGCATATGAAACACCAGTCCAGGTATCAACAAGACGAGCGGCCAAAAGAACGAAGCGATGAAGTGAATCACACCCAATTTGCCCAGCAGCAAAATGACGGCGATGCCTATTAATAGAATCCCTATGGTGTAGCTATTTCTAGCCAAGCCTGATCCCTCCCGAATCACATATCGTGCAGAGCGTCATTCGACACCCTTCAACAAGTAGTTTAGCGTAACTTGGTTAAAATTGCTAGGCGGTCTTCGAGGTTGCTGCCTAAGCTTTACATGTGAAGGAAGGGCATACTAGGCAAAGTCTCATTACTTTCGGTAACATATCCAGTAAAGATCAGGGGGAAGCATGGAACAAACTATAAAGCCAAGCGTGCGCAGGCCGCTCTGGACCAAAGCCTTTCTAGTGACAGCTTTATCGAATTTGCTGCTGTTCTTCAGTTTCCAGATGCTGATCCCAACGATCCCGACACATGTCGCGCAATTAGGCGGCGATGATTTTCAAGTCGGGCTCGTCATCGGCATCTTTACCATCTCTTCATTGCTGACCCGCCCGTTTGCCGGCAAAGCGCTCGATCGGCTGGGCCGCAAGCACGTCTTGTTCGTAGGACTCAGCATCTGCGTGCTGACCATAGCCGGCTATTCTTATTTGGCGGCAATAGCGCTGATTCTCGCCGCCCGCTTCGTGCATGGGATCGGCTGGGGCATGTCAACGACTTCGCTCGGCACCGTAATCGCCGACATCATTCCGCCGGAGCGGCGCGGCGAAGGCATGGGCTATTACGGATTGTCCAATACATTTGCCATGGCGCTCGCACCGTTGACCGGGCTCTGGATCATGAACCAATACGGCTTTCATCGCGTTCTTCTCCTATCGACATGCATGGCATTGTTATCGCTGCTCAGCTCGCTGTTTATTTCGTATAGTAAGCCGCTGAAGACGACCAGCGCCGCCTCTCAGCCTCGCCTGCTCGACCGCTTCGTCGAACGAAGCGCTCTGCTGCCGTCCATGCTGCTGTATTTCACGGCCGTCTGTTACGGCGGCATCGTTACCTTCATCACGTTGTTCGGCCGCGAAACCGGCATTGCCAATGTCGGCTGGTTCTTCCTGTGCAACGCTTCAATGGTTTTGATCGTACGACCCGTCACAGGCGTACTCTTTGACCGCAAAGGGCCGGAGTGGGTGCTGCTCCCCGGCGCAGTCTTCACCATCGGCGGCTTGCTGCTGCTATCCTACGCCCATTCCGAAGCGAGCCTGGCAGCAGCAGCACTCTGCTACGGCGTCGGCTTCGGTTCGATCCAGCCTGCGCTGCAAGCCTGGACGATGAACCGCACGCCGCCGGAGCGGCGCGGCGCCGCTAACGGTACCTTCTTCTCCGCCAACGATCTCGGCATCGGCACAGGGGCCATGCTGCTCGGCGCTTTCGCCACCTACTTCGGAAGTTATGCGTTGATGTACCGCTGCTCCATCGTGCTGATGATTCTCTTCCTGATCATCTATGGCTGGTGCCTGTGGCAAACGCGCCGCGGCTTGATGATGCTCCAGCGCGCCTCCTAACAAAAACCGCAAAGCGCCGGGCGCTTTGCGGTTTCTTTTATTCGCTTCTCGTTTTCATGCGCAGCGTGCGCGTCCATTTCACCGTCAAGCCGATCGCAACCACCAACACCGTTGTGACGATGGGGATCCACGTATGTAGGAATTCATGGTCGATCAGGAACCAGTCGATCATTTTCTCATCCTTCACAAACATTTCGCCTGCCGTATAGCCTAAGATCGCTGCGCCAATATAGACCAATACCGGGAATTTATGTAAAAGATTCATCACCAGCGTACTGCCCCAAATAATAATGGGAATGCTCAGTCCGATCCCGAGTATGATAACCGTGTTATTCCCGTTGCCTTTGGCCGCAATCGCCAGCACGTTATCCAGGCTCATCACGAAATCGGCAACGATAATCGTCCAGATCGCTTTGCCAAGCGATGTCGCCTCTTTCACATTCGAATGATCGTCATCGTCTGTCAGCAGCTTGATCGCAATGTAGAACAGCAATACCGATCCAAGCGCTTGGATAAAGGGGATGTCGAGCAAGCTGACAGCGATGAGCGTCAGAACAAGTCGAAGGGCAATCGCGCCAAAAGCGCCCCACCAGATGGCCTGCTTGCGTTCTTTGACCGGCAAGTTTTTGGAGGCTAAGGCAATTACCACCGCATTATCGCCGCTTAACACAATATTAATTAGCATAATTTGTAAAAACAGGATAAGCGCATCAATCATTTTCCATAACCTCCGCAAGCGTACTAATTGGTGTATGTTTAAAACAAATGCTGCTCCGCAGCTTCTTTGCTGGCGCCGAAGACAACACGAATCGTCTCCGTTTGCCGGACAGCTTGTTCAATCAGCTCCGGCAGGAAGGTCATGCTGTCCTCGATCTTTTCCACCATCCGCAGATTGGGATTCGTGCTTGGCGACGGGGGCAAAAATAACGTACAGCAGTCCTCATAAGGCAAGATGGAGATCGGGAAAGTACCAATCGTCTCCGCAATGGAAATAATCTCTTGCTTGTCCATCATAATTAAGGGCTGCAGAATCGGCAGACTGACGACACGGCCAATTGCATTCATGCTGGGCAGCGTCTGGCTGGCGACCTGACCCAAGCTCTCGCCCGTAACTAACGCCTCCGCACCATTATGGTCAGCAATCTTCTCAGCTATTCGGTACATCGCTCTGCGAATCAAAGTAACGAGCAGATTATCCTTATAGACGCCATGAATGGCCGTCTGTACATCCGTGAACGGCACCAGATGCAGCTTAACCGAGTCGGTGTAGGAAGCAAGCTGCTGCGCCAGCTCGATCACTTTCTCTTTGGCTCTTTCGCTTGTGAACGGATAGCTGTGGAAATGAACCGCTTCCAGCTCCACGCCTTTGCGCATCGCCAGCCAGCCGGCAACGGGGCTATCAATACCTCCGGAAAGCAGCAGCATGGCTTTCCCGTTCGTCCCTTGCGGGTACCCGCCCGCGCCCTCGATGACCTCAGCAAACAGCAGGGCGCGTTCCTCACGCAATTCCAGGCGGAGCTCGATATCTGGCCGATGCACATCAACCGTAAGATCAGGCATCGCTTGCAGCACATATCCGCCAACGAGTCTGTTCATCTCCTGCGAGTCATGAGGGAACGATTTGTTCACCCTTTTTACACTAACCTTAAAAGTTTTCGGCGGCTTAGGCAGCTCTTGCATAATGCTCAGCGCCGTTTCTTGAATGGCCTTAAGCTCCAAGGGAGCCTGGTAAGTGGGACTTATGGAGGAAAGTCCAAAAATCCGCTTGAGGTCCTTCAAAGCTTCCTCATAAGGCGCACCCTCTAGCTCCACATATACGCGTCCGTACTCAGGAATATACCTAATCGACGGGTACTCGGCGAATACTTTCTTAATTTGTATCATCACGCTTCGTTCAAAGCGTTTACGATTCCTGCCTTTGAGTGTCAATTCACCCATGCGCAAAATCATGCAATCCGGTTTCATTTCCGCTGCCCCTTTCTTGCTGACGCCTGATGAAGCATCGGGGCCAACTCGTGAACGACTTGCCGCAGTGCACTCAGGAACTGATCGGCATCCGCCAAGCTGTGCGTATCGGAGAAGCTGACACGCAGTCCGCTCACCGCCCGCTCGCGGCTGCATCCCATGGCCAGCATGACTTTACTCGGGTCTGACTCACCTGAGCCGCAAGCCGATTTCGTTGATATGTAAATGTCTCGCTTCTCTAAAGCATGAACAACAACTTCCGCCTTCATTCCTGGAAATGAAAAATGGACAATATGCGGCGCCATTTCCGCTTCCGTTTGCGAACCGGTCAGATTAAGCTCCGGTATGTCCGCGATGCCTTGAACGAGTCTTCGGCGCACTTCATAGCGCTTGACTGTCTTCTCCGCCATGTTCTCCATCGACAGACGCAGCGCCTTCGCCATGCCCACAAGCAGCGGCACGTTCTCTGTACCCGAGCGCAAGCCGTACTCCTGGCCGCCTCCGCCGAGCAAGGGCAGCAGGTTAATGGCTTCTTGCTTGTACAAAAAACCTACACCCTTCGGCCCCCGAAACTTATGCGCCGAGGCGCTGAACAGATCGACCCGCCACGCTTTCGGCGGCAAGGGCAGCTTCGTTAACGATTGCACCGCATCAACGTGAAAAATCGTCTTCGGATAAGCCTTCAGCAGCTTACCGATTTCTTCTATCGGCTGAACACTGCCGACTTCATTATTCACTTGCATCACGCTGACGAGAATCGTCTCCTCGGTCAAAGCTTCCTGAAGCGCATTAAGGCTGATGATTCCCCGCTCGTCCACGGGCAAATAAGTGACACGGAAGCCTTCCTTCTCCAACTGCTTGAATACTTCAAGCACGGAGGGATGCTCAATTTGCGTCGTGATCAAATGGTTACCCCGGTTGCGATAATTGTAGGCTACGCCTTTAATTGCCATATTATTACTTTCAGTCCCACATGATGTATAAATAATCTCGTGAGGCAGCACCTCGAAGAGACCTGCAATCACATCTTTGGAGCTATGTAACAGCTTCTCGGCTTGCATCCCCAACTTATGGATGGAGGACGGATTGCCGTAATGGCGTTTCATTACTTCTGCAACGGCATCAATGACCTCATCATAAGGAGGCGTTGTAGCCGCATGATCCAAATAAAGCATAATTAGTCCTTTCTCGCTTCACAGCCTACAAATTTACTTACGCTCATCCTCATCCCATTAAAGCCTAAATGCTCGCAGATTTCAATGACCCGCTAAAATACAAAAGGCCGATCTCCGCTCCAGGTGCAGCGAAATCAGCCAAACTCTCATGCTATTAGATTGAGAAACTGCTTTTGTTGCCAAGCACTTTATTCACATAAGCCTGCGTCTCTTTGGGCAGCAGATGCAGCTTATCGGACAAGTCTTGATCATTGCGGATACCCAGGCGGTCGATCCGATTCGGTCCCGCATTATAGGCGGCTAATGCTACGCCTTCATTGCCGTTATACTTTTGCAGCAAATTACTGAGAAAATGTGTGCCTGCTTCGATATTTTGCTGCGGATCAAAAGGATTCGTGACCCCAAACCCGCTTCCCGTGCCGTCCATGAGCTGCATGAGTCCCTTAGCTCCGGCAGATGATACTGCACGGTGATTGAAATCGGACTCCTGCTTAATGACCGCATTCACCAGGGATGAATCGACGCCATAGCGCTTGCTTGCCGCTTCGATAAGATCTTGATACGGAGCCGTGCCAGATACGGCAGATGCCTGATTCGCATTCAGCAGTGGCGTATAAGCTTTGCTTAGCGCTGACAATGAGCTGAGCGATGTCCCCGTTCCTGCTTGGCCCAAAGCGGCCGTCAGCAAATCGCTGCTCGAGTCTCCGTCGCCACCTGACGCTTGGCCCATCAACGTTTGCAGAAGTGTACCAAAATCATCGGACCCATCCGTGCCGGATGTCTCCTGATTGTCAGAAAACAAGCTGATCTTGTTCAGCAATTGCTGCTGCAGCAATTGTTTCATCACTCTTGGATCAATGCTGTTCATTCTATACCTCACTTCATCTAGGTTGTGTTGTTTTTATTGTACACGTTTTGTGCCTTCGCGACCATCCCATTTTCATAGGTATTTATGCCCAAAAATAAGAGGAACAGCCCAAGGGCTGTTCCTAATAATTAAGAAATATTTTGCTGTAAAGTTTCATCCTGCTCAGGCATTTTCCGAACGGTGACGCGCGAGATCCGCAAATGCTCCGTCTCTTCTACGATGAACATCAGCTCATCGTTATAGCTGACTTGCTGATTTTTGCTGGGCGGAATCTCAATCTGCGAATAAATCCAGCCGCCGATCGTATCATAATCGTCAGATTCAATGTCAACGCCGAAGTAGTCATTGACCTCGTCGATTAACAGCAACCCATCGATCGAGAATGTTTGCTCATCCTTAATCTCAATCGTTGGCCGTTCTTCGTCAAATTCGTCCTGAATCTCTCCGACGATCTCTTCCATAATGTCTTCCAGCGTAACGAGACCTGACGTCCCGCCGTACTCGTCAATGAGCAAAGCCATTTGGCTTTTGCGCTTCTGCATCAATTTGAGCAGATCGCTGATTTGAATGGAATCCGGCACCGTCGTAATCGGGCGGATAATTTTTTTGATGCCTTTGAGGTTGGCATCCGGCTTCAATAAATCCTTAATATGAACAAAACCGATAACATTGTCTTTGTCCGGATCGCATACCGGATAGCGCGTGCGCATTTCCTTAATGGCGATCGAAAGATTCTCCGAGAACGAAAGACCTGCATACAAAACTTCCATCTCCGTTCGGGGAATCATGATTTCTTTGGCTGTTGTTTCAGCGAATTCGAATATATTATCAACAAGCGTTAGCTCTGTATTATCAATGAGTCCGTTTTTGTGGCTTTCTTTCATGAGAACACGAATTTCTTCTTCCGTATGCGCAGAATCATGTTCCGTTGTCGGCTCAATCCCTGCACGGCGCAGCATCCAGTTGGAAATACCGTTGAGGATCCAAATGAACGGGTACATCACTTTGTACACAGCCACCATCGGGCCAGCAGCACCCAACGTAATTTGCTCTGCTTTACGGATTGCATAGGTTTTGGGGAATTGTTCACCCAGAGTAATATGCAAAGTTGTCATCAAAGAGAAAGCAATGACGAATGTAATTGTGTGGAACACTGAATCCGGCAAATTCAGCGGTCTGAACAACGGCTCCAACACTTTGGCGAACGTCGGTTCTCCGACATAACCAAGACCGAGTGAGGTGAGCGTAATTCCTAACTGGCAAGCTGACAAGTAAGCGTCGAGATTCATCATGATGCGCTTGGCGAATTTGGCGTTACGGCGCCCTTCTTCCACCAGCGTATCAATGCGGCTGCCTCTGACTTTGACCATGGCAAATTCCGCGGCAACAAAAAATCCGTTCAAAAGCACTAAAACAAGCATAACTGCAAAACTGATTAACGTTTCCGGTAAAGGATCTTCCAATACCTTACCTATCCCCTAATAATGCACATTTAGCATCAAGGAGTATAGGTACACCTCCCTTGAATGTCAATTTAAAATAGAAAATATCACTTTACATTATATAATAATACTCTAATCATTCAAAGGTTCGTTTATGACTCCTGCTGTCAAAAAGTACGAGCAAACGGGAGCATGCATGCCAAAATCATGCGACAATGACTGCATACACCGAAATCGACCCTAACACGCCGTTTTTTACTGAAACTTTTGTATGAAGGCCTTTCACGAGTGAGGTGTTTCTTATGGGGAGGGTGGCGTGATCGCATGTGTGAGGAAGAGATCGGGTTGGCGGGGCTGCGGCTTGGCTGTAAGCGCGGAAAAACGCGTTTGAGCGCGCCCCGAGGGGGTTGCGGCGAGGTGATCTCTAAAGCGGATTTGCCGCTTTAGAGAGGCCGTCTGGGCTGCTGCTGGAGGCTCTAAAGCCGAAAAGTCACGTTAGAGCACGCCCTGAGGGGGCTGCGGTGAGGTGATCTCTAAAGCGGATTTGCCGCTTTAGAGAGGCCGTCTGGGCGCTGTTGGCGGCTCTAAAGCCGAAAAGTCGCGTTAGAGAGGCCGTCTGGGCTGCTGCTGGAGGCTCTAAAGCCGAAAAGTCGCGTTAGAGCGCGCCCGGAGTTGCCCAAATGGACTCTAAAGCGTGTTAGCCGCGGTAGAGGGCCCTGCATGGTGCTGAATAGAGCGCGTCCCCTGCCATTCGCGCGTAATGCAGCTGCCTTGCTATGCCTGCACCTCGACTTTTTGCGTACGGCTAGTTAGCTAGCTAAATACTTCTAAAGCGGAATTTTCGCTTTAGAACCCCCATCGAGACGCCGCAAGTGGTCTCTAAAGCGGATTTGCCGCTTTAGAGGGGCCGTCTGGGCGTTGCTGGCAGCTCTAAAGCGACATAAACGCTTTAGAGCGCGCCGCGAGTTCCCCTCGTGCTGCCCGTCGCGCGAGGAGCTCAACCCACGCCCTCGCGCGGCGATGGGCAGCATAAATAGCGGAAGAATCTCTTCCGCTATTTGCATCACTGCACATAACCGGGCTAAGCCGATTCATGTTGCACCCTCTCCTGCTTCGAAGCGCTACGAATAGAACGGAAGCAGAAAAAAATAAGCGGCAATGGCAAGAAGCCCCAGTCCGATGGACCAGGATCCCAGCGCTTTGTTGCCGTAAAAAAACGCTATAACGCCCAGAACCATCCCGCTGGCGCCAAGCAAGACCGGCCAAACGAAGAGCGAGGCGAGAGCGACGAATAAGGCGACATAACCGATCGCTTTGTTGCGAGTCACCGTGTCAACCAGTTCGTCGACCTCTTCATCGCTGACGGCAGCGGATACCGCGGGCGCCGTCGTTTTGTTCATTTTGGCTGAACGATACTGCTCAGCGTAAGTGATTTTCCGAATCGGCGCCGGCACGGCAATTTCCGCCGCGTACTCTTCATTATGAGTCAGGCCGCTTTCCATACGGAGCTGGTCCTGCTGATAACGTTCCTTCGCGGCTTCTTCATCATAAGGGACGTCTTTGTTCGTCATGTGGCCTCCGTGTCACTAGGTTGACAAGGCTATGCATTCTTTTTGGCTGTAAAGGTGTGACAACATGTGTTGGCAGCTTTCGTCGCTACATCGTGATGGCTCGTGTCAAAGGACTCATCGGCGAATTCTTCATTGTAGGTTGCGTTGGCATGCTCATCCACTTCGATCATAATACTACCTGCGTTGCAGTTATTGCCCTGCGCCCAATATTCGCAGTTCGCTACAGCACATTTTACATTTGGCATAATGATCACCACCCCCTCTACAATTTGCCCGTATCCAGGGAGGCCTATTCCGCTTTCAATTTGTTAAGTAGCACCAAGAACATCGCCTGCGACCACAACAGCGGCAGCGCCGGTTCTCCCCACTTCGCCACCCATTCTTTGTACGCCGCTTCATTACGCAGCTGATCAGGCACTTGCTCCGGAAGCCTGCCAAGCGTATCCGCCTTGCTGATGATCCAGGTCAAACTGCGCTGCGCATCCTCGCGATTGCCAACTACAGCTTGATACCAGCCGTACCAGGCTGTCAGCAGAATCCATTCGCCTCCGCCATAATAATTGTCCGCTGGATAGCGCTGCAAACCGCCATGCTTTAAATCCCGTTCGATGGCTTGGACGGTTTGCTGCATGACAGGATCGTCGGCCGCGCATACGCCAAAAGGAACAGCGAGCCACAACAAGCTCGTATCCACATCAGGCAGCACAGGCTGCCACACTTCGTGGATGCACTGAATAGACTTCACGAAGCGTCCGTCCTTGACAGCGTGTGCATAGATGAATGAGCGGATCTCTTCAGCTCTTCCCAGCACATCGTCGCGCTGCTCTAGCTCCCCGATCGCCTTTAGTCCGCCATACACGCAGGCAAGTGTCGCCGGGTGGACATAATCCGGGAATTCTTCCCAACAATCAAAGTTCGGATAATGCCAAAAAGTCATTAAATAATCGACCGTAATCTCGACACTGTCTCTGAACTCCTCAAGCAGCTTACGGTTACCTGTAAGCTTGATATGTTGAGCTAATCCCCATAGCCAGGTTCCATAACCGTCCAGTTGGAAATGGCCCCACTCCGAATTGTCATTTCGACCATCCAAATGATAGCGGGTACCCAAAAATTCGCTTCTGTCAATCCATTCCTTGCGCTCATGCTTGCCGATCAGATTGTCAACGGTCGATCTTTTATCATGCAAAACTTGATGAACCCAGCGATAAAAAAGTTCTGCACTGGCGAATTCGCCGGCCAAATCCATCGCATAGGCCGTGAAAGTCCCGTCTCTTAGCCAACTGTATGTATAGTGTGTAAATAATGGCGATGCCGCATAGCCGCCGCGAGGGTGCTGGTTGAGTTTGATGATCGCAATACTGCTTGCAGATAATTGTTCTTGATCCATAGCGCCTCCTGGAAAAAGCGTTTTAAAAGAAAAAGGATGCGTTTTGAACCTCGCATCCCTTACTGACATTTTTTCTATGAATGATTGTAATTATACCTTCTCGCCCTGCATGCGGCGTTGTGTAATGTAGTCGGTTTCGTAGTAAGCCAAGTCTTCACGAAGCTCTTCGAAAACTTTGGACAACTCGATCGTCAAATTGCGAACTTCCCGGGAAGGCTTTTTGCGAAAGCGGATCGCATCTTGACCTGTATAAGCATAACGTCCATCTTCGGAGTAGCATTCATTTTTCGGATAGAAAAATGTATTTACGCATGTATGATACACGTCATACAGCACTTTTTCGGAAAAATCCACATTAAATGTTGGACGTCTCAAGCATACGCCCAATTTCTCATAGGCAACTTCGCAAAATACGAGCAAATGACGCGTATCTTGCAGGTAGCCTCTGTAGAATTCGTCCATAGCCGGGTCGTTTTCGACATTCAATTGAGATAGTGAATGTTGATTCAGAAACAGCTCCATTTTGGCAGTCGTTTCTTTTAGTTTGGTACGAGTTGAGTCACAAATATTTTTGACATTAAAAACAGCCATTCATGAAGACCTCCTCTAATTACACTATTCCTATCCTACCATAAAAAAGTCGGAAAAGGTATACGCAATACCACAGTTGACATGCATAAAAGAGTCGCCCGCGCCTAACGCTATGAGATGAGCCTTGTTTATGTTTCTGCCGCAACTTTGAAACAGACGAACAACCAAGATAGTTTCTTCAAGGAGGCCTTTATATGTGGCGTTATGTATTCACGTTACTGCTCGTCGTAGGTTTCGGAATCTTCTTGTTTGCCGACAACCCGAACCGCAATACCAAGCCTGGTCCCGAGGTATACAGTGTCAAATATGAGACGGCCAGCAAACAAACACTGCTGAACCAAGATGTCAAACTCACCGATGACTTGTGCCGGAGCCAGTGCTCGCTTGATTTTATCAAGATGGTAGGACGTATTGAAGCTGGTGAGGGCGCCGATAAAGTACTGAAAGAAATGCAAGCCGGTCATGAAAAAATGGATGTGCTGATCTGGTCCAAACCGAATCAACCTTTAGCACAAGGAATCAAAGCCGGCGACATGCATGCAGATTTCAAAGATCAAGCCAACACGTATTTGAACGAAGCCAAAGCCGCGGCAGACAAAGGGCAGCATTACCAATCTCCTCCGTTCGGAGCAGGAAAGATGACCTTTTTTGTGCTTGGTGTGCCTTCCCACAAAACGGCAGGCTCCCTGGTTGGGGTTATTCATCAGGAAATTTTGCATCAAGTCGCTGATCATCAGCGTAAAAATTTACGCTTAGAGCCTTATCCGAATGAAAATCGCTGGAAAATAGAATCTGTCGACACAAATACACTGAAAGATAAAGTCGTCGACCATCCGGAAGACAACCAAGGCACTAGCCACTATCATCAAAATGAAGTTGTCGTCCGCTTCAAACAGGAGCCTACCGGCGCGGAGCTGAATCAGATTAAATCGGAAATTAACGCCGGATCGATGCAAAAGCTAGGTTATACGTATGTATTCCGCACCGATGCGATGGAAGCCAAGCAGCTGATGAACTATTTTAAAAAATGGAATGTCGCTTATGTCGAGCCTCATTTCCTCTATTTAACGAACAGCTTCGGATTTTTTGACCGCCAGCATGATCATAACAACGGTTCGGATAGCTCAGACACCTCAACGGATTACTTTCAGCCTGCTGAGAGCCCGAGTACGAGTACATCTACCATAAGTGCAAATTTCGTACCAAATGATAACTTGTTCACGAAATATCAATGGAATTTGCCATCCATTGAAACCGTACAAGGTTGGCAGGTCAACAGAGGCGCTCAAGACGTGATCGTTGGCGTCGTCGATACCGGTGTCGATTTAAAACACCAGGATTTACAAGGCCAATTGCTGCAGGGTTACAATGTCATCAGTGACAACAATGTTCCTCAGGACGATGTCGGACATGGTACGCACGTCGCCGGTGTTATCTCAGCCTTAGTGAACAACAATCTGGGCGTTGCCGGCATGACCTGGTACAACAAGGTGCTCCCTGTTAAAGTGTTGGATCAAACCGGCGCTGGCAGCACGTATTCCGTCGCACAAGGCATTATTTGGGCTACGGATCACGGAGCCAAAGTCATCAATCTGAGCTTGGGCAACTATGCCGATTCCAGTTTTCTCCATGATGCCATCAAATATGCATTTGATAAAGATGTCGCTTTGATTGCAGCCAGCGGCAACGATAATACCGAGCGTCCCGGCTATCCGGCTGCGTATGAGGAGGTTTTTGCTGTCGCTGCTACAGATTCGGAGAATAAAAAAGCGCCATTCTCAAATTATGGTGACTATATCGACGTAGCTGCGCCAGGTGTCAGCATTGCCAGCACTTACCCTGACAATCAATATGCGGCCTTGTCAGGAACTTCGATGGCCAGCCCGCATGTCACAGCACTGGCAGCGCTGATCCGCTCGACGAATCCAAACCTCAAAAATACAGAGGTTTATGAGATTATGCGGAAATCTGCTCAAGATTTGGGAGATCCCGGCAAAGATAAATATTTCGGTTTCGGGCTGATTGACGTCGTGAAGGCGGTCAAAGCCGCGGCGCAAGCGAAAGGCTCGCTCTCGCAAGCTAGCGCAGGCTCGACAAGCCCGTAATTCGCAAGCTGCCCGCTTGACGCGGCGGCTGAACTCAGTAAAAGCAAACGGGGTTAAGACTCCCATTGAGCAAAGCAACTGCGACGCTGCCACACGCCATTCATTCGTTGGCGCAGTTGCTTTGCTACAGCGCATGCAGTAGTCCGAAATATCCTAATTGCAAATGCCCCGCCAGCGCCTGAACCGGCTGTAGTTCGGAATATCCGAGCTGCAGCCGGTTTTTGGCTGCTTCAGCGTGAAAAGGCTGCAATTGGATGAAATCGGATTACAGCGAGAATAAGGGGCAACGGTAGCCGCTGTAAGTGAGCAAAATCGGGCTACAGCAACAACAACGTGGGGCGGAGGCTCAAGTAAGCTAAGCCAATTGCGACGCTGTCACCCGCCATAAGTCGGCGTGGCGGCTAAGCTGAGTCCGAGCTGCTGTCGTTTAGCTGCCTCCACAAGTGGGCACCAGCTTGGGACCACAACAAAAAGGGTTGGTCAGCAATCGGCTGTCCAACCCTTATTATGAATAATAATTAAGCAAATACCCGCCAGGCAAAGCCTTGCGGGCAACCGACAGTATAGAAAGTTTGCCGTAAGCCGGGTTCTGTACTTCCAGTGGTCGTAACGGGCGTCTGTTCCCCTGCCACCATTGAAGTGACAATCATCTATCTAGGCTGTACATTGCTGCACAGCTCAAGCGACCAACCCGAACGCGTCTCGGGCTAAGACTGCCGCTGCGAGAGCGGCTTGCGTTCCTCTAGGTCTTGCTCCAAGTGGGGTTTACCAGGAACCATGTCACCATAGCTCCTCGTGGTCTCTTACACCACGGTTCCACCCTTGCCTGATCTTTGCCCAAAGGCAAAGCCATCGGCGGTCCATTTCTGTGGCACTATCCTTCAACTCGCGTTGACTGGACGTTATCCAGCACCCTGCCCTGTGGAGCCCGGACTTTCCTCTCGCGTGTCGCCACGCCAGCGATTGTCTGTCAAACTTTCCGATGCATTTGCTAGTATACTAGGAATGCTCATGAATTACAACCTCGAATGTTTCCTCGATTGCCATGGAGGAAACTCCCTCCGAACCTTTACACAAACTGGAAAGGCTCGGTATTGACCTCGGACGGCACGACTTGCGTGTCCGTCTTGGCCAGTTGCGAGGCGAGGTAGTCGGCGACGCCGCGCTTCATAATCTTCTCGACGTTATGACCTACGTCGAGCAAAGCGATCCCCGCCGCGAGCGCATCGTGCGCGGTGTGGTAGTCAATGTCGCCGGTGACCAACACATCGGCGCCCGCGAACAGGGCATGCCGCATATAGCGACTGCCCGACCCCCCGAGCACGGCCACCTTACGGATCGGCCGGTCCAAATCGCCGACCACGCGCACCGCCGGCACGTCGAAGGCCTTCTTCGCGAGCTCCGTCAGCTCGCGAAGTGATATGGCCGCGGGCAGCAGGCCCGCGCGGCCGAGGCCGAACACTCTACCCTTGAGGTCCATCGGGTAGAGGTCATAGGCCACCTCTTCGTAAGGGTGCGCCTTCAACATCGCTTGCACCGCCTTGCGCTGCACACCGGCGGTTACGATCGTCTCGACGCGTACTTCCTGTACGCGCTCCAGCTTGCCCGCTTCCCCGATGAACGGGTGCGTCCCTTCCTGCGGCAGGAACGTCCCCGTCCCGGGGATGTTAAAGCTGCAGTGGCTGTACTGCCCGATCCATCCCGAACCCGCGGCGAATAAGGCATCCAGCACCTGCTGATGATGCGTTTCCGGCACGAACACGACCAGCTTTTGCAATTTCTCCGTATGTACGTCTTCCAGATGGGCGAGGTTCGTGAGACCCAGCGCTTCCGCCATCATATCGTTGATGCCGCCGTCGGCAACATCCAAATTCGTATGCGCAATATATACCGCTATATCATGTTTGATCAGCTTCGTATATAACCGCCCTGCAGGCGTATCGGTCTGCAAATGAGCCAGCGGACGGAAAATAATCGCATGGTGGGCGATTATGAGATTCGCCCCGATGCGAATGGCTTCCTCAACAACTTCATCGGTGACGTCCAGCGCGACGAGCACTTTACGGATTTCCTTCTGCAGCGAACCGAGCTGCAGTCCGATTTTATCATCAGGCACCGCGTAGTGCTTCGGCGCCAATTGCTCAAACAATTGGATTACTGTTTGACCTTTTGCAAACAAGCGAGCACCTCCTTGATTTCTTGAATCTCCTGGCCGATTTGCTGTGCTTTGGCTTTGGACGCTTCTGCCTCCGACAGAGCAAGCTGTCCTTCAATCATCGCCAGCTTCGCCAGCTCGCTATCCCACTTGCGGAACCACACCTCAGGCGCTTGCTCGATTAAGTAGGGCCCCATTTGCAGTAATCTGGCCTTATTCACGACTTTGCCGTCAGGCAGCACTTTGTCTTGATATAATGATTCGAGCGCAGCTCCGCCATTCGGCGAGGCCGTCAAAATCTCATAGATTTTTCCATCCTCTTCCAATATCGCTTCACTTTCCAGAAGCCAGCCCTGCTCATTCAGCCAGCGCCGAACTTGGTCTTCGCCCACATTAGGCTGTAAAATCAGCTTCGCCACACCTTGAAGCTTAGACTTGCCGGCGTCCAATATGCTGGCGATCAAACTCCCGCCCATACCGGCAATCGTGATGACATCCACTTCGCCAGGCTGGATGACGGCCAAGCCGTCGCCTAAGCGCACATTGATTCTGGCCTGAAGGCCGCATTCCATGACTTGACGTGTCGCCGCATCAAAAGGTCCAGGATTCACTTCACCTGCAACCCCAAAGGTAATAACACCTTGCTGAGCCAAATAGGTCGGCAGCAGCGCATGATCCGAACCGATATCGGCCAGCCGTGATCCTGCCGGAACCCGGTCAGCAATCATTTGAAGTCTTTTTGATAATTTCACCATTTGTCACATTACCCACTCTACCCAATTTTTACGTAACACAAATAAAGCTAAACCGAGACTCACCAGTTTTCCTACGAAGGAAAGCTGGATGATCTGCGTAGTGATATCGACATCCACAATAAACGTAAGTGCTTCGGGGATAAACCAAACCAGAGCACCGGTCAGCATGAGCACTCCCGCAGCCTGCTTATTGCTATGATGCGCAAGCCAACCGATCCATATAAGTAATATACTAACGGGAATCCAACTTATTTCAAGTACGATCCAATTCGGTTGAACCAAATGCTTCATCAGCATCCATCCGTATACCCCGATTAAGCCGATCCACCCGCAGAACTGGAAGATGGCCATTCGTCCAATAAATCCCGTTAGCAGCCATATTAAACTGCAGAAAGCTAGATAGCCGATATAAGCTGAAGGTTCATGGATCTCATAATTATCCAGCAAATAAAGCCCAATGAACAGCATCGCCACCGAAGCAACACCGCAAGATAGGTAACTTAAAATAGGTGTATCGCTATGCTTCCGGTAAGCAAACCAGTAGCAGATTGCGACAAAAAGCGTGGATATTCCAATTTGCATTGGCAATCCAAAAGAGTTAAAATTAAGAGCAGATAAGGCTACAGCGGCGATCATCGCCATTGCGACCATCCATATTTTCCAATTACTGTTTGTCACGGAAGTGGCGGATATTCCCATGACAGACTTCGGTTTTTCCATTCCGTCTTCCACATATAAATTCAACAGAAAGTCACAGTAATGCTCAGGTAACAACCGGCTTCTCCGCCAGTGTTCAATTTCTTTGATAATCACTTTTCTTTTTTCCGCATCCATCGCATCATTCACCATCCTAGCTATTATATCGGTGAAAATGCTCACACCTGTTAGCATAACTTTTATTTTCCACTAACAAAGGGGCAAAAAAAGACCCCACCGCAGCCGGCAGGGCCTTCTCACAGCGTACTATTCCAAGAAATCTTTCAAGCGTTTGCTTCGGCTTGGATGTCTCAATTTACGAAGCGCTTTGGCTTCAATTTGACGAATCCGCTCCCGCGTAACGCCGAACACTTTGCCCACTTCTTCCAGTGTGCGTGTGCGCCCGTCATCCAAACCAAACCGCAAGCGAAGCACGTTCTCTTCCCGCTCAGTCAACGTATCCAGAACATCCTCAAGCTGTTCCTTCAGTAGCTCATACGCCGCGGCATCCGCAGGTGCCAATGCTTCCTGATCTTCGATGAAATCACCCAGATGCGAATCATCTTCTTCACCGATCGGCGTTTCCAGCGAAACCGGCTCCTGCGCAATCTTCATGATTTCGCGAACTTTATCAGTCGTCAGATCCATCTCTTTGGCAATTTCTTCCGGAAGCGGCTCTCGACCGAGCTCCTGCAGCAGTTGTCGCGAGACGCGTATCAGTTTGTTTATTGTTTCAACCATATGTACCGGAATCCGGATCGTTCTCGCTTGATCGGCAATCGCGCGCGTGATCGCTTGACGAATCCACCAGGTCGCATAGGTACTGAATTTGTAGCCTTTGGTGTGATCGAACTTCTCTACCGCTTTGATGAGACCCATATTCCCTTCCTGAATCAAATCCAGGAACAGCATTCCCCGTCCTACATAGCGCTTCGCAATGCTGACCACGAGTCTCAAGTTCGCTTCTGCCAAGCGCCTCTTGGCTTCTTCGTCCCCGTTCTCAATCCGTTTGGCCAAATCGACTTCGTCTTCCGCAGATAACAGCGGTACACGACCGATTTCCTTCAAATACATCCGTACCGGATCATTGATTTTAATGCCTGGCGGCAATGCCAAATCATCGTCAAAGTTGAATTCGTCATGCTCTTGCTCGTCAGGATTCATCGACATTTCATCGTCAGACTCGTTCCCCACATCAATGCCGTGCTCGGAGAGCTGTTCGAAAAATTCATCGATTTGTTCCGGATCCTGATCGAAGGGAGCCAATTTCTCCATAATATCCTTGTAAGTCAGTGAGGACCTTTTTTTACCCTGCTCGATAAGCTGGTCTTTCACCTGCTCCAGAGTTAATTCTGTCTCTAGTTCTGTACGCTGATCATTCGCCATAGTACGGACTCCCTCCTCCCTAGTGATTACGTAGATCTACGTTGACTTCAATCTTTTTTCTAGGGCAATAATCTCAATTGCTATTTGTGCTGCTCGTAGAGGATCGCCCGCGCGCTCGGCCCGGACTCTCTCTTCAGTCTTGCGTTCAATCTCCTCTTGCATCGGAACTTTGCGGATTTGGCGAATATAGTCGTCAATCACTTGATCATTCATTCCGTGACCTGCCCCCATCATGACAATGGAGCTGGCTAAGCTCTCCAGCTGCTCATCCTGCAGCATGGCAATGTATCGGCTTGCATCGGGCTCAGTGTTCTGAGCGTAGTAAGCATATAAATAAGCAGCTAATACTGCGTGAGCTTCAACATTAAAAGCATCGCCCAACTGGGACTCCACTCGTTCACAAACTTCACGGTCGTGCATCATGACAGCGAGCAGAAGACGTTCGGCGTTGTGATAAGCTGGTAAAAGTGCGGGTGTCTGACTTCGTGTTCGTTCCGTTGTTCTCCCATTATTCATAACATTATTCCACAGAAATGGTTTATTATCCCCATCTGTCCGTTTTTTTTCCGATTGCAGAAGGATCTCATGCATGTCTAATTTCATACTTTCGTATGAAGAATCCGGAAATTCGGACGCTAACTGCTTTAAATAATGATCACGTTCCATGGTCGAAGCTAAATCGGCAATCATTTTCACTGCGGTTTGCAGATAACGAAGTCGGTCACCTTCTTCATGCAGCTTAAAGTTTTTACGAATGTATAAAAGCTTATATTTCATCGATGGTACGGCAGGCTCAATGATCTCCCGTACGAATCGGTCAAAACCGTAAGTACTCACATACTCATCAGGATCTTTACCGTCAGGCAGCATGGCTACGGTGACTTGGCAGCCTGCTTCCTCAAGAATCGGGATGCTCTTGAAAGCCGCTGATTGTCCGGCATTATCGCCGTCATAACATACGACGATTTTGTCCGCGTTGCGGTTTAATATTGCAGCGTGTTCTTTCGTCAAAGCCGTGCCCATCGTCGCAACACCGTTGCTGACGCCAGCTTCCCAGGCTTTAATGACATCGACGTAGCCTTCGAACAAGACGACCTGCTGCGTTTTGCGCATGTGCGGCCTCGCCTGATGTAAGTTATAAACCGTCCGGCTTTTATTAAACAGGAATGATTCCGGACTATTCAAATATTTGGGCTGCGCATCGCCGGTAGATCGGCCGCCGAAGGCAATCGTCTTCCCCGTCGCGTCGCTAATCGGAAACATGACCCGTTCCCGGAATTTATCGACGTAACCGCCGCCTTCGTGTCTGGCTGAGATAAGACCGCCTCGTTCCATCAGCGGTAGCGAAAAACCTCGCTTCTCCAACTGCTGTACGAGTGTATCCCACATGGCTGGCGCGTAGCCGATTTGAAACGTTTCGATCAGCTTATCCGATATGCCCCGCGATACTAAATAGCTCTTGGCGGCTCTCCCCTGATCGGTATTATTCAATATGAAATTATACAACTTTGCAGCAAAATCATAAGCCTTCAGCAAATCGGCTTTTTCCCGCTGCTGTTCGCTCTGCTCCTCCGTTGCCTCTTCCCAAGTAATCGGGATGTCGCCATCTTCAGCCAATTTGGTAACGGCCTCGGAGAAACTGAGTCCTTCAATCTCCATAATGAAGCGGATTACGTTACCTCCTGCTCCACAACCGAAGCACCGGTAAATTTGCTTCTCCGGCGTTACGGTAAAGGATGGGCTTTTCTCGGAATGAAACGGACAGAGTCCCTTCATATAATGCCCTTGTTTGCTTAAATGTACATGTCTGCCAATGACATCTACGATATCATTCCGCTTGAGGACAGCTTCAATGACCTCTTCAGGTATGCGTCCGTACCTCATCTTGGTTCCACCTACAATTCAGGTCTACATTCCAACTCTTACTATTCGCTACTGATTTTTATTTTCCTGCAAAGATTCCAAAAGTTTTGTCAAACCATGTAGAAAAAATTTGCGATCTTCCTCTGTAAAAGGTTTTGGACCCTTGCCGTACTTGCCATTTCTCCGCATCTTGGCGGAGGTATGCCTCCGGTCCAATAAGAAATCTATCGTGCTGTCCGTATATTGCTGACCGCGATTCGTCAGACAGATGCAACCTTTAGCCAACCCCAGAGCGGCAAGTCCGAAATCTTGCGTTACTAATATATCGCCTCTATGAAGATGATTGGCAATATAGAGATCGACGGACTGATCCGAGCGGTCAACCTGTACCACTTGAACATCGCCTTCCGCTTTCATCCGATGGTCAAAAGACGCCACCATCATGACCGGAACGCCATGTTGCCGACCGGCCTGCTCAATCTCCTTCTTGACCGGACAAGCATCTGCATCGACGATGATTTTTCTAGTTTGCATCGCATCCAAGCCTCCGATGTCAGGTCACTCCTTCACCGTAATATTATATACGATGGACTTACAAAAAATCCTGCATAAAGCAGATAAAACCTTGCTGAACCTTTCTTAACCGCGCTCCATATGCTCGATATGGTCGAGGATTAAGCTGGCGGTTTCTTCAACAGCGCGGTTGGAAACGTCGAAAATGACGCAACCAATTTTGCTCATAATTTTGTCTGCAAATTCCAATTCAATTTTAATACGTTCCACATTCGCATAAGTTGCATTTTCTGCAAGACCGAGAGTCCGCAGTCGCTCCTGGCGAATGACATTTAATTTATTCGGATCAATCCGCAGGCCGATAATCTTTTCTTTCGGGATGGAGTAGATGGCCGAAGGCGGCTGCATTTCCGGTACTAAAGGCACATTGGCCACCTTAAGCCGCTTGTGTGCCAAGTACATGGACAGCGGCGTCTTGGAAGTACGGGATACGCCCAACAGCACAATGTCCGCTTTTTGGATGCCGCTGAAATCGCGTCCGTCATCGTATTTCACGGCAAACTCGACAGCCTCGACCTTCTTGAAATATTCTTCATCCAGCGGATGAATCATTCCAGGCTGTCGCCGCGGCTCCTGCTGCAGCGCTTGCCCCAGGGAGGAGACGATCGGGCCGAGCAAATCGATATAAGGAATCCGCAGCGCTTTCGCTTTACGAATCAAGTCATCTCTCAATTTGGGTATGACTAATGTAAACACAACGATGCCGCCATGTGCACTAGCTGAGCCCAGCACCTTGTCAATCCCCTCGGAATCATGAATAAACGGCGCTCGAATGATATCGACGTGAGCGGGATAATACTGCATTGCGGCTGCGCGCACGACGGCTTCACCCGTTTCACCAGCCGAATCAGATACCACATATACGCGCGTTGTTGCTTGATGATCCATCATCTTCCCGCTCTCCTTTTCCATAGGGATGGAGTCCTTCCTATGTCCATAGTATGTATGCTTGTCAAGAACAGAACGAAAGCACAAAAAAACTCACCAATATGCATCCGCATATGGCGAGAGACTTCAACAAATCATATCAAAGGGCGATAGATCTGTCAATTTGCTGATGCTAGATATTATATTTCTCCATCTGCTCGATAAATCCTCTTGATTTCCATTGAACGCCGACATGCACATCCATATATGTTCGCATGCACTTCTTGAGCTGCGCTTTCGTTTCGTCCTTCACCTGCACGACGCCGAGCCTGCGTATATCCATTCGCGGGAACAGCTTCAGCAGCTTCAATGCCCCTTCTCCGATCGGTATCGCGACCGGGTCCTTGTGTCGGCAGCGTGCACACAGAATTCCGCCCATCGCGGGACTAAAGGCTGTGATCGGTGCATCCGACTCGCACGAAACACAAACGTCTGTAACCGGTAAATAGCCGGCTAAGTCAAACATTTTCATCTCATAGATGTGCGTCACGATCTGCATATCCTTGCCTTCTTCAATAGCAGCAAGCCCTGCTTTAACTTGCTCAAATAAATACGTGCTGCCTTCCTCGTCACCGATCATTTTATCCGTCATCTCGACCAGATAAGAGGCGTAGGCCGACATATACAGATCTTCGCGCAGCAGATGATGAGCATCAATGATTTCCCCGCTGTTCAACGTCCCCATTTGCCCTTTTTGTTTGAAAAATACAAAATCGCCGTACGTAAATAACTGCGTAACGGCGGCATGTCTACTCTTCATTTTCTTGGCGCCGCGAGCCATAACACTGACTTTGCCCAGCTCGGGCGTGAATAAACTGATGATTTTATTCCCCTCTCCGTAGTCCATACTACGAAGCACGATTCCTTGTAGGCTGCGCAGCAATTGACATCCCCCATGTGCCGCCCAGCGGATAGGCTATGCGTCCAATCCATCCAGGGGCTCTTCGTTACTTTGATCCTCCTCCTGCGCTTCTGTTTCCATACCTGGTTGTACGGCAACCTGCTTATACAGAAGGTAGGCATCTACATCACCGGTCATTGAAAAATACTTCCACGAAAAGTCTTTCATGTGTAGCATCCTCCCCATCGATCGTGATATCCATAGGATGAGGAGGATGACGCTGAACTATGCCTTGAAAAAAATCCCAATTATTCTTGTTTGAAACCTAGATCGCGGAGCACACGCTCCTGATTACGCCAATCTTTTTTCACTTTCACCCAAAGCTCCAGGAACGTCTTGGAACCTAAGAGCGCTTCAATATCTTTGCGCGCCTGTTTGCCGATTTCTTTCAGCAAGCTGCCCTGCTTGCCGATAATGATCCCTTTCTGGGAATCGCGCTCAACGAAAATAACGGCGGAAATGCGAACGAGACCGCTTTCTTCCACTCGCATATCTTCGATCTGTACGGCAATAGAGTGTGGCACTTCTTCACGTGTCATGTGAAGGATCTTTTCACGCACGAGCTCCGCGCATACGAACTGCTCAGGGTGATCCGTAATTTGATCCGCCGGGTAATACTGCGGGCCTTCCGGCAAATAGCGGACAATTTGCTCCAGCAAGGTCGTGACATTGTTGCCCTTTAAGGCCGAAATAGGCACAATCTCCGCAAAGTTGTAGAGGTCTTTGTACTGCGTAATGATTGGCAGCAAATCTTCCGGCGCTACGCGGTCAATTTTGTTCAAGACGAGAATGACCGGCGTCTCCACACGCCCCAGCTGCTCGATAATATAGCGGTCTCCGCCGCCGAGCCCTTCCACGACGTCTATGAGAAAGAGAATGGCGTCCACTTCTCCGAGCGTGCTGTGTGCGACCTTGCTCATATAATCACCGAGCTTGGATGTCGGTTTATGGATACCCGGCGTATCAAGGAAGACGATTTGGCCGTTTTCGGATGTGTACACACCGTGGATCTTGTTTCTTGTTGTTTGCGGCTTATCCGACATGATGGCAATCTTTTGCCCGATGATCTGATTCATCAGCGTGGATTTTCCCACATTCGGACGCCCGATGATTGCGACAAAGCCTGATTTAAACTCTTTTTTACTCACTGCTGTTCCTCCATTGTAGATCTTTGGTTGTAAATGCTCCTGGGAGCAGCGCTTGGACCGTCGTCTGTGCGATGTCGCCTTTCAAGTTGCCGAGATACACCGGCATATCCGGGCTGCACAACTCAACCAGTACCTGGCGGCATACGCCGCATGGCGAGATAGGCCCGTCTGTATCGCCAATAACGGCAATGGCCTGAAAAGACCCTTTGGCTTGCCCGTCAGCAATCGCACGAAACAGTGCGGTGCGCTCCGCGCAATTGGTCGGCCCGTAAGCCGCATTTTCCACGTTGCAGCCGTGGTGAATATGACCGTCATTCCCAAGCAGCGCTGCGCCTACGCGGAAATTTGAATAAGGGACATAAGCTTTTTTCATAGCCTCGGCGGCATACCCAAGTAATTGCGCTGGATCCATAATTGTTTCATCCTTTCCCTGTGTAAGCTGCTTACTCATTTATAGCATGTGTAAACAAACAAAGGCGAGAATCGTAACAAAGATGCCGATCAACGCACCCAAGATTAAGGCGGGAAAAGGTCTCGTCTTTTTGTCGTACAAAATGATAAAAATAAGGGCAGACAACAGATACGCCAACAGGGCGGCGATCGTTAAGTTGACAAAGTATGTAATCACGGTCGACACAGCAAAGGCAATCGCCGTCAACAGACTGGGCCTGACAAGCTTCCCTCTGTCAGAAAAGCGCGTTTCGATGACGATGACGGTTAAAATAACCAGTGCAATCAACACCAGAATGCCGCCGGCCGACATCGGCGCATGCTGAAGCTTGGCTTGCCGGAACATGCGGTCAATCGGCTCGTAGAAGACGACCATGCCGACGATGACGGCAAAGCCCGCGGATACCAAGACGGACGCCGCAGCGACGTCCTTGGCAATCTTGGCCAGGGGGTGCTGATCCGGCATCGCCAGATCGACCGCTTTTTCCACGGCTGTGTTGATCAATTCAGTGACAATCATGAGCGTGACGGCCAGCAAAATAAACAAGATGTCCGACTTCGACAGATGAAAGAATAATGCCGCGAATAAAACGAGAAAAGCAACGCAAAAATGAAATTTCATATTGCGCTGCGTATCAAGGGCATATTTGATTCCTTCGTATGCGTAACGGAAGCTCCTGCGCCATTTACGGAAGCCGTCGGCCATTAGCGGGTAAGACCTGCTTTCTGCAAAATCTCCTCTTGCTTGCCGAACATCACTTTCTCTTCTTCTTCCGTTTCATGGTCGTAACCGATCAGATGCAGGAAGCCGTGGACAAACAAGAAGCCTAGCTCGCGTTCCACCGAATGGCCGTAATCTTCAGCCTGGGCGATCGCCCTCGGCACAGAGATGATAATATCGCCGAGCGGTTCAATAAATGATTCCGACTCCGCACCATCCTCAGCAGCGCCTTCTTCGTCTTCTTCATAATGAATTTCAATCTCATCCTCGCCAAATTCGCTCATCGCAAACGACAGCACATCGGTTGGCTTATCGATATTGCGGTATTGCTGATTAAGCTCATGAATCGTCTCATCGTCCACAAATGTCAGCGCCACTTCACCGGCTTCAACGCCTTCCAGCTCACCGGCCAGGCGCAGCAGCTCTTCCAATTTGCTTACAAATTCAGGCGTAATTTCTTTAACGTCCTGCTCGCTGCTCCATTCCAGCGTCAAGTCTACACTTGCCATTTGCGGCAGCCTCCTTATTCGGTCTAGGAGCCGGTTTTCTTCGCAGCCAGCTCGCCAGGGTATTCAATTCTGGCATGGAATATGCCAAGCAATGTTTCATTCAGCGTACGGGCGATCGTGTCCAGCTCCTTGAGTGTCAGATCGCATTCGTTGAATTGTCCGTCATCCAAACGGGACTTGATAATCTTGTGCACCATGGAATCGATCTGCTCCAATGTCGGATTACGCAAGGAGCGCACAGCAGCCTCGACACTGTCCGCAATGCCGACAATCGCCGCTTCTTTGGACTGTGCCTTTGGTCCAGGATATCGGAAATCTTCCTCCCGAATCTCCTTCTCGGAGCCTTCTTCCTCCGCCTGCTTCACCGCTTTGTAATAAAAATAATGCAGCAGTGTCGTGCCGTGATGCTGCTCAGCGATGTCGCGGATCGCTTTCGGCATCTTGTAATCCTTGAGCATCTCGACGCCGTCGCGCGGGTGGGCGACGATGATGGATTTGCTCAAATTCGGATCGATGCGGTCATGCGGATTCTCGATGTTCATCTGGTTCTCGATAAAGTAGCTCGGACGCTTCGTCTTGCCGATATCATGATAGTACGATCCGACCCGACAGAGCAGCCCGTCCGCGCCAATCGATTCAGCCGCAGCTTCCGACAGGTTGCCCACCATCACGCTGTGGTGATAAGTGCCAGGCGTCTCCGTTAAGAGCTTGCGCAGCAGCGGATGGTTGGGGTTCGACAGCTCCACCAGCTTAAGCGGTGACAGGATACCGAACGCCATCTCAAAGAAGGGCAGCAGGCCGATGACGAACACGACGGTCAGCAATCCGCCTGCGGCGGCAAAGGACAGCGACATAATCGTATCCTTCTGTGAGAAATGGTCCTCCATGAGCATCATCGCGGTAATCGTGAGCACCGAAAAGAACGAAATCATGAGGCCCGCTTTCAGAATCGTTGCCCGTTGGCTGGCGCGTTGAATCGTAAATACGGCAGCGAAACAGATGACGAGACTCACCAGACCGTACCTGAAATCAAAGAGCAGCATATGCTCCGAATTGAAAATAATGCTTGCCATCAAGGAAAACAAAACCGACGAAATGAACGCCATCGGCGCATCAAGCAATATCGCAACCAGAATACTTCCCATCGCCGTTGGCGCTAAATAGCCAATGTACGGATAATCCAGATTCTGACCTATTGAAATGATTTTCATACCTGCAATATCGATAATGAAAATGAGAATCAGCATCACGAGCTGCGAATTGTTATATGTAATCGGCAACGTGCTTTGGCGGACAAACATGAAGATCACGAACGACAGCAACGCGGACAATACCGCTAGGCCCAACTGCGGAAGATGGTTCGCCTTATCTTTAAGCAGCTCCAGCTTATCCAGCTTCGCGTAGAGATCTTCCGTGATCACGTCGCCTACGTTGACAAGCACATCATTTTTGTTGATGTACACCGGCTTCACATTTTCACGGGCTTGTCCTCTTGCGTCATCCGTGCCCTTCTGATCGAAAAACTTATTTGGCGTAATGACGGTCCGGGCGATCTCCGTCACCATCTCCCTGGACGTGTTCTTCGTCAAGTTGGAGGTGTTGACTTGTTCCGCTACTTTCGCACGGGCGGTCTGCGCATCCAGAATCTGGTCGTTCATCAGCTTGGACACGATATCCTTGGTCACGGGCAGCATCGCCGTCAAGTCTTCTTTGGTCAGGCGCGGAAGCTTGAAGAACGCCTCTTCAGGCAGCGAGTACTGCTGATCGGCTAGCCCCTGCTGGATCTGCTCGAGCAGCGAATCGTTGTATTGACCGCTATCGCGCAGTGAACGGATAGACTGGTTCTCCTGATCGCTGATCAGCTGCGGGATGACCCGCCGGTAAATGCTGACTTTGTCGTCGAATTTCACTTCTTCATCTGCATTAATTTGTAGTAATTTATCAAAAATAGCATCAATTACGGCGTCATTCTTCAGATTGACGATCCGGTAAACGGGTTGAACGCGTTTGGCCGCATCTTCCTTCGCTTGCTCGGTGGCGACAGCGTTCTCTAGTTGTCTTGGTGCATAAATCGTCTTCTCGCTGGTCGCGCCTAGCTGGATATCATAGACTTGCGGAACAAGCTTGGCATAAAGCGACATATAAAAGATGAGAGCCAGCAAGAGAAACAACGTCAAGCGCACCCATGCGCTATATTTCCATCCGATCAGCTGGTAATGAAATTTGCCTTTGATTTGCACTTCATTCTTCATCACGGAAGGTCATTCCTCTCCTAAGTTCAACCGGGCTTCTTCACTTCTCGTTCTCTTCGTTGTAAGCGACAATAATCTTCTGAACGAGAGAATGACGAACAACGTCCTGCTCATCGAAATAAATAAAGCCGATTTCCTCAATATTGCGGAGAATGCGGTTCGCTTCAACAAGCCCTGACGATTTGCCGCGAGGCAAGTCGATTTGGGTCACATCTCCGGTAATGACCATTTTGGAGCCGAAGCCAAGACGGGTTAAAAACATTTTCATTTGTTCCGGCGTCGTATTCTGCGCCTCGTCCAAAATGATAAATGAATCATCCAGCGTACGGCCGCGCATGTAGGCCAGAGGAGCGATTTCGATCAAACCGCGCTCCAGCGACTTGGCCACTTGTTCAGGTCCTAAAACGTCGTTAAGAGCATCATACAATGGGCGCAAATACGGGTCAACTTTTTCCTGCAGATCACCCGGCAAGAACCCCAAACTTTCGCCAGCTTCGACAGCTGGCCGTGTCAAAACAATGCGCTTGACGGCGCCTTCCTTCAGCTTCGTGACGGCAAGCACGACCGCCAGATAGGTCTTTCCTGTACCCGCCGGACCTACGCCGAATACGATATCCTTCTTCCTGATCGTTTCGACATAGTGGCGCTGACCGATGGTCTTCACCCGAATCGGCTTGCCCCGATGCGTTGAGGTAATCTCACCTTTGAACAAATCCAGCAATTGATCCGCTTTCATTTGTTTGGCTAGATCGACAGCATAGTGAACATCCCGTTCTGTCAACGTGTAGTTATTGCGGATTAGCTGCAATAAAACTTCAAAAAGCTGCTGAAGTGAGTTGACCTCCGCAGCCGCTCCTTGAATGGTGATTTCTTCTTCACGCGTATAGATTTTGGCGTTAATTTCACGTTCAATCAAATGCAGGAATTTGTCCTGCGGACCGAACAAAGCTAATCCTTCGGCCGGATTCTTCAAAGTCATTTTCACGGATTGTGCGTTTTCTACCAACAGGCCTCATTCTCCTTGTGTCACAATTGGTTGCTCTTCTGCTATATTTTCTTCCACCTCAAAATGCACTTCCATATAAACTTTACCATTCTCTGATTTTTCATGCAAAATTTTTTCACCGGTTAAGCGTGAATTCGGGCCTGCAGTTTTGAGCAAATCGGCTCTAGCCTGCTCTAAACCAGTCTTTTTGGCAGTTGCTTCATCCAACGCTTCCTCTACCAAATTCACCTCCATCACCTTCTCGTGCAGCCAGCCGATAGGCAGCGTAAAAGAGCGCCACTGCAGCGTAGTACGTTCAGGTATAACCTCAGACTGCGCAAATTGGGGCTTCCCGTACCCCGTTATTTTAAGCGCTCGGCTTCCAAATACGATGTAATTCCGGCTTGCGGTTTGACCGGTGTAGGTCTTATAGCTTTTGGTCAGCGGCGCTTCAATCTTGGACGTGTACCAGACGATGCCCCGAACTGTCCCGCTGGCGACAACAACCTGATTGTGCGCCTCATCGCCAATCATGCCTGAAATCAGCACGTCCCCTTTGCGCACGTACGCATTCGGCTTCACCATCGGTCTGCCCTTGACAGACTGAATTTCCGTGACCAAGGCGCTCTTCGAGGCGACCAAGTTGCGCGGATTCATCAGCGGCTTGCGGTCCGGCAGCGTCGCTTCCACAACTTTAATCGTGATGTGAGTCCCGCGGATCTCCACACCAACCCAAGCGGCGTCAGGTAGCATCGCTTGAATGTCTCTGGACAGCTCCTCGCTTTTTTTCAATCTGAACTTCCACTGGAACGTATGAATGCCTTGCTTCTCCGCAGCCTGCAGGATCGTCGCATCCGATATGCGATCGTTCCCCTCCACGTTCACTTGCCAGACAAGTGAAGTCAGGACGTAGAGTGCGATGACAAAGGCGGCGATGCCGCCCAAAAAGATTTTGCGCCGGCCCAGCCGTTCCATAAAGAACGGCAGCCCGTGACGCGTCAGGACGTGCACCCGGCAGCCTGTCCGTTTTAACAGCGGCCGAAGCCGGAAAAAGTCTTTCAGCATTAAGCATAGCTCCAGCTTATCCCCGTCGACGGGCTTAATATCCCACATGGAGAAACCTTGCTCCATCATGGGATTGATCATGTCCTCACAGCCCTTGCCCCGCAGTTCGATACGCACATAGCCCCGCAGGCGGGCGATGAAAATCGATTGCTTCATGATACGTCCTCCTGTTCATGACAACTCACATGTATCTACGGAATGTATTTCACATCGTCAATAATGCCTTCGATAAAGACTTCTTCCGATAAAATCGCCCGAATGACTAACTGCTTGCCAAACACGTCAAGCTTTCCTTTCGTCAGTTCAAGCTTCAAATGCTCGCTGGAAAAATGTAACACACCTTTATGATTTTCCACATAAAGCTGTACGTTGCCGATCATCGTAATGCGCGGCAAGTCCTGCACCACATCCTGCGGAAGATCGAGGATTTTGGCTGTGAACTGGTTCCATTTGCGGGTCAAGCGACGCATAGTTGGGCAGTACCCCCTCTAACTTGATGATCTTGGCGGCAGGCGCGCGCATAGACTTTTTACCAAATTATGCTTAGAAACCGCCAATTATGAGATAAAAGTGCAAAAACCCCGCTGGGCGCATCCAGCGGGGTGAGCGTTGTTGCAAATCGTTATCTGCGGCGATAAGGTTGTTTCGATCTCGGCGGGCCAAGAATTTCAGCCCAGGCCACGCCTTGGGCAAGCTGCTGCGGCGTAGGCTGCAGCTGCAGCGGCTCGACAGGGCCGGTTGCGGCCGGGTCGATCTCTGCAGCGCCAGCATCGCGGGGTGCGAGTGGCGACGCCTTGCGGTAAGACTCCTGCGCGTCACGGGGCGCATGGCGGATCGACTCGCGATCGTCGAGCGCCACTGTACGGTGCGAATCTCGCGAATCGCGGCTCAGTGCGCGCTGCTTCGCCTGCTGGCCCGCTCCTGTGTAGTTCCCATGTGCAGGCCTATCGGCGGGTGCAGGGGCTCCTTGCGGCCCGGCAGCGGTCCCAGGACGGCCGCCAAACGGCGGCATGCCCATTTGAGCTGGTCGCTTGGGCGGACTTGTTTTCGCGACAGACTTCCAGCCTTTGCTTATTTGATAGTAAACGGCCAATATGACAGCAATGATGTACCAATGATCAAGCAAGAAGAAAATGAGTTTTTCCACAACGCGGCACTTCCTTCCCGTTACTCCTTCTCCGTCTTGCCGTCGTTCATTTTACCGAGTGAAGAGCGCATTTGGGTGTCGGCATCAATATTTTTGAGATTCATATAATCCATAACGCCTAATTGACCGCTGCGTAACGCTTCCGCCATCGCCAACGGTACCTGAGACTCGGACTCCACGACCTTGGCGCGCATCTCGACGACGCGGGCTTTCATCTCTTGCTCCGCCGCCACTGCCATCGCACGGCGTTCCTCCGCCTTGGCCTGCGCGATGCGCTTATCGGCTTCCGCTTGCTCGGTTTGCAAGTTAGCGCCGATGTTTTTGCCTACATCCACGTCGGCGATATCGATGGACAAAATTTCAAACGCCGTCCCGGCATCCAGTCCTTTGCCCAGAACCGTTCGGGAAATGAGATCCGGATTTTCCAGCACATCTTTGTGCGAATCGCTGGAACCTACTGTTGTGACGATCCCTTCACCAACGCGGGCAATAATCGTTTCTTCGCCGGCGCCGCCAACGAGGCGATCAATGTTGGCGCGAACGGTCACGCGCGCGATGACCTTGACTTCAATACCATTTTTTGCCACGGCGGATACAGTAGGTGTTTCAATCACTCGCGGGTTAACGCTCATCTGTACTGCCATAAGCACGTCACGCCCTGCTAAATCGATGGCAGCCGCCCGTTCGAACTCCAAGTGAATATTGGCACGATGTGCGGCAAT
>Ga0209566_100249_pt1 | contig 51510 bp, 72 predicted proteins | sample Araplavi_mTSA_r2_2_FD_184287 | JGI IMG/M metagenome (GOLD analysis project Ga0209566, IMG submission 184287) | Arabidopsis root microbial communities from North Carolina, USA - plate scrape CL_Cvi_mTSA_r2 (SPAdes) (version 2) | ecosystem: Host-associated > Plants > Roots > Endosphere | place...
GATCAAAAATAGTACGTTCTTTCTCCGTCGCGTTCCCGATCATCCTTAGGTATCCCCCAGTTAATGACATCAATCACAAAAATAAGATACCATAAAATGGTCATTCCGCTCTACTAATTTTTAGAAAGGTACAGACCACTTTCACCTTTACCTCTACATTCCGAATCATACATTCCTGATTCACAACTAATACGCAGCCGCAATATAATGTTTCTAGGCTGTATGTGACGAAAATACACGAGCATTCAGTCAAACGTTATCATTGTTATTGTTTTCATCTGGTGGTTGACGTTGTCTTTATGATAAAGAGTGGAACGGGTGATATCATTATGATCTATACGGCTCTTGGGGACTCCATCACATTTGGGGAAAATGCTTCTTCACTAGCACAGTCTTATCCCCGATTGATCGTCTCTGCGTTACATTCAAAATCATGCAGAGCCCAAGGCTTTGTTCTGGCTCAGCCTGGTTGGAACAGCTATGATCTATTGGATGCTTTGATTTGGCGCGGGGCCCCTGTAATCAGTCATTCCTCTGTCGTTTCGGTATGGATTGGCGGGGTGGACTTAGCGAACACGGCACTAGCCGCGCTTAGATCTAAAACAGCACCGGAAGTAAAACATATGATTGCAAACTATGAACGCAATTTAAGTTCCATTTTCACTCAAATTCAAGCAGGAAGCTGTGCTCGAATCGTTTGCTGCACGCAATACAATCCATTTCCGAAAAGCCCTCTTGCCGTTGATGCGGTAAGCAAATTAAACCTTCTAATCAGTGAAATTTCCAATCATTTTAATGTTACGGTAGCTCCCGCCCATAAGTGGTTTGAAAGGAAGCAGGCCGAGCTTATCTATGGATTTCAACATGGAAAGATTGAAGATGCACTGGGTGGATTTTTGCCGATACACCCGAACAACAGGGGCCATCAAGTGATTGCAGCGAAGTTGGCGCCATATCTTTTTCCAAACAATCCCCCGCTTTTTACTTAACGAATAAGTTCTAGTATAATAGCGAAGAATGAAATTAGTACAAATCCAAAGGAGGGATTGCACATGGATATCAAAGCAAAAATTGAAGAAGTCGTTGCTAAAGTCAAAAACGACCCAGACTTCTCATCTAAATTTATGAGTGATCCTGTCTCGGCGATCGAATCTGTAATCGGGATTGACCTGCCAAATGATCAGATCAATGCATTGATCGAGGGTGTAAAAGCGAAATTGACCGTAGATAAAGCCAGCGGCGTTTTTGATTCGATCAAGAAGCTGTTCTAATTTGTACATAACAAGTTGAGCAGTTCTCATACAAAGGGGATATACAAGTCATGTGAAATGACCTGTATATCCCCTTTTCGCATTTTTGCAGCTGCTTAACTGGCCATGGCCGGAATCCTAATATAGCAATATCGGTGGGTGCATGATATGGTAATACAGGAAACTATTATTAGAAAGAAGGAATTGAATGATTTATAAAGCAGATCACAATGTAAGACAAAAATTGGTGCCTATGTTCGAACATATGGATAGCACGATTGTTCTCTCTTATCTCCAAGGACATATGGGTGACGCTTGGGTAGACAACCTTGAGAATCCAACTGTTGCTCAAATCACTGTGGGGATTTTTGTGTTTTATGCGGGGAACCCCAGCGCAGAAGAATCTGAAGAATTACTTCACAATCTTCCTGAATTTACGCTTGCAATTGTTGATTCGGATGGGTGGAAAAAGCGGATAGAAACGGTTTACAAAGGATCCTATGAGAAATTTCAGCGATTCAGATTTAAAAAAGATTCTGGGGATTTGGATAGAGCACACATACAGAGTCTACTGTCTGCATTACCTGAAGAATATGAAATTAAAAAAATCGATAAAGAGATAGCTAGCGCCCCTTCCTTACATGAGCTCTCAGAAGACTTTGTCAGTCAGTTTGATTCGATTGATGATTTTATGGAAAGAGGAATCGGGTATGCTATTTTACATAAAGGGCAGGTTGTTTCTGCGGCAACATCATTTAGCATCTATGATGACGGAATCGAGATCGAAATTGCGAGTCACCCTAACCATAGAAGGAAGGGACTTGCAGCAACTGTTGCCTCTGTACTGATTTTAGATTGTCTGGATAGAGGGAAATACCCGAGTTGGGATGCGGCGAATGCTGAGTCTGTTGAGCTAGCAAAAAAGCTGGGATACACGTTCAAGGAATCTTATGACACATATTTTATTAATAACAAAGTGAACAGAAACCAACCTTAGATCCTCTAACATTTCTTTATACACCTGTAATGTGTAAATCTTCTCCTTTAACTGATCATATTATGAAATGTATTATTTTTTTGCGTATTTACAATAATGATCTAGGGGAAACAAAAAGCATGCATAATAGGATTTTAGAAAATCAAAACGTAGGAGGTAATCATGGGCAGAATCGTTCATTTTGAAATTCATGTAGATGACATGGAACGTGCTAAGAAATTTTATGGAGAGGTATTTGGATGGACATTTGAGGATTGGAGCGATTATGCTGGAATGCCCTATTTCGGAGCTACGACTGGGGATGCAAATGAACTGGGCATTAACGGGGCTTTGATGCAACGTAAAGGCACTACCCCTGAATCAGGTCAGCCTTTGAATGGCTATGCATGTACAATGGGAGTGGAAGACTACGATTCTACTGAGACAAAAATCCTGAATCTTGGAGGCAAAGTCGCATTGCCGAAGCATGCACTACCCGGAATGGCATGGCAGGGGTATTATATTGACACCGAGGGGAATACTTTTGGGATTCATCAGCCAGATAAGAATGCAAAATAGGATTATTTCCTTTACACATAGAAAAACCCGGCCGCTTGAAGAGGTCGGGTTTTTCTATGTGGACCTTATTTTATATACGTGAGAGATGCTCCATTAATATCGTACAAGGTACCTTTATTGCTTTCAACAAGCTACCCCTCATCTTCTGAATAGATCGTCACTCCCCTATAGGCATCTGCATACGATGGAGAAAATGAACAAATCTAAATTGGAGGTCACGACCATGAGCTTGCAACAACAGGGGCAACAAGAACAAACACTGTATCGAATGGATCCAACGACTATGCATAACGTAAGATCCATTCAAGATCACATAGGAAATATATGCCGCAACCATATGAATAAACTTGTTCTAGTGGAGACGATGGATGGCGATGTTTTTGAAGGGGTACTTATCCACTGTGAAAGGGGAATTTTATACTTACGACTTCCAAGCCATGGGGCTAGTCGCGCTTTTGTACCTGGTTTCCAAAATGATTTCGTCTTGCCCCTAGTACTGTTCAATTTACTCGCCATTTCATTAATATAGGCCTGATCAAGCCTAATCTAAGGAGTGAAATCTTATGGCATTTGTATCGCCTCAAGGACCACAAGGAATACAGCAGGCACCATCCTCCCCTCCTCCACAATTCGCACCACCACAACCCACTGCTACAGCGTTCGCCATCGATCCTGGAGCTATTTCTGGTTGTTTATTCCGCAACACGTATGTGTGGTTGAGAAATGGAAACTCGTTCTGGTTCTTCCCAACCTTTGTTGGACGTAGATCCGTTGCAGGTTTTAGATGGACCGGTTTTAGATGGATGTATACGGGAGTCGATTTAAGAAGCATTGTGTCATTTACATGTTTTTAGAGAAGAAAATAGCGGCCCAGTACCTTACCGGTGCTGGGCTTTTGCATATGGGTAACCCACAAATTTAAAATCTTTACCTAATGGCTGCACACTGACATTGTGAAGCTCTACAGCGCCACTCATCTTTTCGATCCCTGTCCCACCGAGAAAGGACGATGCATTCCGACCACCTATCAACTTCGGAGCCATGTAAATAATGACTTTGTCGATGAGTTTATTCTTAAAAAAGGCTGCATTGATTTCACCACCGCCTTCTATCAAAACGGAAGAAATCATCTCCCTGCCCAAAAGCTGAATAACTTCGATTGGATTGACCCTGCCCGTCTGTTCCGTAACAAAGACTTTAACACCTGCCTTTTCTAATGCCGCCTTCTTCTCGACGTCGTGAGAAGTTGTTGTGAACACCCAAGTGGGGGCTTTTCCATCTATAACCACCTTAGCATCCAAAGGTAACCGTAAAGAGGAATCCAAAACCACGCGTATCGGATTCCTACCGTTAGGTAACCTTGTTGTAAGCTCGGGGTCATCTATAAGCACCGTGTTGACGCCAACTAAGATCGCGGCATTCTGATTGCGAAGAACGTGGACATCTTCCCGAGCCGCTTCTGAAGTAATCCATTTGCTATCGGAAGAGTAGCTATTGATTTTCCCATCCATCGTGATAGCTGTTTTTAAAGTTACAAACGGAATATGCTGGACAATGAATTTATTGAAAACCTCATTCATTTGGTAAGATTCTTCTTCACATACTCCCGTGATGACTTCGATTCCTGCCTCCCGGAGTATATCCACCCCTCTCCCCGAAACGAGCGGGTTAGGGTCAAGTGCTGCGATCACCACTTTTTTAATGCCTGCTTCAACAATAGCAACTGCGCATGGCCCTGTTCTGCCATAATGGGAACAAGGCTCGAGCGTCACATAGATGGTCGCTCCCCGCGTAAGCTCTCCAGCCATGTGGATCGCATGGATTTCGGCATGGGGTTCGCCTGCCTTCATATGAACCCCGATGCCCACGATGCGGTTTTCGTTGACAATCACAGACCCTACAAGCGGGTTGGGATCAGTCTGCCCCTTCATGGCCTTTGCATTCTGTATGGCCAGCCGCATATAGAATTCATGGTTATTCATCATTGTTGCAGGAGCCATCCCCTTCGTTTATATGTCCCGACCGCTCGATTTTGGTTTTTAAGTATTTTTCATTATATTCCGATACATCCCCCCAAAGCTGTACCCGATCTTCCACTGCCATGCCTGCGTTTCGAAGCGCATCAATCTTTTTAGGGTTATTGGTTATCAGTGTAACCGGTTTGGTCCGAAGGACATTTAGTACTTGTATCGCATCACTATAGTCACGGGCATCGTCAACAAATCCAAGTTTAAGATTGGCATCTACGGTATCGTAACCATTTTGCTGGAGAATATAAGCCAGCGCTTTACTGAAAAGCCCGATCCCTCTGCCTTCGTGGTTGGCAAGATAAAACAGCGCGCCAGTTCCATGTTCGGCAATATGCATCAATGACTGTTCTAGCTGATATCCGCAATCACAGCGTTTGCTTCCGAAAATATCCCCTGTGTGGCAAATGGAATGGAACCGGATTAAAGCATGATCTGCATTCTCGAAGTCTCCGTGCACCAGCACACTCGATTGTTGAAATTCAGCTAAATTCACATTCGATAATTTGGCAACAATATGCTCAAAATTTTCCGTTACCTCGCTGCAATTCAACCAGCAATACCATTTAAACTGAAAGGTCTCCCCCCGCAAATTAATCGGAAGATTTATTGGTCCGACTAGATAAATGGCACCGTTATCCGTGTTGATCATTTTAATTCTCTCTTGTAGAAGAGAAATGACTTTGGGATCAAACTCCTTAGCAGGCATTAACACAACTCCTCTTTTAACCAATGTTTATGTCTTTTGTGAACGAAACAACTTTTCATTCCCTGTTAATGGTTAAACCAACATCCTGCCTAAGCCAATCCAGAACATCACGTTGATTTTCTTCCGAAACGCCATGGTCGGTCGGGTATATCTTTAATGTGATTCGTTGTGTGTGTTCCTTTAAATATGTCGCCGTTTCATGCACGATCCTGACCGGGAATACGGAATCATACTCACCGTGCGAGACAAATACCGATACATTATTCAGACTTCGAAGTGAATATTCCGTCTTTACAAAGTCAGGAATGTATCCATTCAACGCAACGATTCCCTTTAGTTGATCTCCCATTGTAAGTGCAAGCGTCATGGATAAAATGGCGCCTTGACTGAAGCCTAACAAGTAACATTTGTCCGGATCGATCGGATACTTATCCATCGCATATTGAATGAAAGCTTCGAGCTGTTTTACCGCCTCATCAAACATCTCTCGAATGGGATTACCCAAACTTTTCAGTTCGTAATATTGATATCCTGCACCAAGCGGTAGATTACCGCGAATCCCAATGACAATGAAATCATCACTTATAGGTGCTACCAAGCCAAACATATTTCTTTCATTAGAACCTTTACCGTGCAGCGTAAAAATAACCGGGTATTTCTTATTCGGTACTACATTGGCAGGCAGGTGAACGTCATATTGGTAAAACGGAGTCATTTGAACCACCCTTTTTGAGACGCTTTTCCTGCCATAATAATGCGGTCAAGCGAGAATGGCGACCGGTCGGCCACTGCAAGGTATAAAGAAATCATCATAAATCCAAGATCCAACTCATAGCCAGCCATCTGAGCATTGCCAAGAAGTCCGGCGGAGAGTTTTGCAGTCAGTATTGCACCAATAAGCATTACTACGAATAACGCCGATACATAACGGGTAAACAATCCCGCTATCAGCATAATACCGCCCACAAGCTCAAGCAGCGCCACGATATAAGCCGCAAATCCAGGGATACCAATGGAACTGAACCACGCCTCAACATTAGTCATGCCCATTTGAAATTTCGCGATACCATGAAACATAAATATGATTCCTAGCACTACACGCATAATAATTGTTACTGCAGCTGTCTTCGTCAAACAAATCACCCTCAAAATAATATTAGTCATAAAGAAATAAAATTCATATTAGTAATACTAATCAAAAGCAAGTAGCGTGTCAACAAAAAAATTGCTAATATATAATTATATTTGTTATCACTAATATTAAAGAGGTGCAGTCCTATGGATATTGGCTCCACAATACGTGCTATCCGAAAACGAAAAAATATAACTATTGCTCAAATCTGCGAAGAAACTGGTCTATCACAAGGATTCATGAGTCAAGTGGAAACTAATAAGACTTCCCCTTCCATATCAACTCTAGAAAACATCGCAAAAGCACTAAAAGTACCTTTAGCTTACTTGCTATTAAAGAAAGAAGATCGGATGAATATTGTTCGTAAAGATGAGCGAAGCATTACGACAAGCGGTTCTGATAAGTTAACAGTGCAGCACTTAAGCTCTACGAAGAACGTAAGGATGATGGTCGTTGAGTTTCCTCCAGGGGCTTCGACGGGGATTGCTCCACATGCGCATGAAGGTGAGGAGGTTCATATTGTCATTGAGGGAAGAATCTACGCGGAGCAGGGAGAAGACGCGGCTGAATTTGAAAAGGGTGATTCCTTCAGTTGGAACGCATGTACACCCCATTTGGTGAAAAACATCGGTGATGACACTGCCATCGTTCTAATATCCATCTATACGGAGAACGACAACAATCGAGAGCTCATCTAACTATCAGCTATATTCGTAGGACATAAAAAACGAGGAGTCTTGCCAGTGGCAGAACTCCTCGTTTCGTCTATGTTTAAATCAACTTATACTCTTTAAGCAGCTGCATGATTCTGGTGTGAGAGACCTTTTGCACACCCGTCGCTGCTGCTAATTGGATTGCTGGAGGCAGCTCCATATCGGTTAGTTTCTTGCCGTCCATCATTTTCGCTGTGGAATCCAGCAACACACGGACATCATAAGCGGATCCAAATACTTCTGGCACGCCGCGATCAATATCAAGAAGCGTGTACACAGCTTCCATGGCGGTACGTACCGAATACTCTGTGGTGAATACCGTGTCTCGCGGTGTTTCGGCGAAGTTACCGATAAAGGCAGCGTTGACACAATCATCAGGAACGACATTCGGACGATCTCCCGCAGCCCTTGGCATGAAGTAAGAGGTAACATAAGGCATCATGCAAGGAACACAGTTTGCGGAGTTTACGGCAAGATCGTGAATCTCTGCTTCAGGTACGCCCATGTGATAGAGCCATTCCTTCGTGATCTCGATACCCGTGCAGTCCTTCATCGGTTTCTTGATGTAGTCACCTGGCACGTCGCAATACAAGCTGTAAACCCATACGACGAGCTGATCTTTTGGCTGCGATTTGAAGTGAGGCTGTCGGTTCAAGGTAAAGCTCATCAGCCATTTTGAATCTTTTACTGTCACGATACCGCCGGTAACGACCTTGCCACTGAATGGATCCCGCTTGCAAATTTTCTCGATGTAAGGAGGGATTCGGTCATCCAACGTTGTAACCGTAGCAGACTCCCAGTTGCTTTCCGCAATGTTGCCACAGAATTTGTCTGGACGGCCAAAGGCAGGATCTTGCTCCGCGATCTTCTTCCAAAGCTCCCAGCTTCCCCCGAGGGAGGTATTCATAACGGCAGGAGTGTTGTTGTCGCCTAAAGTGGAGCTCTCGGTATTGCTGCCATTCGTGATGAATACCAGATCATTTTCAGTCAGGTCAAAGTGTTTTTCTTGTCCGTTTTGAACATAGACCAGCTTTTTAGCAGCCTTCTTGTTCTCCGTAATATCAAACTCAACATTCGTTACGGTCGTTGCATATTGGAAGGTGACGCCATGGCCTTGCAAATACTTCATTAGCGGCAGTGCAAGAGACTCATACTGATTGTATTTTGTAAATTTCAACGCTGAGAAATCTGGCAATCCCCCGATATGATGAATGAATCTAGCGATATATCTGCGCATTTCCATCGCGCTATGCCAAGGCTCAAATGCAAACATCGTCTGCCAGTAAAGCCAGAAATTCGAGTTAAAGAAATCTTCCGAGAAGACATCTGTAATTTTCATATCTTCAAGCGCTTCTTCTGGAGTAAAGAACAACTTGATAATTTCCATCGAAGCGGTTTGAGTAAGTGTGAATTTGCCATCGGTATGTGCATCCTCACCACGATTGAGAATAGCACGCTGTAAGGAGAAGTTCGGATCCTCCTTGTTGAGCCAGTAAAATTCATCTAATACCGATGCACCCTCTGTTTCAAGTGAAGGAATAGAGCGGAATAGATCCCACAGGCATTCGAAGTGGTTCTCCATTTCCCGGCCACCGCGGATAATGAACCCCCGACCGTCATCATAGATGCCGTCTAATCCACCTCCGGCAATATCGAGTTCTTCAAGAATATGAATGTTTTCCCCCTTCATCTGACCATCCCGTATAAGGAATGCGGCTGCGGACAGTGATGCAAGACCAGAGCCGATCAGATAGGCGGATTTTTGATCAACACCGAGTGGTTTCTTTGGACGGGCAAAAGCTTCATAGTTACCATTGCTATAATACATCCTTACAACCTCCTTTAGTGGTCCTGACACCTCCACTTTATAGGAGTATGAATGCAATAAAAATAGACAGCTAAAGCCCTGTGTCTAAAATTTAAACTTCAAGTGCCATATGTCTAAAATATCCGTAGGTTATGGTAGAATAATAAGAAACATTGCATCCTAAGGAGAGGTTTCCAATTCATCCGTACACCAAGCATGCATTAGCTGATGCATTGAAGGATATGCTGGGCACCAAGACTTTAGATAAAATAACGGTTAAAGACTTAGTGGAAGCCTGCAAGTTGAATCGCCAAACCTTTTACTATCATTTTCAGGATATTTATGACCTGCTCGGATGGATATATAAAACGGAGGCACTAGGTGCTATCCAGAATAACAAATCCTATGCGACTTGGCAGCAGGGGCTATTAATCATTTTAGAATTTGTGGAAAGCAACAAGGCGCTTTGCATGAACACATGTCGTTCTCTTGGAAAAGAGCATTTGGAAATGTTTTTAAATCAGGTTTTGTTTGAACTCCTAAGCAATGTCATCAATGAAGTATCAGATTCCCGTGTGATTTCAGAAAAAGACAGGACGTTCATCGTTCAATTTTACAGTCATGCCTTTGCAGGAACGCTGCTGGATTGGATTGAGGATGGGATGAAAACACCCTGTGAGGTAATCGTGAACCACATTGTTCGACTGATGGATGGGCGTTTTATGGATGCAGTGGAGCGTTTTAGGTGAATCTAAATCTATCATTTCTATCATTTTTTACAAATTAATACTTAATTTAATGGAAACACCCTGGATTTTACTACCAAATACCCCCTATACCTGATAGACTAACGAATAGTATTATATTTCAAGGGGGAAAACATGAAGAACATCACAAAATTTCTATCTATTTTATTAGCCGCAGTGATTATATTATCTGGATGCTCAAGTAATAATGCTGCAGATTCGCAGGATCGATCTGCGGATGAGAAGCTGGCATTATCCTATGTCACAAACTACCACAATGGAACGAAAGAGGCCAAAACGAAGTTTGTTGATGAGAGTATACACCCTGATGTGCAAGGTAAATTCCGTGTTGGTGCTAAGAGAGCGCTTCCGGAGGACGAGCAGCTGAAGGATCCGAAGGTTGTAGAATCTGCTGATTATGATGACGGAGACACAAAAGGATCATTAGTACTCATTCAATCGGCAGATGATAAAGAAATGATTGCGCTGATTACCGAAAATAAAGTTTACATGCATTTTAGTCTACAGAACACGGCTCCGGATACGTATGATCAAATACGCAGTTCATTTAAAACAGCTAAAAAAGGCTAAATATTTAAATAACAATAGAGCCACCTGGTCTGAACTAAACCCGTCAGTAGACATTAAAATACAATGATTAAGCAGCCTTAGCTCGTACTTCCATCGGGCTAAGGCTGTTTAGTTTTTTCTGCAGCCGTTCATCCCTAATTCCTATCCCCTGTAGAGCAAGAAAAGCCGTGCAAATGTCAGGAATTATCCTAGTTCCATAGTTCCCGTCACTCTATTCAGCATTATAAGGCGCCCCATCGTATCTGTATGTTTTAGTACGAATCTTTTCCAACCCTTTTGATTTTTTCATTGGATGTTCGCCTTTTTTGGGCATAGCGAAAAATGTTCATCTAGGCATTTGAACAGGCTAAATTTCTAGATACCCATACAATAGGAATAGAATAGGGGAAATGCCTTGTACCCGTCCAATTATATGAATTTGAGGTGACGGTCTTTGGATTGGAATCAAAACAGAAGAACTTACCATGCATTTATCAGCCTTGGAGCAACGTGCCAGACTGCGCATCAATTAAGAAGATTAAAACTCCGCAAATTTAGTGGCCCTCTTGATTGGTTTATTTCCTATCCTTCCTCGAAAATTTCGCATCTTCTCAAGACAAGGTTCAATGGATTTATGGAATTAGACAAATTGCGTCTTATAAACATAGTCGATAATCATTATGTTTTACGTGATACGGAATACCATGTAGATTCGTATCATGATTTCCCCGTTCCTTATAATCCCAACCAGCTGTACCCCAAGTTTAAAGAGACAATGGACCGTAGGGTATCCAGATTTTTAAAAACGATAAAAACCGGCCCTGTTTGTTTCGTTCGTACAGAAACCTCAAGCTCAGAGGCGCGGCTCCTGGAACAAACTTTATATGGCATTTCGCACAAAGATTTCAGGATACTCATAGTTAATTTCCATAATCAGTGGGGAAAAGGCGTCATTTATGACGATTGGGGATTGCAGCGCGTTTCTTCTGTTAAAATTCCGCCAGGAAAAAATTGGAGAGGCTCAGACCATCATTGGGATCTCATTATGAAGGGGTTTAAATCGGTATAGTGCCTATTTTCATCTGCCGATTTATTTGAAACGCGACAATTAGAAAATCACGTCATTTGAGACGTAATTAATAGTACTCTGATTACACGTACTGAAGCCTTGTTCATCTTTGAGTAAATAATCTAGTTTCTTATTCATTTCCCATTCTGAAAATAGCACACGGGTGTAGTCACAGTTTTGATGTCACCTGAGCATCTTCCCCATTGGGTCAGCCTGAGTCTCTCCTTCATCGCACTTCAGGCGGAAATGTGATGAAAGAGTCCGCTAAAGATGATCCCTTCTACAATTATGAAAAGTTCTCATCAAGATGTTGAAGCATTTGGACTTAAATAAGCCGAAGATATTTCACATTCTTCCCTTTTAATTTCGAAAACTTGCCATGATCATGATGTCCTGCATCGTTATCCCTTCCTCTCATCCTTTGGTGTATCTCACGCTTATCAGTGAGGAAAGAAATTGAAAGCATATATGTTCAAGTGGCAGTTATTCATTGGCCGTGCCATACAGGGGTGCCGGTGTCTCATACTATAGTGAAAAATTAGTAACGCCCTTCTTATATGTATATTTCAGAGTGTATGTTTCTTCTTTTCCATAGGGCATTGTAGCGATTTTTATACGAGTATAATCAAGCCTGCTATCTTTTAAAATTCTTTTCACCAGGGCAATACTCCGTTCTTCTTCCGTAACAACACAAAATATATTCAGAGCATACTTTTTCGAGTCGGACATGCATTTCCCCATATCTGAGCCATCAACATAGCCTAAGTTAGCATCTGCTAGAGATATCTCCAAATATTCCATTACTTTATCTCTTAACCAGTGATCACGTTGACTGCCTTTGGCACTTTTCAGTGGATATTGTACCACTAACCAGAATTTTTCGCTCATTCAGATTTCACCAACCAATCTACATTTAATATATTTAATTCTATCGTGTGAGCGAAGATACCGGCGTTTCCAATGAATTCGCTTATATAAATAACTATAACAAGAAAACTTTGTATGTGGACGCGCTTATTAGCAATAGCAAAAAACTGTTTGTACGTTAAAGTCTCCCTCCAATGCTTCTCACTCACTCCCTGCGCGTGAGACTGAACTCCTGACAGCGGCTCTCCCACGCTGCGAACGCAAAAAGCCAACCTCACGTGGTCGGCTTAATGATGTTGGAGGCGAGGGGGTAATCGATTTCTTCATTGAACTTGCTGTCGTTGCTTATCCTTCGATGACTACCTTAGTGGTTGAAATCGATGCCGTGCTCGTTCGCTGTTGTCTTCCTACGAAGCCATTCCCCCACTTCCTGCGCGCGGAACGAACCCTGGGGTTCTCATCCCCAATTTCGCCGAGCATGACAAAAACCCGACCTCATGCGGTCGGGTTTTTCATGGTGGAGGCGAGGGGGTAATCGATTTCTTCATTGAACTTGCTGTCGATGCTCATCCTTCGATGACTACCTTAGTGGTTGAAATCGATGCCGTGCTCGTCCGCTATTGTCTTTCCTTCGAAGCTATTCCTTCGCTACCTGCGCGCGGAACGAACCCCAGGGGTTCTCATCCCGTAACTTCGCCTCCAATGCAAAAAGCCGACCTCACGCGGTCGGCTTAATGATGGTGGAGGCGAACTTACACTTTTAAAAACCCTGCAATATAGTTATAAGAAATGAAAACAGCCCCCTACGCACTGTGGGGCTGTTTCAATTCCGATGCTCTATAACCATCTTCAAATGCTGTTCTGTACACTTTCTCAATGATAGATAGGTTTTCATTCATTTTTTCTTCGAAATACAACACCACTTCTGCAACTAAAGTATCTACATATCTAGTTTCATCATAAAAGGTTTTAAACTCTGCATAGAACGCATCTTGCTCGTTGCAACATTCATCCAACACCTCTTTAATCCTTAGTTGTATGAATGCTTCCAAAAACTTTGGCGTCATAAGTGTCATCTCCTTATAGGAATATATTAGTGTATTTTCATGGATAATAATACCTGTAATTTATGACAATTAATGTATGTTCATATATTCATTTATATGTGTATACGCTCATATATTCATGTGCCATATTGGTTCCCTGTTTTAAGCTGGGAAAGAAACTATTTAAATAGGAATTGCCCCGAAAATAGTTCGGGGCATTAACGTTTAGATTCCTGTATCATATTGTCGTACACAGGCTTATTACATTTAATACAGGTATATACTCCATCCAACCATTTCCCCTTCATAGCAGCCATACAGTTGCAAAGGTGTGGAGACTTCACTTGTTTTTGTGGAACTGGTCTACTTTGTAATTCCTCTCTCCAGTCTTTCATAAGATCACCTCATATAGAACGTTTGTTCCCATTATATACGAATATATGTTCGATATTCAATAAAAAAATAACCACTCGAATTACTCGTAGTGGTTACTCTGTACATTATATTTATGCGCCTGCTACTTGTCCTTCTTTCTTCTTCGAGAAGATACCCATGAATCCCGCTACAATGAAAAGCACACCGGACAGAATGTAGAACATTGAAATGCTGATAAATCCGGCGATGCCACTTACAAGCATTAACCATCCTGCTACTTTAGGTTTGCTCTTTGAAAGAGCAGCCCCAACAATCCCTAGGATACTAAACAAAAGAGCGGATATCGCCAATCCAGTAACACTGGATGTCCCTGTACTTGAAAGCGCAGCGTCTACCCCTCCAATAAACATAGCAATTAATGATGCAATAATACCGAAAATACCCCCAACTAACCCCATTGCGAACATAATTAAAGCCTCCTCGATTATGTAAACTCCTTAGATTATTCTCCATAATTCGCCATTATCCTGCTTTTGAGATGAAAATTTTAGTTAAATAGCACTAGGTAGACACTAGTAATAACGATGCAGTCAGATATATAGGCGCAGTCTTTACCGACTATAAGATAAAAAGCCCCGGATTACTCCGAGGCTTCCTGTTCTTTTCTTATTTTATCAATGCCGCAGATAATTTCTAGCTCATTAAAGCTCCTATCATTGGTATTAGCAGACACTACGTCATAATTTGCTTTCTTAGCAAACTGACAGAACTCATTCATTTGCATCGAGTCTCGATACAATCTATCGTACGAGCTAACGATCAGCGTCCCATTTGGATTTTCATCCATGAATTTTCTTGCATTCTCAAATTCCGGTCGCTCAGAATTAGCACTGAATCCGTGGTCTAAGAAAACTTCTTCGACTTTGTAACCATGTTCATTGGCATACTTTTTGCAGAGTTCCAGTTGGGTGTTAATATCCTGTTCCGTGGTTGCTGTACGACAATAAATAATAGCTTCCTTAACACTCATTCGGATCAGCCTCACTTATTTTTGGATAGTTTCAATTATCTCTTCTACCTTTTGCTTTAATTCAGGCCGACTATCCATATATTCATGAAACGCTTCTTCTAAAATATCCTTCTGATCTCTGCCCGTCACAAATGCAGTAGTTCTTAATCGTGTCATAAAATCTTCATTGAATCGAAATGCAGCAGGCTTATTTGCCAACCGGATCACCTCTTTTTATTTTGTAGCGCTGTAAACAAGGCAACCAGCGACACAGCTAGTCCAATTATAGAGATGACAAGGGTTAAGGTTTCCATTGGACGGCCTCCTTTACAATAAGGAATAACGAGGGTATGATAAGCGTAAGATGATAGGGAGCAGGAGGGGACTTGCGTCCCCGCCTTGCTTGGTTCTTCGGCCTCTTACGTTCGCGGCGTAAGGGGCTTTTACTTTAGTCGGCGTTTGTCCTTGGATACTTGGTAGTTTACCCAAGCAGTTGCAAGATTGACAACCGCCGTCAGGAAGAGAATAATTGCTGTCCCCATCTCTTGCCTTCTCCTTTCCGGAGTGCTTAACACACCCTCTATTTAGTATAATATACCATTATCGTATTGCTGTCAATACATTGAGAAATAAAAAAAGAGCCGCAGGGATGCCCTCCCATATACGGCTCTTTGGTGTGCAGTTTTGCACTTTTCCATTATACACCATATTCTGTTATTTTGAAACGCTAACCTTCCGGTTTAATCCATCCCACCCCGTGACGCGGTAGCCTGCTGCCTCTACCACCTCACGCACTGGCGCGTAAGCCGTATCCCCAACCATCTGGCTGCCGACAATCACTTTCCCGTTGACTGTTGCTTTCTTTCTATCATAGCCAACCGTAGCACCAAGCGCTATCGCTAGTTGACGCACAGGAATCGTAACCAATCCGTTCAGGAATGTACCCTCCGCAATTTTCTTGCCGTCTAGTTCCACAGTAGCTGAATCGCCCTTTATTTCATTGGTTGGCTTGTCCACCGCTGCCGTGCCTCGCAGCTTCGCATACTTGCCCACCAGGTTCGTGCCATAAGAGGAGGACGGTGCCCACTTCTCCCCGAGCTGTTCCAATGTCTTGGCTGTGCCATACAAGTATCCAAAATGACGAGGATCAGGAGTGTCCTTTTTCGGATAGCCAGCAGCTCCAGCATACAAGGCCAAGTGATCAAGATGCGCCGTAATCCCTTCGCGCCAGTTGGCAAAGCGTTTATGTGCGCTTGCCTGAGTATCCCCGCCTCCTTGGGTGATCTTTAACCCGCACGGATTGCAGTAACTGGCGTCGATGCCTGCATTACTTTTTCCATCACGGTACAAAAAGCCCGTTTCGTGGCCGAATTGCACATATGCAATGGCTGGATCAATGCCGCTGCGTGCAGGAGCCATTTCCCAATATAGATCAGCCAGTGCTACAAACTCAGTCGGAGCTTTATTCGACCGCGCCCATGCCTTCGCCTGCTCGACAGTAGCAGAAGCCGCGTCCAAGATGTTCGTCCCTCTGCCTGTAGGCTGCTGCTGCGCTTTTTTCGGTTGTAGCTTCAAGAACTTCGCCACCCCGGAGACGTGACCGGAAACAATGGCTTCGATCACTTCTGGACGCTTTAGTCTAGCGGCGTCCGCTGTGACATCTACAAACAAATTTTCTGTCAACACGGCAGGCATGCGCGACTCGCGGCACATGTGCAAATCCTTTTTCTTCTGGCCACGATCATTGACGCCGAATTGCTTCAATCGCCCCATAACTTCCGTATGAATAGTATTTTTAAACTCCGTCGTGGCTGCATCTTTCGTGCCAGAATATGTGTATGACTCGAAGCCGCCAGCCCCGCCCCCTGCGTTACAGTGGATACTGATAAGTACATCTGCTCCGGCAGCATTGGCCTTGTCTGTCCGCTCCTTTGGTGTCAGATAGACATCTGTAGAGCGCGAGAGTAGGCACTGGACACCATCATAATTACGTTCCAGCTGCTCCCCTATTTCAACCGCCACACGCAGAGCAACATTCTTTTCTGTAACACCATTCCCAGTTGCTCCCGGATCTTTTCCTCCGTGGCCTGCATCAATCCATACTTTTTTCATTACTTGTCCTCTCCCTTCTTTGTTTGCTTCACCAGTTGGTGCCCGTAAACGGAAAAGGCGCCACAGAGGACGCCTTGAATGATCGATTCCGCGCTGAAACCAAGGATCAATACAGTCAACGTGATTGAAATAGCCGTAACGATATAAATAATTGTCCAGTTTTGTACATTAGGCGTTTCCTTTAACGCGTATCCGATAGCCCAGCATGCGGCAACAACCAACAACAGCACCGGGTTAATCAAACTGAAAATTACTTCCCAATCCATTTGCATCATAGATTCCATAGTTCACACTCTCCCTCAAGATAATTTGATGGCCGCAACAATAGCAGCTGAAATGATAGCAATGACTGTACTCCCGACAGTACGCCAAAGCCATTTTTGGCCGTCCTCAATCCGGTCTAATCGATGGTGCGCAGACTTCGATGATTGCAATGCTTCAATAGCTGTGTCTCGACCATTTATTGCGTCATCCAATTTTTCCTCAATACCATCGATTTTTGTTTCAACCCGTGTAAGACGTTGTAATGTTTCAAGCTGTGGATCTGGCATTTCTCTTCACATCCTTCGCATTAAAATAGCCCACACGCAGTTGTGAGGGCATAATAAAAGCGCCACCTATACGGCGTGGCGCTCGTCCTTAATTTGTAAATAGGAGAAAATCTTGAACCTCAGCCGTTTATTTCTGTAGGTGCTGGCGGGTCAACGTATGGATCGACTTCATCGAAGATTACACCATGCCAGTTCATGTACCTTTGATGAAACCCGAGGTTAGGCTCATCCCATATCCGTTTCAACCCGTAAAACGTCTTATCCATCCAATGTTCTGGGACTTTTTCAGCAATTACTGGCAAATTGTCATAGTCAGCTTCAATTTCTGTGTACATCCATCCATCGGATTCCGGATAATTCTCCTTGTAGAAATTCAACATGTAATCGCTAAAAGCAATCATCTGAACCATGAAACCGTATTTTGTACTTATTCTGTATACAATAGTCGCAGTTTCAGTCATCGACAACCCTCCTATAGGTATGATATTTGGTCCATGTCAAGCTTATACTCAACCAAGCGGTCAGGATTGAATACGTCTAACCGAATCTGTATTACACCGCTATTATCCAGCGTGCCGACATTTCGCAAGCCAGTACCGAACCCACTTTTGGAACCGTTTGAGAAATACCCGATATTAGAATACAGGCTTCCATCAGTTGGACCATAAATCAAACTCTGTATTACTACTCGAGTAATTGCATAGTTACTTCCTGATAATTCTGCAATTGTTGCAATCTTTCCATTCTTGTCGATCAACTGTAACTTTGCTTGAGATGACCAACCACCATTCTGTGGGAATATCACATAAGTACCATTCCAGTCATCGGTTGGACGAGTATTGAATAGAACTTGTGTAGCTCCAGCTGGTATAGTACCCAACGAAGTGTACAACCATGTACTTGTACCGTTCATACCAGATGAACCTTCTACAGCGAACCTATCATCACGTCTTCCATGTAGTGTTCCGATCTTGCTATTCAACGTAGGCCAAGGGTCATTTATGGACGCCGCTACCGACTTGGAGTTAAGGACGTCCACCGTGCCTTGTTTGGCATTAACTCCAGATTGCTTTAGCTGGTCGAACTCCCACAAGATATTACGACCATTTAAGTGTATGGCACCACCTGCGGCGTTTAACCAAATGTTAGTTTTAGCATTTACTAATGTGTCGCCGTGGTCTGACACAAGCGCTATGTTATTAGGTGCTTTGGGGTCACCCGCCCCAACATAACCTTTTCTTTGATCGCCTAATAAGAATTGTTGGTATACATGAGTGCTGCCGATCAAATTTGCTGCTGGGCCGTCTGATCTAATATCTAGCCATTTACTGAGTCTTAGCACACCGTCAGAATCAAGCTTGGATGCCGCTCGCCAAAGTTCCCACCCTCTACCCGTTGAATCCTCTGCTTTCGAACGGGTAAAGGTAAAATTGTTTAAGACACATGTGTAGGATTGAACTACATAGGCTGTTGTCCCTAAGGCTTCCACCCGCAAAATTCCCCAACTAAAACTACCGTCAGATGATGGCGCGTTAGCGTATTCGCTCACGCTTCCGATAAAGTAAAGCCCCGGCTCACGGTATGTGTTGAAATCCTTACTGGTACTCGTCTTAATGCTTACGCTATTTTTTTGGAGCGTGTCCAAGTCTGCCTTTTTCGCAGCCCCAATACTATCCGGCGTAATTTTTGATAGGTCTATATCCTTTACTTTCTGATCCGTGTAATCCTTCGCGTCTTTAGCAGCCTGCGTTACATCTGTCTTCTCTGCCGCTTTCTCATGAATTTCTTTCAAAGCTTTGTATGTCCTAGACATCTGCCAGTTCCAGTATTCCGCGGATGGTCGTTCACTTGCCTTCCAACCTTCTTCGCGTTTGGATGCAGGTGGTTCGATTCCCGCCGCCTTCCATTCTGGTAGCTTTTCCTCAAATGCCATGAGCTTCCCTCCTAAATAGGTAGAATCTGATCTGTTCCCGGAGCATATACAGCACCTAGAGTTCCGCCTCCGCCGTTTCCGTCTGAAAACCCGGCATCAGCATCTATTTCCCCCGCCTCTGTAGCTCCGAAGGCGAAAGTTCCTGTCATCTCAATGACTCCAACCCGCACACCTGCAGCAACCGTCTTTTGAACGATTCTCGCAAATTGCACCGGATCGATACCAACAGCGTTTATGCGATCCAGTGGAAGTTGTATCAATGAGATAGCAGCTGGTTCGGGTGCTACTGAATAATTGTAAAGCTCAGTTATCTTGATGTTTTTAAACTCTGTATCCAACGCCGTTGCCAGCACTTGTATGATCGTATTTATGTCGCCTTGACTGAAATTACGGGCGATCTTCGATTTTAACAATATGCGGTATTGCTCATCCGTCGCCACACCACGTGGTTGTACGATGTTAGCCCCAAGCCTGTCCAACGTTGTGCCCTCGGCTATGTCAATGTTGCGCCACTCTTGTATGCGCGCTTGAGCCTCCTGCACCTTGCGCAGCTGGTCGGCCATGATTGACATTAATTTGCCTATGTTGCTGTTCGGGCTTTTTGTAAATACATCTGTTAATCGACTTATGACATCCTTAAACGCGATCATATATCCACCACCGTTATAAGCGCATACGACGTTTGAGCAACTTCACGAGCCGCAATGTAAATATTGTCCTCTGACCATGTGACGCCATCCTTGGATAGCTCCAGTGTGATGTCCTCTATGCCTAACACTTTGTATGCAGCCGATACAAGTCGTGAATGCACAACTTTAGCCCCCATGTTAAGACCTACGTACAACTGACCGTCCGCATCCTCCCCGCCTATATCACGGATGAGAGCTGACACAATCTGAGCGTCACCCGTTGCTGGATAGCTTGCATTTTTACGGATTGTTGCTTTTATGTGTATTGGTACTTCTACGGCATGGCTGTACTTGATTATGTGTACATTGCCGGATAGATCAGACACCTCCACACTCTCAGTTCCGAATGTCTCAATCCCTGCCGCTTTGGTATTGAGAATCGTCCGGCCAATCTCGGCAGCTTCTCCCCCTAAAACGTATGCTTCGAAGGATTTAGGTGGTCGGCCAATGGCATCCGGCGTCATAGATGTATTTTCGATCACGACTGCTGCGCGCACCCCACCAGTGCGAAGCAATGCACTTCGGAGACTATCAACCGTACCAGCTCCCCCACCCGCTACAGATAGAGAGAATCGTTCCCGAAACTCCTGATCCGTTTCCTTCTCTCTCCCTCCTGCCGTAGCTTCGACGTTCGTGACGGATGAAATACCGGGAACGGGATTGGTCACAATCTTTATGGTGTTAGCAGCAACGTTCCCGCTTCTACCGGCTTGTAGCGCCTGAATATCCACTGTTGCACTGCCTGTGTCATCAATCACCACATCCGATACTGTTGTAAAAATGATGTCGTTTTCAGTCTGAACCCTAAAGCCGGTAGAAACCATTTGTCCACTCGTTCCGGTTATTTTGATCTGTCCCGTTGCGTGCTGTTCGAGATTCCGCATGATACCTACATACGGCCCCAACCTATCGAGCTGCACACCCTCAGCGGTATTTATATAGGCACTGTTGTATGTGGCCTCTGTATCCTGCCAAAGCTTACTCAAAAACCATGCGAATATCCGCAATATGATACCTAACGGCGAGCGCTCGGAAGTGTTCACTGACTCTCCAAACACTTCTTTAGCCTTGGCTTCCATCTCTTCGAACAGCTCCGCGAAGCGCTGCCGTTTAAAACCCTTGCTATCGAGCAAGTTCAATCCCCCTTTCCTCGATTTTCTCACCATTGACACTCATGGCCGTGAAAGAAATGGTCATCGTTCGAGCCTTATGGTCAACGCTGAATTGAACGTCTTCAATGGTCTGTATGCGTTCCTCTTGCAGCAGCCCACGCATAAGTTCGTCCCGCATTTCTTCCTCATTCGGATTCTTGTCTAGGAATAACATGAATTCGATTCCTAGCTCTGGATTAAGGAACCATTCTCCGCTATTAGTACCTAATCCAACGCGGCAACACTGTGCCAATTCCTCGCCGCCTTCGATTATGACTAGCTCGCCGTTTTCAAAGGTTATATCTCCATTAACCAGTTTTAAAGACTGCAAGGAAACACCCCCACGATCACGGCATCGTTGTGGTCGTGCATACGGCCGCTGTCGGCGCTGGAGATACTCCCTGTCATGGCGTTTCGTATCTCGCGATCCGCACATACCACAAACACGACGTCTCCAGCTTTCAGTGCTGGCTTGCAAACTTTCTCGCTACCGTCAATCTGCAATCGCTGTCCAAGTGCAGGGATACTTTGCAGTACGGCAGGTTCATCCTCGCTCGTCCGTATGAGTGGTTGGATATCTGCGAGACAGGTTGCCGCGTCGAATTTAATTACCTTGCACGGCATCCCGACACTTAGACTCGCCGAGACATCATCCTTAATCGCTCGAACCATACGCGCCATAGCGCCCGCCGGATCAACTCTCATAGAATCGCCTCCATTTCGGTCGTAAAGTCTCCCGTCCGGCTAAACGTATGTGTCCCGCTGCGGACATGTAGCCTTCCGGTAAAGGCGCGGCTTTCGAGATCAATAACGGATGCCGTAGTGATTCTATATTGAAGCTGCGACACTATGTTGAATCCCTTAGATCCATCCTGTTCAAACGGTGCCGGAACACCGATCAACCCAGTATCCTTATTCAATTTGAATCTGTTGTCAGCCCCTCGCCGTAAAGAGCGAACATACAGTTTTCCTTTATTGATATAAACGCTAGTCCCGCAATCTTTTGCAACCTTTTGGATTACTTCGGTTACCGCTCCTTTGGCTGAGTAGCCATCCTGGTATCGGTAATCTTGGTTAAGATCCATTTGTGCAATTGGCAATCCGATGTATCCAGCCATCTGCTTTATAATCTTGCTTGCCAGTGTTCCTTTCGCAAACGCAATCTCTTTTATTACCCGTTTGGATAAATCCTCACTATCCAGAACAAAAATGCTAGTGATCTTATCGACACCCTCCCATACCGTCTGCACCTTGGAAATGTATCCATGAAGCAGCAGACCGATATCCTTCTCATATCCCGCGTTCAACATAAGGACTTTACCTTTTTTAATGTTGTTCAGCGTCTTGTCCGATAGATTCCAGATTTTAATTTCGGACTCATTCGGCAATGGATCGTCGTCGAAAGGGATCGTTCCCTCTATGTTGTAATCCTTCGAACTGAATTTCATGTTGGCCGTCATGACTTCAACAAGCCTTCCAAAGTTACTCATCGTCATCACCTTCTATCAAAAACAAAAAGACACTCACGTTAAGAGTGTCCCATGTAACTGCATTACTATTTTCTGATTCATCATAGGGGATTATCGCCACATCCGGGAAACGATTGTCCCAAACATCGCCGAACAATACCGCTCCATATACCAACTTTTCACCAACAACCAACACCTCGCCATCCCGCTCCAAATCAACAGTAAAATAGTCGTGTTCAGCATTGTAATGAGCCTCAAAGGTGTACATTGTATCCGCAAGTGAAATGTCAAAACGATACGGAATAAGATCCTTTTCTATCTCGATATAGTCCATCACTTCTCCTCCCATGGACTGCCCTTCTTGAATTTTACTTTCTCAACTTTCTCTTTTTCCTTTTTGCTTCCTTTGCTGCCGCCCTTGCCTTTACCCTTTTTATCCTTGCTCTTTGTTTGCTTCGTACCACTGTTCACGATTTTTACTGCTTGCGCCTTTATCGGTGCAGGTAGTTTGTCTACATAACTTGACTTTGCAGTGCGAACCTCTACCATTGTCAGCGTGAAATTGAATCCATCAGAAATTTTATAATCGTGGGATGTCGATAGACCAGACAACAGCCCCGTAAAAGCATTACGTCCAACGTACTTAACGATAAGCCCTTTATCTTGAGCGTTTTGCAAAAATTGACGTGTTTTTGCTGCTGAAGACCCGACCACTGCCCCTGTAAGGCTCATTGTTCTTGCCCGTCTCTGAACGTGGTCGGTCATGTCGATATCTTTTTCTACAGGCTGCGTAGTGATGTCAACTTCAAAGCCTAAATCCTCTGTCTCTACCCAAATGCTATGCCCGTTAATTTTCGGCATCAAGTCACCTCCACGTTGCCGGAAAGCCCTAACTGACGCATCGCGCTTTCAATTATCTGCTGGAGTTGAATTTTCAAGGCATCCGCCGCCCCTTGACCTAACGTTGCATTAGCTCCAGCGCCTTCCGTCTTCACATTCATATTGATGTCGATTGTGCTATGTCCGCCGCTTACCGCCCTTGCTGGAGCCAATATTGGAGCTGTTGGTTTCGCTTGCTCCATAGTTCTTGGTTTATTTAGTAAGCCTTCGAGTTTTGACAGTGGAAGCACAGCCTCACTTTCGGCTCCTTCACCGATCATTGCTAATGTAGGACCCGTTGCAATCCCGCCCTTTGCAAGCATAGGAATATTCGGGATGTTAGCCCCAAACGTGCCTCCACCAAAAAAGTCTGGGATGTCGAAGCTGACGCTGTTTATTCCGTTGATCATGAAGTTCATGCCTTTGATGATCGTGTTTATGAACCCATTGAACATACTTTCTATCCCTGTCCACAAATCACTAAACCAGTCTTTCAGCCCACCGAATGCAGTTTTGATCCCTTCATATGCGCCCGTGAAGACATTGCCGAACCAATCCCCAACTGTCGCAAATATGCCTTTTATTCCTTCCCACACGCCTGAAAACCACGAAGAAACGCCTGACCATACCGCCTGAATTGCTGCAACAGCTGCTGAATATACAGAGCCGAACCATTCCCCTACAGAGGCGAATATACCTTTGATCCCTTCCCAAATTCCCGAAAACCATGACACAACGGTAGACCATGCGGATTTTATTCCATTGACCGCCTCGTTAAAGCGTTGACTAAACCAAGAGCCAATTTGTCCGAAGACACCCTTTGTCCAATTCCAAAACCGTGCCATTGCTGCCTTGACTATGTCCCAATTTCGGACGAGCAGGACAATGCCTGTAATAACAGCAGCTATACCCACAGCAATCCATGTCATGGGGTTTGCCAGCATGGCAGTGTTAAGCCCCCACTGCGCCACTGTCGCCAGCAATGTGCCTGTGCGGAATGCTCTAAACAATTTATTAATCGTGCTGACGATTGTCATGGCTGCAAAGGAAGCTTTAAGCGCAACAACTGCTGTTCCCAATCCGATTACTGTTTCCTTAATAGTCGGCCAGTTGTCCGAGACAAATGAGTAAACCTCCTTCGCCTTTTCAGCAATCGTTGTCAACGCTTGGCCGATATAATCACCAATCGCTTGCCCTATCGCCACAATCTGACCTTGATTGTCTGACAGCCATTGTCCGAATTGAGTCAGATATGGCAGCAATTTTTCACCTATCGGAATCAATAATCCAGTTTCTAGCTGCCGTTGGAACATGGAAAACGCTTCTCCGGGCTTGTTAAACTTAATCTTGTTTAATTCCCCCATTGAGTCTTTGGTCATATCGAACTTGTTTTCGACATGTCCCATTGCCACGATTACATCTTTTTGCAAGTCCTCAAATTGTGTGCCGAATAGACTGACGGCCACTGTATTTTGTGCAACTGGATCTTCGATATCTTCAATCATATTGATAATTTGAGTGAAAGCTTTTTTGGCATTTGCCCCGCCTGCTGCAAATGTGCCCATCATTTGTTCAGCGTTCAGACCCAACATTTCAAATGCTTCAACAGCCCCGGAATCTCCGGCATCCTTTGTGCGGATACCGAACTCCTTTACTGCGTCGGCCACTTTATCTAGATTAAAAGCGCCTTCTTTCGCTCCAGACGCCATTGTGTTAAACATGTCGTCAGCAGTAAAGCCAAGGGCTTTAAACTGCAACGAATATTCATTTATGGTATCAATTAGTTCACCACTAAAATCCAACCCTTGTTGTGTTCCTTGGGCAACAAGGTTGAATGCTTCTTTGGACGATATCCCGAAGTTTTCGATCATCGTCTTGGCAGCCCGTGCCGACTCTTTGATTTCAATGCCGAAGGCATCACGCAATAAAAGCGCGTCACGCGTGGTTTCTTCTAATGAATCACCCGCTTGCCCCGTGATCTGTTGCACGGTGGCTATACTGCTGCCTAGGTCGTTCCAGTCTTGCCCGAAGTTCTGGCTGTATAGATTCTTAGCCACTTTCTCCGTGACTTCCATCTGTTCGTTCGTGGCTCCGGTCGCCATTTGTATAGCTGACATCGAAGTTTTTAATTCGGAAGCTGCGTGTAAACTGGCAGCACCGACCCCGATTACTGCTGCAGCGGCTGCGGCTGCGGCAATACCAACTTGACCAAAGTTAGCTTTTAGGCCAATTAACTGTTTGTCGGCATCCCTTATGGCCTTATCCGCCACTTTGAATCCAACCGCAAACATGAGGTTTCCAATGATGCCGCCCGCCATCTACATTCCTCCTTTACCAAGCAAAAAAGCGCCCGAAGGCGCTCATTTCTTGGATTTCATTTGTGATTCCTGCTGCTTTATGTAGATGTCTAAGGCGGCGTTAGCCTCAGCAATATCATCATCATCCATAAGCATTAGGTCGGCATAAGAAATGTTCATGTCTGACAATAGCAATCGCCACTGTGACCATCTTTCCTTAGCCCTCCGTTGTGCCTCCTCCTTGCTGATCGACATCTTCCTCACCGTCCAAACCGGAAATGAAGGCGTATGCTGCGTTGACTACTTCGCTATATTCCCGATAGCCTGTAAAATCGTCGATTCGCATCTTTGGATCGACGATAACATGCTTCAACATCTCTTCTGACAGCCGCTCCTCTGACATTACGCCATGTTTATTCTTGCTGGCGTCATTAATCTTGGATACCATTCGAACACCTGGATGCTGGAACACGTATTTCTTGCCGCTTTTTGAAGTGAAATTTTTCTGTTTAAAGTTTGTCATAATATTTATCTCTCCCTTGATTTTGTCGGTTTAGTTTAGTTCATGTCATGATCGAGACAGCTAATTTCGTATTCTCGATCCTCGCCCTCACTGCCATATGTTCGGCCTGCAGGCTTTTTGACAAATGCTTCGCTGACTGTGATCGTTTCCTTCGGTGTTCCGTTGTAGATGATCGATACCGGCACTAACTGCCCCGTCTTCGCCAACTTGTCCAAATATGCGACTTGTGGACTTGTCGGAAGCAACGTAACGGTCAGCGTAGCAAGAGGGTTGTTCACTCTTGAGCGCATTACATCCCCTGTTGCGCCGACCTTCACCTCGTAGTTGTCTTCGTCTTTCTCAAACTCGCACATATCTTCACTAAATCCAGTGAGATACACGCCGCCTATCGTGACGGTTAGCTCTCTTGCATCATATGTTCCTGTCTTCATGCCCTAACCTCCCTTATAGCTTGATAATGCCCTTGATTTTGGTCTGGTGGATTGCACCTGCTAGTTCGAATTCGAACGTGCCGCCATTGTAAACGCGCTTTTCGCGATCCGCAGGATCAACCTGCGCCCGCGTGGTGAACGATGTGGAATAGATCGGCAATCCGTCATCATCGTGCGCAATCATGCCGTTCATATCGGCGCGTTTTAGGACGGTTCTAACTTCGCCCTCGATCATGGAAATGCCCACATTGTCATAACGCACTTTGTCGCTTCTGTTAAATAGCTTTTGCACGGCGTAAGAGATGCTGGAAACTAAGTAATCCCGCGAATGGATAATGTCGATATATTCACCACTTACCGTTTTACCTTCGCTCGTTTGGGCATCTCCCGCCTTCGTTACATAGGTAATGGCTCCGAGATCGTGGATCTCGTTCATTTCCGTTGTGTCGATATCAAGCGGTACGATTCCTTTCAAATTTTTGAACTTCCACGTTACCGAACCAACATCTAACGATCCCACAGCGCCAACCAATGCGGCATCTGGATAACTTGTTGGATCTGCGTGATAGAAGATTGTCGTTCGTTTGTATCCCTTTTTCTTGATCGTTGAAAGATCCGTTTTTTTACTTGTACATGCGACAAACTGCCGGGTTCCGTCCTGCTCCACTGCATCGGCAATTGCTGTAATATCGGCTACAAGCTCGCTAGTAGGAACAACAAAGTACCAGTCGCGTTTGAGTGCTTCGGCCATTACTTCCGATAAAGGTTGTGGTGTCGCGTCCGTCTTACGGCACATAATCGCTATCTCTGCCGGGGCGTTATCCTGTGCAAAAATAGCTTGCGCCGCCTTATATTCTTCTGTTTTGATGTCAAAATCGGCCTTTACTGCTTCAAGATCGGCATAATTTTTATACGCCTGACCCGCTGTGCTCGATCCGATGATAAGCGGTTTCCCGAACCCAAGCTTTGGTGTTGGCCGCTGCATCTCAATGATTACATCAACATCGCCTTTAACTGCCAAATGCTTCATCCCCTTATATTTGTTGTGTTGATCGTGACGAGTTCCGTTTCAACCACATCCAATGTCCGGAACTCAACCTCAAAGCCGCATCTGCGTTCCCATACCTCTGCTATAACGATGTCGCGGTTTTCAATCGCACCAACCTGTACAACCACGACATTCACGGCATCTTTCAATGCTTCGTGTCCCGCTCCCTTAAACCAATCACATGCCTTCATTGCATTTTCGATTGAGATTGCGGAATCATCGGCATAAGACAAAAAAGAGACGGTGAAGTTGACCGTCTCAATCTGTCGTAGTATGTTCCCTTCCTGTTCAATAATCGGTTGGCTTGAAGGCTCACCGAATCCATCAGGAAAGTGATATGTCATGAATGCGCCTTCCGGTACATCGCCGCCCCCGTTCATCTCAATAACAGGTAGATTTACTTGAGCCTTTAAGCCTCGAACTATGGCCGAACGGATCTTTTTAAATGGAACCATGGGCGACCACCTTCTTGATAACGTATTGGTTAATGTCGCTATAATTGCGTTCATCAGGTGCGGACACTGTGAATTGCACCCCTTTCCATTCCACGACTTCGCCGGCAGAATGCTTATATGTAGTAAATAGCATTCTATCTTCCGTCGTGTATCTCCCTGGTTCGTCCTGTTTGAGTTCCGAACTGATAGGTTGGATATGTCCCATGAGCTGCACGCGTTGCGGCTTCTCCGGAATCCAAATACCGTCATCATCGCGATGTCCGTCAACAGTTCGAACCAATATATATGGCACATTGTACTTCTGCAGCAATGAAGCAAACCGAAATTTCATAGCCCCTCCTACTTCCGCACAATCACATATTTAATTGAGTCCCTCAAATCCTGCTCCTGCACCAACAGTTTACGCCCGGACTTCCGACGCGCATAGATTGCCGATAGCGGTGGCGTGCGTATCCGGTCGAAGTTCTTTATAACTTTCTCCTTGCCAGTTTCCCCTACCTCAGACAGCAAAGAAGAAACGGACTTCCTACCATGTGCGACATCGGTAATCGCACCACGGACAACCTTCCCGATTGGCGTCGCTGATTTTTTCTTTCCCGTCCCGATAAATGACCGTGCAGGTATGTTCATCTTACGTGATCCGTATTCATGAACACCTGCTATCATTGCTAGCTCTGCATTTCCTTGCATCCCGATATGCACCTCATGTTGAGCAAGATCCTGAAGGTTTGCCAGCAGCTCGGACAAGAATGAATCCTCTGTGGTTTCAACGTTAGCGCGACGAGTTCTTGTTCTTCTTCTAGCCACCCTATCACCTCACAGACGAATGAGGGATTTTACTGCTGCTGGCAGTTCTCCATCCTCATAAGTAACCGATATATCCCCGACGCGTTCCGATTTCACACCAGGATTGCGCAATAATATTTGTGCAAATAGAGCACAAGCAAGTTCGATATTTTTCGGCAATGTTGACGGCTCTGCTCCTTGCTCGTCGCTCGGCAATACATATCCGGCTAAATACTCAACTTCGATTAGGCGAGCGCCGCACGGCCACCCTGAGCGCTTGAAGAGCATTCCGTATTCTGATTCGATGGTATAGCTATTTGAATCAATCGACTTGTCACATACCAGGAGCTTAGTAACTTCATGAATCGGATAATTTCGAAGTTGTATATGCTGTGTTCCTGATCCGTCGATCACTTGCCTGTACACTTTCTTTTCAAAGCTCCGTTTTGTTTCGCGCTCTATAACAGCCGTCGCTGCCTGCAACGCACCAACGATATCTAAATCCATTGAATGGTTGTCTTCTGCAATGCCCATGTACCTCTTTGCTGCATTAAGCGTCGCCAGCATCAGGATCACCACTTGTTTCCTTAGCTGCTTTTTTGTCCTTCTTATCGACTTTATTGTCTTTGGCTGCTTGTTCGCCCTTACCGTCATCCTTAGCCGTTTCCGGTTCTGCTGACACTTCTTTCCCGATCACTTGAGCATCACGAAATGCTTGCACTCTTTCGTCGTGGATCTCGAATGTACTGCCTGCTAACACAAGTTCCTCTGTTTGTGAATCGACGAAGTCAGATATGACATGGTAGAGTTTTGTGTCTTTTGCTTCCATGGCTTTATCTCCTTTCTAATAGGCTCGACGGTTACGCCGAGCCTTGGATTTTTAAATTTATGGCTTTGGTACACCCAATTTAATGAATGGCGATACTTCATATCCATTTTTCAATTTAAACGGTGCGCTTACCCATGGCTTACCATCGACATTCCAAAATGCCTTGATGATGGTTTTGTTTTGTCTGAATAACGGATGTTCTGAAGCGTGAATGAAGATTCCTGAACCATCTTTAATCACGTAATACCCAAAGTCAGATAGAACCAGATCACCTTCACTCCCGAGTGTCGGAGAATTTTCAGTGAACTTGATTGGGTATCCAAGCAAGAAACCAGACATAGCATTCGCGATGTTTGGTTGATAGATTAGATTTCCCGCTTCGTCTCGCATTGTTAACAATTGCGGTAAGATAGATTGAGAGGCTGACCATACAAGGCTTCCGCCGAGTTTCGCCTTTGCCAACATGTTCACGATATCTTGATAAGTGATAAGGTTCGCCGTTTTACGCGGAACCGTAATGGATGCAGCCGAGTTCACAGCTCCGGACGGCTTCCCAACCCCTGTGCCATAAAGGAATGCATCATCTTCCGCCGCAGCAATCGCACCACGGAATAACCGTGTCACAATTGCATTCACAGCCGGGGCGTTACGAAGCAGTTTGTCCGTCACAATGATATGACCTGCAACTTCTTTAGGACTCAAGTTCAGATCCTTAAAGTTTGCGTTTGTTTCCGGCTTCTCATCACCCTCGCCGATCCAGTTTACTTCTACCCCGCCATACATATTGGAGCCAGCCCCTTGATCGAGAGCAGGGAAAGTAAGATCTGCGTCTGGAGCGTCTTCATCTGCTGGAATAACCAATGCTCTTGGACGGACAATAGCCTGTTCCGGCTCGACTTCAAATAACTGCGCCGAAAATTTAGGAGGAACAAAGATACCACCCGACGCCTTTGTTTTCATCGCCAGTTCGCGGTATTCACTTAATCGTGGGTCATACGGGTCTTTTCGATAAGTGGAGATCATCTCCCCTAGATTGCGGAATTCAGGTTCATGTTGCGGATCATCGGCTGTACGCGTTGTTCCAGTCCCACCCATGGCAAGTTGCTGCGCTCTTTCTTCGAGCTTGATCTCTGCCTCCAACGCTTCTGCCTCTGATTCTAGCGTTGTATATTTCCTTTCCTCTTCGTCGCTAAAGCCTCGTTTTTCTCCTTGGGCTGCTGCAACAAGCGAGCGCATCTCATCTTTTTTAGCTGCAAGTTTCTTTCTAAGTTCGATCAAATTTTTCAATTGATTCATCCCCTTTTAAAGTGTTTTGATCTTATTCATGCGCATTTCATGCTGCAGCATGATAAGATCGATTTCTTCCTCCGTAAAATCGGAATCGTCGTCTTTACTATTGCGAGATTGAAATACTTCTTCCGCTGATCTGATTCCGACACTTGATTGCGGATATGCCGGTGTTGTGACTGGACTTACTTCGTACAACTCTGCTTCGATAACGGAACGGATCGGCATATCTGAGTTTGTCTCGTCCCATTCCTCGACAAGCGAGCGAAAAATAAAAGACGATCCCCGCACGTCCCCGCGCTCGATCGTCTCAATGTGTTTTTCCGCCCAATTCGGCGGTGTTATTTCATACCGCAATCCAATATCGTCCTCGAACAATTGCAATGTGTTTGGGGTACGGCCGAGGATTTCTCTGGAATCGTGTTGCCAAGAAGCATAAACATCTGGATTCACAAGACTTTTAGTAAAAGCCCCCCGTTTGAACTGTTCCTGGAACATTCCGAATATCGGATGTGATAATTGATCCCATCGAACAGCATAACCGACAATTTTGGCCGGTTCGCCGTCCGCTCTTCTGATTTCAGGCTTATTACTCGGAACCAGTAGTTCCCTTTGCTCCTTTTCCTTGTCCATTTTCGTTATCACCTCCTTTGTCTGGTGTGAGCTTCCCTTTGTAATACTCGTCCAAGATATCCAATGGAATCATGTTTAGCGGTACGAAATATCGATCCCCGCCCGGAATTGGGTTTTCGTTCTCTCTTTCTCGAATGTCATTCTGAGAAAATGCCCCAAGATTAAACATTTCTTTATAGAAAGCAGCCCGCGCCGAAGAATCTCCCCGAAGGTATCCCTCGATTAGAAACTCAGCATATAAACGCTTTTGTTCTGCCGCGCTGAACAGCTTCCAGCTAATCGCTTGCTCCCAGCGTATTAACCAAGGACGAACCGAATGAATGATAAAATCTGTGCTTTGTTGTTCAATGTTTGAGAATGTAGCCCGTTCCAAATCGGCCATCAAATGCGGCGGCACACGGAAGAGGCGAGCAATTTCAAGAATTTGAAATTTCCGTGTTTCCAAAAACTGTGCATCATTCGGTGGAATGCTGTTCTTTGCGAATGTCATTCCCTCTTCAAGCAACATGAGACGATGTGATTTCCCCAAACCCTCATATTTTTCTTTCAACGATTTTTTCAATCGTTCAAAAGCTGAATCTGATAATGACCCGGGGTGCGTGACAACGGCGCCTACGTTTGTTCCATTCTCGAAGAACTCCGCCCCGAATTGTTCCGTAGCTAGTGAAAGTTCAATTGCTTTTTTAGCCCATTGGATAACGGAAATTCCCTTTTTTCCGTCAAATCCAAGACCAGGAATATGGAACATCGCGTAAAAAGGAACATTGTGCTGTTTTCCGTCCGGCGTTGTCACCCTAAAGAACGGGTCGCCGCTCTCTGTTTCCATATGCTCTACGCGATGGGGTGGGATCGGCCACAATGCCTTGATTTCCCCGCGGTCGTCGTACTCAATTTCAGCGTAACAGTTTCCCCAAAGTAGGATGTGGGTCATCATCGTTTCTCGAAAAGTGAATGCTGTCATCCTCGGGTTCGGGGAACGCTGCAGCAGATCTCCGATCCGGTGGCTTACCCGCTCCCGCCCCCTCGGAGTTAAACGCTTATAGACCGGCAAGGGGAGGGATGCCACCGTTTCAGCGAGGATTCGAACACATGTCAGAACCGCCGTAGACCGCATGGCCGTACTTTCTGTAACAATTATTTTGTTTCCGTAAGGAATCCCGAGCGCATTATATAACCAGCGCTTCGGGTTACTAAGGTTGCTGGTTTCGCCGCTGCGTCTCTCAAACAGTCGTGAAATAAAAGGAATCCTCAGTGTTTTCACCTCCATTCCAGAGTCAAATTGTCCGCACGCCTCTCTCCTCGTACACGGAACGCTTCGTTTTGTTTGCCATGCATAGCTTGTGTGCATTGATCACTGCATCCACAGGGTCGATCCGTCTTGTCTTGGCTTTCGGATCTTTGTCGATCTTGATTTCTCCGAAACTATTGCTAACTGTTTTGGCGTTGACCATTGACCACGTCAGCAGCTTATTGGTTCGGTCGTAACTCACGTTACCCGCTTCAACTTCCAGCCGAAAATCTTCGGTAGCATCGTTAAGACTTCGCGCACTTTGGATGATTTCTACACAATCCACGCCAAATTCTTCAAGGTCAGATAAAAAGGCATCCGCATTATGAGGGTCATATGCGATGCCTTTGAGCTTCAGATCGTATTTTTTGATCAAATCTTTATAGTACCGGATGATATATTTATAATCCGTCTTCACGCCGCCGAGTGTCTCGGTGATAGTAATCAAGTCTTCCATGATCCACATATCATAAGGTGCGCCATCAGACTGTACATGATCGTCAACCCTTGCTGCTGGTATGAAGCTGTGCGAGTGAACATAATATTTCCGGTGCGGTTCGTCGTCTAACGGAAACTCCAAGCAACCAGATGTTAAGTCGCCACCAGATGACAGGTCGAGTCCGAGATAACATTCTCGTCCGCGCATTGCTTCCAACGTGGTGTCAGATTCGCATTTTTTCCAATGTTCCATGTTCATGTACTGGTTATCTGCGAATTGTACCCATATATTAAGAGCCTTTGTCATGAAATCGCGAAGATCCGCGCCGCGTTTCTTCTTCGCCTTTATGGCGTCGGTTCGTAAGCTAGTGAGCGTTTCCTCAGTCCAAAGTGGATTAGCTTTCGGCCAGTTTGCTTCGTCCCAAATGTCATCCCCTTTATCCAGTTCGCAGATAAAGACGAAATGGGTTTCGTCCGCATGAAGTCCGGCCAAGATCATTTTTCCGTACTCATATTCTTCATAGCACGGTAAATTCAAGTCGAATCCAGCTGTTGTGATGATCGAAGTCAGGCATTGTTTCAGCTTGCGTTGTCCGCCCGTAAGCAACTTGTACATTTGGTTGGTCTTATGCTTGTGATATTCATCGACGGACGCAAAATAAGGCCGGAAACCGTCTATCGTCTCGGTATCTCGACCTATCGCTTTTATTTCCCCACGTGTGATGTTACAAAGAATCGTACTCTTATATTCCTTGGAAGTGAAAAGCCCTTCTTCGTACTTAGTTCCACCAAGCTCAGGATCGGCATTTATGAATTTCAGGCATTCCTTGAGCACAATTCGCGCCTGATCCTCTTTTGTCGCAGCGCAATATATTTGAGGGTAGTTGTATCCATCAAAGTTTCCATAAAACAGCGATGGAACAGCATTCCCCAAGGATTTACCGTTTTGACGAGCCACTTGAACGTATGAAGTTCGGAATCTTCGGTACCCATCTTCCTTCAACCAACCATTCCAACTACCAAAAATGAAGTCTTGGAAGCCCCATAATTTGAGTGGCTCCGGTTCTTCACCTTCTGCAAGCGTCAAGGACTCGGCAAATTCTATGATTTCATGGGCTTTGTCTGGATCGAAATAGTACGGAAAATCTTCTGTTCCTTGCCGCTCTAAGTCTCTTAAATGCCGTTCACACGCCTGTCGCTGCGTTTGCCCAGCGATGATCCTGCCCGAAACCACCTCATGAGCGTAAGCAGTGACCCGATCTAGCTCTTGAACCGTGTTGTATGGGTAAATCTGCGAGCTAGACACCTCGCCCGCCCCCGAACTTATTAAATTTGCTTGGTGGCTTATCATCTTTCTTTGGCTTAGGAACGTTTTTAACTTTTGACAGTGGGTTCAAGAATAATCTATCTTGCATTTTGAGCAGCATGTCCATTTTCTTGTTGACGGCTGTCTCGATTTTCAGAACACCTTCCATCGACGCGAGCTGAGATAGATATTTCTGAGCACGGAGTCCGTATTCATTTATATCAACTTCATTCGCATCAGCCTTCGCTATCAATGCCTCGAAATATTCTTCAAAAACGTAATCATCTATTGCAATTTTTTCGAGTTTTTGATATTTGTTTAGCAGCTTTTCATACTCCGAAAAAGTTCTACAATACATTGCCAGCAATCCGACGTCCGAACTTGTTAAAAGGTCAATCCCTTGCTTTGCAGCCTCTTTATATTCCTTCATACAGTTCTTCCAACAGGAGTATGCATTCACGTCAGACTTCACAAACGGCGGGGGTTTCAGCTTGTCGAGATCACTTTTTCCGAGTTTGATTTCTGCTTCCTGACGGTGCTTAATTTGTTCTTTCGTAAGTCGGTTCGGATTCCCCTCAGCGAGGTGCAAACCAATCGGTTTGTTATTCCGTCCCATCGGGTTCACCTCCTAAAACCCCGAAAATTTCATAAAACGAATTTTTACGCGAATAAAGGGGCACGCGGTCTATCGCCCAAAGGCTCCCAAGAATTTGACCCCCCTCCCCCTTTTCAGGGCTTGGATATGTCTTTGGAAGGTAGAGAACCAAAATCCCTCTATGACCCCTTAGAATTTGTTTTCAGACGTGTCTTAATCTCGCCTTTCTCTTACTTTGATAGCTATTGGCAAAGCTGTACCCAATGCTTCCTTGTAAACCTGCTCAGCCAATGAACATGGCATGCCTGCAATCGCTGCCTTTTGCATGGCTTCGGACATCTCATGCGATAGAACATGGAACCACTTCCCTACTCCTATGCTCGCTTGAATGTCCTTAATATTGTATTGCTTAGGCGGCGTTAAAAGCGTTGTGGGTTTATTTATTACCAAATCCTCCATCCTCCTTGGCCGTTTTCACACCATGACATGTTTCGCAAAGCCCTTGCCAATTCTTTCGGTTCCAGAACAGTTCCTTATTTCCTTTGTGCGGTATGATATGGTCAACCACCGTTGCCCCTGTGAGCTTGCCAGCATCAAAGCAATACTTACATATTGGATTCTTCTCTAAGAACTTCAATCGCTCCTTACGCCATCTATGGTCATATCCACGCTTAGCCGCTGATTCACGGTGCTGGTCATAGCTGTACCTACTGACCTTGTGATCTTCGCAATATGCATCTGTCGTCAGTTTCTTACAACCTGTCCTGCGGCAAAACTTTTTTAGTGCCATGCTTCTTATCTCCCTTTGAACGCCAGCAAACCTTTAAAGGCAACATACAGTACTGGCTTACACCATCCCATCTCCCCCAACCACAACCTTTACATTGCTCCGGCTGCTTCCATTCCTTTTGGGGCAGCTGCGCCTTATGTCTTCCTGCCATGTCTCCGTTCCTCCCTGTTGCGCGGTGCTGCCCCGCCTCTATGCGTGAGCCGAACCAACCATTCTAGTAGTTTCATTCCATCACCATCCTTTAAGGCAAAATTAAAAGCCGCTCTATATGAGCGACTTGTTTCAAACCTCGCGACGAATCTCCATCACCGGAAGTCCTGCATCTTTGAGACATTCCCAAATACTAAGGAAGAAGCGATTAAACCATCTATGGTATTGGGTTCCGTATTCTCCATCATGAAGTCTATCAATATCCTTGATTCTTATTGGCCCACCTTGATAAGTAAGCGCAAGCTTGATGCAGTAAGCAGTTGTTCTGCCGCTCACTCTTCCGAACTTGTTATATGCCCCCGTTATCAAATACTCTCGTTGCCACTGGTGAAGTTCAAAACCTAGCGCCCTTTCGATTATTGGAATTGTCGCCCCCCAATCTACTTCCTTATCTTTCATCAATTCATGACGTCTTCCATACTGGTGGTTTGGACTGCAGCAATACTCTCTGCCGTTAATCCTCTCAATACCTCCGTAATTATGACCGCATACTGGACAATGTTTCACGTTCCCACCCCTCATTGATAAGCCATTAGTTTTCTATTAGTAATAAAAATCCGCCCCGTAAAGGAGCGGCAAAATAGGAGGATAAAAAAGGTGTGTAGTGATTCCGTAATGGTATCACTGTGATAGTCCGTTCTCCTTGCCTCGAACGACACCATCACACTAAAACCATTGATCATTGATTCCCCCGTATCACACAATCGCAATACAGCTAAGGGTGCATCGGCTGCAACCATTCAGCGTGACCGAGTGCCTACCCGTGATAAGGGTACAGTAGGCATGACCCGAGCGAAGCTTTCTCGCTCTATGTGCCTACTGTAGCCCGATACCACCGACACTGTGCCGACGCATAACAGACATGATACAGACATTATTTTTATATTTTCATATCCTTCCGTATAGCTTGAGTACATCCGCCATGTGCTCAAATCCCTCGGCGATCTTTCTATCTAGCGTTCGATCAGTGAACGTCCTCCACTTCACAACTGCCGATTTTCGCGGGTAATTTAGGATGAAGCGGTACTTCATGATCTGCCGTATCTCATCATCTGCAATCGAATCTATTGCCGTCTCAACGTTTTCTATTTCTGTCGAATATTCTTGGTATACTTTACTTTCAATGGCCGTCAGCTCCGCTTTCGTCGATAGAACATCAACCCTCCTTTTCATGGTCGGATATTTGTCTACCATGGCCTTGACGGTTCTTATATCTTCCTCGGTTGCCCGTGGAAAGATTTCTAATTGTCCCATCGCCTCAGCCCCTAATTTCATTTTGATAAACCCGCTTCCATGTATTTGATTAAATCGTCAATGTATTCGAGCAAATCCATCTGGCCGTCCGCTGGGATGTAGTCTGCAGCGTCTATTACATACCCACGCATCAACCAAGCTGAGTCGGCTTCTCGGGAGTCTTCTGCTTTATCCTTTATTGGTTTTCCCGCGATTCTCTTTCGCCCATTGTATCGGTTATCCCAATTGCTTGCCGCCGTCTCCGTCCATACCCAGTGAGTTCGTGCAATCGCCTTGCTCATATCTCTTCTTCCCCGTATACTGATTTCAGCGTTGACCGAGTCCAGAAATGAATATATGCCGCGTTTGTGTAGGCTTGGGAATTACTTGTGTACTTTAGAATTCGGTGGAGCAAGTCTTTCAATTTCTGTTCCCGCTCCCCTTCATCTCCATGCCCCTGTATGCGTTGCCGGACACTCGCGGCACGTCTCCAAATTGCTGCCAATTCTGCTGGGCAATGTGGCTCCCATGTACAAACACCGTCGTTATACCACTTGTCCAGTTCCAATAATGCGTTGTAAGCATCAAGCAGCAGTTCCTCAAGCTTCCCTACTTCTGAGCGAAGCATTTCACTGTTTCCGCGATGAATCCATAATGCCTTGCATGCATGGTCATATGCGTCTTGTGTGGGATGCTGTTTAAACGCTTCTGTTCGCCACTTGTCGGCTTCTGCCCACCCTGTCTTTTCTGACTCTATGAGAGCGCATAATCTTTTTGTATCGACTACCGTCTCGCTTCTTCTCCAAATCATTAGCAAATATTTGCGATATTGCTCCCAGTCGCTTCTTTCCTCATCTGTTAGCCGTTCACTCATTCCCTAATCCCCTTTCAAGGTGAATGGTAACTTCATTCCTTCTGGCAAAATCCAAATATGATACATATTGGCCTCGTCCACTAGTTCACTTTCTGCTGGGAACACCTCAATGGCCGTCCTGCTGTTGCCAAACAATTCATTCTTAATCCGTTGTTTTTCTGCCCAAGGAATATCAGTACTGCTGATATGACGAATGCACGCATGAATGACGTCTCCCCACTCCGTAGAAACTTGCCTTGTCATCACAGCATATTCCCCATTCGAATATGCTCTGTCGAGTTCTCCGAACCACCCTGTTCCTACATGTCTACTCTTTGGTGAAGGTTTTCCGATCCACTTCCTCATCCCGCTTCCTCCTTGGAGGGCATGAAGCCCTCTATTCGAATACGACTTTTCCCTCAATGTATCGATTCACGCAGTCTGTACAAAGATCTATTTCTCCTGCCGCCCCATCTTCTTCGTGATCGTATTGCAGGGAAAGGATTCTTCCCCTTACTTCCCCGCACTGGCTGCATGGTTCGCCTGCTTTGAATATCATTTCCATTGTTCTACACTCTCCCTCAATGGCTCGCAAGCCCTAGTATGATAAGCAGTCTTCAGCAACGAGCCAACATTCTTCCGCCCCGTTGTCCCACCGAATTCGTAAGTCGATTTCACCTGTTCGCACGCAAGCTTTAACGTCCACAACATTACCTACATCTCCGCTGCGGTGACCACCGTCTTCGTAACTTGATGAAACAAGCTCAACACGTTCATTCTCCCATTCTCGCAATGCAATTCGCCGTGTATGGTGCTTCCCATTGCTACAGTACTCCTTCCCATATTCGCGTTTTACAAAGCCATATTTAACGCCACATTCAGGACAATATTTCATGTTCTACACTCTCCCCTTTTATAGATTCAAAACGAGCTGGCCAACTTGTGCTGCAGCAACGGGATTGATCCAAAGCACTTCTTCCCTACTAGCTCCGTTTTCCGCCTTCGCTTTCTTCGTTTCCCGCTTCCAATGTTTCAATCTATCGTCATATATTTCATGGGCATATCCGGACAGCAATACGGGTCCAGGATGCTTATCTAATTCGTCCAGCAGTTCTATATGGTCGCTTTCCGTCATCTCGAAGCGATAGCTCGAAGTTGTTCTCGTTGCCATGATGTAAGGTGGATCGGCATATATAAGGACATTTGGCCGCCGATAGCGTGGAAGCAACTTCAATGTTGGTTGATTTTCTATCTGTACACCTATTAGACGTTCCGCCACCACTGCGATCTTTTCCGGGAATTGAATCCACTCTTTGCCTGGTAAAGGTCCATTCGCTTCTATCATGCTGCGCCATCCTGTGCGGTGTGATGTTTTTCCTCCGCGACCCTGCCAGAGCCTCACTAGCAGCCTGCGCGCTCTTTCGAGATCATCTTCTATTGATTCGTAGCTGTGATAGTATTCCTCGCGGCTGTGTGGAGTCCATTGAACCGCATATGCCAGCTCGTCCGGTCTTTCGCGGATCACTCGGAATAAATTCACTATCTCCCCATCAATATCGTTCACCGTTTCGAGTCGGCTTCGCTCCTTCGAGAACAAAACTGCGCCAGAACCGAAGAACGGCTCTAAATATGTTTCGTGCTGCGGCATGTTCGATATAATCCAGTCCGCCATGCTCCACTTGCTGCCTGGGTAGTGAAGTATCCGTGGTATGCTCATGCTCTCCCCTCCAAACATACGGGACGGAAAATCACTACCGCGCTCGGAAATGGTGCGGTGTGCTTCGCTGCTCCGAATTTGAGCCTCCCTGTAACCATCCGTACTTCACTTGCATGATTCACTTGCCTACCCGCTTCCCAATCGTAGTACCCAACATTGTCACGCCACCATTTCGTGTCTGTCCGTGCTGGGACGAGGCATACAACTGTTGCCCCACCCAGACTTGTTTCATATGCTTTGCGCATCCACTGGCCTATCGTCCGACCATATGGAGGGTTCATGAATACGGTGTGTCCGCCCCAGCTTTGTGTTAGCCCGTCATCATCTTTCGTGAAGTAAGTCGGGCACTTCGCGTTTTCATGAGTGGCGCACGGGTCGAGTGTGAATCCAAACTCCTTATTGAGAGCATCGAAGAACCATTGCGGTGTTGGATGCTCGTCCGTTTTTGATGAATACATGACAGCGTTCATTCGATTTCCTCCCTTGCTTAGTCGTCGAACCATCCATATCCGAATGGTTTTTCTGGTGGAGCTAATGCATTCACAACGTCCCTCATAATCTCACCGAACGTTTTTATATCCTTTTCCGAGAGTGATTCTATGAGCCGCCGTTCTTTTGCTTTCAGCCCGCGGCCTGCTGCCGTAGCCATAAGCTCCAGAACTGGCTCCACCCGCTCCTTCTTCAATCGTTCTTCTATCTCTGCCTTTTTCAATTCGGCCTGTCTTCGGTTGTGTTCTTCCCAATCTTGCTCGTCGTACCAAAAGTAATTGCCGTGCCGTGTTCTGTATACCAGAATCCATTTCTGTAGCTCTTCCTCGTTATCTTGGATACGTGTGTGACAAGCACTATTAAGGCGCATACCGTTCGTCTTCACCCCGCGCCCATTGCGGCCGCGAGGCATAACGTGATGTGTTTCATGGTCTGGTTGTCCGCAACCACACTGACATTTCCCATCTGCTTCCGTGATTAACTCTTCAATGACCTTTTTCGGAAACTCCGCACGGTCTGCTCGGGTGGGCGTGTGTTGGTGATGGGCGAGAATATTTTGCCGCCAAGGCTGTACTTCTTTCTTTTTCTTTTTCTTTTTCATGAATGCCAACTGTCACACCCCCCTATGAATCCCCTAGCACTTCATCTATTTCAATTTCAATCCGCGGATTACGTGCATCAACTCGAAAACGGTGGGTTACGTCCCCAATCTGCCTCCAGCCATCATTGCCGATTACTCCCGCTTCCTTTAGTCCGTCAAATATAAACTTTTGCCCCGCCATGATGTTGTCTTTATCCTTGCGCTTGTTCTTGCAGTGCCAAATGATAGTGAAATCAGCCCTACCAACTGGAGGAAGCTTCTTCGCCGTCCATGCTACAAGGCTTGTGTTCACTTCTTTCATCTCGCGATATGCTGACCAATGTGATTTTGCTGCATCGATAATCTCATTGAGCGAAGGCAGTTCGCCCTCAATCTCTATCTTCATGCCTTTACCCTCTTTTCGAATGTGTATAGTTGGCATTGAAATATGATCATTCCCTCGCCTTTCGCAATTTTAGGTATATCGACCATCCGGTTATGTCGTTGTATACTGGCTTTACTTTGGTGACATCCCACTCAGGATATTTCTTCTTCCAGTAGAGTTGATTGTCTATTTCATCCCGGACGATCTTCTCCACCTGACGCTTTGAATACTTGAAATCGTTGAATCTATATTCTGGCTTTTCAAGATTTTGTGAAGAGCTCCAACGCTTCTTTCCATTTGGATTCTTCATCAGATACCTGGAAAGCGCCTCTAGCCCATAGTCATTCGGCTTCAATCTATCAGCATTGGCGTATCCAATCCGTTCGCCTTCCCTCTCCCCTTTCTTCCGTGGTTTCCTCCACAGACCTTCTATCACATCCCGATCCAATCCACCGTTCATGATTATGTGATGATGTATCCTAGTTGGCTTTTCTCCGTTCTTTCCGGTGTTATGCTCTGTCACAAGCACATATTTTAAAGGTGACAGTCCTTCCCGCTTCCTTCTGTGCGTTATTCTTCGAAGGTAGTTCGTCACTTCCTTCTCGGCTTCTTCTACCGACTCTGGCACTTTTGCATATGTGACTGTTACATGAAGATCATCATCACCGAAGTTTGTATTTACCAGCTGTATGAAATACCGCTTGGCGTTCTTGTCGTTCAGGTTCTTCTGCTTAGGAGCAGATACCTTTTCCTTCTTCGCCCTCCCCTTTCGCATTGTGGTTAACATCGTGTGATTATATATATCTACTTCCATGTAATTCCCGCAGTATATTTTCTTCTCACGTACGACATTCTTCATGGTTATCCTCCGGCTGTACTCCCCTACATTTGTGTATCGTGGGAATGTTAATACCCATTACGAGCTCGCATACGCTACGAGCGCGTTGCTTTGTCGCCGCGAAGTTTGCTATACTTATTAGGAGATTATTAGCATTTCGCTTTGACTTCGCCCCGTGGTCGCTTTTCTGAGAAGCGTACACGGGGCGATTTCATTTCTGTATTCATTTTTTCTCCATTCTCTTGACCTCGATTGGATTTGCTATCACAATGCTGTTTTTTGTTTTGTCCAGCAGCTCTACTTGGATGTACGGTTTTTTATTAATAATTCGATGAATGATTGCAGTGATACGACTGTATGTAATTCCTCTGTGCTCAACTGGCACGCCATGCTTCATAACTTCTTTTAATTCTTCGCTTGTCACGGTCTAACTTCTCCTTTAGTTGTTGGTATTGCCGCTGATAAAACTGCCGCGCGCTGGCAGATTGAGTTATATCCCGCATTTGTAGCAAATTGCCACAAGCGCGGAGCCATTGTGCTCTTGTCATGCCACTCCCTCCTTTCCAATAATTTGCTGTGATATATTGCGTTTCCCTATTACAATAGAGTTGTCCAGACACCATTTAAGGGAGGTGAAGCTTATGTTTTTAACACTAGTGTGTGGCGAATGTGATACAACCTTGAAGATTGATTTTGAAAAATACTCGCAACGTGTCATAGCAGACCCATTTAAAGATGTTTACCTTTCGTGTCCTGCTTGTGGTAATGAATTACCTGAAAGAATCTTGACGCGCATAAATAATCTTTCAAATGATTTCTCGAAATTAAATCCAAGTTGGAAAATTGCCTTTGAGCTTAAAGATGCAAAAACTTTGAACGATACTCCATAGTTTTGTACACAGCTTCTAAGGTTTCGTATGCTTCGGCGTATGAAACCTTCGCCTCTTTCAAAACTGAGATAATCTTTTCGACCAACTCCTGATCCAACTCTTCCAAAGCCCAATCCGGTTCTCTTACAATCGGAAACTTTCTCATTTACCCCTTCCCTCCCTTCATATTCTCTGCCGAAGCATATAGCCCAGCGTAAAGCGGCCACCCTGCCGAATCGACCTTTTCGAGAATCTGTGAATACGGTGCCGGTTCAAATTTCCCGTCGTTGAATACTTCAATGCGATCATTCTTGCTAAGTTCGACCAGGCTGCCGTTCTCTTGTTGCAGCGATACCTTGCCTCCCTCGACTACAAGTTGCCCGGTGATATTCTCCTGCTTTCTTGACATCTCCCATTCACCCCTTTATTAAAAAGAAGCATTCATTTCTGGTTTGAATTCTTAATTCTTTCAATCTCCGACACGGCCAGTGATGCCCATAGCTCAATTAGTGCTTTGTTGTTAGGGTGCGGAACCTTCTTGATAGTTACATTTATGTTCGCCATATCATCACTTCCAAAACGGGATTTTAAATGTACATAACGTAATTTTAAATTACATAAAAATCATAAAAAAAAGCAATCCAAAAGGAATAAAATATATTGCGTTAGTAATACTAACGGTGTATACTTTATTTAAGCCAAATAGGTGTTTTAAATTACATTTTTTCCATTTCTTATAAACAAATCTGGGAATAAATCTTCCGCATTTTCGTTGAAATAAATCGCGAAATCTACTATCAATTTAACGCCCGGATCAAGCCAACCATTCTCAACGTGTCTTACTGTAACTTCACTAACCCCAACCTGTTCAGCTACGTAACGTTGAGAACCTTTGCTTTCACGCAATTTTTTGAAGTGAGTGCGCACAACGCGCGTCTCCAAGCTCTTGTTTTTTCTTAGGGCTTTCTTTGCCATGCAGTTCACCTCCCTTTTTATCCGTCGGTGTAATTGCATTATATAACGTTACTCTGACTAACGCAATAGTAATTTTAAATTTCTTTTTATCTAAGGAGAAGATGAGATGTCCACGGTTGGTAATAGAATTAGCCTTCTAAGGAAGAAAAAAGGATTGACACAAGAGGATATGGCTAACTATTTGGGAATAAACAGAGCCACTTTTTCTGGTTATGAAAGAGACGCAATTGTCCCACCTAGCGATAAATTGAATTTGATTGTTAAGATTTTTGATACATCTGCTGACTTCTTGTTATGCAATACCGACAATCCTCTTCCGCCTTCTGACATAAATATGAGCGACATCAAAACACTTCTCGAAAGATCAAATCTACTATATTTCTCCGGGCGAGAATTGACCGCAGAAGAAAGAATCAAGCTGCTAGGGATGATTGAAGCGATTATGTGGAAATAACGGTTTGACAGGGAGTTGAATTGAAATGAAATCTATTATTCGTGCAGTTGCCTATCCTCGATATAGTTCAGACAACCAACGAGAGGAATCTATATCAGCGCAAATGAAAGCTATATCGGAGTACTGTAAGAGAAAAGGGTACTCGCTGATCGGAAGTTACCCCGACGAAGCTAAGACTGCCACCACTGATAGAAGACCGAATTTCCAAAAAATGATTAAGGATAGTGATAGAGGCCTTTTCGATGTTGTGGTCGTTCATAAGCTAGATCGATTCGCTCGTGACAGATATGATTCTGCCCATTATAAACGGAAGTTAAAAAGAAATGGCGTACGTGTAGAAAGCGTCCTTGAACAGTTGGACGATTCACCCGAATCGATTATCCTGGAATCCGTATTAGAAGGCATGGGGGAATACTATTCAAAGAACCTCTCCCGTGAAGTCCTGAAGGGGATGAACGAGAATGCCGAAGCAGGTATTCATGTCGGTGGTAGACCTCCATATGGATTGCTCGTTAATAAAGAAAGGAAATACGAAATAGACCGCAAAAGATATGGAGCAGTAAAGATGTATTTTGTTGGAATAGACAACGATCTATCCAACGAGGTAATAGCCGATCAGATTAACGCAGCAGGATATAGGACACAAACAGGCAGGAAGTTCACTAAAAATTCCTTTGATGGTTGGGCTTTTAATCGAAAATACAAGGGTGATTACACTTGGAATGTTTCCTCTGCGAAAGATGATGATGGCAAAAGAAACACTCATAAAAAAAAGCCTATCGAAGAACAACAAGTGATTCCTAACGCCTTCCCTGCTATTATTGAAGAAAGCCTGTTTGAGAGGGTGTATAAAAAAATGATGGAACGGAAACATAAGCCCGGCCGCATGAAAGCTAAAGTTACGTACTTATTAACTGGAAAGATATATTGCGGCAATTGTGGGTCTGCTTACGCTGGAAACTCATATAGAAATCCAAAAGCCGCAGACAAAACGCTACTATGTTATTACAAATGTTCGTCGAAGTGCGGAAATACGAGTGTAAGAAAGGACGATATCGAGGATATCGCAAAAGATAACCTTATCGAGAATTGCTTTTCGTCTGAAGGAACAAAGGAAATATTGTACAGAGTTAAAGAACTGTATAAGCAGCAACGTCATTCTACGCAAGATGATGTATACCCAATAAAAAGTGAATTGAAGGAGCTAAGTCAAAAAATAAATAATTGGATCGACGCTCTTGGCAAGGGTATTAAAGGGCTTGAGGACAAAATTGTGGAAGCTCAACACAGACAAGAAGCCTTGGAAGAAGAACTTCTGCGAATAGAGCTTATTCAAAACACTGAAGAGTTGCCCGACGAGGCGATTATGAAAATCATTGAAGATAAAAAACACTTGCTCAGCACTGCTGACGAGCAACAGCAAAAAGAAGTGCTACAAGAATATGTAGAAAGGATCACTATTCAACCGTCTAAAGATATCAACTCATATAATGTTGATATAACATACAGGGTTTTTAGTGGTGGAGGCGAGGGGATTCGAACCCCTGTCCGAAGATAACGCAACACGAGCTTCTACGGGTGTAGTCACAGTTTTGATGTCACCCGAGCATCGCCCCGTAACCGGCTATGCTTTGGGTCAGCCTGATTGTCTTCTTCAGCACACCCCAGGCGGAGATGTGACAGCGTATCCCACTAAAAGTTGAGCCCCTATCTCGGCACATGGGCGATGCAGAGTAGAAGCACGCTCACAGGTTATTAAGCTGCGAAAGCGTAGTTTGTTTGTTGTTTGCCGTTTAAATGGCTTTAGCGTTGATGAAGTGGACGCGTCCCCACTACCCGCTACCCGAGCCCGAACTATCCCCGTCGAATCCAAGAACGCCCCCATAAATGATAAGCGAACCTCGCCCATCAGGGGAATAGAGTCTTGAATTAAAGAGAATCTAGTTAAGACACAGATAGTGTATCCTTCCACACTATTCAGTTGTCAATGATGTTCGTATTCGGTCAGCAGCGACACCATGCTGTACAGCTCTGTTCGTTACCGACACGTTTATTATAACACACTCAAACGAAAGTTGTTAGTCAACTTGTTGCCAGTGTTACATGCCATTTCCTTGGTACAAATGATCCAAAAGGAATACTGCTAACAACAGTAGCAAATCGCATTATGCCCTCAAGCCAACCTTAATACTTCTGCTTCTCACGCAGCGCGCGCTGAATTTGACGATCTGCATCCCGCTTCGCAGCCGTTTCACGCTTATCGTAGTTCTTCTTGCCTCGACCGAGTCCAATCAGCAGCTTCGCGTATCCGTTACGAACGTATACCTTCAACGGAACAAGCGTGTACCCTTCCTGCTTCGTCTGCCCGATCAGCTTGTTAATCTGCTCTTTGTGCAGCAGCAGCTTGCGCGCACGCGTCGGATCGGTAGGATTGTGTCGGTTTCCCTGCTCGAATGGGCTAATATGCATATTGTGAATAAACGCTTCACCACCGCGAATCGTAGCAAAGGAGTCATTAATGTTCGCTTTGCTCATACGCAGCGACTTAATTTCTGTCCCTGTCAGCACCATGCCCGCTTCATAAGTGTCCTCAATAAAATAATCATGGGACGCCTTCTTATTTTGGGCTAAAACTTTATTATCATTCTTCTTACCCATGATTGCCCTCCAACGTTACGACAATGACATCATCACCAAGTGAACAAGGCAAAATTGCTTTGAACCACGTCACTATAGCTTGTTGCTTAGAAGTATATTGTACCAAAAAGAACACCATCGACTCAAGCAAGAAACATATCGGATTCAAATGTTATTAGGCAAGAATAAGCACAGACTATGTTTGGCTTAAGGTGTTCTTCAATTCATATCTCGTCATCGTAAAGGAATCCAATCACGATAACATATGGACATCCGAGACTCCCTGTAATCGAAGTATCGTCTCGCAGCATACGGCTACCGATTTTACTTCCTCAGACAGCACCTTCAGTTCAATCTGCAAATGTCTTGCACTTGCCAAGTTTCGCTCTTTGTCATCCATGTCTTCGGGGTGGCCAACCTCACTGCCGTCTTCCATATCGCTTTCAGTCAAGTGATTGCTTCTATTCTTCTGTTCTGGGCCCTGTCCCGCTCCAAGCCACTTCGTCCATGACTTCCCTGCATTGCGCTCCGGCCGCATACGAATGCTTCGTACCGTAAGCCCCTGCTCCTCTGCAACCTTTGTCAATTCTGACAGCCATCCATCGCGCTCTTCCACAACGATTTCCAGCTCGTGAATTCGATGTGCAACCCGATTTTTAATATCATACTTATTCAGCAGCCACAAAGCTACGAGAGATAAGGCACACCCGAATAAGGCCGCAGAAATAAAGCCAGAGCCACAAGCAAGCCCAATCGCCGCTGAAACCCATAAGGAAGCAGCTGTCGTTAGCCCCTTCACACTTGTTCCATTGCGTATGATCGTCCCTGCTCCAAGGAAGCCAACACCGCTGACGACCTGAGCTGCAATACGCGCCACATCTACAGCGGCTTTATTATCACCGCTTAAATCTGGGAATCCGTATACCGATATGAGCATGACAAGCGCCGATCCGAGACTCACCAACATGTGCGTCCTTAGCCCTGCAGCCTGACTTCGCTTCTCCCGCTCCAATCCAATACAGCCACCTAGCACTAATGCAAGCACCATACGCAGCATGACATGATACATCGATATATCTGAAGGACTCATTTCCACTCACCTCTCTAACGAAACGAAGTAAAAAGCAGCGTCTCCTAAGATATGTACATTGTATCATATGTATTCCGTTTGATTGCCCGCATACCCACCTCAGCATAGAAATCAAAACCCAGCTTCCATCACAGAAATAAAAAACGGCCCCAGTCCCGCTCAAGCAGAACCAAAGCCGTTATTTCTTACTTGTTGAAAACGGGAAAACTTATCGCTTCTTACGAACAAACTTCGCAGTCTTGCTGTTTGCTTTCCCCTTCTGTTTTGCTGCTTTATGGGCAGATTCGCCTTGATTACGAGCCTTCGCCGCATCCTCACCAATGAAGATCCCGCTTTCAGACGTCGTTCTCCGCCCCTTCTTGCCGCCAGATGTGCCGCTACCTCGATAGGAGCCTCCATCACGCCCTGATTTCCTACCGCCCTGATCATTGCCACCTGATCGACCATAACCGCCTCGGCCAGAGCCAAAGTCGAAGGAGCGTGGACGATCAGCTTCTTGTTCCGCATCTGAAATGAGACGATCTACCCAATTGGAGTCATCATACTCCTTCTTCGCTGGGGCTGGACGCTCCGTATTCCCTTGGCCTGCGCCAAAGTTAATGCCACCCTTACCGCGTGGCTGAGGTGCACTTGATGACTTCTCATATGGATTGACTCCACGACCCTGCTCTTCGCGGCGCCCTTTGCGTCCACGGCGGCCCCTCTGCTGCTCACGGAATTCGCCTTGGTTATACCAATCGCCAGCGAATGCATCGGCCTCATGCTCCACAGCATCACCATTGTTGTGACGCTCATAACGAGCATCCCGCTCCAATCGCTCCTCATGCTGGTGCTGATCTCGTCCGTAACCCCCACGCAACTGCTGGGTCGAAGAAGCACCATACTGTTCATAAGCTTGCTGTTCCGCAGGATCTATGCCAGTGACACGTCTATCAGCACGACCAGCTCCAGGCATGCCTTGACCAGCGTGCCGATCTACACGACCGTCTCCACGTGCACCTTGACCAGCAGGCTGATCTGCACGACGACCACGATCGAAACGTTCTGTCGGACGACTATCTCGACCGCCCAATCGATCCGAACGACCGCCTCTTGCTCCTCTATCCGCATCGCGGCCATTTCGCGGTTGTCCACCACGGTCGCGTTCTCCTGGACGGCCGCCTTTTCCATCCTTACGGCCCTTATAGTCGCTACGTCCAGTTCCACCGCGTCCTTCGGCACCAAATCCACCGCGACCACGTTTTTTCCGGATGTCGAAGCCGAAGTCACGTCCGTTATGGCGAGACTTGCTCTCAATCAGCTCAAAATCAATCGTATGCTCATCCATATTGACACGAGCTACCCGAATACGAACTTCATCCCCAATACGGAATACATTTGCCGTCCGTTCCCCGATCAGCACCATATGCTGCTCATGGAAGTGGTAATAATCATCATTCAATTCACTTAGTCGAATAAGCCCTTCAACCGTATTATCCAGCTCAACAAACATCCCGAAGCTTGTCACACTGCTAATAATGCCGTCAAATTCCTCGCCGACCTTATCGAGCATGAATTCTGCCTTCTTCAGCGCTGTAGTGTCGCGTTCTGCATCAACGGCTACCCGCTCACGCTCTGAGGACTGCTGCGCAATATCCGGCATGCGCGCATGTAGCTGCTCCAAGCGCTTCTCAGGCAACGCTCCTCCATTATCCATCACTTCCCGCATGACTCGGTGAATGACCAAGTCTGGGTAACGGCGGATAGGTGATGTGAAGTGCGAATAGAATTCAGCAGCTAGTCCGAAGTGGCCTGTCATCTCCGCATCATACTTCGCCTGCTTCATTGAGCGAAGCATCATCGTGCTGATCACAGTCTGCTCACGCGTTCCCTCAATTTCCTCAAGCAGCATCTGCAAGGAACGAGGATGTACCGAATTGCCCTTGCCTCGAACAACATATCCGAAGTTCGCTGCGAAGGACATGAAGTTGAACAGCTTCTCACTATTCGGCTCTTCATGAATCCGGTATAGGAACGGAACTCTGAGCCAGTGGAAATGCTCCGCAACCGTCTCGTTAGCTGCCAGCATGAACTCTTCAATAATCTGCTCCGCAATCGTACGTTCCCGCTTGATGATATCGGTCGGTACGCCCTTCTCATCAACCAACACCTTCGACTCCACGAAATCGAAATCAATTGCGCCTCGGTTCATCCGCTTCCCGCGAAGCTTCAGCGCCAATTCCTTCATCAGCTTGAAGCTGTCAACCAAATAAGCGTAGCGTGCTGATACCTCTGGATCCTCATCCTCAACGATCTTCCGTACATTAGTGTACGTCATACGCTCAACAGTACGAATTACACTCGGGAATACATCATGCTTCACGAGCTTCGCCTTCTCATCGAATTCCATCTCGCAGGACAATGTCAAACGATCCACACGCGGATGGAGGGAGCATATTCCGTTGGACAATCGATGCGGCAGCATCGGAATAACTCGATCCACCAGATACACACTGCAGCCGCGAGCATATGCCTCGCGATCCAGCGCAGAACCTTCCTTCACATAATAGCCGACGTCTGCAATATGGACGCCAAGCTTGTAATGTCCATTCGGAAGCTGCTCTACATATACCGCATCATCCAAGTCCTTCGCATCTTCTCCATCGATCGTGACGATATTCATGCCCCGTAAATCACGGCGTCGCTGACTGATGATTTCTTCCTCGGTTATGGAATCCGGCACAGCTTCTGCTTCTGCCATCACTTCATCAGGGAACGCCTCCGGAAGCTGATGCTTACGGATGACGGACAAAATATCAACGCCAGGATCATCCTT
>Ga0209566_100250_pt1 | contig 51454 bp, 50 predicted proteins | sample Araplavi_mTSA_r2_2_FD_184287 | JGI IMG/M metagenome (GOLD analysis project Ga0209566, IMG submission 184287) | Arabidopsis root microbial communities from North Carolina, USA - plate scrape CL_Cvi_mTSA_r2 (SPAdes) (version 2) | ecosystem: Host-associated > Plants > Roots > Endosphere | place...
GCGATCACCGGCAAGAGCCCGGTGGTCCGCAAGTTCCCGATGGTGCCCGGCATCGATCTGGTCGGGGAAGTCGAGGACAGCACGCACCCGGACTATCGCCCCGGCGACCAGGTCGTGCTCAACGGCTGGGGCGTCGGCGAAACGCACTGGGGCGGCCTGGCGCAGAAGGCCCGCGTCGATGGCGACTGGCTGGTGCCGCTGCCGTCCGCCTTTTCGCCGCAACAGGCGATGGCCATCGGCACGGCGGGCTACACCGCGATGCTGTGCGTGATGGCACTGGAGCGGCATGGCGTGCGCCCGGATGACGGCGAGATCGTGGTGACCGGCGCGGCAGGCGGAGTAGGCAGCGTCGCCACGGCCCTTCTCGCGCGGCTGGGATACCGCGTCGTCGCCGTCACCGGCCGCCCCGCCGATGCCGACTACCTGCGGCAGCTCGGCGCGGCGGAGATCCTGGAGCGGGCGCAATTCAGCGAGCCCGGCAAGCCGCTGGGCAAGGAACGATGGGCCGGCGCGGTCGACGTGGCGGGCAGCCATGTGCTCGCCAACGTGTGCGCGACCACGCGGTACCGCGGCGTCGTGACGGCCTGCGGCCTGGCCGCCGGCATGGATTTCCCCGCGACCGTCATGCCGTTCATCCTGCGCGGCGTCACGCTCGTCGGGATCGACAGCGTCATGTGCCCGCGCGCCGACCGCCTGGAAGCGTGGCGCCGGCTCGCGTCCGATCTCGACGTCGGGAAGCTGGGCGCGATCAGCCACCAGGTCGGCCTGGGCGACGTCATCCCGCTTGCCGGGGAGTTGATCGCCGGCAAGGTTCGCGGCCGTATCGTCGTCGACGTCAACGCGTAACGTCGCCGCCGACCACCGGCGCTTCATTTTTCGGACGGCCGCCCGCGCATCGAGCGCGGCCGCGCCGTCTTATCCAGGAGACCTCATGACCGCCGCAAGCACCGCCCCCATCAGCCGCTTTCCCGTGCCCGCGCTCGAAGACCTGCCCGAGGACATTCGCGAACGCATCGCGGCCGTCCAGGAGAAGTCGGGCTTCATCCCGAACGTCTTTCTGACCCTCGCGCATCGCCCGGACGAGTTTCGCGCGTTCATGGCTTACCACGACGCGCTGATGGACAAGCCGGGCAACCTGAGCAAGGCCGAACGGGAAATGATCGTCGTGGCCACCAGCAGCGCGAACCAGTGCCAGTACTGCGTGATCGCGCACGGTGCGATCCTGCGCATTCGCGCGAAGGATCCGCTGATCGCCGACCAGGTCGCCACCAACTATCGCAAGGCCGACATCACCGCCCGGCAGAAGGCGATGCTCGACTTCGCGATGAAGGTGTCGCAGGCCGCGCACCAGGTCGGCGAAGCGGATTTCGACACGCTCAAGTCGCAGGGCTTCGTCGAAGAAGACATCTGGGACATCGCGGCGATCTCGGCCTTCTTCGGCATGTCCAATCGCATCGCGAACGTGACGAACATGCGGCCGAACGCGGAGTTTTACGCGCTGGGGCGCTGAGCGCTCGGCGGGCAGTCGTGCGCTCACGCGGGCGGGACGGCCACCGGGCTGCCGAGCTTCGCAGCGTTCTTTCATGTGCCGAGCCTGACGCTCACGCGGCATGACCCGATTCCGGCCGACGGTTTCGCGATCGTCTGTACGCTCGCGATCCAGGCCGTGTCGCTGTACCGGACGCGTATGCCGGGCACCGTACCGATCGAGTGAGGCGACGCGGCTCGCCGGCAGCGCCATACCCTGCCGGCGAGCCGCCGCCCGACGACCGCCCATGCCGCTCGCCCGCTCCGGCAGCGGCCCGGCTCCTTCGGCGCCCGCACCGCCTGCAACCCGCCTGCGACCCATCCGCCAGCTGCGCGACAGGAAACGGACACACACGCGATCCATCAAATGCGTGCACTATTAGGGTTTTGCCGTACCGGCGCCCGGCGCCTTCGACGTTCGTTCCACGCTCACCGTTTCAGACGCGAACCTCCCATGACGAATCAGCCTACCCAGACCGCGGCCGACCGGCCCGTTGACATGATCATCTTCGGCGGCGGCGGCGACCTGGCCGCCCGCAAGCTGTTGCCCGCGCTGTACATGGCGCACCTGCACTGCAACCTGCCGCCCGAGACGCGCATCATCGCGGTCGGCCGCCGCGACTGGGGCATCGACGGCTATCGCAAGTTCATGGACGAGCAGTCGCGCCCGTTCATCGACGAAAAGGCGTTCGATCCCGCCGCCTGGAGCCGTTTCCTCGACCTGTTCAAGTACGTGCTGATCGACGTGAACGCGCCGGACGACTACCTGCGGCTCGCGGAAGCGGCGCGCGGCGACGCGATCCGCGTGTTCTACCTGTCGACGTCGCCGGAGCTGTTCACGACGATCTGCGACAACCTGTCGGCCGCGCATCTCGTCGACAGGCACTCGCGCGTCGTCCTCGAAAAGCCGCTCGGTCACGACCTCGCGTCCGCGAAGGCGATCAACAACGCGGTCGGCAAGCACTTCGAGGAATCGCAGATCTACCGGATCGACCACTATCTCGGCAAGGAAACCGTGCAGAACCTGATGGTGCTGCGCTTCGGCAACCCGATCTTCGGGCCGCTGTGGCAGGCGCCGAGCATCCGCAGCGTGCAGATCACGGTGGCGGAGACGGTGGGTGTCGGCAGCCGTGCGGGCTTCTACGACCATACCGGCGCGCTGCGCGACATGGTGCAGAACCACCTGCTGCAGCTGCTGTGCATCGTCGCGATGGAGCCGCCCGTGTCGCTCGACCCGGACGCGGTGCGCGACGAGAAGCTGAAGGTGCTGCGCTCGCTGCGGCCGATGACGCTCTCCGACGTCGCGCGCGACACGGTGCGCGGCCAGTACACGGCCGGCGCGGTCGACGGCCAGCCGGTGAAGGGCTACCTCGAGGAAGACAACGTGCCGGCCGACAGCCGCGCGGAAACCTTCGTCGCGCTGCGCGCGCACATCAACAACTGGCGCTGGGCGAACGTGCCGTTCTTCCTGCGCACCGGCAAGCGGCTGCAGCGCCGCCAGTCGGAAATCGTGATCGAGTTCGCGGACATGCCGTTCTCGATCATCCCGACCGGCCCGCGCCACTACAGCAACCGCCTCGTGATCCAGCTTCAGCCGGAAGAGTCGATCCAGCTGCAGATGCTCGCGAAGGAACCGGGCAGCGGGATGAACATGGTGCCCGTGAGCCTGAACCTCGACCTGCAGCAGGCGATTCCGGAGCGGCGCGCGGAAGCATACGAACGGCTGCTGATCGACGTGATCCGCGGCCGCCTCACGCACTTCATGCGGCGCGACGAGCTCGAAGCCGCCTGGTCGTGGGTCGAGCCGATCCTCGACGGCTGGAAGCAGCTCGGCGACCGGCCGCGCCTGTACACGGCCGGCACGTTCGGGCCCGCGGCTTCGTCGGCGCTGCTCGCGCGCGACGGGATGTCGTGGTCCGAGGAAGCGTAGGAAGCGCGGCACGCGACGGCATGTCGGTAGCGCAAGCGCCGTCGGCATGCCGGATCACATCGGCGCGCCCGCCGCGCACCGCCCGCCTCCGCGCCGTTCGCTTCGGCCGGAGAAAGTCCGCCGAGCCGTCCCGCGCGGGAACGGCGCCCGGCGGCAACGATGCAGCCGCCCCGGCTACACCGTCCCCATCCACGCCGCCTTGCGCCGCGCCGGCGCATCGCTGCCGCCGCTCCCGCCGCCCAGCACCTCGATCATGTAATCGACGAACGACGCGATCCGCGACGAAATCGCGGTATTCCGGTAATACACCGCGTTGATCGGCTGTTCGACCTCGAGCGTCTGGCGCGCGAGCACCTGCACGAGCCGCCCGGCCTCGCGATCCTGCGCGGTCATGAAATCCGACAGGCAGACGACACCCGCGCCCTCCAGCGCGAGCTGCCGCAACGTCTCGCCGCTCGACGAACAGATGTCCGGCTCGATGCGGCACGCTTCGCCGTCCGCGCCGAGGATCGGCCACACGTTCAGCGATTCGGGCTGCGTGAAGCCGAGCAGCGTGTGCTTGCCGAGATCCTCGACCTTGCGCGGCTGGCCGTGCGCTTCGAGATACGCGGGGCTCGCGAAAATGCGCAGCCGGCTGTTGCCGATGCGCCGGCTGTGCAGCGTCGAATCCTTCAGCCGCCCGATCCGGATCGCGACGTCGGTGCGCCGCTCCAGCAGGTCGATGATGCCCTCGTTGCTGTTCAGTTCCAGCTCGACTTTCGGGAAGCGTTCGCGATAGCCGCGCACGAGCGGCACGATCACGTGCAGCATGAACGGCGTCGCCGCGTCGACACGCAGCCGCCCCGACGGCATCTCGCGCCGCGCGAGCATCTGCTCTTCCGCCGTCTCGACCGATTCGATGATCGCGCGCGCGTCCTGCAGGAACGCGCGCCCTTCCTCGGTCAGTTCGAGCCGGCGCGTGGTCCGGCGCAGCAGCGTGGTCTTCAGCTTCTCCTCGAGCCGCGCGAGCGTGCGGCTCGTGGCCGACACGGTGAGGTCGAGCTGCTGGGCCGCCGCGGTGATCGAACCGGTGTCGACCACGGCGGCAAAGGCCTGGAGTTCGTCGAGCGTGATCTTCATTGTTGATCTGAAATCAAAACAATTTGGTTTATAGACCAGTTTTTCCGCAAAAGTAAAGTCGGCACACTGCGATCCATCCTTACTGGAACCTGGATCCCATCATGCCACTCGCCCTGCTTGCGCTGACCATCAGCGCCTTTGCCATCGGCACGACCGAATTCGTGATCGTCGGGCTGATCCCGACGATCGGCGCCGATCTCGGCGTCAGCCTGCCGTCGGCCGGCCTGCTCGTCAGCCTCTATGCGCTGAGCGTCGCCATCGGCGCGCCGCTGCTCACCGCGCTCACCGGCCGCGTGCCGCGCAAGACGCTGCTCGCCGGGCTGATGGCGCTCTTCACCGTCGGCAACCTCGTCGCCTGGCAGGCGCCGAGCTACGAATCGCTGATCGTCGCGCGCGTGCTCACCGGCCTCGCGCACGGCGTGTTCTTCTCGGTCGGCTCGATCATCGCGACCACGCTCGTGCCGAAAGACAAGGCCGCCAGCGCGATCGCGACGATGTTCAGCGGAATGACCGTCGCATTCGTCGCCGGGATTCCGCTCGGCACCTTCATCGGCCAGCACTTCGGCTGGCGCGCGACGTTCCTGATCGTCGCGCTGTTCGGCCTCGTCGCGTTCCTCGGCGCGGTGGCGTTCGTGCCGCGCGGCCTGCCGCAGACGCCGCCGGCGCCGCTCGCCCGCCAGCTGCGCGTGCTGGCCCAGCCGCGCCTGCTGCTCGTCTATGCGATGACGGCCGTCGGCTACGGCGGCTCGCTGATCGCGTTCACGTACATGGCGCCGCTGCTCGAACAGATCGCCGGCTTCACGCCGTCGCAGGTCAGCCTCGTGCTCGTCGGCTACGGCGTGTCGGTCGCGTTCGGCAACGTGTGGGGCGGCAAGCTCGCGGACGCCGTCGGCCCCGTGAAGGCGCTCAAGCGGATCTTCCTGCTGCTCGCGATCGTGCTGCTCGCGCTGACCTTCACGATCCACGTGAAATGGCTCGCGGTGCTGACGATGCTCGCATGGGGCGCGGTCGCGTTCGGCAACGTGCCGGGGCTGCAGGTGTACGTCGTCAAGCAGGCGCGCCACTTCGCGCCGGACGCCACCGACGTCGCATCGGGTTTCAACATCGCCGCCTTCAACCTCGGCGTGGCCGGCGGCTCGTCGCTCGGCGGCCTGATCGTCGCGAACGTCGGCCTCGGCCACACGCCGTGGATCGCCGCCGTCGTCACGCTCGGCGCGTTCGCGCTCACCGCGCTGAGCGGCCGTCTCGACCGCCGCCACGGGCTGCCGGAACGCACGGCCGAACCCGTCGAACTCGCTCATTGAACGTCACTTTTTGCAGGAGCCAACCAGCATGAACGCATCGACCCAACGTCCGCCGTTCGCCGGCAAGACTTTCGAAGTCCGTTACGACGGTCTCACCGCGCTCAACGCGTACGACGAGGACGGCCTCCACATGCGCTACGAGATCACCGAAGGCCCGTACGCGGGCGCGAAGGGTGAAGTCGAATACACGTGGCAGCACGTCGCCGGCGACACCTACGCGATCTCGTGGCAGGAAGCCGACCGCGCGACGGTCGTGCATGTCGACGATTTCGCCGCCGGCACGTCGCGCTCGTTCTTCACCGCGGCGTCGCTCGATTTCTACCGCCTCGAAGGCAGCCTGCGCGCGGTCTGAACGGAGCCCGACCATGTCCACTTCACTCGAGAAACTCGCCGACGGCGGCTTCAGCGTCGGCATCGAACTGCCGCTCGACAACGACTGGTCGCCGGCCGGCGACGCGAAGCGCCAGCAACAGGGCCGCCGCCCCGGCGTGCCCGACCTGGCGATCCACGCGGAGCTCGCGCAGCTGGCCGACACGCTCGGCTTCCGCGCGCTCTGGGTGCGCGACGTGCCGGTGTACGACCCGTCGTTCGGCGACGCCGCGCAGGTGTTCGAAACGTTCTCGTATCTCGGCTACCTCGCCGGCATCACGAACGACATCCTGCTCGGCACGGCGGCCGTCGTGCTGCCGCTGCGCGAGCCGCTGCTGACGCTGAAATCGGCCGCGACGATCCAGGAACTGAGCGGCGGCCGCCTGATGCTGGGCGTCGCGAGCGGCGACCGGCCGGTCGAATATCCGCTGTTCGGCCGCGACTTCGCGTCGCGCGGCGCGAATTTCCGCGACCAGGTCGCGCTGCTGCGCGACGGCGCGCGCGGGCACCTGCCGCCGGGCCTCGAGGTGCTGCCGGCCGCGCGCTCGCCGGTGCCGCTGCTCGTCGCGGGTCTCGCGCAGCAGACGCCCGCGTGGATCGGCGAACACATGGACGGCTGCCTCGCGTATCCGGGCACGCCGGCCGACCATGCGCAGCGCGCAGCGAACTGGCGCGCGGTGGCCGGCGACAAGCCCTACGTGAGCTTCATCCACCTCGACCTCGCGGAAGATCCGCACGAGCCGCTGCAGCGCCACCGCTTCGGCGCCCGCGCCGGACGCATCGCGCTGACGGAAGAACTCGCGGCGATGCGCGACGCGGGTGTACGGCACATCGGCCTGCATTTCCGCCGCAACCGCCGCCCGCTCGACGAGACGATGGCCGAGATCGCGTCGGACGTGCTGCCGGCATTCCACGCGAAGACGAAGGCAAACGCGCAGACGCGCGCCGCATAAGGCCGGCAACGGCCTCGAGCGAGCCCGCCGCACGACCGATATTTGAATTCAAATCAAATATTTTTGACCTCTAAAGGCGTTTATCTCATCAGTATCAAGCGCCAGAATGACTTCCATACCGCAACCGTTCCACCCCTTTCAGGAGCACTTGATGAGCAACATTCCCGCATTCGGCCTCGGTACGTTCCGCCTGCAAGGCCAGGTGGTCATCGACTCGGTGCGCAACGGCCTCGAAGTCGGGTACCGCGCGATCGACACCGCGCAGATCTACGGCAACGAAGCCGAAGTCGGCGAAGCGATCGCCGCATCGGGCGTGCGCCGCGAAGACCTGTTCCTCACGACGAAGATCTGGGTCGACAACTACGCACCGGAAAAGCTGGTCGCGAGCCTCGAGGAAAGCCTGCGCAAGCTGCGCACCGACTATGTCGACCTGACGCTGATCCACTGGCCGGCCCCGGGCAACGGCGTGTCGATCCAGGCGTTCATGACCGCGCTGGCCGACGCGAAGGCGAAGGGCCTCACGCGCCAGATCGGCATCTCGAACTTCAACATCGAACTGACGAAGGAAGCGATCGCGGCCGTCGGCAAGGATGCGATCGCGACGAACCAGATCGAACTGAGCCCGTACCTGCAGAACCGCAAGCTCGTCGAGTTCCTGAACGCCGAAGGCATCCACGTGACGTCGTACATGACGCTCGCGTACGGCAAGGTGCTCGGCGACCCGGTGATCGGCGCGATCGCACAGCGTCACGACGCGACGCCGGCACAGGTCGCACTCGCGTGGGCGCTGCAGCTCGGCTACTCGGTGATTCCGTCGTCGACGAAGCGCGAGAACCTCGCGAGCAACCTGCTCGCGCAGACGCTGCGCCTGACCGACGAAGACATGGCGCAGATCGCCGCGCTGGAGCGCAACGGCCGCGAAGTCGACCCGGCCGGCCTCGCGCCGAAGTGGGACTAAGCGCACCGCTCTCTCAATCGAATCGTCCGCGGCCAGCCGGCCGCGGCACCGACAGGACTCCATCATGACCCAGGACCCGCTTTTCCAACCGCTGCAATTCGGCGCGCTGACGCTGCCGAACCGCATCGTGATGCCGCCGATGACGCGTTCGCGCGCCAGCCAGCCCGGCGACGAAGCCAACGAACTGATGGCCGCGTATTACGCGCAGCGCGCGAGTGCGGGCCTGATCGTCAGCGAAGGCACCTACATCGCGCCGCTCGGCAAGGGCTACGCATGGACGCCCGGCATCCACACGCCGTCGCAGGTCGCCGGCTGGCGCAAGGTGACGGACGCCGTGCATGCCGCGCACGGCCGCATCTTCGCGCAGCTGTGGCACGTCGGCCGCCTGAGCCACACGAGCCTGCTCGGCGGCGCGCAACCCGTATCGTCGTCGCCGCTCCAGGCGAAAGGCGTGAACGTGTTCATCGCCGGTGAAGACGGCAGCACGCCGGGCTTCGTGCAGGCATCCGAGCCGCGCGCGCTGTCCGTCGACGAAATCCGCGAGATCGTCGACCAGTACCGCGCCGCCGCGCGCCACGCGATCGAAGCCGGCTTCGACGGCGTCGAGCTGCACGGCGCGAATGGCTACCTCGTCAACCAGTTCATCGATTCGAACGCGAACACGCGTACCGACCAATACGGCGGCTCGCTGGAGAACCGGCTGCGCTTCCTGCGCGAAGTCACGCAGGCGCTGATCGAAGGGACCGGCGACGCGTCGCGCGTCGGCATCCGCCTCGCGCCGCTGACCACGCTGAACGGCTGCGTCGACGACGATCCGGAAACGACCTATCTCGCGGCCGCGAAGCTGCTCGGCGAGCTCGGCGTCGGCTACCTGCACATTGCGGAAGCCGACTGGGACGACGCGCCGCTGATGCCGCTCGAATTCAAGCAGCAGCTGCGCGCCGCGTACCCGGGCGTGCTGATCTACGCCGGCGCGTACACCGCCGAGCGCGCACGCGAAGCGATCGCCGCCGGCTGGGCCGACCTCGTCGCGTTCGGCCGCCCGTTCGTCGCGAACCCCGACCTGCCCGAACGCCTGCGCACCGGCGCCACGCTCGCGCCGCACGACCGCAACACGCTGTTCGGCGGCGGTGCCCGGGGCCTGACCGATTACCCGACGCTCGCGCAAGCCGCGGCGTGACGATCGACAGGAATCCGCACACGCAGGATGAATTCCCGATCAACCAGTACATGCTCGCGAAGCGCGGCATCTACAACCTGGAGCTGATCGACAGCCGCGCGCTGGTGCGCGACAAGGCGTGGGAATTCCTGTTCGTGCTCGGCCAGCCGCTGTACGTCGGCTCCACGCAGGTCAACATCAACCCGGTTGCGATCCGCTGATCGCACCTCCGCCCCCCCCCCGACAATCGCGGCCGCTAGCGCCGCGATCGTCATTTCCGGGTTGCGGCCCGCGCCATCGGCGTCTAGTGTTGACGAGATCGACTTCACACGACCGTCACCCGACCTGAGAGGACGCTCCGCCATGCCCAGCCGTTCCCCGACACGCGACATGCTGCTGGCCCTTGCGGCCGGTCTTTCCTGCACGGCGTTCACCTCGCCCGCGCATGCCGACGAGGCCGCCGGCCTCGCGCCGCCCGAGCCGGCCACGCCGGTGCTGTCGACCACCGCGAGCGGCATGCAGGTCTATGCCTGCGAATACGATGCCGGGCACCGGCTCGCGTGGGCATTCCAGTACCCCGAAGCGCTGCTGTTCGATGCCGGCGGCACCCTCGTCGTCCGGCACGGCGCGGGCCCGTCGTGGGAGGCACTCGACGGCAGCCGCATTACCGGCAAGAAGCTCGAGGAAGCGCCGAGCGCACGCCCGGGCAGCGTTCCTCAACTGCTGCTCGCGGCCACGCCGGCCGCCACCGGCACGCTTGCCGGCGTGCGCTTCGTGCAGCGGCTCGACACGGCGGGCGGAACGCCGCCGGCCGCGACGTGCACGACCGAGCATGCGGTCGGACGCTTTCCTTACTTCGCGCGTTATGTGTTCCTGAAGTGAAGTGAGGTAACGCCCGGCGCCGCCAGCACCGGGCCTCTTCCCGCTTCCTTCCGCCGCGCTGCCACGCCGCCATTCATTCAGTTTTCCTGTCTTTCATGCGCGGAAGCGTGAAAGCGTCGACACCCGCGTTACGCCAATTCAGCGTATCCGCATCGACAACTCGACATCGCCGCCGAACGGCACCGACAGATAGCCGTTTTCCGGCGCGCGCACGTACGCGAGGTAGTCGGGGCTGTATTCCGCGTTGTCGGCCACGACGAACGCCCCCGCACCAAGGCGAGGTTCGACCAGCGCCAGGATCTCCGGATACAGCCCCTTCGCGCCGTCGAGCAGCAACAGGTCGACCGAATCAGGAAGATCGGCGGCCAGCGTGCGCAGCGCATCGCCTTCGCGAATCTCCACGAGATCGGCGAGCCCGGCCGCCGTCAGGTTCGCCCTCGCGCGCGCGACCTTCGACGGTTCGAACTCGCTCGTGATCAGCCGGCCACCGCCGTTGTCACGCAGCGCGGCCGCGAGATGCAGCGTCGAAATGCCGAACGACGTGCCGAATTCGACGATCGCCCGCGCGCCGCGGCTGCGCGCGAGCATGTACAGCAGCGTGCCCGTCTCGCGCGACACGGGAAGCGGATAGTCCTTCAGGCGCGCATACAGATCGGTGTAGTCCGTCTTGCTGCGCATCAGCCGCGCCTGCTCGTCGCGCGACAGGTCGGCGAAGGCCGGGCTCGTCGCGGGCGACGCCGCCTCGGCTTCGTCGAACAGGCGCGCGAGCAGCGACGCCAGCGGGTCGTGAATCAGGGTGGTCATACGGATCTCCGGTGTCAGGTTGAGTGCGTCAGTGCGCCCGACTAGAATATGACGAACTATTCAGGTTTTACTATTCGCATTGGCCAACCACCCATGACCGACCGCCGAAACGCCCCGATTGCCACGCGCAAGCTGCCTCGGCAGGCGCGCTCGACCCGTCTCGTCGAAGACGTCCTCCAGGCTGCTGTTCAGGTTTTGGCGACCGAAGGCGCGCAGCGCTTCACGATGGCGCGCGTCGCCGAGCGCGCCGGCGTGAGCGTCGGCTCGCTGTATCAGTACTTCCCGAACAAGGCGTCGGTGCTGTTCCGGCTGCAGCACGACGAATGGCGGCAGACGTCCGACATGCTGTGCCAGATACTGCAGGACACGCAGAAGACGCCGCCCGAGCGACTGCGCACGGCCGTCCATGCGTTCATCCAATCGGAATGCGACGAGGCGAGCATGCGCATCGCGCTCGACGACGCCGCACCGCTCTATCGCGACGCCCCCGAAGCGCAGGAAGTGAAAGCCGAAGGCAACCGGGTCTTCAACGCGTTCATGCGCGAAGCGTTGCCCGGCGTGCCCGACACCACGCATGCGCTCGCCTGCGAGCTGATCATGACGACGCTCACGTCGGGCGGCAAGGCGTTCTCCGAAACCACGCGCACGCCGGCGGAAATCGACGCCTATTCGACCGCGATGGCCGACATGTTCTGCGCGTACCTCGCGCATCTCGCAAGCGCCTGACGCGACCGGCGCGACCGAAGCGACGAGGGCCGGAACGCGCGAGCGCAAGCCGCGTGCGGCACCGGTATCATCCGGGTGCCGCCTGCGCACGGCCGCGCACCGCGTCTCGCGCTGCCGTTTTCATGCGCGTGCACCGCCTCGATGAAAGATATTCGTAAGATTCAATGCCTCACCCGCTCCCGCCCCGCCCGTCGACCCTGCATTCAAATAGTCGCCTTAACGGATTCGAACTAGGCGTATACACGCGTGTCGTCGCGACGGAGCCCGGTCGCACGCCGATATAAGCGCTGCGACATGCGCTGCATGCACTTCCCCCGATGGGACGTGATGGGCCGCTCGCCTAACCTTCGCTACGGCAAAGCACACGTGACGGGGTCGACCACACCACGCGTCGTCCGACGCGACACCCTCGCGATCGTTTCGATTCGCACGTAACGACACGCATCACGCGTCATTCGTCCCCACGACGTTGCCGACAAATCCCAACCAGATACGAGACACCCTGACGACGGTTCGCTACGGGCCGTTTCAGCATGCTGATAAAGGAGCAAGCTCATGAGTGATACCCCGGTGCAGCCGACGGTCGACGTCGGCGCGGCAGAATCTGACTTTGGCACCCAGGGAGTCATCGACCGGTACTTCGGCATTTCGTCGCGCGGCAGCACGCAACGCACCGAGATCGTCGCCGGCGTCACCACCTTCCTCGCGATGGTCTATTCCGTGTTCGTCGTGCCCGGCATGTTCGGCAAGGCCGGCTTCGACACGAGCGCGGTGTTCGTCGCGGTCTGCCTCACGACCGCGTTCGGCTCGCTGCTGATGGGCCTGTGGGCGAAGCTGCCGATCGCGATCGGCTGCGCGATCTCGCTGACCGCGTTCACCGCGTTCGGCCTCGTGCTCGGCAAGGGGCTGCATCCGACGGTCGCGCTCGGCGCCGTGTTCCTGATGGGCCTCGTGTTCACCGGCATCTCGGTGACCGGCGTGCGCTCGTGGATCCTGCGCAACCTGCCCGCGGGCGTCGCGCACGGCACCGGGATCGGCATCGGCCTGTTCCTGCTGCTGATCGCGTCGAACGACGTCGGCCTCGTGATCAAGAACCCGGGCGCCGGCCTGCCGGTCTCGCTCGGCCAGATCACCGCCCTCCCGGTGATCATGTCCGTCGTCGGCCTCGCCGCGATCTTCGGCCTCGAGAAACGTCGCGTGCCGGGCGGCATCCTGCTCGTCGTGATCGCGATCTCGATCTTCGGGCTGATCTTCGATCCCGCCGTGAAGTACCACGGCGTCTTCGCGCTGCCGTCGCTGAGCGCACCGGGCCACGCATCGCTGATCGGCGCGATGGACATCAAGGGCGCGCTGTCGATGGCCGTGCTGCCGAGCGTGCTGGCGCTGGTGATGACCGCCGTGTTCGACGCGACCGGCACGATCCGCGCGGTCGCGGGCCAGGCCGGCCAGCTCGACGAGAATGGCCGCATCATCAACGGCGGCCGCGCGCTGACCGCCGATTCGATCAGCTCGATCTTCTCCGGTTTCCTCGGCGGCGCGCCGGCGGCGGCCTACATCGAGTCGAGCGTCGGCGTGGCCGCCGGCGCGAAGACGGGCCTCGCGGCCGCCGTGGTCGGCCTGCTGTTCCTCGTCGTGATGTTCTTCTCGCCGCTCGCGGGCCTCGTGCCGTCGTACGCCACCGCACCCGCGCTGATGTACGTCGGCCTGCTGATGCTCGGCAGCGTGAGCAAGCTGCACATGGACGACATGGTCGACGCGATGTCGGGCCTCGTGTGCGCGGTGTTCATCGTGCTGACCGCGAACATCGTGACGGGCATCATGCTCGGCTTCTCGACGCTCGTGATCGGCCGCATCGCCAGCGGCGAATTCCGCAAGCTGAACGTCGGCACCGTGCTCATCGCGGCCGTGCTCGTCACGTTCTATCTCGGCGGCTGGGCGATCTGACCGCGAAACCCGCGCGACGTCGCCTGCAGAAGGGCGGCGCGCATCGGGACGACATCGTCTCCTCCACCATCGTCGTTGATGGTCTCCAGGCCTGGGAACGCAAGTTTCCAGGCTTTTTTTGTGCGTGCAGTGCAGCACGATGCGCGTCGCGGAAACGGCGCGACGCAAATTCGCGCCCGGTGCTACGATCGCGCTTTGCCCCCCTTCAGGAGCCGCGATGAACGCGCTCGGCATCGTCTCCGAATCGAGCACCCGGACCTCGGCGCGCAAGCCGCCGTTCATCCCGTCGTTCGGGTTCCACGAAGTGCATGAATCGCAGCCGATCGACGCGCCGCCCGCGCGCATCATCGACGCCGTCGCGTCGCTCGACATGCGCGCCGATCCCGTCATCGACGCACTGCTCATGGTGCGCGAATTCCCTGCCGCCGTCGCCGGCGCGCTCCGCAACGGGCCGGCCCGCCCCGAACACGCGCGCTTCGGCTTCGACTCGTTCACGCTGCTCCACCGCGACGACACATCGCTGTCGCTCGGCCTCGTCGGCCGCTTCTGGCGTCCCACGCCCGACGTTCGAACGATCGCCGACGCAACGGCCTTCGTGCGGCACGACGACCCGCGCGATGCGAAGCTGGTGCTCCGCTTCGAGGTCGTCGGGCTCGCATCGGGCGCGCACATGTTGCGCACGGAAACGTTCATCCACTGCCCGAGCGAGCGCACGCGCTGGCTGCTCACGCCGTACTGGCTCGCGATCCGGCTGGGAAGCGGCTGGATCCGGCGCCGTACGCTGGCGGCGGTCGAAACGGCACTCGTCAGAACGGCTTGATCACGACCAGCCCGACAACGATCGCCGTCGCGGCCACGACCGCGCCCGCCGCCTGCCCGAGCCACGGTGTCGGCACGACGACGAGATCGTCGCGCTCCATGCGCCGCAGCGTGCCGGCCAGCATGCCGTGCAGCGCCGACAGCGCGACGACGATCGCAAGCTTCACCGACAGCCACGCCGCGCCGAACCAGTGACCGCTCAGCGCGATCGCGATCCCCGTGATCCAGACGATCGCGAGTGCGGGCGCCGTCACCATGCGATCCCAGCGCCGCACCGCGCGATGCACGGCGAGGTTCGCGATCCGGACACCGACGGACAGCATCAGCAGCCCGCCGACGAACGTGACGACGGCCGCCACGTGCACGGTCTTCATCATCAGGTAGATCATCGCGCGTGCCTCCGGCGCGCGATCCATCCCGCACTCGCCAGCCCCGCGAACGGCACGACGGCCGACAGCACGAGCCGCGCGACGTCGCCCCTGCTCCACAGCCCGCTCGATGCGGTGCCGACGACCGCCCACACGTACATCGCGAACGCGATGCCGTGGACCGGCCCCATGATCGATACCGCGACCGGATAGCCGGCCAGATGCTTGAGCGGCACGGCGACGCACACCAGCACGACGAGCGTGGTCGCCTCCAGCAACGACAGGTACTGCAGGTTCCGCAACGCATTGCGATCGTCTTGTTTCATCGGCGGGGCTCCAGGTTGATCCGCCGCGATTGTCGCGCGTGGTGCGGGTTCGAGCCATTGGCTAGAATGACATCTTTCAACGGATTCCGGCCACGGCCGCAAACGCCATGCACACGGTCGCCGTTCTTGCCTTGCCCGATGTCGTCCCGTTCGACCTGGGCGTCGCCTGCGACACGTTCGCGCGCGTGCGGTCGCCCGACGTCGCGCCGGCCTACCACGTGCGGGTGTGCAGCGAGCAGCCGCGCGTCACCGGCGACCTGTTCGAGCTGCGCCCGCCGTTTCGTCTCGACGCGCTGGCCGGCGCCGATACGATCATGGTCCCCGGCACGTCCGAGCCGCTCGCGCCCACGTCGCCCCGCGTGCTCGCGGCGTTGCGCGCGGCTGCCGCGCGCGGTTGCCGGATCGCGTCGATCTGCAGCGGCGCGTTCGTGCTCGCGGAAGCCGGGTTGCTCGACGGCCTGCGCGCGACGACGCACTGGCTCGCGGCCGCCGAACTCGCACGCCGCTATCCGGACGTCGACGTCGATCCGAACGTGCTGTTCGTCGACAACGGGCGCATCCTGACGTCGGCCGGCGCGGCGGCCGGTCTCGACCTGTGCCTGCACATGATCCAGGCCGACTACGGTGCGGCGGTTGCCGTCGACGCCGCACGCAGCGCGGTGGCGCCGCGCGTGCGCGAAGGCGGGCAGGCGCAGTTCATCGCGCCGGAATGGCCGGCCGGCGGCGACGGGCTGCACGACCTGATGGACTGGCTCCAGGCGAACCTGCGCAAGCCGCTCACGCTCGACGAGATGGCCCGCAAGGCATCGACGAGCGTGCGCACGCTGACGCGGCGCTTCCAGGAACAGACCGGCACGTCGCCGCGGCAATGGCTGCAGACCGCACGCGTCAGGCACGCGCAGCAGTTGCTGGAGGTGACGGCGCTGTCGATCGAGCATGTCGCGACGGAAGCCGGATTCGGTTCGGTCACCGCGTTTCGCGAGCGGTTCGTGCGCATCGTCGGCACGTCGCCGCAGCGTTATCGCCAGACGTTCCGCGCACGCGCCGGCGCGTGACGTTCGTCAGGATCACTACCTGAAGCATCCAGCCGCCGCCCCCTTTCGCGCCAACCGGACCCGATCGATGACCCGCATCCGCAATCCCCTGAACATCGCGCAGCTCCAGGCGTTCGTCTCCGCCGCGCATCACAAGAGCCTGCGCGCCGCGGCGCGCGAACTCGGCGTCACGCAGCCCGCGATCACGCATACGATCCGCGAGCTCGAAACGGCGCTCAACGCGGAGCTGCTCGCGCGCAGCGTCCGCGGCGTCGAGCTGACCGCGTGCGGCCATGCGCTGCTGCCGCGCGCCGAGCAACTGCTCGGCGATATCCGCCGCACGGTCGAGGCCGTCGAACAGGTGAAGGGCGAGATGTCCGGCCGCGTCGCGGTCGGCACGATGCCGTCGATCGCGCTGACGGCGCTGCCGCGCGCGGTGACGGCATTCCGCCGGTCGATGCCGGACGTGAGCCTGCATCTCGAGGAAGTGACGGTGCCCGACGCGCTCGCGCAGTTGCGCAACGGCACGCTCGACATCGCTGCGATGCACCACGTGCCCGCGCTCGACCGCGATTTCACGCAGTTGCCGCTGCTGTCCACCGAATTCACCGTCGTGATGCGCGAAGGCCACCCGCTCGCGCACGCGCGCCGGTTAGAGGAATTGCTCGATGCCGAGTGGATCGTCACCGTCGGCGCCGAGCAGTTTCCGCACAGCGTGATGGTCGGGATGTTCCAGGCGCACGGGCTGCCGCTGCCGAAGCGGCTCTTGCGCTCGCCGATGTCGTTCGCGGTGACGCTCGGGCTCGTCGCGCGCTCGGACGTGATCGGCTGCTTCACGCGCCCGCTCGCCGCGACGGTCGCGCCGCTCGGCATCCGCACGGCCGAACTCGACGAGCGCATGCCGCGCTTCGACCTGTCGATCATCGCGCGGCGCGACCTGCTGCCCACGCCCGCCGTCACACAATTCGTCACGTGCCTGCAGCGTGCGGTCAACGAAACGCTCGGCTGAATCGTTCCTGTGTCTGAAACGGCGGCGCACGCAACGCGCCGCCGCCGGGCCCGGTATCGGGGCTTGTCCTAGGCGCCCTGCCGGTATTTTGTCTTGATAATCTTGCGCACGTCGCGCGCCCGCATCGGGTGGGCGAAACGGACAGCCTGACGCGAAGCCGCGGCGGGCCGAAGGCTTACGGCGCGGCACAACCGCGCACCCATCGAACAAAACGAGGAGTCACCTGGTGAAAAAGATTCTTGCGGCTGTGACCGTTGCCCTGCTCGCCGTATCGGCCGGCAGCGCGTATGCGAAGGACTGGTCGACCGTGCGGTTCGGCGTCGACGCAAGCTACCCGCCTTTCGAATCGAAAGGCGCTGACGGCAAGGTTGTGGGTTTCGACGTCGATCTCGGCAACGAAATCTGCCGCCGCATGAACGCGAAGTGCGTGTGGATCGAAAACGACTTCGACGGGATGATCCCGGCACTGAAGGCCCGCAAGTTCGACGGCGTGCTGTCGTCGATGTCGATGACGCCGGCGCGTCAGGAACAGATCGCCTTCTCGGCGAAGCTGTTCAACACGCCGACGCGCCTCGTCACGAAGAAGGGTGCCGGCCTGATGCCGACGGCCGAATCGCTGAAGGGCAAGTCGGTCGGCGTCGAGCAGGGCACGATCCAGGAAACCTACGCGAAGACGTACTGGGCCCCGAAGGGCGTGAACGTCGTGCCTTACCAGAACCAGGACCAGGTCTACGCCGACCTGATCTCCGGCCGTCTGGACGGCGCGCTGCAGGACGCGGTGCAGGCCGAAATCGGCTTCCTGAAGACCCCGCGCGGCGCGAACTACGACTTCGCCGGCAAGGATCTCGACGATCCGAAGACGCTCGGCGAAGGCGCCGGCATCGGCCTGCGCAAGGAAGACACCGACCTGAAGGCGAAGATCGACAGCGCGATCGCCGGCATGCGCAAGGACGGCACGTACGCGAAGATCGCGAAGAAGTACTTCGATTTCGACGTCTACGGCAAGTAATCCGCCACGCAAGCGCACGCTTCGCTTCGGCACGAACGGGCTCCGCAAGGAGCCCGTTTTTTTCGTGCACGGCGGCCGCGGCGTTATTTTTTCCGCACCAACCTGATGATTCGCAACGAAAATCGGCGCGTTCTGGCGCCGGTTTGATGGGGGCGAGGAAGGCAACGTACAATCGATCTTCCACGCACACCGGATCATTCGCGGCTGCGCCGCACTCCCCCATCATGCAAACGCAGACCCATCCGCTGATTTCCCCCGCCGTCGGTACCGAACGCCAGATCACGAGCTTTCACTACGGCCCGCGCGGCGGCAAGAAGGTCTACATCCAGTCGTCGCTGCACGCGGACGAACTGCCCGGCATGCTGGTCGCCACGCTGCTGCGCCGCAAGATCGCCGCGCTCGAAACGGCCGGCAAGCTGCGCGGCGAAGTCGTCATCGTGCCCGTACCGAACCCGATCGGCCTGTCGCAGCACGTGTTCGGCGATCACCTCGGCCGCTTCGAGCTCGGCTCGATGCAGAACTTCAACCGCAATTTCTACGATCTCGCGGCGCTCGTGCTGCCGCGCGTCGAACACCGCCTCACGCACGATGCGCAGCACAACCTCGTCGCCGTGCGCGCCGCGATGCGCGAAGCGCTCGACGAGCAGAAGCCGCGCACCGAGCTCGATTCGCAGCGCCTCGCGCTGCAGAAGCTGTCGTTCGACGCCGATATCGTGCTCGACCTGCACTGCGACAGCGATGCGGTGATGCACCTCTACACGAATCCCGATCTGTGGACCGACGTCGAGCCGCTGGCGCGCTATCTCGACGCGCAGGCGTCGCTGCTCGCGCTGAATTCGGTCGGCAATCCGTTCGATGAAATCCACAGCTTCTGCTGGTCGGATCTGCGCAGCCGTTTCGGCGACCGCTTCCCGATCCCGAACGGCGCGATTTCCGTCACGGTCGAACTGCGCAGCGAACGCGACGTGTCGTACGAGTTCGCCGAAAAGGACGCGCAGGCGATCGTCGAATACCTGACCGAGCGCGGTGTCGTCGAAGGCACGCCGGCGCCGCTGCCGCCGCTCGCGCATCCGGCCACGCCGCTCGCGGGCACCGATCCGCTCGTCGCGCCCGTGTCGGGCGTGATCGTGTTCCGCACGCCGGTCGGCGTGATGATCGAGGCCGGCCAGGCCGTGGCCGACATCGTCGATCCGCTGACCGATCGTGTCGTCACGCTGAAGAGCAGCGTGTCGGGCGTGCTGTACGCGCGCCAGATCGTGCGCTTCGCGACGGCCGGCATGGAAGTCGCGCGCATCGCGGGCGCGACCGCGATCCGCACGGGTTCGCTGCTGTCGGCCTGAGCGGCCGGCCCGCGCGCCGGGTCACGGCGCGTATCGGGCATCCCCCGGCGCTCACCCGCGCGCACCAATGAAATCGCCCGCTTGCGCGGGCGATTTGCTTTCCGGAATGCCCGGTGATCCATCCGGCCGGGCGAAGGCACGCGTGGGCGTTCAGAACGCCGGCACGATCGCGCCGCCGAACTTCTGGTCGATGAACTTGCGCACGTCGGCCGATTCATAGGCCGCGACGAGTTTCTTCACCCACGGCTTGTCCTTGTCCTGCGCGCGCACGGCGATCAGGTTCGCGTACGGCCCGCGCAGGTCCTCGATCGCGATCGCATCCTTCACCGGCGTGAGCCCGGCCTTCACCGCGTAGTCGGTGTTGATCGACGCGGCGTCGAGATCGGGCAGCGCGCGCGGCAACTGGGCGGAGTCGAGTTCGACGATCTTGATCTTCTTCGGGTTCTCGGCGACGTCGAGCGGCGTCGCGTTCACGCCGTTGGTGCCGACGCCCGGCTTCAGCTTGATCACGCCGTATTTCTGCAGCAGCAGCAGCGCGCGGTTGCCGTTCGACGGATCGTTCTGGATCCCGACCTTCGCGCCCACCGGCAAATCCTTCAGCGACTTGATCTTCTTCGAATAGAAACCCATCGGCGCCGTGTAGGTGAGCCCGACGTTGACGATCTTGTAGCCGCGCTGCTTGATCTGGCTGTCGAGGAACGGCTGGTGCTGGAAGCCGTTCGCGTCCAGGTCGCCGGCATCGAGCGCCGCGTTCGGCTGCACGTAGTCGTTGAATTCGATGACCTTGATCGCGAGGCCTTCGCGCGCGGCGACCTTCGTCACCTCGGTCCAGATCTGCGCGTCGGGGCCGCTCATCGTGCCGATCTTCAGCGTTTGCGAGTCGGCGTGCGCGCCGGGCGCCGCGAATGCCAGTGCGGCTGCGAGCGCGCCGAGGCCGGTCAGGAATGAACGTCGCATGGTGTCCTCTTGTCCCGTGTCGTTTGTTGGAAGACGGATCGTGGCACGGGGCCGGAACGCCACCAACCAAGCTTATTTCATGTGCATATTCCGGGGCCGGATCGATTCTCAGCCGAATTCGGTATAACCCGCGACGGTACAACCGGGCAGAATTTAGGGCCTGCTTGCATATGGAACGTACATGCGAATGCCCGAAATCGCTCGCAGGGCAAGAAGTGAGGAGCACCGTTTGGCCGAGCCAAACAAGCGACGAGCGACGCCGCCATGCGGGCGATTTCGGGCATTCCCGTGACATGGATTTTTTAAATTGGGGTTGCCACGAGAACGGCCGCTCGCCGCGTTGCGCTCCTTGCGAATACGTCAGTATTCGCGGCGTCACGCGCCTCGCGAGCGGCCGTTCTCGTGGCAACGCATGCACGTTCCATATGCAAGCAGGCCCTAATGTCGCATCGGCGCCACACATTCTTCATATGACAGTCGCTGTCATATTCATTACGTGGCCCCTCGATAAAGTTGCCGCCGGTCCGTGAAAGCGCCCACAGAGAGCGCCGGAACCGCAACTGGACACGCCATTTATTCGCTCGGAGAATCCTTTGAACAAGAAACTGTTGACCATCGCCGTCCTGGCAGCAACGGCCGGCACGGCGCACGCACAAAGCAGCGTGACGCTGTACGGCGTCATCGATGCCGGTATCAGCTACGTGAACCACAGCAAGACCGCCAACGGCGGCTCGGGCAAGCTGTTCAAGTATGACGACGGCGTTGCCCAGGGCAGCCGTTGGGGCCTGCGCGGCACCGAAGACCTCGGTGGCGGCCTGAAGGCGATCTTCGTGCTCGAAAACGGCTTCAACAGCGGTAACGGCACGATCGGCCAGGGCGGCGCGATCTTCGGCCGTCAGGCTTACGTCGGCCTGAGCCAGTCGCAATACGGCACGGTCACGTTCGGCCGCCAGTACTCGTTCTCGACCGACATCCTCGGCTCGAACTACTCGACGGGCGGCAACACGGTCGCGGGCAACTACGCGTACCACGTGAACGACATCGACCAGCTCACGTCGAGCCGCATCAACAACGCCGTGAAGTTCCAGAGCGCGAACTACTCGGGCTTCACGTTCGGCGCGTTGTACGGCTTCTCGAACTCGACGGACTTCGCCGGCGCACCGGCAACGACGTCGGGCACGACGACGACGGCAGGCTCGTCGCGCGCATACAGCTTCGGCCTGAACTACGCGAACGGCCCGCTGTCGGTCGGCGCAGCCTACACGGACATCCGCTTCCCGAGCCAGTCGACGCCGGCCTTCTCGACGTCGATCGCGAACCTGAGCACGGGCAACGTCCGCGACCTGCGCACCTACGGCGTGGGCGGCCGCTACGTCTGGGGCCCGGCAACGGCATGGCTGCTGTGGACGCGTACGCAGTTCTCGACCGTCTCGGGCGCGGGCGGCACGTTCTACAACGCGTATGAAGCAGGCGCGAAGTACGCGTTCACGCCGGCCCTGTCGGGTGGCCTGGGCTACACGTACACGAACGCAACGCAGAACGGCAATTCGTGGCACTGGAACCAGGTCAACGGTATCGCCGACTACGCACTCAGCAAGCGTACGGACGTGTACGGCCTGGTCGTGTACCAGCAGGCATCGGGCAAGGGCGTGCAAGCGCAGATCGGCTCGAGCACGAGCTACTTCAACACGTCGGGCACGGGTTCGAAGAACCAGATCGCCGCACGTATCGGTATCCGTCACAAGTTCTAAAGCATCCGCTTAACTCGCGGATCACGACGGCAAGAAGCGCCCCGCTCCACGCGGGGCGCTTTTTTTATGGGCTTTTAAGTTTCGCTTAATTCTGGGCTGAGAGGATGCTCTCACCCCCCCTGTTGGCCGCCTGAACATCGGCGGCTTTTTTTTTGAACCGCCGACGGCGCCGCCATCGATTGCCCACAAGACAGGATCGGAGGCCATGATGATCGAAGATACCGTTTTCAGCCATCTGCACGCGATTCTGACGTGCCAACACTCGATGCCGGTCCAGAGCTGCCGCGTATCGGTCGAAATGCAGCGCCCGTGGGGACGGCCGTATCGTCTCGTCGAATGGACGATGCATCTCGACGCACCCGCGCGGCGCCAGATCGTGCCGGCCGAATCGACCGACGAAGAGATCGCCGAGGTCGTCGCGTCGCACGTGCCGGGCCGGCTTTACGGCGACGGCCGGCTGCAATTCTGAACGCCGTCCCGTTCCACCCGCTGCCCGTCTTTCGAGCGCGCCGCACGCATCGTGCGGCAGTCGGTCTCGTTTGATGCAGCAACGAAACCTGCTACGCTGCGCGTTTTCGTCCACGCAACACACGATGGAAAACGCATTCAACGAACGCGGCGTGATGATCACGCGCAACGGCCTGTCGGCCGCCGGGCAGGTATTCGCGCTGCGTGACATCCGCCACGTCGATGTCGTCAAGATTCCGAAAAACCGCCTCGTGCCGTCGCTGATCTCGCTGATCGGCGCGGCCGCCGCCGTCGCGGGCGGCATCGCCGGATCGAGCGCCGCGCTCGTCGTCGGCGTGATGCTCGCCGTCGTCGGTTATCTCGCGTGGACCACGCAGGACGTCACGTATCGCCTGATGGTCGAGATGCCCGACGGCAAGCGCGAAGCGCTGTCGAGCGTCGACGTCGAGTTCGTCGAACGCGTCGCGCAGGTCGTGCGCGATGCGCGGGCCGCAACGACGGCCGGCTGATTCCGTTCGCATCCCTGCACGCTTCAATTCGTGGTGCCCGGCCGCGCGCGGCGCGTTTCGCGTCGCGCAACGGCGCCCTCGATTGCCCCGTCGAATCGCATTCCGCCGACGCCTCGCCTGCGCTGCGTACGCCGACCGCCTAGTATGGAAAGAGCGGCTCGTCGCCGCATCGTCCGAGGAGGCCAGCATGAACGTCCAGACGCTGTCCGGCACGCTTCGCGCGCAGGAACTGCTGATCGTGTCGATGGTCCGCGCGCTTCCCCCTGACGCACGCCGTGCGCTCGTCGACCTCTACACCGAGCAGATCGCGTTCGCCGAACAGGCCGGCCTCGAAGGCCACGGCGATCGCGCGACGCACGATGCGTTCATCACGCATGCACGCAACCTGCTGATCCGCATCGAAGCACTCGCCTAGGGCCTGTTCACGCTCGTGGCGGGCTTGCTCCACGGCCCGCGTTTCTTCCGAATTTTCCGGCGCGGCTCGCCCGCGCCGCGCAGGTGAGCGCTCACCCACGCGCGCCGCTTTTCGTTCTTGTATTGATAATAATTCTCATTTACACTGGCAAAATTGTCAGTTGCCTTTCAATTCGCCGCTCGCCGCATTCCGTACGCGGGCGGGCCAGCCAGGTGAACGCGTCACCCAGCCAGCCTTCGGGCTTGTTTTCGTCAATGGGAGACCACCTGTGCATTGCTATACGCTGGCGCGGCGGCCGATCTGTGCCGCGCTGTTCGGCGCGTTCGGCCTGTCCGCCGCCCCGGCTCACGCCGATTCGTCGCCGCAAGGCGCCACCCCGCCTTCCACCCTGCTCGTTGCCGCGTCCACGCGCGGCGATGCGGCGCTGCTGGATCCCGTCACCGTCACGGCCAACCGCACCGCAACGGCCACGAGCCGCACGGCTGCGTCCGTCTCGGTGATCACCGACGAGGATCTGGAGGAACAGCAGGCCACCAACATCAAGGATGCACTGCGCTACGAGCCGGGCATCACGGTGCGCCGCACCGCGTACCGGCCCGGCAGCGCCGCGCTCGGCGGCGGCCGCGACGGCGATTCGAGCATCAACATCCGTGGCCTCGAAGGCAATCGCGTGCTGCTGATGGAAGACGGCATCCGCCTGCCGAACGCGTTTTCATTCGGCCCGCTCGAAGCGGGGCGCGGCGACTACACCGATCTCGACACGCTCAAGCGCATCGAGATCCTGCGCGGGCCGGCGTCGGCGCTCTACGGCAGCGACGGCCTGACCGGCGCGGTGAACTTCATCACGAAGGATCCGCGCGACCTGCTGTCGATCTACAACAAGCCCTACTACTTCTCGTTCCGGCCGAACTACGACTCGGCCGACCGCAGCATCGGCGCGACCGTGTCGGCCGCGGGCGGCAACGATCGCGTCCAGGGGATGATCATCGCCGACGGCCGGCGCGGCCACGAGGTCGACACGCGCGGCAGCAACAACTCGGCGAGCACGCTGCGCACCACGTCGAACCCGCAGGACGTCTATTCGGAATCGCTGCTCGGCAAGCTCGTGCTGACGCCGACCACGCGCGACACGTTCAAGCTCACCGCCGAAACGGTGCAGCGGCGCGTGAGCACCGACGTGCTGTCCGCGATCAATCCGCCGAACACGCTCGGCCTCACGACGAACGACCGGCTCGAGCGCAACCGCTTCAGCGTCGACTACGATTTCCGCGACGATGCGTTCCGCTGGTTCCAGACCGCGCACGTGCAGTTCTACTACCAGGACGCGAAGCAGGACCAGTACGCGTTCGAGACGCGCGGCGCGCCGCTGAAATCGCGTTCGCGCGACAACCAGTACAAGGAACGCACGTTCGGCGGCTCGGCGTTCGCCGAAAGCGGCTTCGCGACCGGGCCGTTCGCGCACAAGCTGCTGTACGGCGTCGACGGCAGCGTGTCGCGCGTGACGAACCTGCGCGACGGCACGGTGCCGGGCGTCGGCGAAGCGTTCCCGAACAAGGCGTTCCCCGACACCGACTACACGCTGTTCGGCGCGTTCCTGCAGGACCAGATCGGCTACGGCCGCCTGCTCGTCACGCCGGGCCTGCGCTTCGACACGTACCGGCTGAGCCCGACCGAAAACGATCCGCTGTTCACCGGCAAGGCCGTGTCGACCAGCGCGAACGAACTGTCGCCGCGCGTCGCCGTGCTCTACGAGATCACGCCCGCGGTCATTCCGTACGCGCAGTACGCGCACGGCTTCCGCGCACCGACGCCCGACCAGGTGAACAGCAGTTTCTCGAACCCGGTGTACGGCTACACGTCGATCGGCAATCCGAACCTGAAGCCCGAGACGAGCGATACCTTCGAAGCCGGGCTGCGCGGCAAGGCCGGCACCGGCTACGGCGTCGTGCGCTACAGCGCGGCCGCGTTCACGGGCCGCTACCGCAACTTCATCTCGCGCACGACGATCGCGGGCAGCGGCCGGCCGGCCGACCCGTTCGTGTTCCAGTACGTGAACTTCGCCGACGCGCGCATCCACGGCCTCGAAGGCCGCGCCGAATGGGTGATGCCGAACGGCATCACGCTGAAGACGGCGATGGCGTTCACGAAGGGCTCGACGCAGAACGACGGCGCGGCGAGCCAGCCGCTCAACACCGTCAACCCGTTCTCCGCCGTGTTCGGCGTGCGCTACGAGCCGACCGAACGCTGGTTCGTGCAGACGGACCTGCTGTTCCAGGCCGCGAAACGCGACAAGGACATCGACAAGTCCGACTGTTCGAACAAGACGTGCTTCTCGCCGCCGTCGTCGTTCGTCGTCGACCTGCGCGGCGGCTACCGCTTCAACAAGCACGTGAGCGCGACGATCGGCATCCGCAACCTGTTCGACCGCAAATACTGGAACTGGTCGGACGTGCGCGGCATCGCAGCCGATTCGCAGGTGCTCGATGCGTATACGTCGTCCGGACGCACGGTCGCCGTCAGCATGAAAGTGGATTTCTGATGCGCGCCGCCCGCGCTGCCACCCCAACCGTTACTTGAAGGAGTCCGACATGATGCAATCCGCCCTTCCCGGTCAACCGGCCACGCCGGCCCGCGGGGCCGCCGCGCTGCGCGACGCGTTCATCAAGCTCAAGACCGAGCGCCAGCTGCGCAACCGCGACGTCGCGCAGGCGCTCGGCGTCAGCGAAGGCGAGGCGCTCGCCGCGTTCGTCGGCGAGCACGTCGTGCGGCTCGACGCGCGCTTTCCGGCGATGTTCGAGGAAATGCCGCGCCTTGGCCGCGTGATGGCGCTCACGCGCAACGACACGGCCGTCCACGAGAAGGACGGCGAATATGCGCAGATGAGCCATGACGGGCCCGTCGGCCTCGCGCTCGGCGATATCGACCTGCGCATCTTCTATCGTCACTGGGTGTCGGCGTTCGCGGTGCGCGACGAGACCGCGCACGGCCCGCTGAAGAGCCTGCAGTTCTTCGACGCGCAGGGGCATGCGATTCACAAGGTCTACCTGCGCGCGCACAGCGACCACGCCGCGTACGACGCGTTCGTCGAGCGCTGGCGCGCGCCGTCGCAAGAGCCGGGACTCGAGGTCGCGGCCGCCGCGCCGAAAACGCCCGAGCGCGCCGACACCGAGATCGACGTCGCGGGTTTTCGCGCCGCGTGGGACGCGATGACCGACACGCATCAGTTCTTCGGCATCACGCAGCGCTTCGGCGTGAGCCGCATGCAGGCGCTGCGCCTCGCCGATCCGCAATACGCGTATCCGGTCGAAACCGCGCATGCGCTGCGCCACGTGCTCGAACAGGCCGCCCAAAGCGGCCAGCCGATCATGGTGTTCGTCGGCAACGCGGGGATGATCCAGATTCATACGGGCCCGGTCGCGAACGTGCGCGAGGTCGGCGCGTGGATCAACGTGCTCGACCCGGGCTTCAACCTGCACGTGCGCGAGGACCTGATCGCCGCCGCGTGGGTCGTGAAGAAACCGACGAGCGACGGCATCGTCACGTCGCTCGAGCTGTTCGACCGGCAGGGCGACCACGTCGCGCTGCTGTTCGGCGAGCGCAAGCCCGGCAAGGTCGAACGCGACGACTGGCGCGCGCTCGTCGCGACGCTGCCGGCCGCAGCACGCGGAGGCGCGCGGTGAGCGCGCGACCGTTCGATCCGCGCCGCCGCGCCATGCTGGCGGGCGCGGCGGCCGGCGCACTCGCCGGCGCGCTGCCCGGCAGCGTGCTCGCCCAGGCCGCACCGGCTGCGCCGAAGCGCGTGGTCGTGATCGGCGGCGCGCTCGCGGAAACCGCGTTCGCGCTCGGCGGCGCCGAGACGCCGCGCTACCGGCTCGTCGGCGCCGACACGACCTGCACGTATCCCGATGCCGCGAAGCGTTTGCCGAAAGTCGGCTACCAGCGCGCGCTGTCGGCCGAGGGGCTGCTGTCGCTGCGGCCCGATCTCGTGCTCGCGTCGGCGGAAGCCGGCCCGCCCACCGCGATCGCACAGGTGAAAGGCGCCGGCGTCGCGGTGACGACGTTCGACGAACGGCACGACGTCGAATCGGTCCGCGCGAAGATCACGGGCGTCGCGCTGGCGCTCGACGTGCGCGACGCGGGCGCCGCGCTGCTGCAACGTTTCGACCGCGACTGGCAGGCCGCGCGTGACGCGGTCGCTGCCCGTGCGCCCGGCGGCGCGCAGCCGCCGCGCGTGCTGTTCGTGCTGAACCATACCGGCAACCAGGCGCTCGTCGCCGGCCAGCGCACGGCCGCCGACGCGATGATCCGCTACGCGGGCGCACGCAACGCGATGCAGGGTTTCGATCACTACAAGCCGCTGACGACCGAGGCGCTCGCGGCCGCTGCGCCCGACGTCGTGCTGATTTCCGACGAAGGGCTCGCGGCAGTCGGCGGGCGCGCGGCGCTGCTCGCCACGCCCGGCTTCGGCGCGACGCCGGCCGGCCGCGCGCAACGCGTCGTGTCGCTGGATGCCCTGTTCCTGCTCGGCTTCGGCCCCCGCCTGCCGCTCGCCGTCACGACCCTGTACCGACGGCTGTCGGATGCGCTCGCCTGATTCCGGATCGCCCCGATGCCCGCTCACGCTTCGCCCTTCCCCGCACCGTCGCCCGCGTCGCGCTCCGGCGCCGCGCGCATGGGCACGTCGCGCCGCTTCGCGCCGTTCGCGCTGGCCGCGCTCGCCGTTCTCGTGTGCGCGATGTCCGTCGTCGCGCTGTGCGTCGGTGCGTACCGCATTCCGCTCACGGAAGCCTGGGCCGCGCTGACCGGCGACGCCGCCGCGCAGCAGGCGCGCGCGGTACTGCTCGACATCCGCGCGCCGCGCGTCGCGCTCGCGCTGCTGGTCGGCGGCGGCTTCGGCGCGGCCGGCGCCGCGATGCAGGCGCTGTTCCGCAACCCGCTCGCCGATCCGGGGCTCGTCGGCGTGTCGAGCGGCGCGGCACTCGGCGCGACCACGATGATCGTGCTCGGCCCCGCGCTGTTCGCCGCACATGTGAGCGCCGCCGCGTTGCCCGTCGCCGCGTTCGCGGGCGCGCTCGCGGTCGCCTCGCTCGTCTACCGGCTCGCCGCGTCGCGCGGCCGGCTCGCGTTGCCGCTGCTGCTGCTCGCCGGCATCGCGATCAATGCGCTGGCCGGCGCGGCGATCGGGCTGCTCACGTTCGTCGCCGACGATGCGCAGCTGCGCTCGCTGACCTTCTGGAGCCTCGGCAGCCTCGGCGGCGCGCAATGGTCCGCGCTGGCGGCCGTCGCGCCGTGCGTCGCGATCGGCTGCGTGCTGCTCGCACGCGAACGCGACGCGCTGAACGCGTTGCAGCTCGGCGAAACCGAGGCGCTGCACCTCGGCGTGCCGGTGCAGCGGCTGAAGCGGCGCGTGCTCGTCGCGGTCGCGCTCGCGGTCGGCGCGCTGGTATCGTGCGCCGGCATCATCGGCTTCATCGGGCTCGTCGCGCCGCATTGCGTGCGTCTCGCGTGCGGCCCCGACCAGCGCGTCGTGCTGCCCGGCGCCGCGCTGCTCGGCGCGTTGCTGACGCTCGCCGCCGATCTCGCCGCGCGCACGGTCGCGGCGCCGGCCGAAATTCCGCTCGGCGTGCTGACCGCGCTGCTCGGCGCACCGTTCTTTCTGGCGCTGCTGTGGAAAAGCCGCGGCGCGCTCGGCGGGTAACCCTTTCTTCACGACGACCATGCTGACCGCTCACCATCTCGACGTCGCGCGCCGCCACAACGCCATCCTCCGCGACCTGTCGCTGTCGATCGAGCCGGGCCGCGTGACCGCGCTGCTCGGCCGCAACGGCGCAGGCAAGAGCACGCTGCTGAAGACCTTCGCCGGTGAGCTGACCGGCAGCGTCACGCCGAACGGCGTGCGCGTGACCGGCGACATCACGCTGAACGGCGAACCGCTCGCGCGCATCGACGCGCCGCGCCTCGCGTGCCTGCGCGCGGTGCTGCCGCAGGCCGCGCAACCGGCCTTTCCCTTCAGCGTCGACGAAATCGTGCTGCTCGGCCGTTATCCGCATGCGCGGCGCAGCGGCGCGACGTCGCATCACGATCGCGACATCGCGTGGCGCGCGCTCGAACGCGCGGGCGCCGACGCGCTCGTCGGCCGCGACGTCACGACGCTGTCGGGCGGCGAACTCGCGCGCGTGCAGTTCGCGCGCGTGCTCGCGCAGCTATGGCCGGACGAAGACGCAACGGAGAGCGGCCCGCGCTACCTGCTGCTCGACGAACCGACCGCCGCGCTCGACCTCGCGCACCAGCACCGGCTGCTCGACACCGTGCGTTCGGTCGCGCGCGAATGGCGGCTCGGCGTGCTCGCGATCGTCCACGATCCGAACCTCGCCGCGCGGCACGCGGATACGATCGCGATGCTCGCCGACGGCACGATCGTCGCGCACGGCACGCCGCGCGACGTGATGACGCCCGCGCATATCGCGCAGTGCTACGGGTTTTCCGTGAAGATGGTGGAAACCGGCGACGGCGCGCCGCCGGTCATGGTCCCGGCATGACGCCGCGGGCGCATGCGGGGCGGCCGCTTCCCGGTTGTCTCCCGGTCGTCGATCGGCGCGCCCGGCTTTCAAGCAGCCTCATTCTCGCTTCCCTTTCGAGGAGACTCCCATGCCGCTTCCGATGACCCGCATCATCCTGTACGTCCAGGACGTCACGCTGCTGAAGGCGTTTTATCAACGCCATTTCGATCTGCCTGTCATCGAGGAAATCGACGGTGAATGGGCGGTGCTCGACGCGGGCGCGATCGAACTCGCGCTGCATCTGGCCGGCCCGGCGTTTCGCCACGCGGCCGCGCCGTCGAATGCGAACCCGGCGACGAACAACGTGAAGCTCGTCTTCCGGATCGACGCCGACATCGACGCGCATCGCGACCGTCTCGCGCGCGACGGCGTCACCGTGCGCGACGTCAAGCGCTTCGACGGATTCCCGTACCGGCTGCTCGACGGCATCGATCCGGAAGGCAATGTCTTCCAGGTGATGCAGCCGGACTGAATGCCGCCGCGCCACCTCGCGGCCGCGCGTCAATGCCCGACGTCGGCCGCACCGAAGGTCCGCATCTTCCACCCGAGCCGCACGGCCAGCATCCGCATCGAGAAGCCGGCCGCCAGCGCGACCACGGTCGCCGCGTCCGCATCGATGCCGAGATGCTGCATCCCGACATACAACGCCCCCGTCACGAACGCGACGCTCGCGTACAGTTCCTCGCGCAGGATCAGCGGCATCTCGTTGCACAGCAGGTCGCGCAGCATCCCGCCGCACACGCCGGTGATCGCGCCGGCCAGCACGACGATGATCGGCGCGGCGCCGGTCGACGCGCCGATGTCGCAGCCGATGATCGTGAACGCGGCGAGGCCGATCGCGTCGACGGTGACGAACAGCGTCTTCATTCGCGCGACATGCCGGGCGGCCCACGACGCGACGGTTGCCGCGGCGAGCGTGATCACCAGGTATTCGGGATGCGCGATCCAGCCGAGCGGATAGTGGCCGAGGAGCACGTCGCGCACGGTGCCGCCGCCGAGCGCCGTCACCGCGCCGACGAGCGCGAGCCCGAAGCGGTCCATCCCGCGCCGCATGCCCATCAGCGCACCCGACATCGCTTCCGCGACGATCGCAATCAGATAAAGCGTATGCATGGTGCGCGTCAGTCGTCGGTACGGAACAGGTCGAGCACGCGTTCGCGCTCGGCCGCGTCGACGGCCGCGGGCATCGGCTCGTCGGGTTTGCCGCTGCCGGCCGGCGCATCGGAGGCGTCCTGCGCCGCCGCGCCGCCGCAGGCGAAGCGGCTGCGGATGTACGGCGGCACGTCGGCCGTGCACGTGCCGCGCGTGTATTCGGCGTAGACGAAATCGCCGTCGACGAGCGCGACGTCCTGCGGCGGCGTCGCATCGACCGGCGTGCGTCCGTCGACGGCCGTCTTCATGTAGTCGAGCCAGACCGGCAGCGCCAGCGTCGCGCCGGTCGCGCGCCCCATCGGGCGCGGCGTGTCGTAGCCGAGCCACGCGACCGCGACGACCCCCGACGAGTAGCCGGCGAACCACACATCCTTCGACCCGTTCGACGTGCCCGTCTTGCCGGCCGCGTCGTCGCGGCGCAGCGCGAGCGCGCCGCGCGCGGTGCCGGCCTTGACGACGTCGCGCAGCATGCTGTCCATCAAGAACGCGTTACGCGCCGACACGACGCGCGCGCCTTCCGGCGTCGTGGCCTCGTACATCGCGCCGCCGTGGCGCTGCTTCACCGACAGGATCAGGCGCGGCTCCATCCGCGTCCCGCCGTTCGCGAACACGCTGTACGCGCTCGCGAGTTCGAGCGGCGTCACCGCGCCCGCGCCGAGCGCGAGCGGCAGCGACGCCGGATTACGCTGCGCGTCGAAGCCGAAATGCACCGCGTGCTGCTGCACGTAGCGCGCGTCGGTGGCCTGCATCAGGCTGACCGCGACCAGGTTCTTCGAGCGCACGAGCCCGCGCCGCACCGGGATGAAACCCTCGTAGCGGTTGCCGAAATTGCGCGGACGCCACGGCCGCGCGCCGGTTTCCTCATGGGTGAGCGTGCGCTGCGTATCGTCGACGAGCACACCCGGGAAGTAGCCCTTCTCCAGCGCGGCCGAATAGACGAACGGCTTGAAGCTCGAACCCGGCTGGCGGTACGCCTGCAGCGCATGGTCGAACACGTTGCGATTGAAATCCGCGCCGCCGACGAGCGCGAGCATGTCGCCGGTGGCCGCATCGAGCGACACGAGCGCGCCTTCGAGCCCGTTGCGCGCATCGCGCTTCGCGCCCGGCTGCCGGCTCAGCGTACGCTGGAGCGCGGCTTCGGCCGCGCGCTGGTCGCGCATCGAGATCGTCGTCGTCACGTCGAGGCCGAGCGTATAGGCGTCGTCGTGAAAGCGCTCGACCATCATCCGGCGCGCGCGTTCGGCGACGTACGGCGCGGCGACGATCCCGGGCGGCGGCGTGGTCGCCAGCGCGATCGGCGCGTCGACGGCTGCGCGATAAGTCGCGTCGTCGAGCTGACCGAGTGCGTGCATCCGCCCGAGCACGTAGTTGCGCCGCGCGGTCGCGCGCGCCGGATTGACGACCGGGTTGAACGCGGACGGCGCCTTCGGCAGCCCCGCGAGCACGGCCGCCTCGCCCGCGTTCAGCGCGTCGAGCGGCTTGCCGAAATACACGTTCGCCGCCGCCGCGAAACCGTATGCGCGCTCCCCCAGGTAGATCTCGTTCATGTACAGCTCGAGCAGCTTGTCCTTGCTGTATTCGCGTTCGAGCTTGGCCGCCATCAGGATCTCGGCGAGCTTGCGGCTCAGCACCTTGTCGCGCGTCAGGTAGAAGTTGCGCGCGACCTGCATCGTGATCGTGCTGCCGCCCTGCCCCGGCTGCCCCGTCACGACGTTCGCGAACGTCGCGCGCGCGAGGCCGCCGACATCCACCGCGCCGTGCTGATAGAACTTCGCGTCCTCGGCCGCGAGCAGCGCGTGCCGCATCAGCGCCGGGATGCGTTCGAGCGGCACGAACTCGCGCCGCTCGACGCCGTATTCGGCGAGCAGGTCGCCATCGCGCGAGAAGATCCGCAGCGGCAGCGCGGGACGATAGACGGCGAGGTGCTCGACGGACGGCAGCTGCGTCCAGATGCGATTGATCGTCCATGCGCCGATGCCCGCGCACGCAAGCGTCAGGCCGAGCAGCGCGCCCGCGAGCGTGCGCCATGCGCGACGGCGGCGCGGCGGCGGCACGGACGGCGGAGGGGATGCGGTGTGGTCGGTCATGTCGGGCTCCTTCTTCGATGCTGCGACGGCCGGCGCGCGATATGCACCGACCGGTCACGAAAGGCGCGCATTGTCGAAGGGATCGCGCAAAACCGGAACATTCTTTAGCCAAAGTTTGGCTGGCTAAATTTTATTTAGGAAAGGGTGTCGGGCCGTTCACGTCGAACGCGCGGGCACGTCAAACTCGGCCGGGAGAACCGCGCTGCGCGCGATCCGTTTCGCCTGTAGCATCGTGTGATGTTCGATCGATACCTCGGCCTGTGGGGCCTCGTACCCGACGGCGGCCCGATCCTGACCGCGAGCGGCGGCCTGTTGCCCGTTCTCTGGCAGGCGCGGCCCGCGATGCTGAAGGTCGCCACCTGCGACGAAGAGCGGCGCGGCAACGCGCTGATGACGTGGTGGAACGGGCACGGCGCGGCGCAGGTGTGGCAGCACGACAGCGACGCGATCCTGCTCGAGCGCGCGCAGCCCGCGCCGTCGCTGGCCAAATTGTCCGCATCGGGTCACGACGACGACACGATGCGCATCTCATGCGGCGTCGTCGCCCGGCTGCACGCGCATCGCGCGCCGGAGCCGGTTTCGGTCGTGCCGCTGCGCGACTGGTTCCGTTCGCTGCTGTCGTACAACGCCGGCAACGACGTGCTGCATTGCGCGGCAACGATCGCGCGCGAGCTGCTGGCTGGGCCGCCCGTCGACGAAGTCGTCCTGCACGGCGACATCCATCACGACAACATTCTTCATTTCGGCGATCGCGGCTGGCTCGCGATCGACCCGAAAGGGCTGCGCGACGATCGTGCGTTCGACTACGCGAACCTGTTCTGCAATCCGGCGCACGAGATCGCGGTCGATCCGGCGCGCTTCACGCAACGCGTCGTGTGCGTGGCCGATGCCGCGCGACTCGATCGCCGTCGGCTGCTGAAGTGGATTCTGGCGTGGGCGGGCCTGTCGGCCGTGTGGCTGATGGAGGATGACCTGCTGCCCGACACGCGGTTGGCGGTCGCGCAGCTCGCCGCGCACGCGCTCGGCTTGTAGCCGCGCAACGCAGCGGCATCCGCGAGCAGCCACGCATCGTCAGGATGCGCCGCATGCGTCCGTTCCACCTCCGAGGCTTGGAATCACCGGCCGCGCCTTTTCACCAGCGATGCGCGTGCGATGTGCAGCCGCATGAGATACGCAAACGCGGCCGCACGGCGGACAAGGGCATTGAGGGCAAGTGCCTGCTCACGCGGCCCGGCTTGCGCGCCCGATCACCGGTGATGCATGCGTGATGCATCAGCATGAGAGACGCAAACGCCCCCCGCACGGCGTACAGGAGGCATCGAATGCGAGCGCCCGCTCACGCGACCCGGCTTGCGCTCCCGATCAGGGTCTTGGGCTCCAGATACGCGCCGATGCCCCACCGGCCCATTTCCCGCCCCAGCCCCGAATGCTTGAAGCCGCCGAACGGCGCAAGCGGCTCGTGGGCCAGCGTATTGACGAGCACGCGACCGGAATCGATCTGCAGCGCCACGCGCTCGCAGCGTTCGGAGTCCTTGCCCAGCACCATCGCGCTCAGGCCGTAGCGCGTATCGTTGGCGATGGCGATCGCATCGGCGTCGTCTTCGTAAGGGATGAGGGTCAGCACCGGCCCGAAGATTTCTTCCTGCGCGATCCGCATCCGGTTGTTCGCCCTGGAAAAGACCGTCGGTTTCACGAACCACCCGGCCTGCAAACCGTCCGGCCGCCCTTCACCGCCCGCCAGCAGCACCGCGCCTTCTTCCTGCCCGATCCGGATGTAGTGCTGCACCCGCTCCCATTGCTTCGCGCTGACCATCGGCCCGATGTCGGTGCCGGCATCGCGCGGATCGCCTGAGCGCACACGCGCCACCGCCTGGCTGATCGCGTCTTCGAATTCCGCGAGCCGATGGCGCGGCACCAGCACGCGCGTCCCCGCGATGCAGGCCTGGCCGCTGTTCATGAATCCCGCCTGCAGCACGAGCGGCATGATGCTCGCGAAATCCGCATCGTCGAGCACCACCGTCGGCGATTTGCCGCCGAGCTCCAGCGTCACGCGCTTCATCGTCGCCGCGCCGACGCTCACCAGATGCTGGCCCACCGCGGACGAGCCGGTGAACGAAATCTTCGCGACGTCGGGGCTGCGCGAGATCGCGTCGCCGACCACGTCGCCGCGCCCGTTGACGATATTGAACACCCCCTTGGGCAAGCCCGCCGCATGCAGCGCCTCGGTGACGACCTGCGTCTGCATCGCGCTCATCTCGCTGGGCTTGATGACCGCGGTGCAGCCTGCCGCCAGCGCGGTGGCCAGCTTGTTGCAGATGAACCCCGCATCGCTGTTCCACGGCGTGATCAGGCCGGCCACGCCGACGGGCGTCATGATCACGCGGGCCGAGCCGGCCTGCTCCTCGAACGCGAACGTCTCCAGCGCGGCGATGGCCTGCCGGATCGCGTCCGCCGGATAGGTCGCCATCCAGCGGCCGCGCTCGACCGGCGCGCCGTATTCGGTCACGACGGCCTCCATCAGGTCGTCTTCCCGCGCGACGACGGCGTCGCGCATGCGCTCGAGCGCGGCAATCCGTTCTTCCCGCGTGGTGCGCGACCAGCCGGGAAACGCGGCCTTGGCCGCGGCGATCGCCCGTTCGGCATCCTGCTCGTCGCCGAGGCGGACCTGCCCGATCACCCGCTCGGTGCTCGGGTCGTGCAGGTCAAACCATTCGTCGCCGTGCGGCGTCACGAATTCGCCGTCGATGTAGATCCGTTCGATGCGTTGCATGGTGCGTACTCCTTGTGTGCGTATCCGACAAGCCGTCATGACACGCAGTCTAGGAATACATTACTGTTCCGATAAGCCGTCTTATCTCTGATGACTCATCCCGAAAATCAGGACAATCGATGCACCGCACCGGAATGACCGAGCTGGAAGTGGTCCTGGCCGTCGCGCGCCGCAGCAGCTTTCGCGGCGCGGCGCTGGAGCTGGGCATGTCGACGACGGCGGTGAGCAGCGCCGTGGCCGGACTGGAAGCGCGCCTGAAGGTGCGCCTGTTCAACCGCTCGACACGCAGCGTGTCGCTGACCGATGCGGGCCAGCGCTACGTGGAGCGCATCGCGCCCGCGCTCGCCGAGATCAGGAGCGCCGGCGAGGATGCCGCCGCCGGTCCCGACACACCGAGCGGCACGCTGCGCATCAACGCGCCGCAGGGGGCCGCGCATCTGTTGCTGGGGCCGCTGTTCCATCCGTACGCGCAGCGTTACCCCGACGTCCGCATCGACATCGTGAGCGAGTCGCGCCTGATCGACATCGTCGCCGAGGGGTTCGACGCCGGCATCCGTCTGGCCGAAGCCGTGCCGCAGGACATGATCGCCGTCGCGCTGTCGCGCGAAATCCGCATGCTGGTGGTCGCAACGCCCGAGTATCTGAAGCGCCACGGCACGCCGCGCCATCCGCGCGACCTGCTCAAGCACCAGAGCATCGGCATGCGCATGGCCCACGGCGGCATCTATCACTGGGAGCTCGAACGCAACGGGCAGAAGCTGCAGATGGACCTGCCCGTGCGGTTCGCGCTCAACGAACTGGCCGCGATCAAGCAGGCGATCCTGTTCGGGCTGGGCATCGGCTTCATTTCCGAATGGTTCATCGGCGAAGAACTGAAGAGCGGCGCGCTGGTGCCGGTGCTGGCGCCGTGGTGCCCGTCGTTCGGCGGGCTGCGGCTCTACTATTCGGGCCATCGCTTCGTGCCCGCGCGGTTGCGCGCGCTGATCGACCTGGCGCATGAGCTGCGCCTGACCGATGCGCCGTTGAGCGTCGGACGCAAGGGATGACGCACGGGATGGCCCGCACCGCCGCCGTTCGGGCGACGGCAAGATTACCGGCCCTGGAATCGACATGCGCATCCCGGATAACCGCCGCGCAAAGAAAAAACCCGCCGGCATGCGCCGGCGGGTTTTTACATTCGACTGCTGGCGCAGCGCTTAACGCGCCGGGTTCAGCGTCAGGTTCATGTGACGGTTCACGTCTTTGTACAGCAGGTAGCGGAAGCGGCCGGGGCCACCCGAATAGCATGCCTGCGGGCAGAACGCGCGCAGCCACATGAAATCGCCCGCTTCGACCTCGACCCAGTCCTGGTTCAGGCGATAGACGGCCTTGCCTTCGAGCACGTACAGCCCGTGCTCCATCACGTGCGTTTCAGCGAACGGAATCACGCCGCCCGGTTCGAACGTCACGATGTTCACGTGCATGTCGTGGCGCATGTCGCTCATGTCGACGAAGCGCGTCGTCACCCATGCGCCGTTGGTACCCGGCATCGGGATCGGCTCGACATCCTGCTCGTTGGTCACGAATGCGTCCGGCAGCGGAATGCCGTCGACGGCCTGGTAATGCTTGCGCACCCAGTGGAAACGCACCGCGGCATCGCTGACGTTGTGCAGCGTCCAGTCCGCGCCCGGCGGAATGAACGCGTAGCCGCCCGGCTTCAGCACGTGCTTCGTGCCCTGCAGCGTCAGCTCGGCTTCGCCTTCGACAACGAACAGCACGGCTTCGGCGTTCTTGTCCTGCTCGGGCTTGTCGCTGCCGCCGCCCGGGTTCACTTCGACGATGTACTGCGAGAAGGTTTCCGCGAAACCCGACAGCGGGCGGGCGATCACCCACAGGCGCGTGTTCGTCCAGAACGGCAGCCAGCTCGTGACGATGTCGCGCATCACACCCTTCGGGATCACCGCGTACGCCTCGGTGAACATCGCGCGATCGGTCAGCAGATCGGTCTGCGGCGGGTGGCCGCCGTGCGGCGCGTAATACGTTGTCTTAGACATAGTGCATCCAGGCAATGGGTTGGTCCGGCCCCGGGCGCCAACGGCATCGGGCGGCACGCATGCGCGTGGGGCACGCATGCGGCGGCGGGACATCGTTGCCGGGGTGGCTTGAAGGCGCACGCGCCTTCGTTCGGTCGGCCAGGCTTCGCGACGGGTTCGTCCGGTTCATCGGACGCAGCGGCCCATGCTTGCGGGGCCGGCGGCCGGGCCGTGGCGCTCGCGTTCATGCGGCGACGCGCGGCCGGCGGCACGGTTCGACGCCGTACGCGAGCATCGCCGACGATAGCGAAGTCGTTCGCAATCGACCAATTAAATGTTGCGATGGATTCCATTCGATTTCCCACTACCTGCCGGCACCCGCGATACGCGGTGAGGGAGCGTGGCGCGACGGTCTGGCTATCCGGGAAATCCTGACGGGCGGGGCCGTGCAAACGCACGTCGGAGGCGCTGGAGGCTCGGGTACGCAACTGCGGTCACGCGGGTCGCGATACATCCGGTTACGCAGATTGGCGTGCGCCGAAGCGTGCACGGCTGCGAGCCGCTTCGCACCGATCATGAGCCGTCGTCGGACTGAAACGGGCCAACGGGGCGGAACGAGGATCGAACGGGGTCGAATGGAACGCCAAGGATGTCGACGCTGCGCAGACGCATTCCGTCGCGAGAGGCGGTGTAGCCGGAAAACGGGGAAATGCTGCGAGGAGGGGAAACTGGCCGGCCCGTCGATCGGGCATCCGGCCGCGGCTGGTGAAGCCGGAAAATGTTCGCCGGTCTGGCCGGCGATGGCGGCCCGGCAGGCCGCCGGGCCGAATCTCGCGTCGGAAGCCGACGCCGTCTACGCGCCGGTGCGCGGTTCGCGCACCGTGCCGCGCGAGCGGCGATCAGTCCCAGTCGCGGTGGTGACGATGCTTGCGGTGGCGATAGCCACGATCGCCATGATCGCGCTCGTACGAGCTGCGCGACATGTTGCCGCCGAGCGCCGCGCCGGCGCCGCCGCCGACCGCCGCACCTAGCAGGCCACCCGTACGGCCGCCCATCGCGTTGCCTGCCGCGGTGCCTGCGCCGCCGCCGAGGGCGCCGCCGATGATCGCGCCGGTGCGCTCGCGACGGTTCGACGTCACCGCGCCACCCGCGCCGCCGCCGATGGCGCCGCCGATCACCGAGCCCGTGCTGCCGCCGAGCGCACCGCCGACCGCTGCGCCGGCTACCCCGCCGAGCGCGCCGCCAAGCGCGTTGTTCATGTCACCTGCCAGAGCCGGCAGCGCAGTCGCGCCGGTCAGCGCGGCGACGACGAGAGCGGGGGCGATTTTCTTCCACATTCCCGTATTCTTCCTTGTTCGCAATCTGGTTATCGAAGGTCCGCTCGGTACGACGATCTGAATCGATCGACGTCGGGTCTGGCATTGTGCCGAACCGCGGACCAATTCATTTCAATGAGCTTGCGGCGAAGAATAGCACCGGTCCCGCGTCCTTGCCGTCGACATTCTGGTAACAAGTTGTTTACGAACAGGCGCCCCCGAACGCCCGCACCAGAATGCCCGCAAACCCGCGCCGGCATTGGCTCTGCCGAGGTTCCGGCCCTGCGCGACGACGGGTCGTCCATGCGGGGCGTCGCACGTTTGCGACACACGTGGCAACACATCGGGCACGTGTCGTGAGCGGGCCCGGAAACGACGGTCGGGGAAAAATGAAGGGGGTCAGTACACGCCGGGCAGCAGCCGCCAGGTTCGCGCGCAATACGCGTCGTACTCGGCGCCGAATTGCGCACGCAGCAGCGCCTCTTCGGAGCGGATACGCGCGACGAGCGGGATCATCGTCAACACGACCAGCAGCACGCCGACACCCGAGCGGAACGCGAGCGCCCAGCCGACCGAATTGACGAGCAGGCCGAGATAGCTCGGATTGCGGATGCGGCGGTAGATGCCGTCGGTCACGAGCGTATGGCCCGGCTGGATCGCGACGAGCCCGCTGAAGCGCTTGCCGAGCACGAACACGGGCCAGATGCGCAGCACGCCGCCCGCGATGTAGAGCGCAACGCCGACCCAGCGCACCGCGTCGCCGCCGAAGGTCCAGAAGTCGAGCCGGTCGGTCAGCGCGGGCAGGTAGGCCAGCAGGAACCCGCTCACCCCGAACGCCGCGAGCACCCAGCGGTTGTCGCGGTTCTCGCGCTCGCCGCTGCTCAGGTTGCCTTCGGTGAACATCGCCGCGACGGCCATCGCGAGTGTCGCGACGACGACGGCAATCAGCGGCGGATGCGAGAAGAAGGCCGCGAACCCGCCGCTGCCGAGCACCGCGAGCCCGAGATAGACGAGCGTGGAGATGCCCGACAGGGCGGCAACCTTGCGTGTGACTGTCATGACTGCCTCGCCGGAGTGCGCTTTCCTGTGAAGTATAGGAACCGCGCACACGCCGCGCGGCGCGCCGCCGTCATGCGGCGCGCGAATCCGCGCGCATCGTCCGGCACGACGCCACGACCCTGGCCGGGGCGGCCAGGGCCCGCGCCCGGTGCCGGATCAGCGGATGCGGAAGTTGCCGCCGATCCCGACGCTGACAGGCGGCGCGTAATACGCCGGCGCATAGCCGTAGTAGGCCGGCGCGGGCGCGTAGCCGTATGGCGGCGCGACGTAGCAGCCGGACAGGCCGCCGATCAGGGCAAGCGTAATGAGAAGTCTGGACATGGCTCGATTCCCGGCGCGAAAGACGAATGGCACCTCGCGAAAGCCGCGCCGCCGCGAGGTGCGGCGGCCGGCACGAAGAGGCGATCCGCCCTTCCTGTCGCTCGATGAAGCAATGCGCCGAGTCTAGCGCCGGGTCGGCCGGGCCGAGTTTCGCCGGCGGTTACACGTGTTACCTCGCATGACCGCCGAAACAGGTAATGGCGCGACGGCCGGCCGGTGTGCCGTGGCGCGCCGTGCCGCGTGCAATCGACGCGTTACACGAAGCGTGCGCGAATGCGCTGCGCGAGCGCTTCGAGCGTCGCCGCGTCGGCGATCTCGCGCGCATGCATCCGCAGCTCGGCGCCTTCCCAGCGCGGGATCACGTGGAAGTGCACGTGCGGAACCGTCTGGCCGGCTGCCGCGCCGTTGAACTGGCCGATGAACACGCCGTCCGGCTCGAGCGCCGCGCGCACCGCCGCCGCGACGCGCTGCGTCATGCGGATGCCGGCCGCGGCTGCGTCGCCGGACAAGTCGAAGATCTGCGCGGCCGGCTCCTTCGGGATCACGAGCACGTGGCCGTCGGCCTGCGGCATCAGATCCATGATCGCGAGCGTCGTGTCGTCTTCCGCGACCTTCACGCACGGCAGTTCGCCACGCAGGATTCTAGCGAACGGGTTGTTGTTGTCGTAGGACATGTCGGGTTCCGATATCGGTTGGACTGGGAAAGCGCGAGTGCAATGCCGAACGATTATCGGACGACGACGGGTCGGATTTCAACTTGTCAGGCCGGGTCGCGCTGGCGCTCGCGCCGAACGGCCATCTCGTGACCGCGAGCGGCGACGCGTCAGCGCCGACCCGCTACAGCCGAGCGAGATCGTCGAATTCACGGCGGACGGGCGCTTCGTCGCGCAAAGGCAGGTCGACACCGTTCCCGGGCCGCGTTCGGACAGGCGTTCGGGCGCGGCCGCAAAGGCCAGCCGCAATTCGCAGCCGTCGACGACGACACGAATACCGCGACGGTCTGGACCCTGCGCTCCGACCACGACAACGCGCAGTGATACACCGCTTGAACGGGCCGCACGCGGCACGTTCGACCTCGGCGATCGACACAGACGATTCGCACAGGCCGGGCAATCCGCGCCGTGTCGACGCTGCCCGGCATCGCCGCCCTCGCGATTGCCACCGCCGGCCCGAACCTGCGACACTGCCGGTTCGTGTTCCGCCTTCAGACAACCGAGGACACCCGCGCATGACGATCCCCTTCAAGAAGCCGATCCTGCGCGGCGTCGCGCTCGCGGCCGTCGCCGCGATCGGCTACACGGGCTACATGCTGTCCCGGCTCGCGCCGGTCGCGACCGGTTATGCGGCGAAGGCGCTGTGTTCCGGCGTGTACGTATCGGGCCGCCCTGCCGCGTCCGTGATCGACGTCGACATCATGGCCGGCGTGCATCCGCTGCTGAAGCTGGTTCGCCCGTCGATCGATCCCGACCATCATCGCGCCGTGGCGACTTTCGCCGGCTTCGCCCGGCGCGATGCCGACTTCCGGCCCGGGCTCGGCTGCACGCTCGCGATCGGGCCGTCGCCCGGCGCGTTGCCGGCCGCGCTGCCGCCCCTCCCCGATCCGCCGCCCGCACCAGCCACGCCGGCCACGCCGCCGGCCGGCATCGACGCACGGAAACTGCAGACCGCGCTCGACCGCGCGTTCGACGAGCCCGATCCGGCACGACCGCGGCGCACGCGCGCGGTCGTCGTGATGTGGCGCGGCCAGGTGATCGCCGAACGCTATGCGCCCGGCTTCACGGCCGACACGCCGCTACCCGGCTGGTCGATGACGAAGACTGTGACGGCCGCGCTGGTCGGCGCGCTCGTCGCGCAGCACAAGCTGTCGCCCGATGCGTCAGCGCTGCTGCCCGAATGGCGCGGCAGCGGCGATCCGCGCGCGGCCATCACGCTCGACGAGCTGCTGCGGATGACGAGCGGCCTGCAATTCAACGAGGACTACGACGACCCGCTGTCCGACGTCGCGTTGATGCTGTTCACGCAGCCCGACACCGCGCGGTTCGCATCGGCGAAGCCGCTCGCGGCGACACCCGGCACGCAGTGGTCCTACTCGAGCGGCACGAGCGCGATCGTCGCACGCGTGATGCGCGAGGCGCTGGGCGGCAGCGGGGACGACTATCTCGCGTTTCCGCGTCGCGCGCTGTTCGCGCCGCTCGGCATGCGCAGCGCGGTGTTCGAGCCCGATGTGTCCGGCACACTCGTCAGTCCGTCGTACATGTATGCGAGCGCACGCGACTGGGCACGCTTCGGGCAGCTTCTGCTGCAGGACGGCGTGTGGGACGGGCAACGGCTGCTGCCGGACGGCTGGGTACGCTACCTGACGCGCACGACGCCGCAGTCGTCGCGCCAGGAATACGGCGCGCAGCTGTGGGTCAAGGTGCCGGAGCCGTTCAACGATCGCGATCCGCACGCGGTCGCGATGCCGGCCGACGCGTTTCATGCGGTCGGCCATGAAGGCCAGTTCGTGAGCGTGGTGCCGAGCCGTCAACTGGTGGTCGTGCGGCTCGGGCTGTCGCGGCCGGAATCCGCGTGGAACCACGAGGCGTTTCTTGCGCGCGTGCTCGACGCGCTGCCGGCGCCCGGCGCATGACGATGGGTACGTGGATCGATGAATCAGGCGTGAAGCGGCAGCGATTGCAACACGGCCGCCTCACGCGCTACCGGCCGGCTTACGGATTCGCGCTGCCCGCGTATTGCTTGAAGCCTTCGCGCGTCGCGAGACGTTCGATATAGCGCGACACCGCCGGCAATTCCGGATGCTCGAACGGCGTGCCGAACCAGCGGTTCACCGACAGGCCGATCGGAATGTCCGCGAGCGTGAACGTGTTGCCGGCCACGTACGCGCCCGTCTTTTCGAGCTGCGCGTTCAGCACCTGCATGTGCTTCGTCCAGCCTGCGATCGACTGCGCGATGCCGGCCGGATCCTGGTGATCGGGGGATTTCCGCACGAGGCCGAGGAACGCGCCGACCCACGAGCGGTTCAGGTCCGCGCCCTGCCAGTCGATCCATTGGTCGACCCGCGCACGCGCCTGCGGCTCGGCCGGATACAGCGCGTCGCCGCCGTAACGGTTCGCGAGGTAGCGGATGATCGTGTTCGATTCCCAGAGCACGAAATCGTCGTCCTTGATGACGGGCACGAGCGCGTTCGGGTTCAGCGCGAGATAGGCCGGATCGTTGGTCGTGCGAAAGCCCGCGCCCCAGTCTTCCTGTTCGAACGGCAGGTTCAGTTCGGTGCACAGCCACAGCACCTTGCGGACGTTGATGGACGGAATCTTGCCGAGGATGTGCAGCATGCAGTCTCCTTGTGAGGTCGGATGCGGAGCGTTCGGGGCGCACGGCGCGCCACGAACGCATTCACGCCGAATTTAGCAGGTTTGCTCCGGGAACCCTCGTCCTTTTCCCCTGGGGAACTTCCTTCGGGGCACGGGGAGAGCAGTCAAACACGACCGCGAGGCAAACGGCAGGCCGCGTGCTCAAAATCTCCATGCGGCCGGTTCGTCAGGTCGCGCAGCGCGTGCTCGGCCGTCGGGAACCGGAACATGAATCCGTCCTGATGCAGCCGCGCCGGCATCACCCGCTGCCCGTCCAGCAGCAGCGCGGCCATCTCGCCCATCGCGATGCGCAGCGGCGCGGCCGGCACGTGCAGAAACGCGGGGCGACGCAACACCTTCGACACGACCTGCACGAACTCGCGCTGGGTCAACGGCGCGGGTGCGACCGCGTTGTAGACGCCGTGCATGCCCGCGTTCGACATCGCGCGTGCAATGATCCGCAGCACATCGTCCCGGTGAATCCAGCTCATCACCTGCGTGCCGTCGCCGAATCGCCCGCCCATCCCGAAGTAGTGCGGCAGCAGCATCGGGCGCAACGCGCCGCCGGGGCCGAACACGAGGCCCAGCCGCAGCACCACCGAGCGCACGCCATGACGCTCGAGCGCCTGCGCGGACTGCTCCCACTGCCGGCACAGCCCGGACATGAAGCCGGTGCCGGCACTGCTGCGCTCGTCGAGCCGCTCGTCGGAAGGCCGCACGCCGTAGTAGCCGATCGCCGACGCCTGGATCCACGTGCGGGGCTTGACCTCGGCGGTCTCGACCCAGCGCATCAGCGATTCCGTGACGCCGACGCGGCTGGCGAGCAGCACCGCCTGCCGGCGCTTGCTCCAGCGCGCGCCCAGCACCGGCGCCCCCGCGAGGTTGATGACCGTGTCGAAACGCTCGTGCGGCTGCAGTTGCCCGGCGGACGTCACGCTGCGCACACGGCCCTGAAACTGGTAGGCCGCGCGCAGCGGGTCGCGCGCCAGCAACGTGACCGTATGGCCCGCATCGAGCAGATGGTTCACGAGGGTTTCGCCGATGAAGCCGGTTCCGCCTGTGACGAGCACGTTCCCCGGCGGCTGCCCCGCGAACGGATTGGCGGCCGGCGCGCGTTGCGCGATCCGGCAGGCCGCGATTCCGTCGCGGATGCCCGATACCGTCACGCCGACGGCAAACACGCTCAGCAATCCGCCGCGCCAGCCGAGGTCGAGTACCTGAAGCGCGGTCGGCTCGTGCGCCCAGACGGCCAGCTGCATCGCGATCATCCCGAACAGCGCGCCGCCGTTGACGGCCAGCAGCGTGTGCAGCACGCGCTCGGTCGCCGGCAGCTTGCGGCTCTGGTCCTCGACGACGAAATCCCACAACGTCAGCACCACCTCGACGACCACCACCGCCGCGAGGGCCGCGACCCACGCGCCGTGAAAGGCGACGTTCGCGATCGACGCGAATACGAGACCGTAAAGCACGGAGCGCACCGCGTGAATCCCCAGCTCGAGCCGCGCGCGCGGGCTGTGCGGCAGATCCTGCGTGAGCTCGTGGTGATAGAGCGTATCGAATGCGCCCATCGCGCCCTGCACGATCAGCAGGTTGAGCGCCCAGTCGTAAGCAGGCAAGGTGTTCATGGGGTATCCCTCCTCCACAGCCACACAAGTGGCGGCACCATCGCAACGAGTGCCGCCGCGTCGATCGCCACGTGGCCCGATACTCGGGCCTGCAATGAAAACAGCGTGTCCTGCGGCGCCCAGATCGCCAGGCCGGCCAGCAGCCATCCCCACACTTCCCGCCGGCGCAGCCGGTTGCCGAGGTGGACGAGCGCCAGCATCCAGACCGACGCGCATTGCACCGTCGCGCCGATCAGCGACATCCACCAGACCTGCTGCGCGCGTGCCGGGCCGGGCGCCGTGCCCGCCCAGAAATGCAGCTCGATGACGCGGTGATACGCGTCGAGCCACGGCGTGCCGGCCACCCACGGAACGGCGATGCCGACGAGCAGATGGGCGAGCGCCGCGCCGTACATCCAGGTCACCACGATGCGGCGCATGTCATCGCGTGCGGGACGATCGGCCGCGGGTTCGGCGGGTTCGGCGGCACGGTCGCTACCGCACGCCGGCCCGTCGCACGCCGCTTCGGCGCGATAGCCGAGCCAGCGCGAAACGGCGTGCCGGTTGCGCGCGAAGCGGCGATACAGCGGTGCCAGCACACCGCGCACGACCGGCACGCGAAGCAGCCGGACGAGCCAGCCGCGCCCGGTCAGCGCATGGGCGGCGAGGATGCCGTCCACGCCGGTCAGCATGCGTCCGTCCGGCAGACGCGCATGAAGCTCGCGATTCAGCGCGGGCAGGCCGACGCCCAGCGGCACCGGGTCGAAGCCCGGCCCGGCGATATCGACGAAAGCCAGCCGCTGCTGCGCGTCGCGGGCGCCGAGACGCCGTATCTGCGCGACACATAACGGACATCGTCCGTCGAAGTACAGCACCAGTTCACTTGATTCCATGATTCGCATTCCTTCTTGTCTTTGCGTGCATCGTGAATCGATCGACTGCTTTCCCGCACGCCGTACCGCCGCTCCCGTGCGGCGGCGGCCACGCGCTTACATCGGCTTGAGCACCATCAGGAAGTAGACGGACAGCATCGCGAAGAACGCCGGGTAGCCGAGCAGTTCCCAGCGCTTCGCATAGCGCCAGTAGCGCTCCGGCAATGCGGCGTCGCCGTTCGCATGGGCGAGCTTCGCCATCGATGCAAGTTCGAGCTGCAGCCACACGACCGGCAGCCAGCATGCACCGGCGATCGCATACAGCACGATCGATGCGAGCAGCCACGGCGTATGCCACGGCCAGCCTGCGGTGTGCGCGAGCCAGAGCCCCGATGCCGGCTGGAAGATCACGGCCGGCGTCGTGAACCACCAGTCCGCGCGCACCACGAGGCGCGACACGGCCGCGATCGCGGGCACCGACTGCGTGCGGTTCGCGAAAAAGAGATAGAACGCGGTGCCGAAGCCGGTGCCGACCAGCAGCACCGAGGACAGGATGTGAAGCGCCTTGATGACGAGATAGGTATTCATGCTTGTTCTTCTTCTGAAAAAAGGATCAACAGGATCGCGAGAATCGGCACGTTCTTGAGCACGGGGCCGAACGGCTCGGCGAGCAGCGCCGGCATCGTGACCGCGATGACGGCCGAGTACGCGACGATCAGCGCCGCTTGCGCCGCCCACAGGCGCCGTGAAGGCGCGGCGACGGTCGCGATGCCGAACGCGAAGTCCAGCGCACTGGCCGTGTACAGCGCGATCAGCGCGGGCAGCCCCGTGAGGTGCGCAGGCGCGAGCAGCGCGAGGCTCGCGGGCAGCGGATGGATGAACGCGCTGGCGATGGCCGTCCAGATCCACACGATCGCGAGCGCGCCGCGCAGCAACGGCCGACGCCACATCGCCAGCGCGTCGCGACGCAGCGCGGCGGCTTCCGTGCCGACGAAGCCGGCGATCCCGCGCGGCGGCCGGCCGAGCATGGTCGTGACGGCGGCCGGATCGCCGGTGTTCCCGCCACGCAGCATCGTCCACGTGTCGCGCGTGAACATCGCGCCCGGCAGCGTGCCGAGCAACGCGGCCGCCGCGCCGGCCAGCGGGCCCGGCAGCGTCACGCGTGCGGCCGGCGGAAATCCCAGCGCGGCACGGTAGCGGGCCAGCATCTCGCGGTATTCGACTTCGTCGTTGCCGACCACGTCGATCACCGCGCGGCCGGCGGCCGACGCATCGCCCGGTTGCACGACGAGCCGCGCGACGACTTCGGCGAGATCGTCGACGTGCACGGGACGCAGCCGCTGACGGCCGCCCGCCGGCAGCACCTGCACGGGCAGGCTCGCGAGCATCCGGAAAAACCGCGCGGACGCGCCGTCCGTGCCGTAGACGAGCGCGGGCCGCACGATCCGGAAGTCGATCGGCAGCGTCTGCAGGAAGCGGTCGGCGGCCAGCTTGCTGGCGAAGTAGCGCGTGCCGCCGCGCTCGACGCCGAGCGCCGAGATCTGGATCACGCGCCGCACGCCGGCGCGGCAGCACGCGGTAAAAAGTGCGCACGGCGCGGCACGGTGCACGGCGTCGAGCGTCGCGCCGCGCCGATCGGCGAGGATGCCGACCGCATTGATCACCACGTCGACGCCCTTCAGCCGCGCGAGCCACGCGTCGGGATCGATGTCGGCGGCGAAGTCGATCGCGACGTCGCACGGGCCGGCCGCATGCCGCACGCCGCGCAGCACGCGATGGCCGCCGGCTTCGAGCTGCGTGCACAGTGCCCGCCCGATGAAGCCGTTCGCGCCGCACACGAGGACCGTCATGCGGCGCGCCCCGGTGCGGCCCTGCGGGCAGGTCGACGGCAAGACAGCGTTCATTTTCATCCTCTGCTTACAGTTATTTCTGTACAGACAGAAATAAGAACCCCAAAAAAAGCGGGCTGCCTGCCCGCACTGCGCGTAACGCTTACTTCGACGGCTTGCGCCTGACCGTCTGGCTGATCTTCGCGCCGATGCCGAGCGCCTTCATCAGCGTATCGGGCTTGAGCCGCAGCATCTCGTCCGACCAGGTCGTGAGCGTCTCGACGAACTGCAGCGTGTCGCGGATGCGCTGCTCGGTCTCGCGGCTCTCGTTCGCGATCTCCGGATTCGTCAGGCAATCGCGCAGCACCGTGAGCGTCGGCTCGATCTCGCGCTGCCGCCGCCCTTCGACGATCAGCTTGAACAGTTCCCAGATGTCGGTCGACGTCTCGAAGTGGTCGCGGCGGTCGCCCAGCACATGCACGACCTTCGCGAGCCGCCATGCCTGCAGCTCCTTCAGGCTCGTGCTGACGTTGGAGCGCGCGACGTTGAGCGTCTCGGCGATCTCGTCGGCCGCGACCGGCCGGCCGGCCAGATACAGCAGCGCGTGGATCTGCGAGACGGTGCGGTTGACGCCCCACCGCGAGCCCATTTCGCCCCAGTGGAGAATGAATCGTTCGGCAATCGGTGTGAGTTCCATGGCGTGAAATTTAGGCATTTCAGTTATTTCTGTCAAGAGAGAAATAACCGGACGATCCGCCAGGTTCCGGCCGCGCCCGCCCGCGATCGGCCGCTTCCATTACAATGCGCGGGATTTTTCCGATTTCAGGCCGTTTCTGCCTTTCTGACTAGAGGGTTTCCATGATCATCAAACCGCGCGTGCGTGGCTTCATCTGCGTGACGACTCATCCGGTCGGCTGTGAAGCCAACGTCAAGGAACAGATCGACTACGTGACTTCGCACGGCCCGATCGCCAACGGCCCGAAAAAGGTGCTCGTGATCGGCGCGTCGACCGGCTACGGCCTCGCCGCCCGGATCTCGGCCGCATTCGGCTCGGGCGCGGACACGCTCGGCGTGTTCTTCGAGCGTGCCGGCAGCGAAACGAAGCCGGGCACGGCCGGCTGGTACAACAGCGCCGCGTTCGAGAAATTCGCCGCCGAAAAAGGGGTCTATGCGCGCAGCATCAACGGCGACGCATTCTCCGACAAGGTCAAGCAGGTCACGATCGACACCATCAAGCAGGATCTCGGCAAGGTCGATCTCGTCGTCTACAGCCTCGCGGCACCGCGCCGCACGCATCCGAAGACGGGCGAAACCATCAGCTCGACGCTCAAGCCGATCGGCAAGACGGTCACGTTCCGCGGCCTCGACACCGACAAGGAAGTGATCCGCGACGTCACGCTGGAACCGGCGACGCAGGAAGAGATCGACGGCACCGTCGCCGTGATGGGCGGCGAGGACTGGCAGATGTGGATCGACGCGCTCGATGAAGCCGGCGTGCTGGCCGACGGCGCGAAGACGACCGCGTTCACGTATCTCGGCGAGCAGATCACGCACGACATCTACTGGAACGGCTCGATCGGCGAAGCGAAGAAGGATCTCGACAAGAAGGTGCTGTCGATCCGCGACAAGCTGGCCGCGCACGGCGGCGATGCGCGCGTGTCGGTGCTGAAGGCCGTCGTCACGCAGGCGAGCTCGGCGATCCCGATGATGCCGCTGTACCTGTCGCTGCTGTTCAAGACGATGAAGGAAACCGGCACGCACGAAGGCTGCATCGAGCAGGTGTACGGGCTCTTCAAGGACAGCCTGTACGGTGCGACGCCGCACGTCGACGAGGAAGGCCGCCTGCGTGCGGATTACAAGGAGCTCGATCCGCAGGTGCAGGCGAAGGTCGTCGCGCAGTGGAACCACGTGACGAACGACAACCTGTACGAGCTGACCGACTTCGCCGGCTACAAGACCGAATTCCTACGGCTGTTCGGCTTCGAGATCGCCGGCGTCGACTACGACGCGGACGTGAACCCGGACGTGAAGATCCCGGGCATCATCGACACCACGGCCTGACGGCCGGGCCCGCCGCCCGTACCGCATACGCGGCGCAGGAGGCGGGTTCGAGGTTCCGGCGGCGTCAACGCGGCGCCGGTTCTTCCAGATAGACGCCCGACGACAGCGTGGCCTTCACCTGCCGCGTGAACTCGTCGGTCGACACTTCTTCTTCCCCTGCTTCGATCGCTTCGTACGCCTGGCGCACGACATCGGCCGGCGTCGCCTTCGGCACGTCGAGGCCGGCCGTCAGATCGGTATCGATGAAGCCGGCATGCAGCCCGACGACCTGCGTACGCTGCTCGCGCAGCGAATGGCGCAGGCCGTTGGTCAGCGCCCACGCGGCCGATTTCGACACGCCGTAGCCCGACAGGATCGGCCGGTTCACCCAGCTCGCGACGGACAGGATGTTCAGGATCGCGCCGCCGCCATGGCCGGCGAGGATGCCCGCGAACGCGCGCGACATCGCCAGCATCCCGAACACGTTGGTTTCGAAATGGTCGCGCAATGCGTCGGTCGCACCATCGTCCGTCAGGCTGCCGAGTCGCGCGATGCCCGCGTTGTTGATCAGCAGCGTGACGTCGCGCGCCGCGTCGGCGGCCGCCGCGACGGCCGCCGGATCGGTCACGTCGAGCTTCACCGGCACGACGCCCGGCAGCGTCACGGTGGCCGGATCGCGCGCCGCCGCATAGACCTTGCGCGCCCCTCTCGCAAGCGCCTGCTTCGCGAACTCGAGCCCGAGCCCGCGATTCGCACCCGTGACGAACACCACTGCACCTTCGATCTTCATGACGCTTCCTTT
>Ga0209566_100253_pt1 | contig 51127 bp, 54 predicted proteins | sample Araplavi_mTSA_r2_2_FD_184287 | JGI IMG/M metagenome (GOLD analysis project Ga0209566, IMG submission 184287) | Arabidopsis root microbial communities from North Carolina, USA - plate scrape CL_Cvi_mTSA_r2 (SPAdes) (version 2) | ecosystem: Host-associated > Plants > Roots > Endosphere | place...
ATCAAATACGTCATGCCCAGCTTCGCAAATTCCGCAGATACTTGCGCCGTCCGGACCGGTCCCCCCAGGTCGTCAAGCTTGAACTGCAGCATGACCAGCTTCTTCAGGCCTGTAACAATGCCGATCGTGGTGCCGACCACTTGTTCGTAAGTACCCGTGAGCACTTCGCTGAACGTCGCGCTTCTTCGGTCGCCCGAGATGACAACCCCCAGCTTGCCTGTACCGGCTTCCATCTCAGGGGTCACTTGCAGCGTCAACGGATTGCCGCCGCGGTCAACGACCCATGTCATCGACTTGCCAGCGGACTGCTGGATCGCCGTGACCAGCTTCTCGCGGTCATCGCCAATCGGATGATTGTCAATGGACATGATGATATCGCCTTTGTGCAAGCCGGCCTTCTCTCCTGCCTTGCCGGCAATAACGGAGTCGAGCTTCACATTCGTCAGCACACCAGACATGATAACCACGATCAGGAACAACACGATCGCCAGCACAAAGTTCATGACAGGTCCCATAACGATCGCAAGCGCGCGCTGACCAACGGATTTGCTGCCAAACTGCCTGTCATACGGGGCAATTTGGGTCTCCACGCCTTTGGACACCATCATCGCCTGGCGGTCGACCGGGTAGGTGACACGCTCACCGTCGACGTCCAATGAGACTGTCAAGCTTTTCTCCAAATCAATATGTTCAACAACCCCCATGATAACATTGGAGCGCCGATCCAATTGATCCATGAACAAGTATGTAACTTCATTCGCTTTGTTTAACTGTACGGCAATGGTTTGGCCGGGATTCACTTGAACGATCTCCGGATCTTCACCGGCCATGCGCACAAATCCGCCTATCGGCAAAATCCGCAACGTATAGCGGGTCTCGCCCTTCTTATATGAAAATAATTTAGGACCGAAACCAATCGCGAACTCCCTGACCAGGATACCGGCCCGCTTGGCAAAGTAAAAATGGCCCCATTCATGTATCGTCACCAAAACGAAAAACAACAAGATCACTTTCAATGCAACTTCTATAGCTGACAAGTCGTAGTTCCTCCTTCAAGCTTAGCATGTACTTAGATTACCATTATTGAAGGACCGAATACAAGCTGTCCCCTATTAGCACAGTATACGATATTTAAGGGGTATTTAGACTCTGCAAGCCATTAGTTCTTTTGCATTATGATCGAAAAAAGAGCTGAGCCAACCTTGCATGCTGACTGAAGCTCCCTTTTCGTTAAAATCGGATCGCAGCGGCATAAGCTCTGGCCCATGCATCCTGTTCCTCAATCAACGCCAGATTGGGATTCGCATAGGACTCGTGCTTCAGCAGCGCACCTTCGATCACTTGTTCAATTTGTAAAAAGGTGATTTCACCTTTCAGAAACCGGGCAACCGCCACTTCGTTCGCTGCATTGTAAACCGTAGGCGTCGTCCCGCCTTGACGTCCACTCTCATACGCCATGCGCAGGCAAGGGTATCGCTTATCGTCCATTTCTCGGAAATTCAGCTTACCGATGGCCGCCAAATTCAACGGTTTCGTCGGTGTCGGAAGTCTGTCCGGATAGGTCAGCGCATATTGAATCGGGACGCGCATGTCAGGATTGCCTAACTGCGCCATAACACTATGATCGACGAACTCCACCATGGAATGGATGACGCTCTCCGGATGGATCAGCACTTCAATCTGATCATAAGGAAGGTCGAACAGCCATCTGGCTTCGATCACCTCAAGCCCTTTATTGACCATGGTCGCGGAATCAATCGTAATTTTGGCGCCCATCGACCAGTTCGGATGCGCAAGCGCTTGCTCTACCGTAACACCAACCAGCTCTTCCCGCGTGCGATCACGGAATGAACCGCCGGAAGCCGTAATGATCAGCTTCGCCACTTCAGCACGCTTTTCGCCGTTTAAGCACTGGAAGATGGCCGAATGCTCGCTATCCACCGGCAATAGTGCTACACCTTTCGTTCTCGCCGCTTCCGTTACGAGATGACCTGCGCTAACGAGCGTCTCTTTGTTGGCCAGGCCAATCTGCTTGCCGGCTTCGATAGCCGCCAGTGTCGGCTTCAGACCTTGACTACCGACCAGCGCGGTCACGAGCAGCTCCGCTTCGGAAGATGCCGCAACCTCCATGAGCCCATCTTCACCGTAATAAACCTTGGTGTGACTTGGAACATGGAGCGCAACTTCATCGGCTAATTCCTTGGTAGCAACCGATACGATCTTTGGTTGAAACTGTTTAGCCTGTTCAATAAGTAACTTACTATTATATCCACCGGATATCGCTTCAACTTGAAAGCGTTCCGGAGCATTGGCGACGATATCTAACGTTTGCGTTCCGATGGATCCGGTTGAACCCAGAATCGCGATGCGTTTTGTCATAGTTCACCTCGTTCAACTGCGTTTAGTGGGGAATAAATCCCAGCCAATGAATAAAAGGAAAAACAATTAGCCAGCTATCCACCCGATCTAAGACGCCGCCATGTCCTGGCAGCAGCGTTCCCGTATCTTTGATGCCTTTCACCCGCTTATAGGCAGATTGGATCAAATCACCGATTTGACCGACGATCGCAATAGAAATGCCAAGTAAAAGTGCGGTTTGAATCGGCAGTAAATCCGGCGCATACCAGGAAAAGAGCAGTGCAGCAAGCATCGAAATGACGATTCCGCCAACTGCGCCTTCAATCGATTTCTTCGGACTGATTTGCGGCCAAAGCGGATGTTTACCAACCATGGAACCAACAAAATAGGCACCTGAATCCGTTGCCCAAATGCATACGAAGATCAGGATTGTCCAATACAATCCGTGATCCGGAATACGCGTCGAGATCATATAATAAAATCCAAGCCCAATATAGATAGCCCCAAGCAAAATAAGCGCAACTTGGTCAATGGTGATTTTGTTCTTCGATGCAACCGTGATAAACAGGAGGACGAACATGGCTAACCAAATGATGGCCGTCGTATTGACTGGAAATGTAATGCCCAGCATATCCCATGGAATGGCAAGGAGAAGCAGTGCAAGCAGTCCAACGAAAGAGGATAGTTTATGAGATGTGAACCCGTTCATTTGAATATATTCCCGGTACCCGATGACCGAGAGCAGCACAATTAAGCCGGCATACCAATACCCGCCAAGCACTAATAAGGTAAGGAAAACAATACCGGCTATCACGCCTGTGACAATCCTCTGTTTCAAAGCAAACTCCTCCTAGATAACACAAACGAAATATCTTCGTCGCAGGTACGAGCCGGTTAAATACCGCCATACCTTCTTGCGCGGCGCTGATATTCGGCGATAGCTTGCATAAATAACGCTTCTGTAAATTCTGGCCAGTAGGCTTCCGTGAACCAAAGCTCGGAATAAGCAAGTTGCCAGAGCAGGAAATTGCTGAGGCGCAGCTCGCCGCTCGTCCGAATTAATAAATCCGGATCAGGCAGATCGGATGTCAGCATATACTTGGAAAAGCGTGCTTCATCCAATTCGTCCGCTTGCAAGACGCCATTTTGCACATCACGAATAATGTCTTGTACGCCTGCGATCATTTCTTTGCGGCCGCCGTAATTCAACGCGAAATTAAGGATGAGTCCGGTATTGTCCTTCGTGCGCTCGATGGCGCCTTCAATCGCCTTCAGCGTATAATCGGGCAAGCCTTCTTTCCATCCTGTCATTCGAATCCGAACGTTATTCTCAATAAGTTCTTCGATCTCTAACGGAAAAAACTCCTGGGGAAGCTTCATTAGAAATTCGACTTCTTCCTTCGGCCTTTTCCAGTTTTCCGTCGAAAAAGCGTACATAGTCAGCACTTTGACGCCGATGTCGTTTGCAGCCATCGTAATTTTTTTCACATTTTTCATTCCGGAATGATGTCCGGCTATGCGAGGTAACCCTCTTTGCTTTGCCCAGCGTCCGTTGCCGTCCATGATAATGGCCACATGAGCGGGCACGTTTGCCAAATCAATGTCAGGAAAATTTGAAGTTGAATCTTCTTTGGCTGCATTTCCTAACCATTTCTTTAACGGTTTGAGCATTGTCGTTCCTCCCTGGATAAGGAAAGCTGAAAAACCCCCAGTAATTTCCTAGGGGCATATCTAATTTATACTTCCATAATCTCTTTTTCTTTAGCAGCAAGCACTTTTTCAACTTCAGCAACGAATTTATCCGTAAACTTTTGAATATCTTCTTGATGCTTACGGGATTCATCTTCCGAGATACCTGCTTTTTCAAGCTTCTTGATCTCGTCGTTGGCATCACGTCTGATGTTACGGATGGCCACTTTCGCTTCTTCGCCGAACTTTTTGGTCATTTTGACCAATTCGTTACGACGCTCTTCTGTTAAAGCAGGAATAACAATACGAATAACTGTACCATCATTCGAAGGTGTCAAGCCCAGATCGGATTTCATAATAGCTTTCTCAATCGCGCTCATGGAGCTTTTATCCCATGGCTGAATGATCAAGGAACGGGAATCCGGTGTCGACAAGTTCGCAAGCTGATTGACAGGCGTCATTGCACCGTAATATTCAACTTGTACGCGATCAAGCAGAGAAGGTGTTGCGCGGCCCGCGCGCAGCGTGCTCAAATCTCTTTTCAATGCGCCAATGGCTTTATCCATACGCTCTTCAGCGTTCTTTTTAATCGTTTGTGGCATCGTCTAGACACTCCCTTTAACTGTAGTCCCAATTTTCTCACCAAGGACAACACGTTTGATATTCCCTTTCTCGGTAATCGAGAACACCACCAACGGGATGTTATTATCCATGCACAGTGAAGAAGCCGTGGAGTCCATAACACCGAGATTGTTGCTGATAACTTCCAAATAAGTTAAGGTTTCATACTTCTTGGCCGTTGGATCTTTGAACGGATCAGCCGAATAAACGCCGTCAACTTTGTTTTTCGCCATGAGAATAACTTCCGCTTCGATCTCAGCTGCTCTAAGCGCTGCTGTCGTATCGGTGGAGAAGTAAGGGTTCCCCGTGCCGCCAGCAAAGATGACCACCCGGCCCTTCTCCAAGTGACGCATAGCACGTCTGCGGATATAGGGCTCTGCAACCTGCTGCATGTTGATCGAAGTTTGCACGCGAGTCGGCACATCCATCGTTTCCAGCGCATCCTGCAAGGCCAAGGAGTTCATCACAGTAGCCAGCATGCCCATGTAGTCAGCTGTCGCCCGGTCCATGCCCTTCTCACTGCCAGCGATCCCTCTCCAGATGTTGCCACCGCCGACGACGATCGCTACTTCTACGTTCATATCAATGACATCTTTTACCTGCTGCGCTATAGAGGTAATAACTTCAGAATCAATACCGTAACCTTGTTGACCAGCCAAAGCTTCACCGCTCAGTTTCAGTACGATTCTTTTATAAAAAGGTTGCACCAACTTGAATACCCTCCGTTTCAATACATAAACAGGTCTTGCATATGAGCTTTATGCTAAAAAAGAAGGAACACCAAGTGTTCCATCTTTGTAACTGCCTATTAGAGTTTAACTTGGGACATAACTTCTTCCGCGAAGTTCTCTTGTTTTTTCTCAAGACCTTCACCAAGTGCAAAACGTGCGAATCGACGAATGGAGATGTTCTCTCCGATTGTTGCGATTTTCTCGTTCAGCAATTGCTCGATCGTTTTGTCTGGATCTTTAACGAATGGTTGCTCCATCAAGCAATACTCTTCGTAGTATTTACCGATGCGGCCTTCAACCATTTTATCAACGATTTTCTCAGGCTTGCCTTCGTTAAGCGCTTGGTTGCGAAGAATTTCTTTTTCTTTGTCCAAAGCTTCTGTTGGAACTTCTTCACGACGCACATAAGACGGGCTTGCTGCCGCGATGTGCATAGCGATGTCTTTGCAGAACGCTTTGAATTGGTCAGTTTTACCTACGAAGTCAGTTTCGCAGTTGATTTCAACCAGAACGCCCACTTTACCGCCAGCGTGGATGTAGGATTCTACAGCACCTTCTGTTGCGATACGTCCAGCTTTGTTCGCTGCTGCAGAAAGACCTTTCTCGCGAAGGATCTCGCCGGCTTTTGTCAAATCACCATTTGCTTCTTCAAGCGCTTTTTTGCAATCCAACATGCCTGCGCCTGTTTTTTCACGTAATTCTTTTACTAGAGCTGCTGTTACTGCCATCGAAAAGAACCTCCCAATAGTGGTATGTAAGTTAGGACTACTCTTTAAAAAAAGGGTGATGACAGGCTGTTACACCTTCCAACCACCCTTTTGTTCATTCATATAAATTAAGCTGTTGTTTGCTCGCCTTGGTGCGCTTCGATAACTGCGTCTGCAATTTTTGCTGTCAGCAATTTCACGGCGCGGATTGCATCATCGTTACCTGGGATCACGTAGTCGATTTCATCTGGATCACAGTTAGTATCTACGATACCTACGATTGGGATACCCAATTTGCGAGCTTCTGCTACAGCAATACGCTCTTTACGAGGATCGATTACAAACAATGCGCTAGGCAGACCTTTCATGTTCTTGATTCCGCCCAGGAATTTCTCAAGACGATCTTTCTCTTTACGGAGAATGATAACTTCTTTCTTAGGAAGAACTTCAAATGTACCGTCTTCTTCCCATCTTTCAAGCTCTTTCAAACGGTCGATACGCTTTTGGATCGTTTGGAAGTTAGTCAGTGTACCACCCAACCAACGTTGGTTGATGAAGTACATGCCGCAACGCTCAGCTTCTTCAGCTACGGAATCTTGAGCTTGCTTCTTAGTACCTACGAAAAGAATAGTACCATTCTCTTCAGCTACGGATTTAACAAAGTTGTATGCTTCTTCAACTTTCTTAACCGTTTTTTGCAGGTCGATGATGTAAATTCCGTTTCTTTCAGTGAAAATGTACTTGTCCATTTTCGGGTTCCAACGACGAGTTTGGTGACCGAAATGTACGCCAGCTTCTAAAAGCTGTTTCATGGAGATAACTGCCATCTCCAATCCCTCCCTTAAAATGGTTTTTGTGTGTATCCTCCGCCGGTCGCATCTTCACATAAAACTTACATAAGTAAGCACCATTATGCAAATTGACTGACGTGCGTTTTTAACACCGTGAATAAATATACCATAAGTCATTTAGCGATGCAAGCGATCTGAAAATGAAAAACAGACCTGACAAAAGATCGTTTTGTCGGTCTGCTCTATTGATGGGCCATCAAATTGGCGATGACCTGCGAAATCTCCAGCTTGCCCTCAAAGATGTGCGGGCCCGCTTGAATTTTATACACGCCGCCCTGCTTTTGCATCTCGGATTCAAACGTCTTGCGATCAGAAATGACGCCTGACTTCTCCAGTAAATCCGTGACCGCCGTTGCATCCAGATTAGGCTGCACATAGATCACATTGCGCACTGTGACTGTCGGCGCTGCAGGCTGTGGCTGATCCGATGGCTTCGCGGCGGCCAATTTGTCGGTTTCCTCTTTGACTTTTTGCGCGACACCTGCATCGTATTCAGCCTGAGTATAGACCTTCGTATCTTTTTCGAAGACCTGATAGTATTTCGAAGCTTGTTCCTTAAGCTTCAATGGATCCATTTCATCCGGCTTGATCCCGCTTTGATCCGCTGCGCTCGGACGTGCAAGCATGACCTGCAACAGCATAGCGCCGAGGATGATCCCAAACCCTAACCCGTACACAAAGAATCGGTTTTTAAACACGGGAATGCTCCTCCTGCCTGGAAAGTTGAAGAATTAACGTGACTTCTCCCTTATTCATTCCCAGCTTCTTCGCAATTGCCTCAACGCCTTTGCCTTGCTCATGGAGGCTAAACAATTCGGCATAACGGCTCTTCATGCTTAATCCGGTATACAGTGTCTCCGGCTCAGGCGCAATCTCCTGAGTTTCGGTTGCAGGTATGGGACTCGTTAGCTTAGCCTGATCAATCGACGGTGCTGCCTGGACGGCATTCGCCTCAGCCAGCGTCGCATCACCTGCCGATTGACTTGAGACGGCCGCTTTGGAATGGATCTGTTGATTCACGTGCACTTTAGTCAGCTCTTGCGAAAGCTCTTGCTTCTGTTTCTCCAGGGATTCGAGTCGGCCTGCCAATTTGGCAAGCTCAACTTCGTAATCCTGCTTCGTTCGGGAGAACAAGTCCAGAAGCACTTGATTTTGTTCATCCATTTCAGCAGCGAAATGCTCAATGGTTTCCTCAATCTCTTGAACCACGCTCGTTTTATCAGTGCCTGCCGGCTCCTTCTTTGGGATAAAACGAGCGTAAACGATGAAGACGAGCCCTAACAGGACGACATACATCCAAGGCTTCATGTCCAAGTCAAACACCTTTTTTCTATATAATATATAAGCTTAGAGCGTTAAATCGATATGATGCCCTTTATATGGATGAACAGGTTGATCGACATTGGAAAAGAGTTGCGATTTCACATTCGATTCAGCCTCTGTACGACTTACGCCGGATTTGTGACCATGATGGCTGTGCTCTTTTTCACTTTGATCCTTGATGTTGGATTTGGCGCTCTCTTCAATGTGACTGCTTCGGCTACGATCCAGTTCTGTCGTCTGCAGCGACTGATTCTCCAATATCGCTTCGTCCTGCCGCGGCTTTTGCATCAGCTGGTTTTGACGAATGCCTGCTTCATCGTTTTTATGTACGGCAAACTGCAAATCAATGGCTTTCATATCCATTCAGCAGTGCCTCCTTCATATTAAACGTTGGCCGTCATCGAAATATCTCCCTCAATTAAGCGGAAGGTCATACGATTGGAAGCATCTTTTATAAATTTGGTATAACGGCCGATCACGATCTTAGCCCCGCCATAAATGGTTGAAATCACTTCGACTTTGGATTTCTCGGAATCCTCCAAGGACTTCTCAATCTCCAAAATCCGGTCTTTAATCACGTTTTGTTCCTCTAAAGACTGCTTCTTCGTGTGATTCAGCTTAATGCGCATGGCAACTCTATCAGGACCGAGCTGTCCTGCAGCAGCCAATTGATCCAGCAACGTCAAAGCTTTCTCCGTCTTGTCCAAATTCTCCATTAGGACCTTCAGTTGGCCGCGAAGCTGGATCAGTTCATTGCGAAGCTCCGGCAGCACTCCGACTTCAATTACGGTTGCTGTCGACATCGAGTTTCCGATCGTTCTCGCTGTCACACGCTCTCCGGCTTGAATCGTACCGCCGACGATAAGGCCCTTCGCGCCTACACAATTGACAGCTTTGCCTGCGCGAATCGTGGAATGCATAATGCTCTGCGACACCGTAAGTTCATTTCCGGCTTCAACAACAGCATCTTGAATAAAGGAGCTCTTTAAGTTATGTCCTGCTTTCACAAGTGCCTTATTCTGACCTACGATGCCGGCATTGATTTCAATAGAACCTTCTGCTTCAAGTTCAGCCGCTTCAACGCCGCCTGTTACTCGAATGTCGCCCGAAGCTCGGATTTTGAAACCTGGAAGCACATTGCCGCGAATCACAACAGTACCGATAAAGTCAATATTCCCGATATTATAATCAACATCGCCATTGACTTCATAAATCGGGAATACGTTGATTTTATCCCGGTCCGTCTTCACAACCATGCCATCCATGACAGAATAAAGGCCCATCTGATTCGCGTCCGTAATCACGTTTTTACCGAGCTTAAACCGCGCTTCTTTTCCCGCTTTAGGAAAGAGCGGTTCGCCTGTAACCGCTTTACCTGGAGCTCCCTCCGTAGCAAGGAACCGTTGGGCAATCAGCTGGCCTTTTTTCACATTGCGAAGCGAGATTACTTCTTTATAATTTACCCTGCCGTCTTCAAGTTCCAGCGGTTTTTTTTCCTCATTGTCGAGATCATACATATGTTGGATGTAACCATCTTGACCTTGCTGCGGCACAGTGCCTTTTGCGATTTCTAATTTTTGCCCGATATAGCTTATCGGAGATGCGGCGACTTGTGCGATCATGGGATGGTTTAAGCCATGGATGATTTGATGCGCCTTTAATTGTTCTTCGAGTTGACCTATGGATAGAATAATGTCTTCTTCCAACTGATTGATCAGCAGAAACGCTGACAATTTATCGTCCGAGATGGAAATCGTGATGTAATGTTCTAAAGGCATGTTCCTCTCAAGCATGGACATACCACCCTTTCGTGTCCTTCAAATTATAAGCTACGTATCTTGAAAAAGCTGTGTTTTAAAACGCCCCAGGGCTCCTTTGAGACGAAGAATGGCCTTGGAATGCAGTTGAGAAATGCGGGAAGGTGATAAACTCATCACTTCGGCGATTTCACCTAAAGATAGTTCTTCAAAATAAAATAAGGACACTACCGTTCTTTCTTTTTCCGTTAGCTTGTCAATAGCTCTCGCTAATGTTTCTTTTAGATAAAATTCGTTGACCTTAAATTCGGGATTTTTGGCTTTTTCATCAATAAGCAGCGAAAGCCTTGTTTCAGAATCTTCTTCCCGAATCGGATCGTCAATCGAACATACCGTCGTAATGGAGATATCCTGCAACATTTGCGTGAATTCTTGCTCACTGATCTGTAAATATGCACTCATCTCGGCATCTGTAACGGAACGCAAATATTGCTGCTCCAGCTTTTGATAGGCATCCTCAACCTTTTTCGCCTTATCCCTTACGGAACGGGGCACCCAATCCCCTTGCCGGAGGCCATCAATAATCGCGCCGCGAATTCGCCATGAAGCATACGTCTCGAATTGCAGACCTCTTTCATAGTCGAACTTCTCTACAGCATCAATGAGTCCCATAACGCCAAAGCTAGACAAATCTTCCTTGGAGACGCTTTTGGGCAGGCCAATGGCAAGGCGTCCGGAAACATAATCGACCAAAGGTAAGTAGCTTTCGATAAGTGTCTGTTTGGCAGGTACCCAACCCTGCTCTTTCCACTGCTTCCAAAGCTCGATATTGGCCAGTTGTACTTGTTTTTGTTCGATCATGTCTTACGTTTCACCATCCTTAGTCTTCTGACAAACGTCTTAACGCACCGGCGAGTTGTTCTGGATCCAAATTATTCTTGCTGACAAGCTTTGGTGGGTTCAGGGGTGAAAACTGTGCGCCGTTGTCTGGAGCAGACGGGTTCGCGTTCATGTTGGGTTTAAGCAAATCCCTGGTCTCTACATCATCTTCCGGTGTAGTCAGATCCAACGTCTGGCCAACCGCAGGTTGTGAAGTCGCTTCAAGCACTTCCTTCGGATTGGAATGTTCCAGATGCATCATGAATCCAACAACCCATCGAAACGCAAAAGCCAGCACGAACAGAATGATGAAACTGTATAAGCTTCTCAAGCAGGTCGTCAGCAGCAAATTGTTGCCGACCGATAATGCAAAAGTCAGGATTGCCGCTAGGGCAGCTACGATAAAATTGATTCGAATCGTTCCAAACATACGTTAAATTTCCTTTACTCCTTGTTGGACACTGCGAATGACTAAAACGCCGGATTCACAATTAAATTCAATCGTTCGTCCGAAGTTCGCCCCCGTATCCTCAGCTTTGATCGGAATTCCGTACTTCTTCAACATTTCTTTACAAGATTCTACATTTCTCGGTCCAATTCTCATCGTATCATTATTTCCGGCAAAAGCAAACATTTGAGCGCCTCCGGCAAGCTTGGCCTCCATGCGGTTCACGGTCGCACCCAGCTTCTCCATGCGGGCAATTAATTCCGGTATTGCTGTATCTGCATATTTCGCTAAATTAATTGTACCCTCACGGGCAATATCTGATGATGGCAGCATAACATGTGCCATTCCTGCAACCTTCGTGCGGCTATCAAACAGGGTAACGCCAACACATGATCCTAATCCGGTTGTTTTGAGCACGCCTGTGTGGTGCGCTACATTTAAATCAGCCATGCCAACTTTGATCAGATTGTCCAAGCTCATGGAGCTCCTACTCCTAGTGCTGAAAAGATTTTCCCGAATGATTCAGGATCAGGAATAAGGAAAAAATGCCCCTGTACTTCATTTTCCCCCTCCAAAAATTTGGTATCAATGAGTAAAGCCTGGTCTCCCATTTCTCCGAACTGCAGCAAGCCATAGCTCAGAATTGCGCCGGCCATATCAATCGCAAGTGAAGGTACCGTCGGCTGCATATTCAGCTGTGTAAAGTCAGCAAGTGAGGATAGGTACGAGCCTGCCAAAATATTTCCAATTTCATTCAGCGCTGAAAGCTCCAGTTCGGAATACGTTTCTTCATTTTGCACCTCGAGGCCGATTAAATCCTGAAGCATATTTTTGGCGGACTCCAGATGAATAATGAAAAACATATTCCCAGGCGCATCCCCTTCGACCCGCAAAAATATGGCAAGAACGACCGTCTCCGCTCCACCCACGCTTTCGCAAATTTCTTCAAAAGGCAGCATACGCACTTTCGGCACGAGCATATCGATGGGCTTGGCCAGCAGGGTGGAAAGCGCAGTAGCTGCATGCCCTGCGCCGATATTCCCTACTTCTTTAAGAACATCCATCTGAAAATCAGCGAGATCAACAAAAGGGTTCACTTATTGCTCAACTCTTTCCAGTTGCTGAATTTCCTGACGGTCAAGAACTTGCTCCAGATTGAGTAGTACTAACAGTCTGGAATCGCCAACGCGTGCAATGCCGTCCAAGTATTTGGCACGGATACCGCCGACTACTTCAGGCGGATTATCGATGTGATCAGAATCGATATCGATGACATCATTAGCCGTATCTACGATCAGACCAACCTCGAATTCGCCAGCTGATACGATGATGATTCGAGTAGCATCCGTATACTCTTTGAGATCCAGGCCAAATCTTGCACGCAGATCAATAATAGGAATGACAACTCCACGGAGGTTAATGACACCTTTGATAAACTCAGGTGCTTTAGGTACACGCGTCATTGGCTGCATTCTTTCAATCGTTCTTACTTTCTCAACCTCTACTCCGTATTCTTCAGATCCCAGTGCGAATACGATGACCTTTTTTTCTTCTCCCATGCTAAACCCTCCCTGAATATATCGCTTGCTTATTTGATAAGTGCATTCGTATCAATAATTAATGCTACTTGTCCGTCACCTAATATCGTAGCTCCGGAAATAGCGAATAAACCAGTCATATATTTACCCAAGGATTTCAAAACAATCTCTTGCTGGCCGATGAATTCATCCACCATGAGCGCCACTTGTTTGTCACCTTTGCGGACGACAACGATCTCTGTCTCATCTTCCAAATCCTCGTTGAAATCAGGAACCTCGAACATGCTGCTGAGTGAAACGAGCGGAATGACCGAGTTGCGGTAGTCCACCATCTTGTTGCCATGGATATTGCGAATTTGCGATTTTTGAATCGCAGACGTCTCGACGATCGAGGACAGCGGAATCGCATATTTCTCACTGCCAAGTCGCACCAGCATCGCGGAAATGATCGATAGTGTCAACGGCAATTGAACCGAGAACTTGCTGCCGAAGCCTGGCTTGGAATCGACCTGAACGTGTCCACCGAGCATTTGGATTTTCGTTTTTACCACATCAAGCCCTACGCCGCGGCCGGAGATATCAGAAATTTTGTCAGCTGTACTGAATCCTGATTCAAACAGAAGGTTGTATACTTCCAAATCACTAAGCTTAGCCGCTTGTTCCTGTGTAACGAGACCATTTTTCAGGGCGGTTTTCAGCACCTTCTCGCGGTAAATACCACGGCCATCCTCTTCAATCTCAATGAAAACATGGTTGCCGCTATGGAAAGCGCGGAGCTGAATCGTTCCTTGCTCACTTTTGCCTGCCGCCAGACGCTCGCTGATGGATTCAACCCCGTGATCCACAGCATTACGGAGCAAATGAACAAGCGGGTCGCCAATCTCATCGATGACCGTACGGTCAAGCTCGGTTTCGGCTCCTGTAATAATCAAATCCACTTTTTTATCCAGCGATTTGGCCAAGTCCCGGATCATCCGCGGGAAACGGTTGAATACGGAATCTACCGGCACCATGCGAAGCTTCAGCACGATGTTCTGCAAGTCGCTGCTCACTCTGGACATATGCTCGACGGTTTCCGTCAAGTCATTGCGCTTCACTTCGCTGGCCAGCTGCTCCAACCGAACGCGGTCGATGAGCAGTTCGCTGAACAAGTTCATTAATGCGTCCAGACGCTCAATATCTACACGAATCGTGCGGTTGGCGATCGGTGCGCCGCCGCCCGCTGCTGCCGCAGCCGGTTTCGCAGCCGCAGGCTTAGCTGCAGGCAGAGGTGCTGGCGCCGCCGCCAATCCTTCTGCCATATTCGCTGCAGTTGCCACAGCTGCTGCAATTTCTTGTCGGCCTGCTTCCACTTCCGCCCTCGGACGAGACATTTCAGTCAGCGATTCTTTATCAACCGTAATGATAACCGTAGATTCGATTTCGGAAACGCTCAAGATTTCTTTTTCCAATGTAGCTTGATCTACCTTGGAAATATAGTATAAGGAGAACGTGCGGTCGAATTTCTCTTGTTCGATTTCTTGTACAGAAGGAGTAGCCTTTACGATCTCGCCATTACGTTCCAATACGTCAAAGACCATGTAAGCACGCGCCGCTTTCAAGACGCAATTCTCTTGAACGCTCACTTCCACGTAGAACACTAGAAAGCCGGCATCGATAGATTGCTCCAAGATAGAATACTGAAACTCATCGAGGTCAATCCCTTTCACCGGTTCTTCCACTTTAACAGCTGCGGCGGCTTGCGGTTTGTTATAATCACCCGTTACGATGGATCGCAGCGCAGCGACGATTTGCGTAACATCCGCTTTACCTGTGCCTCCCTGGATAATATCTTCTACCATGGACTCTAGTGAATCCAAACTTTTAAAAATACAATCAAAAATAAAAGGATTCATTTCCAACTTGTGGTTACGCACCAAATCAAGGACATTCTCCATTTCGTGGGTCAAAGATGCAAGATCCTCAAATCCCATCGTTGCGGACATCCCTTTTAATGTATGGGCAGAGCGAAAAATATTGTGTACAATGCTAATGTCCTGTGGGTTACTTTCCAAGTTGAGTAGGTTTTCGTTCATGGCTTGCAAATGTTCTTTAGATTCATCGATGAACATCGATAAATATTGGCTGAGTTCCAAAACCACACACCTCCATAAAGGATCAATATGTAACTTGCATTGCTTCGGTCGATTTACGTCAGCACGGCTTGCGCAATCTTGGAAGCTATATCTTGCTGCGGCAACACATGCATGGCAGCTTTAAGTTCGACAGCCGCTCTAGGCATTCCATACACAACACATGTCTCTTCTGACTCGGCAATCGTCGTCATGGCCCCTGTTTGCTTCAATGATAGCATGCCTTTGGCACCATCACTTCCCATTCCTGTCATTAAAACAATATGGCGTTTAAGTTCGTCCATCGCAAGCAACGACTCAAACATAACATCCACAGATGGTCGATGCCCGGATCGGGGCTCTTCTTTCGTTAGACGAATCTTGTAAACTTTAGAAGAGTCTTTATACGCAGTCATATGCCAACCGCCGGGAGCAATATAAGCAGTAGCTGTATGAAGGATATCTCCATCTTGCGCTTCAACGACTTTTATATGTGAAATATCATTCAAGCGCTGTGCCAACGATTTGGTGAAATTCGGCGGCATGTGTTGAACGATAAGAATTGGCGCTGGAAAACCGGCAGGAATGTGAGAGATCACTTGATGGAGCGCTCGCGGCCCTCCGGTTGATGTCCCAATAGCGACCAAATGATCGAAATGCGTCTCACTGATGCCTGATCTTGCCGTTAGCTTCACCTCTGGCGGCTTAGCTGACTCCGAAATGCTCCGCTGCGCAGGCGGATGAATGACTCTCGGAGGCGCAGGTGATGCAATCGAACGCATCTTGCTTTTTACAGCAATGTGCAGTTTTTCGTGAAGCATTTGCTTCACTTTATATAAATCCAGTGAGATGGAGCCAGAAGGCTTCCCGATAAAATCAACAGCCCCCAACTCGAGAGCTCTGATCGTTTCTGCCGCGCCCTCTTGCGTTAGCGAGCTTAGCATGATCACCGGAGTCGGTTGTTCCGTCATGATTTGTTGCAAAGCTTCCAGGCCATTCATCACGGGCATTTCGATGTCCATCGTCACGGCATCCGGCTTTAAAAGTTTGACCTGTTCAACTGCCTCTTTTCCGTTTTTGGCGGTGCCAATGACTTTAAACTGCGGATTTTCAGCGATCAGATCACTAATAATTTTGCGCATAAAGACGGAGTCATCTACGACGAGTATATGATAAGGTGCCATGCTGATCCCCCCTTATGATCAATTACGTATTCCTCGTTGGTTTATTTCATCAAATTCATCATTTTGTTTAAAAAGCCTTTGACACCGGAACGGCCGGCCGCATCGGACGGTTTGATCCCTCTCACATAATTTTCGGCCATTAGCCGAAGACTCTTGGACGCTATAGAGTTCGGAAATGCGATTGTAAAAGGAATTTGCTTGCGAACCGCTTTGGATACGGCCTGGTCATCTTCCAAATACCCGATCGTTGGAATGTCCAGATCGAGAAACTGCTTGGCCACCAAGCTGATTTTATCTGCCGTATGCTTGCCTTCCTTGGCATCGGTAACCCGGTTAATAACCAATTTAAAGTTGACAGGATGCCCCATACTGCTGATCATTTTGATAATGGCGTAGGCGTCTGTAATCGATGTAGGTTCAGGTGTCGTAACGACGATGGTTTCTTCTGCGGCAAGTATGAAACTCAACGTTTCTCTGGATAAGCCTGCACCAGTATCAAATATGATATAGTCGGCATAGCCATGAAGCTGCGTCACTTGTTCCACAAAATAATCCATCTCATCATCCGATAATTGCACCAAATCAGTAAAGCCCGATCCGCCGGCAATAAATTCAATGCCATTGCTGCCTCTTTGGATGATCTCCCAAATAGACTTTTCCTTTTTTAATAGATGGTACAAATTCAGCTTGGAAGAAATACCCATTAGCACATCGATATTAGCCAAACCGATATCAGCATCGAAGACGATCACTTTATAGCCTAGAGCTTGTAGGGAAAGCGCAAAGTTCAGTGTGAAATTAGATTTCCCTACACCTCCCTTCCCGCTAGTCACGGTGATGATCCTGGTTGTCCTCGTGCTTTTGTCATTTTGGTGTTGTACCAGGTTCCGTAACCCTTGGGCTTGGTCATTCATGACTGCGTTCCTCCAGTATAAGATCAATGATTTCATGCTCGTCCATTTCTGTAATGTCATCCGGCACGTTTTGACCGTTTGTTACATAGGAAAGCTGAAGCGAGAAGTCATGAACCAAGTTGATAATAGCTCCGTAGGAGTCAGTTTCATCGATTTTCGTAAATAACACTTTATCGAGCTTAAATTTATTGAAATTGTTCGTAATAGCTTTCATATCACGATATTTCGTCGTTAAACTTAACACGAGAATCGTTTCGCTTGCGCCTTGAGATTTCAGAAGCGCGTTAAGTTCAGACACATACATCTCATTTCTAAAGTTTCTTCCGGCAGTATCCATAAAGATGACATCGCAGTCTGCCAGGTTGTGGAACGCTTTCGTTAAATCTTGCGGTGAAAAGACGACTTCGATAGGAACATTTAAAATCGTTGCATAAGTTTTCAACTGCTCAATCGCAGATATTCGGTAAGTATCCGATGTAATAAAACCAACTTTACGCTGATATTTAAGCACTTGTTCCGCGGCCAGCTTGGCGATGGTCGTTGTTTTGCCTACCCCTGTCGGGCCGACAAAATGAACAACTCGCGTGGATGGCGCGATCCGCTTGCTCTGATTCGAATGAATGATGACATTCAGCTTGTTGCGAATGGAGCGTTGAGTAGAATCCTCCGTCATCTCGATTTGCAATTCCTCATGCTCCGCGATGACTTCCTCGATCAGTTGTTGGACAAGATCAGGGTCCACTTCTTGGTCTAGCAGCAGCTGTTCCAGCTTCTTGAGCGGCTCCGGCAACTCCAAAGTTGCGGTTGATAAGGTCAACTTCCGCATCATTTCTTTCATTTGCTTCAGTTCTTCCATAAGCAAGTCTTCTTTGACATTTGCCTTTGCTGCTGCCGGAGAAGCTGCAGATGCTGGTGTTACGGGAGTAACTGGCGCAGCGGGCATAGGGGTGTAAACTTGCTGGGGAGAGTATAAGGAAGCAGCCCCGGTTGTTGATATTGAAGACCTGCTGTCCAGCTCTTTTTTCGGACTTGCTCCCACCGCTGCCAGCACATCCGGAACTTCCGGAAAATCGGATTGATATGCCTGCTCACGCTGCGGTTGAACCGGTCTACTCGGTGCTTGCACTTTAGCGGCAGCTGCCTGCAGCGATCTTGCAGAATCGGCGCTGCCGGCACTTGAACTCGCATCGATGGCCGCAATCACTTCAATTTTTTTCTTGCCGAACATGCCTAGAAATCCGCCTGTGCGGATTTCTTTGGTATTGAGAATGATTGCATCCTTGCCTAAATCAACGCGAATTTTTTGAAGAGCATCAGGCATGGAATCAACAACATATCGTTTTACCCTCATAGATTGACAACTCCCATGCTCTGAATTTCAACACTAGGCTCCAATTCGCTGTACGATAGGACTGGAATGTCTTGTAACGTACGCTCAAGCAGCTGACGGAGGTACATCCGGATCGTCGGTGAGGTCAAGATGACGGGTTGTTGTCCGGATTGAATTAATCGTGACACCTGCTCGCTGACGCGGTGAAAAATAATTTGAGATGAGGAAGGGTCCAAAGCGAGATAGCTGCCTTGATCGGATTGCTGAACTGAGTCTGCAATTTTCTTTTCGACCGATGGACCTACCGTAATTACCTTCAAGGAATCCCCTGCTGATGTGTACTGTTGGGTGATCTGTCTTGAAAGCGCCTGTCGCACATACTCTGTTAATATTTCCGGATCCTTCGTATAGGAACCATAATCAGCTAATGTTTCAAGGATAGTAACCAGATCCCTGACAGAAATTTTCTCTCTCAGGAGCTTGCCAAGCACCTTCTGGACATCCCCGATGGAAAGCACGGATGGAATCAAATCGTCCACAAGAGCTGGGTACGATTCCCGAACATTGTCGATGAGCGCTTTGGTCTCTTGACGGCCCAGCAGCTCATGCGTATGCTTCTTGATCACTTCAGTTAAATGCGTTGCGACGACGGACGGCGGATCGACAACCGTATATCCGGAGAGCTCAGCACGCTCTTTCGTTACTTCATCAATCCAGATCGCTGGCAATCCAAACGCTGGCTCTGTCGTTTCAATGCCTGAGATCGAATCGTCATCGAATCCTGGGCTCATGGCCAAATAGTGATTAAGCAGTAGTTCACCACGTGCGACGGTATTACCTTTAATTTTGATGATATATTCATTTGGTCGAAGTTGGATATTATCGCGGATCCGAATGACCGGTACCACGACACCCAACTCCAGCGCACATTGTCTACGTATCAAAATAATACGATCCAGCAAATCCCCGCCTTGCTGCGTATCCGCAAGCGGGATGAGACCATAACCAAACTCGAATTCGATCGGGTCGACTTGCAGCAAGCTGATGACACTTTCCGGGCTGCGCACTTCTTCGATTTGTTGCTCTTCGACCAACTGCTCCTCTTTGATCGCCTTCTGATCCAGATTCTTCTGCATTTTATTCGCGGCAAAAGCCAAGAGAATAGCAACCGGGAACGTCGTATACCAATGAATCGGTGTGAATATCCCCAACACGACAAGAGTTCCCGCAACAATATATAGCAGCTTCGGCTGTGCGGTAATCTGTGACGTGATGTCATGTCCCAAATTGCCTTCAGAAGAAGCCCGAGTCACAATAATGCCTGCTGCAGTAGAAATCAGAAGCGCAGGAATTTGGCTGACGAGGCCGTCACCGATTGTTAGAATCGAGAATGTTTGCAACGCCTCGCTAAAAGACATGCCTTTTTGTGTCATCCCGATGATGAAACCGCCGATGAGGTTAATAACGAGGATAATGATCCCCGCGATCGCATCCCCTTTAACGAATTTACTGGCACCATCCATGGCCCCGTAAAAATCCGCTTCGCGCTCAATCTTTTGTCTGCGCTCACGCGCTTGACCCTCATTGATCAGACCTGCGTTCAAATCGGCGTCAATACTCATTTGCTTACCAGGCATTGCATCGAGTGTAAATCTCGCTGCTACCTCGGCAACACGCTCAGAACCTTTGGTTATCACGATGAACTGAACGAGGACTAGTATGAGGAATACGACAAATCCTACGACAATGTTGCCCCCGGCGACAAAGGAACCAAAAGTTCTGACCACGTTACCTGCTTCTGCGTGCGACAAAATGTTCCGTGTCGTAGAGACGTTAAGCGCCAGACGGAACAAGGTCGTGATTAATAGCAAGGAAGGAAAAATTGAAAATTGTAGGGCTTCTTTCGTATTCATGCCTACCAAAATAATCATTAACGCAACGGAAATATTAATGATTAACAGAAAATCCAATAAAGGGATAGGAACCGGTACAACCATCATTAATACGATACCGATAATGCCCACCAGAACTACTAGATCTTTTAACTTCATCTGATTGTACCTCCCTTCTCACTCGATCCGAACGTGTTATTCGACTCAGTTCGTTCTGCCCTTAACTTTATATACATAAGCCAGCACTTCCGCAACTGCTTGGAACAGCTCCGCAGGAATCGCTTCTCCAATTTCAACCTGGGCGTAAATAGCTCGTGCTAACGGCTTGTTTTCCATGGTCATGACACCGTTCTGCTTGGCGATCTCCCGTATCTTCAAAGCCATGTAATCCGTACCTTTGGCAATGACAGTTGGTGCCTGCATATTCTTTGCATCATACTTCAACGCAACAGCAAAGTGCGTCGGGTTCGTAATGATGACATCCGCTTTGGGCACTTCCTGCATCATCCGCTGCATCGCCATCTGGCGCTGCTTGGCACGAATCTTCCCTTTGATATGCGGATCCCCTTCGCTTTTCTTATATTCGTCTTTAATGTCTTGTTTCGACATTCGGATGCTTTTTTCAAATTCATACTTCTGATAAATGAAGTCAAACACAGCCAGGACGATTAATACGGCGCCTATTTTGATACCCAGCTTTAATGTAACCGATGCGATGTAAGTGAATGTATTTTCGACAGGCGCATGTCCGAGACCGAACATCTTATCCTTCTCGGCCATTAAGGTCGTGTACACCACGAAGCCGATAATACTCATTTTCACAACTGATTTCAGAAATTCAATTACGGTTCGCATGGAGAAAATCCGTTTGAATCCAGCGATTGGATTAATCTTGCTGAATTTCATCATTAAGGGATCACCGATGAACATAAAGCCAATCTGTCCGTAATTACCTAAAATCGCAATAACGATGACGATCGCGAATATTGGGGCCAAGATGAGTAATCCCTGTTTCACAAGATTTGCAAAAAGCACTTGAACATTCCCCATGGTCACGTCCATGACCAGATCTTTTTCAAGGATGCTGCGAAACATGTTCATTAGCTTTTCTTTCATATAGCTGCCGAACATAAGGAACGACATGAAAGAAAATAACAAAATGAATGCAGCGGGCAAATCCATACTTTTGGCTACTTGACCTTTTTTACGAGCTTCCTGCCTTTTCTTCGGGGTCGCCGACTCCGTCTTCTCACCGGCAAACCATTGCAAATCCAACTGCAAGCGAAATTGTTGGGACACGATCTTCCTCCTGAACTTAAGGAGATGTGGGTTGTGCGCCGCTAATGAGCTGCAGCAGCTTCTCCATGTAATCAAACATTGAAGAGAATAAACTCTGGAATTGACCAATCAATTCCGGGAACAAAAACATCAGCAAAGTTAAGCCTAAAATCATCTTCAAAGGTGCGCCGATGACAAAAATGTTGAATTGCGGCGCGACGCGGGTTAATAACCCTAAACCTAAATCTGTTAAAAAAAGCGCAGCAATGACTGGCGCGGCGAGTTGAAATGCCAGATAAAACATCTTGGAGAAGGATTGGAACAGAAAATCCGATATTTGACCACTGTATATTCGATCGAACAATTGATTACTGAGCGGTATCCAATTGTAACTATCCATAATCGCCCGAATAAACAGATGATGGCCATCGAAAGACAGGAACAGCAGAATTGCAACCATGTACTTCAAGTTGCCCAGCATAGGGGTGGACACGCCTGTTAAGGGGTCAATGACACTTGCCATACTGAAGCCAATTTGCATGTCCATGAAAGAGCCTGCGGTTTGAACAACTGTGAAAAAAATGTAACCAAGAAATCCGAGCAAAATGCCTACCAGCATTTCTCTCATAATCATTAAGACGTATTGACCGTCTATAACAATCGGCTGCTTCAATCCTATCGTGGAGAAAACGATAAAAGAAATGAAAAGCGACAGACCGATTTTGAACATCACAGGCACATTTCTGGAAGAAAGCACAGGAACGACAACAAAAAATGAGGTGATTCGACAAAAAATCAGCAGAAAAGCAGGAAAAACTTGAAAAAACAATTCCATTCCCTTCACAACCTATCCAACGAATTTGTAAAGGTTGTTCAGCAAATTATAAGTAAAGTCAACCAATGTATTCATGATCCACGGACCGAAAATCAAGATCGACAACAGCACAGCCACGATTTTGGGGACGAATGCTAATGTTTGCTCCTGAATTTGTGTCGTCGCTTGAAAAATACTGATGATCAACCCTACTGCCAACCCGATGATAAGCATGGGAGCGCTCGCCTTGAGCACTGTGTACACGGCTTCACCGGCAATCCGAATAACAAATTCCGAACCCATGAGATGACCTCCCTATCCTTTGATCATGTGCTGTAGCTGAGCAGTAATGATTTCACCACGAGATACCAGCCATCCACAAGTATGAATAACAATATTTTGAATGGCAGTGAAATCATAACGGGCGGCAGCATCATCATCCCCATCGCCATGAGGGTACTGGAAACCACCATATCGATGACCAAGAATGGAATGAATATCATGAAGCCCATTTGAAACGCCGATTTTAATTCACTGATCGCATAGGCAGGCACAAGCGAAGTAAGCGGAATGTCCTGTACGCCTGTGGGCGCCTTTGCCTTCGTGTAATCCAAAAACAGTTTTAGATCTTTTTCACGTGTGTGCTTGAACATAAATTCTTTCATTGGCGCACTCGCTTTTTGAAAAGCCTGCGTCTGATTGATCTCGCCTTTCAAGTAAGGCTGCAGCGCTTGGTCATTCACCTGCCCCAAAGTTGGGGACATAATGAAAAACGTTAAAAACAACGCCAGTCCAATCAAGACTTGATTCGGCGGCATTTGCTGGGTACCAAGCGAAGTGCGAACGAAACCAAGTACAATGACAATTCGGGTAAAACTGGTCATCAAAATTAAAAATGATGGCGCTAGACTAAGTACGGTTAACAGTAGTAGAAGAGTTACTGTGTTTGAGGAGCCCCCAGTCCCGCCAGCCCCGCCAGTCCCGATATTCACGTTTAATCCGGGAATCGGGTTGTTCGGGTCAGTCTCAGCGGCAGAAGCCGTGAGTGACAATGTCAGCATAGACATAACTAACATCAAGACGATAACTACAATTTTGCTTCTCTTCATTCGTCATTCAACCGATCTGTTTGTTTTTTCTCTGTGAGCCATTCTTCGACGTTCTTGTTACGACTTGTCACCCTTTGCATCTTGTCATGGAACACTTGTTGGAATGATGAGGTGATCTCCATCTCCTCTTCCACATCTTTCTTCCGGTTCGGAAGCTTGCTTAACCATTTACCAAGAGAAAGATAACCATTGTGCTGATCCTGGGATGACGTGAGCAATTCTGTGATATAGGCCACTTCATCGGCGTCATTGATTTTATCCAATAGCTGAATATTATCACCGACGCCAACTACGAAGAGAGAATGACCGATTTCTACTACTTGAATCGACTTGTTCTGGCCAAGTGGAACTCCGCCTAAAGAGCGCACCGGATTTCCAAAGAATGTTCCTTTATTCTTGTTCCCAATGAACCTGATCAAGACGAAGAACAGAAGGATAATTAGCACAAGAAAGAAGATAACTTTAACAATCATTGCGAAAGAACTAGCCGCACTGCTGCCCGTGGAGTCGAGACCAGGTACTCCTTGTCCTGGTTCGGTTTCCGCGAAGCATAATGCTTGAGTGTACAAGAATGCCATGAAGCTCATTGCCGCAGTTAACAATTGTTTCAATTGAAGTCTTTTCATGGTCGCATCCTTTCGGTTGATGTCAGACTCCAACGAAACTGGTGCAGCAGTTAGCCGAGAGTCTTCTTGATCGCTTCGATAACACGGTCAGCTTGAAATGGTTTCACGATAAAATCTTTAGCACCAGCTTGAATAGCATCAATAACCATTGCCTGTTGACCCATTGCAGAACACATAATTACTTTAGCGCTTGGCTCAATTTTCTTGATTTCTTTCAATGCTTGAATGCCGTCCATTTCTGGCATCGTGATATCCATCGTAATCAGGTCCGGTTTTAACTCTTTATATTTCTCGATTGCTTGTGCGCCATCATTCGCTTCGCCACAAACATCATACCCATTTTTTGTCAAAATATCACGAATCATCATTCTCATAAAAGCAGCGTCATCCACAATCAAAATACGGTTAGCCATTAGTAAACAATCCCCCTAGGATTAAAGTTATTGTAACTTTTGAATTCGTTCCCATTGATTAACAATGTCGGTGACACGAACCCCAAAGTTTTCATCGATAACGACGACCTCGCCCTTGGCAATAAGCTTATTATTCACCAAAATATCTACAGGTTCGCCTGCCAGCTTGTCCAATTCGATAATCGATCCTTGGGAAAGTTCCAAGATGTCTTTAATCACCTTGTGCGTTCTCCCCAATTCTACGGTTACCTTAAGTGGAATATCCAGTAGCAAATTCAGGTTCGTATCATCTGTATTCCCCAAAGCGCCCGTTTGTAAATTGCCAAATTGTACTGGTTGCACATTCACATTGCGGTTCGGCATTCCGCCGTATGCGGCTGGCGGCTGCTGATACATCGGCTGTTGAGGAGGAAACATCGGTTGCTGCGGCGGATACATTGGCTGCCCCATTGGCGGTTGTTGATACATCGGTTGCTCATAGGCCGGCGGCTGCATAGGCATCGGCTGTTCATAAACAGGCTGCTGCGGCATCGCCGGAGCCGGAGGCGGCGTGTGAACCTCTTGCTTCGGTGCAGCTGGCTCTGCTTGCGCTGCCGGTGCAGCTTCAGTTACAGAATCGCTGGCTCCACCCATGAGAATCGATACCATATCTTTGGCAAAAGGAACAGGCAATAACTGCATGATGTTGGAATCAATCAGATCGCCAATTGTCAGTCGGAACGATATTTTAATAAATACGTCCTCGTCAGGCAATTTTCCTTCTCCTTTCGACAAATTTAATATGTCGATTCCTGGAGGAGAGATATTGACAAATCGATTAAAGATGGTAGACATCGATGTTGCGGAGGAGCCCATCATCTGGTTCATGGCTTCTTGGACGGCACTTACGTGAATTTCACTCAAGTTTTCGTCGCCGCCGGTACCGTCGCCACCCATCATAAGGTCCGCAATGACCTGTGCGTCCCTCGTTTTGATCACGAGCAGATTAATCCCATCAAAGCCATCCACATAGTTCACATGTACGGCTACGTGCGGTTTGGGGAACTCTGCTTCCAATTCTGCTTTTTCAATAAGAGAAACCTTAGGTGTAGTAATGTCGACTTTCTTGCCGAGCAGGGTGGAAAGTGCTGTGGCAGCACTGCCGAACGTAATGTTGCCAATCTCACCAAGTGCATCTTGTTCCAGAGAAGACAGGTAATCCTCCACTGTTGGATGCCCTTGAGAGGACGAGAGTGAGGTGTCTTCCGACGATTGTCTCAACAATGCATCAATCTCTTCCTGAGACAAATAATCTCGATTATTACTCGTCATGATCTACTTCTCCTTCTTGTACGATGTGAGTGATTTGTACGGCCATCTTCCCTTTTACACTACCAGGGTTCCCTAGATATTTCAGCTTCTCGCCAATTTTGACTTGAAGCGAATCTTCGACAGGTTTGTGCAGTGGAATAACATCGCCAACTGTCAAATTAAGAAATTCATGAATGGAAATCTGCGATGTACCCAGTTCTGCAATAATTGGCAGCTTGGCTTTTTCCAAGCGGGATTGTAAAGCATCCACTTCTTCCGGAGCTCTCATTTTCTTCTGAGATACGAACCAGTGATGCACAGAAAGTCGCGGCATGATCGGTTCAATGACCACATGCGGGATACACAAGTTGATCATCCCTGTGGTGTCACCAATTTTGGTACTCAATGAAATTAACGCTATCGTCTCATTCGGTGAAACAATTTGCATAAATTGCGGATTCGTCTCAAGTGCCTCCAGGCGCGGCTGAAGGTCTACTACCGTTTTCCAAGCTTCCTGCAAACTATCGAAAGCTCTGCTAAAAATACGTTCCATAACAATCGTTTCAATTTCTGTTAAAGCATTGATTTTGGTAGGCGTCGTTCCCGCTCCCCCTAGCAAACGATCCAACATAGCAAAAGCAACGTTAGGATGAACCTCAAGCACCATTCGACCCTCTAAAGGCTCTGCTTCAAAGATGTTCAAGATGGTCATTTTCGGGATCGAGCGAATAAATTCGTCGTAGGGCAATTGTTCAACCTGAACAACATTGATTTGAACGAACGTACGAAGTTGTGCTGAGAAATAAGTCGTCAAGTAGCGCGCAAAGTTCTCGTGAATACGGGTCAAGCTCCGTATATGATCTTTTGAAAATCGTACAGCTCGTTTAAAGTCGTATGCCCTTACCTTTTTCTGCGTTTCCTCTTTTTTGAGCTCATCGGCATCCATTTCACCGGAGGATAAGGCAGCAAGTAAGGCATCGATCTCATTTTGCGACAATACATCAACCATTAGAGTCACCTCCTCAAAGCATGTTCATTAGCGAGTTACTGCAGGACCTTATCGGTTATCCAAATCTGTTTGATCTTACCTTCATGAAGTTGCGGGTTCAATTTGTTCATCAATGTAGCCGTCAGTGCATCTGAACCTTTGCTGCCTTCAATTTGATCTTTAGTCATATCGCCAAGTGTTTGCACGATAATTCCCTTTACCGCTGAATCCACTAAATTATCAAACTCAACTTTTGCCTTGCTATTTTCCATCTCAAACGCAAAGCTGATTTTAATGAAGTTCTGGCTGCCGGACAAGTTCGTCAAAACATCCTTGATGACAGAGGTATTGGCTTTAACTGTCTCTGCCGATGGCGCTTTCGTAGGCTTCACATTAGCGGTTACGGATTGAGCTTCTCCAGAACCTTCCTTCGACGAGCTATTCTTTTCCATGAAATTCCACAAGACGAATGCAGCTGTCAAAATCAGTGTGATCGCAATCAAAATCGAAACGATAAGGATAAAAATTTTGTTCTTAAACACTACAAGCCCTCCATATCCTTGGACTTTATTGTGGCCCGAATCGAGCCAATTTCCTGCATGTAGGTTCGCACCAAGCTTACCACAACCTCCGCTTTTTCCAGGACCGTGATCTTCTTGCCTGTGGTTAAAGTGATCATCGTATCTGGTGTCTCTTCAATCATTTCAATCAAAATGGCATTCAGAACGATTGGCTTTCCGTTCAAGCGAGTGAGAGAAATCATGTGATCCTCCTGCAACCAGTCCGGGGGAGAAGCTCTCCCCCTGCTAGTTGACTTTAATTATTAATGCTTGAGGTTAACAACCTCTTGCAGCACTTCATCCGAAGTCGTGATAATCCGGGAGTTAGCTTGGAAGCCGCGTTGAGCAACGATCATTTCTGTAAACTCACCAGTCAAATCGACGTTGGACATTTCCAATTGTCCGGAAATAATTGTTCCAGCACCAGTAGCAGGGTCACCGGCTGTACCCAATTGAATCGCGCCATCCGGATTCGCGTTGGCAGTCATCTGGTACATGTTCCCGCCGATTTTTTCCAAGCCGGCCGGATTCGTTACTTTCACGATGCCTACGTGCTGTCCAATCGAACCTGTTGTTCCATCAGCATGAACGCCAATGATATCACCGTTCTGAGCGATCGAGAAGGAGACGACGTCTTCAGGAATTTGAATAGGTCCTCCTTCTAGCGACATGACGTGGAGACCGTCAGCTGTGACAAGGTTGCGACTCGCATCCAATGTGAAGTTACCAGCTCTTGTCAAATAGGGCGCATCTGTTTGTTCAGCCGTACCTACCGCAAAAAAACCATCACCGTTGATCCGCAAATCAGTAACAACGTTCGTTGTCATCGCACTGCCAGGTGTATGCACGGTGTCAATAGCTGCAGTGCTTACACCAAGACCAATTTGCTGCGCATTCACACCACCACGTTGGTCATCAGCAGCACTAACGCCGGCTACAGTTTGGCTCAGAATGTCTTTAAACATAATGCGCGAGCCTTTGAAACCAATCGTATTGACGTTAGCAATATTATTACCGATTACGTCTAATTTTGTCTGAAAACCGCGCATACCTGATACGCCTGAGTATAAAGATCTTAACATGTAAGATGTCCTCCTAATGGGTCTTCAAATTAATGTGAGCTGCTTCTTTCGATCCACAGCTCCAGGCTTCCTTCTGCGGTCCAGCCTGATTATTAAGAAATGATAATTGCACTGTCAATTTGTGTAAACACATGTTCATTCATCGAGTTTCCGTCTAGCGCCGTCACCACCGTACGGTTAGGAACATTGACAATGAGCGCATTGCCACCTACCAGCATGAGTGCGTCTTTGGCACCTTTAGCAGCTACCTTATCAATAGCCGTACTGATCTTATTCAATTGCTCGTCTTGCAATTGAATGCCTCTTTCTTTAAGGCGAACCTCCGCATGATGGCTGAAGCGAACATATTGATCCTGAAGAAGCTTTTGAAATGTGGGTTGTCTAGGTGTTAAGGCCGTCTGTTGGACATTCGATGCTCGTCTCGGAGACGCGGGAGGAATCGAATTTGGATAAAGCTGACCAATCGATATTCGCTCCGTCATTGGCTTTCTACCGGATTCTCAATTTTCTTGAGCTTATCCAGCGAAATTTCCTCTCCTTTCACATTGGCGTATTGATTCCCGTCTTTAAACGTAATGGAATCAACAATACCTGTCTTCTCAACTGTTGCACCTGAAGAATCGGTAGAATCCCAAGTAATCGACTTGCCGATCATGCCTGAGACAAAGCCTAAAGATTGACGCATCAGCTTCATTTCGCTGGCCATATTCGTCAATTGCTCAACGGATGTAAATTGCGCCATTTGGGCAATAAATTCTTTGTCTTGCAAAGGCTGTGTTGGATCCTGGTTTTGCAGCTGCGTAATCAGAATTTTAAGAAAGTCATCTTTACCTAGCGTGTTTCCGTCTTTTTGCTTCGTTGTCGTATTCTTATTGGTATTGATAATGTCAGAAACATTACCGACAATTGGATCTGTCGCCATAGTTTCACCTCCAGTTGCCCAATTTCTCATTGATGTACGGATTAGGCAATCACATCCATGGAGTTCCCATAGACAGCAGCGCGGGTTTGAGCAGCCGATTCAATCTCTTGATTGAACTCGCCAGAGTCTGAATCAAAGTCGATGGAACGGTTTTTGTTTTGCCGCTGCGATTGATTCGAAGATTGTTGTCCTTGACGCCCGTCTTGGAACATACTCGATTGCATGTTCGCATTTTGCGTAACTTCCAACTTCTCAACCTGAAGACCTTGCGTCTGTAGAGCTTGTCTCAATTGCGGCAATTGGCTTTCCAGCATTTGTTTACCGGCTAATGTTTCCGCAGCAAAATGAGCGACCAGCTGGCCATCATGCATTGTAAGTCTGACGTCGATATGACCTAAGTTTTTCGGAAACAATGAGATTTTAGCTTCGGAGATACCGCCTGCCAGTGTAATCTTCATGTTCTTAAGGACATGTTCTGTCATTTCTTCAGAGAAATTCGCCGCGTTCATTGTTGGGGCAGAGGATTTCTCTAAAGGCGTTGCAGCTAGCTGCGCTTTTTGCAGATCAGTCAGCGACATCATCGGATTTGTAGTCATCGAAGTGTCCGTTGTCAATTCTTGCTGCACTGCAGGTTGAATGTCTTCAGCAGGAGGCTGTATGACAGGAACATTCATCGCATTTTTTAGCGCCAGCATTTCAAGCTTGGATTTGACAATAGGCTGAACTATCGTGTTAGCCGAAACTTCTATTTGTTGTTGCAAATTCGCATTCGCTGCATGTTTGCGGATTGTATGTAGATTGCCCGCATGAACTTCACTCTTCCCGGCGTTTGGCGACTCTTCATCAGCTTGCGTCAAGTTGTCATTCACTTTCGCCGGGTTTGCATCTGCTTTCAAGCTTGCCACTAATTGTGGTAGTACAGGCTCAATGGATTGCTCCAAATTATTATTTAAATATTGCAAAATCGGATTGTCTGGCTGTTGCTTGCTTAAAGTAGCAAGTGTTAGCAGCATATTCTGTGCTTGCAGATTCAAAGCATCTGCACCTTGAGCATCAGTCCCCGATGGCAGCGTGAACACAGGTTGTCCTGATGTATTCAGCAAAGTAGCTAGCAGTTGTTCCGCTTGTTCAAACCACTGTTTCATCTGTGGATCTTTCAATAATTGCCCTGCTAAAGCCGGGTTGTTGTTCATCACTTGCAAGAGCATCTCAGATACAGGCTGTGCTTGTGTCTCTCCCGCGTCTGCATTCGCACCATCCAACTGCAGATTTTGCTGCGGCATAATCAGACATTGCAGCATATGCAGCAGTCCTGCCATTGAAGCGGCCTGATCCGAAGTTTCAGCTGGATCTGCATCAGTTTGAGCATTGATCTGTCCATTAAGCAGTTGAGTAAAAGAATTCGTCGTGTTGCCTGTCGCTTTGCCCTTGCCTGCCGGAACAGCAGCTTGCGAGTTGGAACCAGCAGCAGCTTGGGGGCTTACTGTCGTTGCAATTGGCATTTGTACGTCGATTTGTTTCACCTCCCTTCGTGAAATCTGGCACAGTTATTGCGCAATTCTGGAAGTGATCGCTGCCGCGGCTTGCTTATCGGTATCCGAAATGGACGCCAATACTTTGGATCGGGAGGAATTATCCATACCACTTAAAATCGTAACCACTTTATCCGGGCTTGCTTTATACATCTCCAGCAAAACGCTGGCTGCGCTCTTCGGCGCCATATTCGCGAAAGTTGTGCTAAGATCTCCTTTGCTAACACCTGTAGTTGATTTCGTCGTATCCGTCACGCCATTCGCTGCCAAGCGCTCCTGAAGTGCGGCGATCTCCTTGTCGCGTACAGACACGACATCCTTTAAGCCAATTGAAGCCTCAGCCGCTTTTTTGGCATCCATCTTCTCCATGATCGCGCCACGGGCATCGGATTTCATCATCGAGAACACGAGAACCATTTCTTTCGGCGTTAAATTTTCAATGATTGGCGCTGCTTTGCTGGGTGTCATTTTAGCGTATAGGTTGGCTAAGTCTGTAATCTGCTTTTCATAATCTTCTTCGGATTGCGTCTTGCTCTTCAACTTCTCTTCAAGACCCGCGATTTGCGCTTGAGCGTCTTTTAACGCCTGATCTTTGCTTTCCGTTGTCCCATCCGACTTCTTCAGCGACGCTTCCAAATCAGCTATCTTCGCATTTAGCTTGGCAACCTCATCGTCCTTGCTTTTGAGCGTATCTGCTGCGCTTTGCTGGGTACCGGAACCGGCAGCTTCTGTTTTCTCCTTAGGCGCAGGTACAACACTGCCAATAAGCGGCGTATTGTGCAGCACCTTCTGAACGTTGCTCTTGATATCGTAATCGAAGATAGACAACAAGACGAAGAGTAGAACCGCCGTAAATACAAACGGGATCACAAACCAGATTAATATACGTTCAAGGACACTATAGGATGCGCCTTCCGCGTTCGTATCGGCCATCACCACATCCCTCCTTTATGCTTCAATACGATAGTCGTTTAAAACGAGTGGTAGCCATTTCATCCAGCGCTTCCTGCTCTTTCTTCGCAACAAACACTTGGAATTGCTGGTAAGCTTTCTCTCTGGCCTTCGTCCATACCTTCTCATCCTGCATGCGCTGCGAAAGATGTTCTTGCTTGACATCAACAACTAGCTGCGCTTTCTTGATGTCCTGATGCTTCCGTGTGATCTGCTGGTCCAGATGATTCAAATAATCTTGCAGCAGCATAACAGCCGAGATTGAAGTGGAGTTCGCCGCCGTATCCACCATGCGGTTATGAATTTGCGTCTTTTCCTCAAATAAGTTTTGAAGACTCGACTCTTCATTCCGCAAGCAACCGATCGCTTCGGAGAGAACCCACTCCGCCTGCGTTCTTTCATTATTTTTCAGATCCACAATTTGTTGAAAAGAATACCGGAACTTCATTCAAGCCCCTCACTTCTTATAAAATTCGCGAATCAATCGTTCTTGTGCGTCGTCGAAAGTTAACTTTTCACTCGTTTTTTGCTTCGTAAAATCCCAAATAGACTGAATATTATCAATTGCTGAATCAATACTTGGATTAGAACCTCGCTGGTACGCCCCAATATTAATAAGATCTTCCGAATCTTTATAGATAGACATTAGCCGCTTAAGTTCATCCGCCGCATCCATATGTTCCACAGGAACAATTTCCTTCATGACACGGCTGACGCTCGAGAGCACATCAACAGCGGGATAGTGTCCTCGGTTGGCAATATTCCGGTTCAAAACAATGTGTCCATCGAGAATACCTCGAACGGCATCGGCAATCGGTTCATTCATGTCGTCTCCATCAACCAGAACCGTATAGAAAGCCGTAATGGATCCCTTGGGTCCTGTACCCGATCGTTCGAGCAACCGCGGCAGCATGGCAAATACGGACGGTGTATATCCTCGCGTAGCCGGCGGCTCACCAACGGCAAGACCGACTTCTCGCTGCGCCATAGCAAATCGTGTGACGGAATCCATCATCATCATCACGTTCAACCCGCGGTCGCGGAAATATTCCGCAATACTGGTGGCAATCATAGCACCTTTAATCCGAATTAATGCAGGCTGATCCGAAGTCGCAACGATCACAACTGATCGAGCCAAACCTTCAGGACCCAGATCGCGCTCGATGAAATCGAGCACCTCACGCCCCCGCTCTCCGATGAGCGCAATGACGTTGACATCTGCGGATGTATTCCGGGCGATCATGCCCATCAGCGTACTTTTACCGACACCGGATCCGGCGAAAATACCGACACGCTGACCTTTTCCAATCGTCAGTAATCCATCAATGCAACGAACGCCTACGGAAATCGGATGAAGGACGCGCGGCCTCGTCAGCGGATTGCTCGGTGCATTATTCGTCGAGTAATGGGCCATTCGGGATGGCAAGAATGAACCGTCCAGCGGCTGTCCCAGCCCATCGAGTACTTTGCCAAGAAGTTCGTGGCCGACCTGAACTGTCAAAGGCTTGCCTGTACCGACGACATCGCAGCCTGGACCGATTGCATCCAACTCACCTAAGGGCATTAAAATGACTTTATTGCTGCGGAACCCAACAACTTCTGCTTTTAACGGCTTGGTCGATTTATGCGGGTAAATGTAACAAAGATCTCCAATGCTAACGTCAGGTCCTTCCGATTCAACGGTTAGACCAATAACCTGTGTAACTTTACCATTAACGCGTATAGGATCAATGGAATTCAACAATTCTTTGTACTTCTCTGCCGACGACACGGAAACGCCCATCAGTCCATCCCCTCACTTTGGTTGGCCAATTGCTGCAAGACAGCTTTGATCTCTTTCAGTTGGGTGTCGATTCTGGCGTCAATGCTTCCATACGAGGATCTGACCACACAGCCATGATCTTGTACAGATGAATCAGGAATGATCTCTAATTCTGCTTGTGAATCAATGGATGTCAGCAGCTCTTCGCGTGCATCCTGTATATAGGCAAACTGTGACGGTGTCACACACAATGTAATAATTCCTTTCTCGCGACGTCGCGAGAGCACTTTCTGGACAAGCTCCAACACCCATTCCGGATTCATACTAAGCTGGCGGCCAATCACCTTCTCGGCAATGGACGTACTCAGCTCAATCAGAAATGGCTCGGACTCTTGTATAATCTGCTGCTTGAGGGTGTTGGCTTGCTGTAAGATCGAGCTGGCTTCCTGCAACATCTCGTTGTACTCTTGACGAAGCTCCTGCTCTACCTGCAGTGCCCCTTGCTGATAGCCTTCATCAAAGCCTGCTTGTTTCGCTTGTCGAACGAGTTCTTCATCTTCGGAACGACGCTGATACCACCACCCTTGAATCTCGCTATCGGCCTGCTCACGCAGCGCGGCGCATTCCTGCATCGCTTGTTGGATCTGGTCATTGGCAAAAGATTCAGCGTCTTGCAGAATTTGATCTTTCAAACTTGTAGCCTGGTCCAGCTCTTGCTGCTCTTCCGGTGTCAACCGTGGTTCGTCACCATCATCGAGTAATCCACCGCGAAATAATTGAGCAGGGGACACAGCTTCGACAAGTTTCTTATCATCCATTGGAACATAGGAGAAAGATTTAATGACATTAGACAATAATATCATCTCCTCCACCGCGGGCGATGATAATCTCACCGGATTCCTCTAGGCGGCGAATCGTGGCAACAATTCGGGTTTGCGCTTCTTCCACATCACGCAAGCGAACAGGCCCCATGAATTCCATTTCTTCTTTAAATGTATCGGCCATCCGTTTGGACATGTTTTTAAACAAGGCATCACGAACTTCTTCACTAGCCACCTTGAGCGCAAGTTGAAGATCTGCATTCTCAATGTCACGAATAATACGCTGAATGGAACGATTGTCAATGTTGACAATATCCTCGAACACGAACATCCGTTTCTTAATCTCTTCCGCCAGCTCGGGATCTTGAATCTCGAGCGAATCGAGAATGGTCCGTTCTGTACCACGGTCGACGCCGTTCAAAATTTGAACGATGGAAGTGATACCGCCTGCGTTTGTATAGTCCTGTGTAACTGTAGCAGACAGCTTTTGTTCCAGAACCCGTTCTACCTGACTGATAACTTCCGGCGAAGTACTATCCATTAACGCGATCCGCTTCGCCACATCCGCCTGTTTCTCCTGCGGCAGCGAGGACAAAATAATGGATGCTTGATCTGGCTGCAAATAGGACAAAACTAAAGCGATGGTTTGAGAATTTTCGTTCTGTATAAAGTTAAGAATCTGTGCCGGATCCGCTTTTCGTGCAAAATCAAAGGGTCTGACTTGCAGCGTGGCTGTCAACCGGTTGATAATGTCGAAAGCTTTTTGCGATCCCAGCGCTTTTTCCAAAATATCTTTGGCATAGGCGATACCGCCTTGCGAAATAAATTCTTGAGCTAAGCAAATCTGATGAAATTCTGCGAGAATCGAGTCTTTTTCCATAGAATCGACTTTGCGAACATTCGCAATTTCCAGCGTTAACTGCTCAATCTCCTCTTCACGCAAGTGTTTAAAAATTTGAGCAGACACCTCAGGACCTAAACTAATCAAAAGAATGGCGGCCTTTTGACGTCCGGATAAACCTTGCAGAGAAGCTTTGGCCATACATCTGCACCTCTATTCATCTACTAACCAAGTACGAAGTAAGTTAACGAAATCCTCCGGCCGTTTTTTGGCCAGTGTCTCCAACTGCTTGCGAACTTGATTTTCATTATTGACACTTTCAATATCGATGGTTGGCAGCTCGGCTTTCGTAGCCGACATATTCAATTCATCTTCCAATTGCTGCGCAGCTTTCTTGCGTCTTCTCAACATGAACCCACCAATTGCCCCTAGTGCGAGAGCGGCTACGGCTAAACCTCCGTAAGTCAAGTACTTGGACGTACTCGCAGCTGCTGCATCTGCCGGGCGGACAAAAGAATGCGCCATGACTGTAACCTTTGACTGCAAATCAGCGTCTGTATAAGTAGCTTTGTTATCTGCTAGTGCTGTTCTTACGATATTCACCAATGCGGCTTGTACTGCAGCTTTTGTTTCAGGTGTCAATGAGTTCGGATCATCCTTCACAGGAGGCTCGATCCCGACGTTGATACTTAAATCCTTCACTACATAAGGTGTCGAAACAATATCATTCGTGATCCGGTTAACTTCAAAATTGACGGTTTTGCTGTTCTTCTCAGAATTCGACTTCCCTGTGGAAGAGGATCCCGGATACCCCGGTACATCTGTTGAACCCGTTCCCGCAACGCCGCCATTATTCGCGCCGCCATCACTCTGATAAGAATCCGTAGCTTCTTGCAAAGAAATCTGCAAACCTTGCTGGTCCACTTGATTCGGAGCGGTGACAAGCTGTTCTTTACTCTTCTTTTGGTCGAAATTCATCGTCGAGAACACACTTACGATAATTTTATCGCGCCCCAACATCGTGCCTAGCATATTTGTAATGCTCTTCTGCAAGTCATTACGGAATTGATTGTTTATATCCGTTTGGCTGGTTACCAGGCTTGTAGAAGTCTGGCCGGTCACCTTCGAGGAGTTCAAACTTTCACCGTATTGATCGGAGATCGTAATATTTTCCAGAGGTAAGTTTTTTACACTGTGGGATACTAGATTGTAGATCGTATCGACTTTACCTTGGTCCATTGTGTAGCCCGGTTTAATTTGAAGCACGACTGAAGCCGAAGCTGTTTCCTGCTCTGTCTTGAGGAACACGCCGTCTTCAGGCAGTGTGATCAAAACTTTGGAACTGCTGATTCCTTGATTGGAATTGATCAGCTGCTGCAGTTCGCCTTGTACCGCATTTAAATATTTCACTTTAAATTCGTTATCTGTAATCCCGAAAGCACTTTTGTCACTAAAAGCGCCGAACCCTATTGAACCATTCTTGTTCAACCCTTGCGATTCTACTTCAAGTTTCACATTCGCGACTTGATTGCTTGGCACTTCGATGCTTTTGCCATCTGCGCTTAAGTGATAGGGAATTTTGGCTGTATCCAAATAATTCTTAATGGAAGCAGCATCACTCGGTTGTAAATCCGTATAGGCAAGTGAATATTCAGTCTTCGATAAATTGTAACTAATAATCCCCGCAGTAAGAACCAATAAGAAAACCGTCGCTATGAATGTGATTTTCGTCGTTCTACTGTATCGATTCCAATATTGCTTTACTCGTTCCCAATATTGGAGCAAGTTCTCATTCACGATGTCACCTCATTGATCCAAAGTTTAGCATCTTATCGTTCGATTAAACTTGCATCCTCATCATTTCTTGATAGGCTTCCAGGACTTTATTTCTGACCTGCACGGTCAATTCAAGTCCTAATGAAGCTTTCTCGGACGCAATAGTTAATTGATGAACGTCTGAGAGCTCGCCTTTGATGAAGCTTTCGTTCAACTGATCGACTTGTTTCTGCTGATCGTTCAAGTTGTTCATCGCATCATTGAGAAAAGATCCGAATTGTTTCCCCAGATCCGCTGCACCCTCACCCGAGCTGACTTTGGGTTGAACCGGGGACATAATATTCTTGGGCGTATAGCTAATTTTGTCGATCATGATTGGGACCTCCTATTGTCTATCTTCCGATTTCTAAAGCTTTAGTAATCATGGATTTACTAGCATTCAGAGCAGTAACGTTCGCTTCATATGATCTTGTCGCTGAAATCATATCGACCATTTCCTTGAGCACGTCCACATTGGGCATATATACAAACCCGTTGGCATCTGCGTCTGGATGAGACGGATTGTAAACTTGCTTCAGCGGTGATGTGTCTTCAATAATCTTGTTCACTCGCACGCCTTCTCCTGTTCCATCCGCCATAGCTCCTTGCAGCGTTTGTGCAAAGCTAGGTTGTGACTTCGTCTCGAGAGATACTAACTTTCTTTGGTAAGGAACCCATTTCCCATCAACCATTTTAGCTCGTGTCGTATCAGCGTTCGCGATATTGGAAGAGATGACGTCCATTCTCAAACGTTGTGCAGTGAGGGCCGACGAACTAATATCAAACCCGTTTGTAAGTCTCATCGTTTATTATTTCCCTCCCAAAACTGTGCGCATTTTTTTAAACTCACTGTTCATTTGCTGAATCATGGTGTTGTATTTCAATTGATTTTTGGCCATGAGTGACATTTCATAATCCATGTCTACATTGTTCAAGTTATTATTAATCGATGTCGTTTCGTCCGTTTTAATTTCAGGCATTACATTATTTTCCTGATTACCTATCACAAAATGCCTAGGATCTGTCCGATAACCTTGTATAGAAGGTGTAGATGAATTCATCTCTCCTTGAAGCACCTCTTCAAACATTACATCGGAGCGTTTGAAATAGGGCGTGTCAACATTGGCCACGTTGTTGGCGATCACTTTTTGTCGAAGTGCAGACGCGTCCAGCGTTCGCTCCATTAAATTCCAACTAGGTTTATCTAACAAAGACATAGGGAGATACCCACTTTCATAATAAATGGTTGAGTTAGTATTCAACAATGTCAGGTTTGATTCCTTCTTTTTTCGACATTATTCATAAAATACGCATTCATTTTGTGATCAAATTGTAGAATATTGTAAGTCCGGTACACATGTCTAATCATCTAAGATATTAGCTTAAGATACAATAAGAAAAAAGCCCTATCTTTTTACAAGATAGGGCTTTCGGGCGTTTCATATATGGTTTGTCACTAAAGTTTCGTTTTTATCTGTTCGATGCTTTGGATAAGTTGCTCATTAAGAATGCGGATATAAGTACCTTTCATGCCAAGCGAACGCGTTTCGATCACACCGGCACTTTCCAGTTTCCGCAGCGCGTTAACAATGACAGAACGTGTAATCCCAACGCGGTCGGCGATTTTGCTTGCAACAAGAAGACCTTCTTTTCCTTCCAGTTCCTCAAAGATGTGCTCAACTGCTTCCATTTCACTGAACGACAAAGAACCGATTGCGACCTGGACGACTGCTTTGCTTCTTGCTTCTTCTTCGATTTCTTCGGCGCGTTCTCTCAGAATCTCCATGGCGACCACGGTTGATCCGTATTCCGCCAAGATTAAATCATCATCCACAAATGCCGCGTCGTTCCTGCTAAGAACCAGCGTTCCTAGCCGATCCCCACCGCCGATTACAGGAACAATTGTCGTGTACGTGTACGGAAACATATCCCTCATTTGATCTGTGTAATAGTAATAAGGACTGTCCGGCTCTACATTGGAAGACGTCTCTTCAATTTTGAGCAGAAGATTATTGGAATCCGCAGAGAATCGTTTATCCACCAAAATCGTTTGATTCATCTCCGGCGAGATTGGATCATTCGTCAGCGCGTAGCCAAGGATTTTCCCCTTGCGGCTTACCACATAAATATTGGCGATGACAATATCCCTTAGCACTTCTGCCATATCCATAAAACTTACCGCATTACCAGCTTCCTTCTGAAGCAAACGGTTAAGTCTTCTAGTCTTGTTCAATAAACTCATCTAACTGCCTCCTACTTACATAACCATCCATGAATTCATTATAAAATATATTGGCTTAAATCGCGATTTTGGACAATATCGCTCAGTTTCTCACGCACATACTCCGGATTAATCACGAATTGTTCCAATGTAATCTCTGGCGCTTCAAATGACAAGTCTTCCAGTAATCTTTCTAAAATCGTATGCAGACGGCGAGCTCCGATATTTTCCGTATTCTGATTCACTTCCACAGCGATCCGGGCAATTTCACGCACAGCCTCATCGGAAAACTCAACCGAAATGCCTTCGGTTTGCAGCAGTGCAGTATATTGCTTCGTAAGTGCATTCTTCGGCTCTGTTAAAATCGAAACGAAATCATCGAGCGTCAAATTGCTCAACTCGACGCGAATCGGGAATCGACCCTGCAGCTCTGGAATCAAATCAGACGGTTTGGCGATGTGGAACGCACCGGCTCCGATAAACAGCACATAATCGGTTTTGACCGGACCATATTTGGTCATCACGGTAGACCCCTCAACGATGGGTAAGATATCGCGCTGTACGCCTTCACGTGAAACATCCGGACCACCGCCTCCGCGGCTGCTGCTGGCAATTTTGTCGATCTCATCGATAAAAATAATACCGGATTGTTCCGCGCGCAAGATCGACTCTTGGACGACTTCGTCCATATCAATTAGCCGCTGTGCTTCTTCCTGTGTAAGCACCTTACGCGCTTCTTTAACTGACAGCTTGCGCTTCTTCATTTTTTTTGGCATCAGGTTGCCGAACATTTCTTGCATATTCATTCCCATCTGCTCATTCCCGCCTTGACCTGCAAGCATATCGAGCATAGATGGAGAAGCGTCTTCCACTTCAATTTCCACGGTTTCCTGTTCTAATTTACCTTGGGCCAATTGCTCGGCCACTTGGGACCGCTTCGACGTGATCGTCGGATCCGGGGCAGGCTCTTCGGTTTCGCCTTGATTCTGTCCGCCAAACAACATTTCGAGCGGATTGCGCTGAGATTTAGCACGGCTTGGCGTCGGAACCAGCAGCTGCACCAGACGTTCATTAGCCAGCGTCTCTGCGCGATCTTTCACTTTCTCGGTGCGCTCGGCTTTCACCATCCGGATCGACGTTTCAATTAAATCCCGCACCATGGACTCGACGTCGCGGCCGACATACCCGACTTCCGTGAACTTGGTCGCTTCCACCTTAATAAACGGCGCACCGACGAGTTTAGCCAGCCTGCGGGCGATCTCCGTCTTACCAACCCCGGTTGGACCAATCATCAAAATGTTCTTGGGCACAATTTCATCGCGGATGGATTCATCCAGCAAGCTTCGACGATAACGGTTGCGCAAAGCGATGGCCACCGATTTTTTCGCTTTTTTTTGGCCGATAATATAGCGATCCAATTCCTGGACGATTTGTCTGGGAGTTAGGGAGCTGTTGTTCACTTCAGTTACCCTCCTTAGAGTTTTGCGCTAATGCAAAACTTGTGTCATTCACTCCTGAGAGTGTTTGGGATCACTCGCTACTCGATTTCTTCTACTATAATATTATGATTGGTAAAAACACAGATCTCAGCTGCCGTCGTCAGCGCGGCGTGTGCGATTTCACGGGCACTCAGATTAGAAGCGTGTCGATGCAGCGCCCTGCCGGCTGCCAAAGCGAAACTGCCGCCGGATCCAATGGCCAGTATGCCGTCGTCAGGCTCGATAATCTCCCCATTACCAGACAATAGAAGCAATCCTGTTGCGTCCATCACAATCATCATCGCCTCAAGTCTGCGCAATACACGATCCTGACGCCAATCCTTGGTCAATTCAACCGCCGCGCGCTGCAAATTGCCGTGATGCTCCTCCAGCTTGCCTTCGAATTTCTCGAACAACGTGATGGCATCAGCAACGGAGCCGGCAAACCCGGCAACGACTTTCCCTCTATATAAACGCCTAACCTTCTTGGCGCTACCCTTCATAATCATGCTATTACCAAAGGTCACTTGACCATCACCGGCAATAGCTCCTTTACCTTGATGTCTAATAGCAAAAATCGTTGTTGCATGAAATGTTGCATCCTTCGGATCCATCGGCTCCACCTCTTCGGAATCATAGTCATGGCCTATCATGTACGAATGATTCTTTCTGTCTTTAAAATGAGATAAACCTCTAGCGAGGTCTTGCGAAATTAAGCGACCGCATCTAGAGGCAATGTATGTGGCAATCAAATGAAAATAATACTTCACTTGCATCCGCTAAAAGTTCCAAAAACATCATTATCTTAACACAGAGACAGGTTTCGTTACAAGTTTAGACGAATTATTTCACAAAAAATTCTGAATACTTTCCAAGGCGCGCTGAGCTAGCATCTCGTAACGCTCTTTTTTATTACGAATTCGCTCCGGTAATGCTGGCAGCAAACCAAAGTTCGCATTCATCGGTTGGAAATGCTTGAAATCAGCAGTTGTAATATAATGTGCCATACTGCCGAGTGTCGTTTCCGGTGGGAACACCAAGCACGATTCCCCCTTCGCCATTCGTCCTGCATTCATGCCGGCAATCAATCCGGAAGCTGCAGATTCGACATAGCCCTCTACACCTGTCATTTGTCCCGCAAAGAACAGATTATCGCGTCCTTTGTATTGGTACGTCGGGTTCAACAGCTTAGGCGAGTTGATAAATGTATTGCGGTGCATAACGCCATAACGGACAAACTCCGCATTCTCAAGCCCTGGAATGAGCTGCAGCACGCGCTTTTGCTCGCCCCATTTCAGATGCGTTTGGAATCCGACCAAATTATACAACGTCCCCGCTGCATTGTCCTGTCTCAACTGGACGACAGCGTGCGGCATCTTGCCCGTGTGCGGATTAATCAAGCCTACCGGCTTCATTGGCCCGAACAGTACGGTTTGTCTGCCCCGCTTGGCCATGACTTCGATCGGCATACAGCCTTCGAAATAGATTTCTTTTTCGAACTCTTTCAATTCAGCTACTTCGGCCGAAATCAAAGCTTCGTAGAATACATTGAATTCTTCTTCCGTCATCGGACAATTGAGGTAGGCAGCCTCACCCTTATCATATCGCGATGCTAAGTATACTTTATTCATATCGATGGACTCTTTCTCCACAATCGGAGCCGCCGCATCGTAGAAGTACAAATACTCTTCACCCATCAATGATTTCAATTGTGCCGACAAGTTAGGGGACGTCAGCGGGCCTGACGCCACCACAGTAATACCTTCGGGCAATGATTGCATCTCCTCGTTGCGCACCTCGATCAAGGGATGGTTGCGCAGCGAAGATGTTACTTCTTCCGAGAAGCCATCGCGATCAACCGCGAGAGCGCCTCCAGCTGGGACGGCATGCTTGTCGGCACTGGACAGAATGAGGGAATCCAGCTTCCTCATCTCTTCTTTTAGAACGCCTACTGCATTGGTAAGCCCGTTGGCCCGCAAAGAGTTGCTGCATACGAGCTCAGCGAATTTATCGGTAATATGAGCAGGCGTTTTGCGCACAGGGCGCATTTCATATAATGTTACTGGCACGCCTTGACGTGCGATCTGCCATGCGGCTTCACTTCCAGCTAATCCTGCTCCGATGACAGTCACTCTAGGATATTCCGGCAAAATCAGTACACCTCTAATCTTTCACTTCATCTTGTTGGTCTTCATTGACCTCTTCTTTGTAGTCGCATTGCACACACTGCAAGTTAACTCCGTTCTTGCTGCGTTTCTCAATCATCATGGATCCGCAGGATGGACAAGGTTTGCTCACAGGTTTATCCCAGGAAACAAAGTCACACTCCGGATAACGGTCGCAGCCGAAAAACACACGGCCTTTCTTGCTGCGGCGTTCAACAATTTTGCCTTGATGACAAGTTGGACAAGTCACGCCGATGTCTTTAACGATCGGTTTCGTATTTCGGCATTCCGGGAACCCTGAGCAAGCCAGGAACTTGCCGAAACGGCCCATTTTATAAACCAGCGGCCGCCCGCATTTCTCACAGATTTCGTCCGACACTTCATCTTGGATTTCGATTTCTTTCATTTCTTCTTCGGCGACTTCCAGTCGCTTCTCGAAAGAAGTATAGAAGGAATCCAAAACTTTCACCCAATCTTCTTTGCCTTCTTCGACAAAATCGAGTTCTTCTTCCATATGCGCAGTAAACTCAATATCGAGAATCTCCGGGAAGAATTCCTGCATTAATTGAATGACGAGTTCACCTAGTTCAGTGGGTACGAACTTCTTCTCTTCAATCGCCACGTAGCCGCGTTTTTGGATCGTCTCCAGCGTTGGCGCATACGTACTTGGCCGTCCGATGCCCATTTCCTCCAACGCACGCACAAGACGTGCTTCCGTATAGCGAGGCGGCGGCTGCGTGAAATGCTGCTTCGGCTCCATGTTTTGTTTCTGTAAAGAATCGCCTTGCGACAAAGCAGGAAGCAGTTTATCTTCTTCCGTCGTGCCGTCGTCATTGCTCTCCACGTACACTTTCATAAAGCCCGGGAATTTCATTTTTGAGCCTGCAGCACGGAATACCGTTTCGCCCGCAGTCAAATCAACCGTCATCGTGTCCATAATGGCCGAGGCCATCTGACTGGCAACGAAGCGCTCCCATACAAGCTTGTACAGACGATACTGATCTTTGCTCAAAAATTCCTTTAATTGATCCGGCTCACGCATTACCGAAGTTGGACGAATCCCTTCATGCGCATCTTGGGCATTGGCATTCTTCTTGATATATTGACGAGGTGTTTCCGGATAGAAATCCGCACCGTACTTGCCAATAATGAACTCCTTAGCTTCTTCTTGCGCAACAGGAGAGATCCGGGTCGAATCCGTACGCATGTAAGTAATTAAACCTACCGTACCTTCTTTCCCCAAGTCAATCCCTTCATATAATTGCTGCGCTACCGACATCGTCTTGGATGCACGGAAGTTCAATTTCCTTGCAGCCTCTTGCTGCATGGAGCTCGTGATGAAAGGCGGAGACGGGTTGCGCTGCCGTTCTTTTTCTTTGACTTCTTGCACGGTGAACGGACCTTCGCCCATAGCCGCCAATACCTCGTTCACATCTTCTTGTGAACCGAGCTCTTTCTTCTCTCCACGAATGCTGTAATACTTCGCTTCGAACGTAGTCTTTCCCGTAGCGAGCGTTGCTGTGATGGACCAGTATTCTTCAGGTTCGAATGCTTTAATCTCGTTCTCGCGATCTTGAATCAGCTTCACGGCAACCGACTGTACACGTCCTGCCGATAAACCCTTCTTTACTTTTTTCCAAAGCAGCGGGCTGATTTTGTAACCAACAAGGCGATCGAGAATCCGTCTGGCCTGCTGGGCATTGACGAGATCCTGATTAATGCGCCTCGGCGTCTTAAAGGCGTCCTTGACCGCATCTTTGGTAATCTCATTAAAGACAACCCGGCATGCTTCATCCTGACCGACGTCCAAGTAATGAGCTAAATGCCATGCAATCGCTTCCCCTTCACGATCCGGGTCAGCTGCGAGATATATTTTTTTAACTTTTTTGCTTGCGTCTTTAAGTTCTTTCAAAATCGAGCCTTTACCGCGTATCGTAATATATTTAGGTTCAAAGTTACGTTCTACTTCTACACCAATTTGGCTTTTCGGAAGGTCGCGAATGTGACCCATCGAGGCTTTTACGATGTATTTACTGCCTAAATATTTGCCGATGGTTTTTGCTTTGGCCGGTGACTCTACGATCACTAAAGAATCCGCCATGGATCGTCCTTCCTCCCCTCGTCATTCAAGGTTAAGTCTATTGGCGAGAAGAAAAGCTTCTTGAAATGCCTATGCTAATAAGTATGTAGATCCTGGAAGCTGTTTAATCGCCTTTTTCAATAGTAAAGATAACAGAACTGCATGCAAATGTCCAAAAGTAAATTGACTTATCTCTAATAAAGTGTCGATACTGATCGGTTCATTAGACATTATAGCCATAATTTGCTGTTCTTCAACACTCAGTTCATGAAGTTTCAAACGCTTTTGCGGAATCACGATTTGTCCCGTTCTTAACAAATAAGGATACTCCTCCAGGACATCGTGCACGCTGGAAACCAACTTCGCTCCCTGCTGCAGAAGCTTGTGCACACCACCGCTTTGCGCAGAATGAATCGATCCGGGAACTGCAAACACATCACGGGATTCGTCTAACGCAAATTCTACCGTAATTAAAGATCCGCTGTCTGCCGCAGCTTCCACCACCATGACGCCCAGCGATAATCCGGCAATAATCCGGTTGCGCTGTGGAAACATGCCAGGATGAAGCTTCGTGCCAATCGGATATTCGGACAAGATAACCCCTCGTTGCTCAATCTTGCGATAAAGCAAGGCGTTCTCCCGAGGATATATCTGATTAATTGCACATCCCAGGACGGCCACAGTGCCGTGTGCCCCTTGTAAAGCGCCAATATGAGCCTGACTGTCAATCCCTCTTGCGAGACCGCTCACGATGCCGAATCCGGCCTGAGACAACTCCATCGCCAAGTTTTCCGCGATTTTTTTACCATATGAAGTTGGTGTCCTCGTACCGACAATGCTGAGCAAACTTTGATTCAAATAAGATGATTCGCCTTTTACATATAAAATCCAGGGAGGCTGCGCAATTTCTTTCAAAATCGGAGGGTAATCGTCGTCCAACAATGTCAGAATGTGAATGGATTGTTGATCATAAAGCTGAAGTCGCTCTTCAATAAAGGATGGAGTGAAGCGCTTGGCGATCAGATCGGCAAGCGGTTTGCGAATACCGGCTGCCGCCAATGTTTCGGTGGAGAGTTCAAACAGCTCCCGGGGTTCCGGGAAGCGGCTGAGCAACTGGAGAATCGTCTTCCAGCCAACGCCTTCCAGCTCATGTAAACCAAAAATAATGTATCGATTATCCATAAGTATATACACTCCTTCCCATTCTTACAAATGGTTTGCTTGCCGAAAAATAAAAAAACCTTCCAAATTCCTCAAAAGAGGAAAATGGAAGGTTGCTTACCTTCAATAAAAGGTATTATTTTTTAGTGATCACTTTATCCAGCATGCCTTTTTCTTCAAGAACGGCAACAAGCGTGGAGCCCATTTCGGATGGAGTTGCTGCAACACGAATGCCGCATCTTTCCATTGTTGCCACTTTCTCAGCTGCTGTACCTTTACCACCGGAAATGATGGCGCCAGCGTGGCCCATACGTTTTCCTGGAGGCGCAGTTTTACCGCCGATGAAGCCGACAACCGGCTTCGTCATGTTCGCTTTCACCCACTCAGCCGCTTCTTCTTCAGCTGTACCGCCGATTTCACCGATCATGATAACCGCATACGTATCTGGATCTTCGTTGAAACGTTTGAGGATATCGATGAACTCGGAGCCTTTAACAGGGTCGCCACCGATACCAACTGCGGAGGATTGTCCGATACCGCGAGTTGTCAATTGGTGAACCGCTTCGTAAGTCAATGTTCCGGAACGGGAAACAACGCCTACGTGACCTGGCGTATGGATGTAACCAGGCATAATACCGATTTTGCACTCACCAGGTGTAATTACGCCTGGGCAGTTAGGTCCGATCAGAACAGTTCTCTTGCCTTCCATGTAACGCTTAACGTTAACCATGTCAAGAACAGGGATACCTTCTGTGATACAGATAACAAGGTCGAGATCTGCGTCAACGGCTTCGATGATGGATTCAGCTGCGAAAGCTGGTGGTACATAAATAACGGATGCTGTCGCACCAGTTGCTTGTTTTGCATCGATCACTGTATTGAAAACTGGAAGTTTAACCAGTTCACCGTTTTCAAGTGTGATATCGACTGTCGTGCCGCCTTTACCAGGTGTTACGCCACCAACCATTTGTGTGCCGTAATCAAGACCGCCTTTGGTATGAAACAAGCCCGTAGCGCCGGTAATCCCTTGAGTAATGACTTTTGTATGTTTGTTAACCAAAATACTCATGATCTTTGTTCACATCCCACTCTATTATTTAAAACCGCACGGGTTTAATTATTTTACTAAAGCAACGATTTTTTGAGCGCCGTCAGCCATGGAATCAGCTGCAACGATGTTCAGGCCGGATTCGTTCAGAATCTTCTTGCCCAGCTCCACGTTAGTACCTTCCAAACGTACGACAAGCGGACGGGAAAGGCCAAGCTCTCTAGCTGCTGCAACAACACCGTCAGCGATAACGTCACAACGCATGATACCGCCGAAAATGTTAACGAAGATGCCTTTTACTTGCTCATCGGAAAGGATGATTTTGAACGCTTCAGTTACTTTCTCTTTGGTAGCGCCGCCGCCAACATCAAGGAAGTTCGCAGGGTCTCCGCCGTAGTGCTTGATGATGTCCATCGTAGCCATCGCCAGACCAGCACCGTTAACCATGCAACCGATGTTGCCGTCAAGGGCGATGTAACTCAGGTCATATTTGGAAGCTTGAATTTCTTTCGCATCTTCTTCTTCCAGGTCACGAAGCTCAACGATATCTTTGTGACGGAAAAGAGCGTTGGAATCGAAGTTCAATTTCGCATCCAGAGCCATAACATCACCGTCGCCTGTTACAACCAATGGGTTGATTTCAGCGATGGAGCAATCTTTCTCAACGAATGCTTTGTAAAGAGAAAGCATGAACTTGGCAGCTTTACCAACCAATTCGTTAGGAATGTTGATGTTGTATGCCAATCTGCGCGCTTGGAAAGCTTGCAAGCCGATTGCAGGGTCTACAACTTCTTTGAAGATCTTCTCAGGAGAGTGTTCAGCAACCTCTTCGATTTCTGTACCGCCTTCTTCAGAAGCCATCATAACGACGGAACCTGTCGCACGGTCAACAACTACACCCACATAGTATTCTTTTTTGATGTCGCAGCCTTGCTCGATCAAAAGACGCTTTACTTCTTTACCTTCAGGACCTGTTTGGTGGGTAACCAAAACTTTTCCTAAAATTTCGCTAGCATATGTACGTACTTCATCAAGGTTCTTAGCTACTTTAACGCCGCCTGCTTTACCGCGACCTCCGGCATGGATTTGCGCCTTCACGACAACGACAGATGTTCCAAGTTCTTGAGCAGCTTGTACCGCTTCATCAACTGTAAAAGCAACTTTGCCTTTAGGAACGCTGACTCCGTACTGTCTCAGGACTTCTTTGCCTTGGTACTCATGGATATTCATTTCCAAAATCCTCCTATCAGTATGGACTTTCTAGACGTGCTATACAGGGAAAAGTGCGATCCCAAAATATACCTGCACGGTAAATCTTGCTGCCGGAATTAGTATCACACTTCTTCACAAGCCCTAACCATTGTATCACTTTTTTTCGACAGTTTCCTTATTTTTTTCGTGAAGTCAGTAGAATTTTCCTTTCACTGTGAAAAACTTTAGCTATCACCCCAGGCAAAAGAAAGACGCATTTTTCAAGCATTTGAAAAATACGCCAGGGGTATTAATTTCAAGTAAATGTTGTCGTTGAAGTGTTCACGCGCGGCTCCCGCTCCGCTTGTTTAATGAAACGCATTTCATTTCCCGTAAAGCTGCAGACCAAACATTGTATCGTCGCCTCCGGTTCGGGAATCGGGTTCGGGTCCTTGAATTCGACAATATCCCCCGACAGCGCGTCTTTCATGAACGACTGGGCATAACTTGTAATCACGCTGAACTTGACACGATTAGAACGGCAATTTGGACAAAAATATGGTTTTTCCTGCATGATATCACCTCACCTCAAACACCATTATGCGCATGAATTGGACTTTTTAACCTTAACATTTCCTTAGCCTGTTGCGCTCGTCAGTGGTTTGAGGATATAATTGTGGTATATGGATGAATAAGGAAGCACCTTCAATCCCATCGAAGCATGCTGCATGGGCAGCTAAATCTATGGAATGGAAGGTGTTTTTTGATGTACGGTAAAGTGCTAAGCGCCTGTCTGCAAGGCATTGAAGGACAATTAATTGAAGTGGAATCGGATATCTCCAGCGGCTTGCCGCAGATCAATCTCGTCGGATTGCCGGACAGTGCGGTCCGCGAATCTGTAGAAAGAGTGCGTTCCGCCATAAAAAATTGCGGATTTACGTTCCCCCTGGACCGGATCACCGTGAATTTAGCCCCTGCCGATTTGCGTAAAGAAGGCTCTTCCTTCGACCTGGCGATTGCACTGGGCATTTTACTCACGTCTGCCCAGCTGCCGCAGGACATCGTCGAGTGTACTCTGTTCATCGGTGAACTGGCGTTAGACGGCACACTCCGTCCGGTTCCCGGTGTGCTCTCCATGGTGCATGCAGCCAAACAAGCGGGTATGCGGCGCATCTGTGTGCCTGAAGCGAATGCGCCAGAGGCAGCTTTAATTGAAGGCGTGGACGTGTATGCGCTAGCGAATCTGGCCGATTTCAAAAAGTGGAACGAAATGGCGGGAACCTCTTTTGTATTCAAAACGCTTGCCGCCCCCTGGTACTCCACAGCGCCAGCTGTAGAAATTAATTCCCTCTATTCCGATAATTATTCGGATGTCAGCGGGCAGCATCAAGTGAAACGTGCGATGATGATTGCCGCCGCTGGTATGCACAATATCCTCTTGATCGGCCCTCCAGGTACGGGCAAAACGATGCTGATCAAACGGATGCCTAGCATCCTGCCCCCTATGTACGACCGTGAAGCGCTCGAAGTGACGAAAATATACAGCGCCTCCGGCAAGCTGCCCGATCGGACCTCGCTGATGCGTAAGCGCCCATTTCGCGCACCGCATCATACGATCTCCGCCGCAGGCCTGGCTGGTGGCGGCTCCACTCCCAAGCCCGGCGAAGTGAGTCTCGCTCACCGGGGCATCCTTTTCCTCGATGAGCTGCCGGAGTTTTCGCGCAGTGCACTCGAAGTGCTGAGACAGCCGCTGGAAGAGCGGTGCGTGACGATCGCCAGAGCTCGCGCTGTCTACACCTTCCCCTCGCAATTTATACTTGCGGCCGCGATGAACCCGTGCCCTTGTGGCTTTTTCGGTGCAGATTCGGATACGCACGCTTGTACGTGCAGCCCGCAAAAAATCATTCATTACCGATCGAAAATATCCGGTCCCTTGCTTGATCGTATTGATCTCCACGTTGAAGTGCCCAAGCCCAACTACGCGCAGCTCCAGGAGCGGACCGTGCACCTCTCATCTGAGGAGATGTTCGAGCAAGTGATGCGCGCACATGTGACCCAGCAAGCCCGCTATGCAGGTACGGGGATCCGATATAATAACGAGCTCAGCGGCAAGCTGCTGCGCCGGTTTTGCGCCCTGACTGTCGAAGGGGAGCAGCTGTTAAGCGCCTCGTTTGACGCTCTTGGATTAAGTGCACGCGCCCATGACCGCATTCTGCGGTTAGCGCTGACAATCGCTGATCTGGACGAGTGCGCGCAGATAGAACCGCAGCATGTCGCCGAAGCGATCCAATACCGCAATCTTGATAAGAAGCAAACACCGCACGAGGGCATATAAAAAAGCTTTTCAACCCTGACAGCCAGCGACTGGCATAAGAATCAAAAAGCGCCTTCAATATGTGTGATCACGGGAGTTCCCATGGACGTCGGCGTGCTGTCTGCGGAAAGCTCCACAGTCATGACGTCAAACCTTACTCTTGTATCAAATTTCTTGAAAACTTGAAGATACATCTGAGCAATGTCCCTGACTTTGCGCTGCTTCCGCTGATCAACGGATTCTTTAGCCGTTCCCAAGTGATCCGTTAATCGGCGAGTCCGAACCTCCACAAACACCAGAACGCCTTCTACTTCAGCGACGACGTCAACCTC
>Ga0209566_100255_pt1 | contig 50715 bp, 47 predicted proteins | sample Araplavi_mTSA_r2_2_FD_184287 | JGI IMG/M metagenome (GOLD analysis project Ga0209566, IMG submission 184287) | Arabidopsis root microbial communities from North Carolina, USA - plate scrape CL_Cvi_mTSA_r2 (SPAdes) (version 2) | ecosystem: Host-associated > Plants > Roots > Endosphere | place...
GCGGATCGCCGGCGACTGCATCGGTCTGGACGGCGAGCGCCTCGACGGAACGCCGCTGTTGCAGCCGGTCATGGTCGCGGGCGCGCGGCTCGCGGCGCCCACGCTCGACGAGAGTCGCATGCACGCGCTGCGCGAACTGGCCACGCTGCCGGACGCTATGCAGGCACTGACGCCCGTGGTGCCGCTGCTGGCGTCGATTTCTCCGGCGCTGGCGGCATGCGTCGCGCAGTGGGGCGGCGGGCCGGACGCGCATGCGAGGCGGCAGGCGGCATGAACGAGGCTCGCAGCCCGACCGGTCACTCGATCGCGGTGGGCCGCATGGTGGCGGCCCCGCGCACGCGTTGCGCGCATCCGGGCGGCACGCAACACCCCGGCGGCATCGGGCGCGGCGCACCATGACGCGCTTCGACGTATTCAACGGCGATGCGGACGGCATCTGCGCGCTGCACCAGCTCCGGCTCGTGACGCCGGCCGAGTCGGTGCTCGTGACGGGCCCCAAGCGCGACATTGCACTGCTGGCGCGCGTACCTGCGATCCGCGGCGACGCCGTCACCGTCCTGGACGTTTCGCTCGACGCGAACCGCGAGGCCCTGGTTGCGCTGCTCGCGCGAGGCGTCGACGTCGACTATTTCGATCACCACGTGACGGGCGACGTGCCCGCTCATCCCCACCTGCATGCGCATATCGATACGGCGCCGGACACCTGCACGAGCGTCATCGTCGACCGCTGTCTGGCCGGCCGGCAGCGGCTCTGGGCGGCGGTGGGCGCGTATGGCGACAATCTCGACGGCGTGGCCGGCGCGCTCGCCGCCGCCGGCAGCCTGACGGATGCCGATGCACGCCGGCTGCAGGTGCTCGGCGAATCCATCAACTACAACGGCTACGGCGATCTTCCCGACGATCTCTTCATGGCGCCGCTTGCCGTGTATGCGGTGATCCGGCAATTCGCGAATCCGCTTGATTTCGCGGGGTCGCCGTTCGCGCGACGTCTGGCCGAGAACCGGCGGCGCGATATCGCGCGTGCGCAACGGCAGCGCGCGACCTTCGTGCTGCCGGGCGCGGACGTCTACATCCTGCCCGACGCCCGCTGGGCGCGGCGCGTCCGTGGCGTCTTCGCCAACCTGCTCGCGCGGCGGGAGCCGGCGCGCGCGCATGCGGTGCTGACCGTTGCGGCGGGAGGCCGATACACGGTCAGCGTGCGCGCACCGGTCGCCGCACCGTACGGTGCCGATCGGCTTTGCCGCGCATTTCCGGACGGCGGCGGCCGGGAAGCGGCGGCCGGCATCAACCGGCTCGCGCCCGCGTGCCTCGATGCGTTCGTCGAGGCGCTCGCGAGCGCGTATCCCGCCGCATGAATCGACGCATGTGCCGACGCGCCCGCATCCGTCGGCCCGACCCGGGCCGGCTGTTGCGGGACGGTTGACGCAGGTCAACGCGGCTGTCCCGCCCGCCCCGGAAGATGAACTGCCATCATCGGCCGGGGGGGGCACCTTGGAGCACCATGCGGAGGTATTGCGCGGCGGGCGCTGGACGCTGCCCGCGCCGGGCTGGCGGGATCTCGCCGCGGTGCTGATCGTCATCGGGTTCCTGATGCTGACCGGCATTTCGGCGCACCAGATGGCAGGCCCGCTCGCGGTCGCGCATCCCCCGGCCATCTCGTTGTCCCCCGCGGCGCTGCCCGGCTATACGTTGCGTACGGTCTCGCGCATGTTCGCGGCATTACTCGCATCGATTGCCTTCGCGCTCGTCTACGCGACCGCGGCGGCCAGGAGCCGGTCGGCTGAGCGGGTGCTGATTCCGTTGCTCGACGTGCTGCAGTCGGTGCCGATCCTCGGCTACCTGTCGTTTACGGTGCTGTTCTTCCTGTCGCTGTTTCCGGGGCGGATGCTGGGCGCCGAGTGTGCGGCGATCTTCGCGATCTTCACGAGCCAGGCGTGGAACATGACGTTCAGCTTCTACCAGTCGCTGCGCACGGTGCCGCGCGATCTCGACGAGACAAGCCGCAGCTTCCGGCTGTCCGCATGGCAGCGCTTCTGGCGCCTCGAGGTGCCGTTCGCGATGCCCGGTCTCGTCTGGAACGCGATGATGTCGATGTCGGGCGGCTGGTTCTTCGTGGTCGCATCGGAGGCGATCGCGGTCGGCGACCTGCACGTCGACCTGCCGGGCGTGGGCGCCTATGTCGCACGGGCGATCGCGAACCGGGATTTGGCAGCGGTGGGCTGGGCGATCGTCGCGATGAGCGTCGCGATCCTCCTGTACGACCAGTTGCTGTTCAGGCCGCTGGTCGCGTGGTCGGAACGGTTCCGCTATGGCGATGCCGTGCCCGCGGTCGTGCCGCGCAGCTGGATGCTCGACCTGTTCCACCGGTCGCGATGGATGGCCCGCGCCGGCGGCCCGGTCGGCATGCTGTTGCGCCGCGCGGCGCGTGCGCGGCTGCCCGGGGTCGCGTGGCCGTGGCGCGGCCGGATGGCGCTGCCGCGCCACGCGGGTGACGCGCTCTGGTTCGCGCTGTGCGCGGCGGGATGCGGGTATGCGGCGGTTGTACTGTTCCGGCTCGGACGCGCGGCGCTGACCTGGGCGGACCTGCGCGTCGTGGCGGGCGAAGGGGCGCTCACCTTCGTTCGCGTGACGGTGCTGGTCGTGATCGCGTCGGCGATCTGGGTGCCGATCGGCATTGCGATTGGTCTTCGACCGCGCGTGGCCGCCCGCATCCAGCCGATCACGCAGTTTCTCGCCGCGTTTCCGGCCAACCTCCTGTTTCCGGTCGCGGTGTACGTCATCGTGCGCTACCGGCTCGCCCCCGATGTCTGGCTGCCGCTGTTGATGATCCTGGGCGCGCAATGGTATGTGCTGTTCAACGTGATCGCCGGAGCGAGCGCGTTTCCGGCCGACCTGAGCGAAGCGGCGGCATGCTTTCGGGTCCGGCCGGCGACCTGGTGGCGTCGCGTCATGTTGCCGGGTGTGCTGCCGTACTTCGTGACGGGCGCGATCACCGCGTCCGGCGGCGCATGGAATGCGAGCATCGTCGCGGAGGCGGTGAGCTGGGGCAGCACGCGCCTGAATGCCGGCGGACTGGGGGCCTACATCGCGCAGATGACCGGCGCCGGTGACTTTCCGCGTATCGCGCTCGGTGTCGCCGTCATGTCGCTGCTCGTGATCGCGACCAACCGGCTCGTGTGGCGCCCGATGTATGCGTTCGCCGAGCGCAGGACGCGGTTCGATTGAGTCCGGACCCGATCCTCCATCCGCAGGAGACCGATGTGTCGAATCCCGGTGAATGCAAGGAAGCGTACGAGGCGGGCGCGGCCGCGCCGTCATCGGAGCAGGCGCCCGTCGTGCTCGAGATGCGCGGCGTATGCAAATCGTTCACGAAGCCGTCCGGCGAGCCGCTGCACGTGCTGGCCGATATCGACCTCACGCTCCGCGAGGGGGAGATACTGGGGCTGCTCGGCCGCTCCGGCTCGGGCAAGTCCACGCTGCTGCGGATCGCGAGCGGGCTCGTCGAGCCCTCGTCCGGCGCGGTCGCATATCGCGGGGCACCGCTTGCCGGCCCGACCGCCGGCATTGCGGTGGTGTTCCAGACCTTCGCGTTGTACCCGTGGCTGACCGTCGTCGAAAACGTCGAGCTCGGGCTCGATGCGCTGAGCCTTCCGCCACGCGACGCGCGCGAACGGGCGGCCGTCGCGATCGAGTTGATCGGGCTCGACGGTTTCGAATCGGCTTATCCGCGCGAACTGTCGGGCGGCATGCGTCAGCGGGTGGGGTTTGCCCGCGCGCTCGTCAGCGAACCCGTCCTGCTGTTGATGGACGAACCGTTCTCGGCACTCGACGTGCTGACCGCGGAAACGCTGCGCACCGATTTTCTCGACCTGTGGGACGCGCGCCAGCTGTCGACCCGGTCGGTGATGATGGTGACCCACAACATCGAGGAAGCCGTGCTCATGTGCGATCGCATCCTGGTGCTCGGTGCCGGCCCGGCGCGCATCGACGCCGCGCTGAACGTGCCGTTGCCGCGTCCGCGCAGCCGGCACGACCCGGCTTTCCAGGCGATCGTCGGCAAGATCTACGCGACGCTGACCGCGCGCATCGCCGACGCGGCGGCGGCCCGCGCGGCGGCCGGCGGCACGCTGGCCATGACGCTACCCGACGTGACGAGCCACCATCTCGCCGGGTTCGTCGAGACCCTGGCGGCTGCGCCGTACGACGGCCATGCGGAACTCGGCGCGATTGCCGCGGCGCTCGCGCTCCGGGTCGACGTGCTCCATGCGACGGCCGCGGCGCTCCATCTGCTCGCCTTTGCCGAGTGGCACGACCGGACCCTCCGGTTGAGCGCGGCGGGCCACGTGTTCGCGCACAGCGACGACGAGGCCCGGCGGCGCCTGTTTCGAGAGCATGTCGTCAAGTTCGTGCCGCTTGCCGCGCATATCGACGAAGTGCTGGACGAGCGTGCAGGGCATCGCGCGCCGCGTGAGCGTTTCGAACTGGAGCTCGAGGATCATCTCGATCCGCGCAGCGCGGAACAGGCGCTGCGCGTCGTGACGGACTGGGGCCGCTACGCGGGGCTGTTCGACTACGACGACCATACGCGCACCTTCGGCCGTTGATCATGCGGGCCCCGGCCCGCGGCAACGGCGGGTGGTGTGCCGCCGCGTCCGTTGACTTCCGTCAACGCCCGGCGCGCGGTGCGTTCGAGAATGACTTCACGGGCGCCGAAACAGGCCGGGCGTTTGCCGGCGGAGTCGTTCAGGCTTTCGGTTGCGATCGGCAGCGAGCGTGTCGTGCGACGCTCGACGGGCCGCCGGCGCGATCGCGCCGCTTCAGCGAACCTGCCGGTACCTGCGCACGCCAATGACCGTAGACGGGAGAATGGGCCATGAACTGGCTTTCCGAATATTTCGCACAGCACACGAGCCCGCTGTCGCTATCGATCTGGGCGCATCCGCCGCTCGTGGTCGGACCCGACGGCCCGGTTTGCCGCGAGCCTTACCGCCTGCCGTATCCGGGAGTGGAGATGGTGTACACGCCGGCCGGAACGGTGGAGTGCGGCGGCAGGATCTATACGTTGCCGGCTCGCTACGACGCGAGGTGGACACGTGCGGGCGGTATCTTGCACGACGATGCCGCGCCGTTTTTCCGCGAGGTGACGATCTTCGCGCCGTCGCCATTCAATCGCGACTTCGTCGTGGCGGTCAACGGCGAGTTTTCCTTCGTGCCATCGTTCTGGGCGGATGGATCGCCGGGCTTCTCGGGCACCTGCGCGCCTGCCGCGAGCGGCCATGCGGTGCGGGATCGAAGCGGCCCCCCGTGGTTGTTCCAGGGGTATCTCAGCATCTAGGCGGCGTCGGCGTCCAGGCGGCGGGAACCGGCGCTACGTCCGCACGTCCCCGCGCTTTCTCCGCACGACGAGGGAAACGAGCGCGCCGAGCATGCCGCGCAGGTGGGCGAAGTGCGCGACGCCGTTCGTGTCGCGGCCGGCCGAAACGGAACGGCGTGACATGGCGTCAAGTCAGCCGTGCGTCGCGCATGGCCGTTGAGGCGGATCATGGGCAGCCGTCGCCCGGGGCCCGCCACGGCCCGCGTGGCGGCACGTGCGCGATCGGCCGCGACGACGTGCGGCCCGTTGACGTGCCGACCCTGCGTGGCGCCCGTCGTGCCCGTCGTGCTGCCCGTCGGGGCCGCGCTCCGGGCGGCGCGCAGCGCGCGTGTTTACGCGCGTAGCGCGGCGAACAACGGCGCCCAGAACGCGCGGCTCCCGTACGCCGCGACGTCGCACTCGGTTTCGAAGCGGATCGCGATCGCGGCCTCGGCTCCGGCCAGCGGCTCGGCGCGCTCGACCTGCCGGGCCAGTACGGCCGTGTCGGCATCGGATGCGTCGCGCCCGTGTGCGGCCCGGGCCGCGACACGGGCGGCGAGCGTCGCCGGGCTCGCGGTGAAGTCGAGAATCGCGACGCGCACGCCGCGCTGCTCGGCGAGCGAAATGAAGGGCGCCCGGTTGCGCCGGAGCAGGAACGTCGCGTCGACGATCGCCGTATAGCCGCTGGCGAGGACCTCTCCGGCCTGCGCGCGCAGTCTGTCGTAGACCGCGTCGATCGCCGTCTCCGAGTAAGCGGCGGGCGGCAGACGGGTGTCCTCCGGTGCGCTGGCGAAGCGCTTGCGTTCGGCGTCGCTGGACAGCCGGATCGCGCCGAGCCGTTCCGCCAGCGCGCGGCTCGCCACCGATTTGCCGGAACCGGACATGCCATGGCAGAGCAGCAGCAACGGCCGCGCATCGCGGCGTGCCTGCGCCATGTCCGACGCAACGCGCAGATAGCGGCCGCGCGTCGCCTCGTCGCCGCGCAGCCGCGCGGTCAGCGCACGCACCAGCGCACGATAGACGAAGTAGCACGGCAGTACGGCCAGCGCCGCATGGTCGCCCGTACGTGCGAGCCATCCTGACAGAAGGCGGTGGGCGCAATCTGCCCGCCCGCGGGCCGCATAATCCATCCATGCAAACGCGAGATCGCTCGCCACGTCGATCCAGCGCAGCGCGTCGTTGAACTCGATGCAGTCGAACATCAGGATCCGGTTGCGCCAGCGGACGACGTTGTCGAGATGCAGATCCCCGTGGCAGGCGCGCACGAAGCCGTTCGCGTCCCGCTCGGCGAACTGCGGCGCGAGACGAGCCAGCTCGGCTTCGTACCAGCGTCGCAGCGCGGCTTGAGCGGGCACCGTGACGTCGAGCGTGTCGCACAACGCCTGGCATTGGGCCGCGACGCTCGCCGCGCTGCCCGGGTAGCCGCGCGGCGCACGGCGCGGCGCGTGCAGATGATGGCGGGCCAGCGTCTGCGCGAATGCGTCCGCGTCCGCCAGCCCCGTGTCGTGCGATGCGCTGCGGACCGACAACATCGCTTGCGCGTCGAACCGGCGCATGCGCACCACATACTCGCCGGGCACCGCCGGCTGCCGGTGGCGGTGGGTGCCGGTTCGCACGGGCGGGCCGAAAGTGCTGCGGCGGCCGCGCGCGACGATCGGCCAGACGCCCAGGTACAGCGGGCCGGCGAACGGCCGGTTGAGCGCACATTCCGCCAGCGCGCAGCGGCGGCGCTGCGCGGGGCGCACGAGATCGACGAACGCGAATCGAACGGGCTTGATGCGCTTGTACGCGTAGCGTCCCGCCAGATACACGACGGACAGGTGGGTTTCGATCCGTTCGATCCGGCCGGCGGGATGCGGATAGGTGGCAGGCCGACGCAACGCGCGATCGAATTGCAGGGTCTTGCGTCGTGCGGCTCCGCGGCTCGACGTGAACGGCAGGCGTGGCGCTCGGGACATGATGAACGGATCGATGGGCGGGGCGCTGGCATGGCGCCGTGCCCGCGGGTTGTAGTCGAACGGAAGCGGCACGCTCCGTCTGCTCGATGTCGCGGAATCGGGCCGGCAGGCTCGGGGGCACGCGTGCGACGAATCCTATTGCAGCCGACTGTCGCCCATCCCGGCTTGATGCGTGTCAAGCGCGTTGACCGTGCGCGCCCGGACGGCTTGCCGTGGCCCGGCGCCGGCGCGGTAGCGGCGCAACGCCGCCCGCATGCACGTCGTCGGCACCGTTGCGGCGCGTGCGGTACGCACCGCGCCGGCGCGCGCTTGACGCAGGTCAACCGCATTCCCCATGGCGGCCCTACAGTCGATTCGGGCGCTCGGGCGATGCGGCACGTGACCGCGCACCGAATGCGGAATGTCGGTGCGTCACGCGGCCGGGTTGGCGTCGAGCGGATTCATGCCGCCGGATGGCGAGCGGAACGCGATGCGTTGCGAGGCAGTGAAGATGAAACAACGGGTGTGGGCGGTCGTCGTGTTGCTTGCGTTGGGGGCGTGCGCCGATGCGGAGCGGAACGCGGCCTTCCGGTCGACGGAAACGCAATTGTTCGCGACGCGCCAGGCCGCGGCGCTGCAGTGTTCGACACCGGCCGAATGCGACCGCGCATGGCGCCTTGCGCGCCGCTACGTCGAAGGGCATTCGTCGACCCGGATCACCCGGGCCGATGCAGACACGATCGAGACGGCGCCGCCGTTCCTGGCCGGCGAAGTCTATTTGTGGGCCTCGCGCACCGCATCGGGCGGCGGCGCGGCGGTGATCCGGCTCAAGGCGATGTGCAAGGGCATGTACGGCAGCGATGGCGGCCCGGGGTGGCGGTACGACGCGTGCGCGACCAAGATCCTCGACATCGAGCGAGGCTTCCGGGCCGACGTGAGCCAGGCGCGTTCCCCCGACGCGCCGAAGCCGGTCGCGCCGCGCTGATCCGGCATCTCGTGCCCGTGCGCCCGCGCGCCTCCACGTGATTTCGAACCGTTGACCTCCGTCAACGCCCGCGTCCGGCGAACGCCGATGATGACACCCATCCGCACGCCGCCGGCGCGTCGGTTCATCCAGCGAGGTCGGTATGTACACGAACATCATGGTCGCCGTGGACGGCAGTCCTTCATCGAAACTGGCGCTCGACGAAGGTCTGAAGGTGGCGCGATCGTACGGCGCGCGCCTGTTCGCCGTTTTCGTCGTCGACCGCTCGCTTCTGGTGACGTACGCCGGACGAATGGATCCGGACGCACTGCTCGACGAGGTTCGGCGCGATGGCGCGGCGGTGCTGCGCAGCGCGGAACGGGCGATCTCGCACGCGGCGGTCAACGGCGACACGGAAATCGTCGAGACCGAGCCTGGCCAGAATGTCGCCGAACGGCTGCAACGGTACGTCGTCGAGCGTTCGATCGATCTGGCCGTGATCGGCACGCACGGCCGCCGCGGTGTCCGGCGGTTGTTTCTCGGCAGCGTCGCGGAGCGTTTCCTGCGCGGATCGAGTTGCCCGGTCCTGCTCGTACGCGCCGGCGATGCCGCCCCGGCCGCGGCGGCGGCAGCCTAGCGTTTTCGCGCGCGGCGCCTCGCGGCGAGGACGCGGGCAGCACCCGGCGCACCGCGAGCTCGCGCCCACCCATGCGCAACCTGCACAGGTGACCATCATGCAGATCTCCTTTCCTTGCGAACATCCGACGTATTGCAGCCAGGATCCCGCGCTGGCGTTTCCCGCGCTGGTCGAAGGCCGCCGTGTGCACTGCGCGATCACCGCTGAAGCGCTGGAGGATCACTTCCGCGCGGCATCGCCGCGTGAACAGGATCTCGTGGAGGCATTTGCCCGTCATCGACCCGCGATCGAGCGCGCCGCGCGCTGCCTGCTCGAGGAGATGGGCGGCCGGCCGATCCTGCTCCACAGCGGCTATTTCCGGTTCTGCACCTGAGCGTCCGCTCCCGTTGACGCGCGTCAAGCCCATGCCGATGCGGGCAGTTACGCTGGAATCCTGATGATCGTTCGTCCGTTGCCCGGCACACGGTGCCGCGCCAATCCGATCTTCGTCATGGCTTCGCGCGGGCGGGACGAAAGCGCGGGCCGCATGTCAATCGTTCGAGGAGTACGAACCATGAGCAATGTCACACGGTACGATCCGTTTTCGATCGAACCTGTCGCCGACCTGTTTCAGGGCCTGTTCAGGCCGCTGCGCGGGATGACGCTGGCGGACGAGCCCGATCTTGCATCGATGAAGATCGACGTGACGGAAAGCGACGATGCGTACAAGGTCAACGCGGAACTGCCAGGCGTCGCCAGGGACGACATCGACGTCCAGGTGACGGGCAGCACCGTATCGATCAACGCGAAAATCCAGCGCAACAGCGAGCAGAAGGAAGGCGAGCGCGTGATCCGGCGCGAGCGCTATAGCGGCGCGGTCAGCCGCTCGTTCTCGCTGTCGGGTGAAATCGACGACGCGAAGGCAACGGCGACGTATCAGGACGGCGTGCTGTCGCTGACGCTGCCGAAGAAGGCGCCGGTCGCGCAGAAGAAGCTGACGATCGGCTGATCGGGCGGCAGGCAGCGGGTGGCGCCGGCATGCGCTGCCCGACAGGAGGAAACGGCGCGCGGAGCGATCCGCGCGCCGTTTCGTTGAAGCGGGCGCCGGGGCGCTCACGCATTCGATGCCGCGCCGCCTGCGCGGTAGCCGACCGTCTGCGCGAGGATCGGCAGCTCGTCCTCGTTCAGCCGCAGCGCGTCGGCCAGCACGCGATGGTTGATCCAGCCGCGCACGACCGTGCCGAGGCCGGCAGCCGCGCAGTAAAGCGACACGTTCTGCGCGATGGCGCCGGCCGCGATCGCCGAGAACACGTCGCGCTGCTGCGGCGGCATGTCGAGGATCGCGGCGGTCCGCACGACGTAGACGAGATCCAGCGGCGCGCGCCCGACGAAGTCCTGGTAACCCGTCAGGTTGCGGGCATCCACGGCGTGTTTCAGCACGAGCCGATGCGCGGGCGCGTCGTAGCGATAGACGCCGTACGGCAGCGCGACGTACACGTCGATTTCGTTGAACGCATGCGCGGACGGCGCCGTGCGGCCGCCGCCGACCGGCCGGTTGACGCCGTCCGCGGCCCACAGCATCGCGCCGAGCGTCGCGGGCGGCAGGGGCGTGGCGGCGAATTCGCGGGAACTCATTCTCGCCGCGAGTGCGGTCATCAATGGCGGGCCGCCGTCGAGGTCCGGGTATGGCAGGTCGATGAGGGGCGGGGATTCGCCCTGTGGCGATACCGGCCCTGCCGGTGGTGTCGGCGAATAGGCCAACAGTTGCTGTTCCGTCATGTGAGTCTCCTTGGAGCATCGCCGTGCTTGCCGGGGCGTCGCGCATCGGCGATCTCACGATAAGTCGGCCGGGCCGCGCCGGCTTGACCTCCGTCAAGCGGTGCACCGGCAGGCCGCGATGCGCGTCGAGCGGCGTCCGTTGACCTGCATCAGCGATCCCCGGCCGTGCATGTGCAAATCTGGGCGTATGCGGCGGACAGGCACGCCGCGGCTCACAGGAGTGCAGGCGATGAAGACCGACAAGCAACTGAAGCAGGACGTCCAGGACGAACTCGAGTCCGACCCGGCGATCGATGCGACACGTATCGGTGTCGAGGTCGTCAACCGGATCGTGACGCTCTCGGGTCACCCGCCGAGCTATGCGGAGAAACTGGCGATCGAGCGTGCGGCGAACCGCGTGGCCGGCGTCAAGGCGCTCGTCGTCGACATGACCGTGCATCTGCCGGACGACGACGTCCGCACCGACGAGGACATCGCGAATGCCGTGCGCTCGGTTCTGCACTGGACGGTCGGTCTGCACGACGACGCAGTCAAGGTGCAGGTCGAACACGGCTGGATCACGCTGTCCGGCAGGGTCGACTGGGCGTACCAGAGCCATATGGCCGTGCGGGCGATCTCGCAGATGCGCAGCGTGACCGGCGTGACCGACCACATCACGGTGCAGGGGGCGGTCGGGTCGGCCGACATCGGCGGCAGCATCAAGCGCGCGATCATGCGCCACGCGGAGCGCGAGGCGAAGCACATCGCGATCGAGGTGCACGACGGCACCGTGCGGCTGTCCGGCAAGGTCGGTTCGTTCTCCGAGCGCAAGGCCGTGCGCGGTGCCGCGTGGTCGGCGCGCGGCGTGCGTGCGGTGGTCGACGACCTGGTCGTCGAGTAAGCGCGGAACCCCCGGTAACCGGATGGGCGGTCCGCGCAGTTGAAGGAGGGAAGCCGGATGACACTGTCAGGCGAGGTACACGACGCGGACTGGTCGGTGACGATCGAGACGATTGCCGCCGAAACGGGCGGCTACCGTTGCAGGATCCACGTGACGTTCACGTCGCCGGATGGCGCGTGCGAGCGCACGTTCGCGCACAGCCGGACCCACGATACCGAGCGCGAAGCCGCGATCGACGGGCTGCGCGCCGGGATGACCTGGGTCGAGATGAGGAAATCGAACACGTTCACGGTCTGACGCCACGGCGCACGTGAACGTGTCTCCCGTGCGTCGACGTTTCGTTCGTCATCCGATGCAACGAGCGCCGCGTCGCATGAATATCGGTGTGCCTACCCGTCCGCCCGGTCGCGGTCGGCAGGCGGCGGCGCGGGGCGCGCAACCGGTTCGTCGTCGCGCGCATGTTCGCGTTGCCGCCGGACATGATGCGCGACGGCGTCGGTCACGGTCGGAAAGAAGCTGGCGGGACCGAACGCGTCGAACAGCCCGTAGGCGCGCAGGCGATCCTTCACCGGCCCCTTCATTTCGGCGAAATCCAGTGCGATTGTCTGCGCGCGGAGTTCCTCGCAAAGCGCCACGAGCCGGTCGGCGGCGCTGACGTCGATATCCGTGACGGGCTCGGCCGCGATGACGATGCGTGTGACCGGAGACGCCGACGATACGATGGCCGCGTGCAGATGCTCGCAGAAAATCTCGACGTTCGCGTAGAAGAGCGGCGCATCCCAGCGGAACAGCAGGAGCCCCGGCGTCTGCACGGCGTCCGGATGGCGCGCGATGTCGTGATAGCCGCGCACGCCGGCCAGCCGGCCCAGCACCGCATCGTACGGATGCCAGGCCCGCCACACGAACGACAGCAGCGACAGCGCGCTGGCGAGCAGGATGCCGGGCACGACGCCGATGCCGACCACGCCGGCAAAGCACAGCACCGCAATCAGGCATTCGCCGCGACGCATCCGGTATAGCCGGACGACGCTGCGGACGTCCGCGATGCCGAACGCCGCGTACATCACGACGGCGGCCAGCGCCGCGCGCGGGACGCCGGTCAGCAGCGTCGGCGCGGCAACGAGCAGGATCGCGATGCACGCCGCCGCGACGAGGTTCGTGACCTGGCTCTGCGCGCCCGCGGCAATCGCGACGGGCGTGCGCGATGCGCTGCTGCTGACCGCGCAGCCCTGCATCATGCCGGCCAGCAGATTGGCGGCGCCCAGTGCGACCAGTTCCTGGTTGCGATCCGGCGTTTCGCCCGAACGTGCCGACAGGGCGCGCGACAGCATGCTGATGTCGGCGAACGACACCAGCGCGACGGCGACGGCGCCGGACGCGAGCGCGCCCAGGTCGGCGACGGAGACGACCGGCAGGTGCGCCACGGGTGCGCCGGCCGGCAACGTGCCGACCGTCGCGATGCCGTGCAGCGGCGAAACATGCGCGACCACGGTCGCCGCCAGCACCGCGATCAATACGCCGGGTGCACGCGGCATCACCCGTTTCATCAGGAAAATGGTGGCGAGCGCACCGATGCCCAGCAGCGCGGCATCGGTGGAGAACCGGCCTTCGGCGAGGGCGTGCACGATGGGCGGCACGCTGGAGAACACGTCGCCGCCCGCCGCGGACATGCCGAGCAGTTCCGGCAACCGGCCGATCGCGAGCGCGATCGCGATACCGTTCAGGTAGCCGTACTGGATCGGACGTGACAGCAGGTCGGTGACGAAGCCGAGGCGGAGCGTGCCGAGCAGGATGCAGATCGTGCCGGCCGACAGCGCCAGCGCGCCGGCCAGCGCGATGGCGCGCTGCGGGTCATGGTCGGCGAGCGGGGCGATCGCGCCGGCGATCAGCGCGGCCAGCGCCGAATCGGGGCCGAGGACGAGGATCCGGCTCGGGCCGAGCAGCGCATACGCGAGCAACGCGGCGATCGACGCATGGAGGCCCGTGACGGCCGGCAGGCCGGCCGCCTGTGCATAGCTCATGCCGACGGGCACCAGCACGGCCGACAGCGCGATGCCCGCATACAGGTCGCGCGACAGCCATGCGCGCCGGTAGTGCGTGAGCAGTGCGATGCCCGGAAACAGGTGGGCGACGTGTTCGGAAAGGTGCCGGTTCATCGCGGCTTCATCCCGGAGACGTCCGGGCGAACGGGATGGACGGCTTCGGCAGGCGCGTGGTGACCGGGGTGCGGCCGGCCCGGGCGGACGGACGGGCCGGCAGGGCGAGCGTGATCATCGCGTCGGAAGACCGGGCCGCCGCCGTCGCGCCGGATGCCGGCGGCGCGGCACGGCTGCGGGCTTCAGGCGGCCTTGAGTGCCGACAGTTGCAGTGCCTGCGCAAAGCGGGCCAGCGTGGCGATCGAGCCCGTCACGCTCTCGTACCGCTCGCGCCCGATCTGTCCGTCGAGGATCACGAGCATGCCGGCGTCGCGCGCCAGGGCGACGAGCGCCTGCGTATCGAGCGCGGCAGCGTCAGGCCGGCGGGCCTGGTCGCCCGAATCGGGAAGCGGGGTAGCGTGTGTCATGACGGCTCTCCTGATGGCCCGGAATCCGGCTGGCGCGCAGCCGCGATCCGTGGTTTCAGTATCGTTGCCGCGCCCGCGCGATTCAATCGGCATGCCCCGAAGCTGCGGTAGGAATCGCACGGAGCGCGTCGGCAGATTCCTACACGGCACGCGGTTTCGGCGGCGGGCGGCGGCGCACCGGCCGCGCCGCACGCCGCCGTGCATACCAGCTTCCGATCGCGCGCCAGATGTCGGGGGCGGATTCGCAGTACGTGAACAGGTCGAGATCGTTGCGATCGATCATCCCCTCGTCGGCGAGGAAGGCCAGGTCCACCGCGCGGCGCCAGTACGCCTCGCCGACGAGGATGACGGGCAGCGGCGGGATCTTGCGCGTCTGCAGCAGCGTCAGGACCTCGAACAGCTCGTCGAATGTGCCGTAGCCGCCCGGGAAAAACACGGCGGCTTTCGCGCGTTCGAGCAGGTGCAGCTTGCGGATCGCGAAATAGTGAAACCGGAAACCGAGATCGGGCGTGATATACGGATTCGGCGCCTGTTCGCGCGGCAACTCGATGTTCAGGCCGATGCTCGGCGCGCCGAGTTCGTATGCGCCGCGGTTCGCGGCCTCCATGATGCCGGGGCCGCCGCCGGTGACCACGGCGAGCCGCGCGGCGCGCGTGCAGCGGTCGGCGTGGCCGACGATGCGCCCGAATTCGCGTGCGACGCGGTAATACACGCTGTGCTCGACGAGCCGGCTCGCCGCCGCGACCGCGCGGCGCCGGCCCGCATCGTGCGGACGCTGCGCGAGCAGGCGATTGGCTTCGTCCAGCCGGGCATTCGCGACGGCAGGGGCGACGATGCGCGTACTGCCGTAGATCACGACGGCATGGCCGATGCCTTCGCTCTGCAGGCGCGCCTCGGCTTTCCAGTAGTCGAGCTGCAGCCGGATGCCGCGCATGCTCGCGCGCTGCAGGATGGTGGCGTCGTCGTCGGCAGGCGTGCGCTTCGGGTGTCGGGCGGGACGCCGCACGCGGCGCGGGCCGGGCCGGGCGCTGTCGTCGTTGCTGGCGAGCGCATCGGGCCGCGTACGTGCGCGTGTGCCGCGCGTGTCCGCCGGCGGCGCGCCGGGTGCGGCACGGCGGCGCGCGTTGCCTCGTGCCGTACGGGCGGGTAGGCGTTTGATGGCGGTCGGCATGCGGTGCGGGCCGGCGGGCCGGCTACTGGCTCAGCACCCATTGCACGAGCTGATGCGCATCGTCGGCGGACAGCGGGCCGCCGCGATCCTCGGCGGACGGCATCGGCGTGTCGCCCCAGTGCACGCGGCCGCCGACGCGCAGCTTGCGTTCCAGTTCCGCGGCGGCCGCCGGATCGCCGCGATAGCGCTGCGCGATCTCGTGGAACGACGGCCCGAGGAACCTCATGTCGGGCGTGTGGCAGAACATGCAGTGCTGCGCGTTGACGAGATCGGTCGGCTCGGGCACGGCCGTCTGCGCGGCGGCCGGGCCGGCCGCCGCGGCGATCGCGCAGAGGGCGGCGAAACGCAGGAGGTTCATGTTTTTATCCTCGTCCGGGTCGGAGGGGGCGCACCTTGCCTTGCGGCGCGATCAGGAGACGACTTCGTCGAGCGGGCGGCGCGGCGAATGCGGCGTATGCGGGCCGCGCCCGACGCGCAGCAGCAACTGCGGCTCGCCGCGCAGCCCGAGCATGTGGCGCAGGTGGGCGCGCAGCCCGGCCGTCTCGATCGGCTGGTTCAGGTAGGACGCCGTATGGCCCGCGCGCGTCGCGACGAGCAGGACGCGCTCCAGCGCCTGTCCGGCGGCGAGCCACGCGTCGCGATCGTCGCGTACGGTCGACAGGCAGACGATCAGCGGCGACGCGCCGACGAGCTGGTGATGCAGCGCGGCGAGCCCGTTGCCGAGATCGAACGTCCGGACCGCCATCGTCACGACGGGCGCCGCGAAGTCCAGCAGCGTCGGCACGCCGGCCGCGAATGCCGGCATGCCGTCGACGTGCCGGCGCGGATCGATCCAGCTCGCCAGCTCGCGCCGGAAGCGCGGATCGGCGAACTGCTGCCGGTCGGCCTCGGCGACGAGCTCGGCCACCCGTGCGCGGTGCGCGATCGCGTCGATACAGGCGACCTCGACGCCTTCCGCCGCGCCGGCCGCGATCAGCTCGCGCTGGAGCGTGTCCGGAACGGCCGTCGATTCGAACGGCGCGCGCGTCGTCACGCGCTCCGGAATCGCATCGAACAGCGCGCCGAGCGACGCGTCGGAATAGCCGTCGTCGCAGACCCGCACCAGTGCGAGCAGATCGGGGTCGACTTCGGACGGAAACGTGCTGATCGTATGGGCGAGCCCTGCGTGGTCGAGCGCGACACGCAGGTTGAGCAAGGCGGCGCCGCAACTGATGATCAGCTCGCGATCGAACGGATCGACCACCGGCAGCGCACGGACGCGGTCCGCGCAGACCGCGATCGTGGGCCCGTCGACGATGAACCGCCACGGCTGCGAGTTGTGGCTGGACGGGGCCAGCACCGCATAGGCCAGCAGCGACCTCAGATGCGCTTCGGGATGCGCGCTTGCGGCAAGTGGGGGAACGGATATCATTCGATCATCTCCTGGTCGGCCGGGCCGGCGGCGTCATGCCACTTCATCGTGTCAGCAACCGGCCGGCCGCCGTTGACCCACGTCAAGCGCCCGTCACTGCGCCATGCGCGCGCGGCGCGTGGCGACTAGCCTTGCATCGTGACGCGCGCGAACTCGATGGCGCGGGGAGGCGAGCATGCTTGCGATGATGTTTGACGGTACGACGCCGCATTTGCGCGAGGCGCGCGTGCCGGATCCGCTGCCGGCGCCGGGCCAGCTGCTGATCGACGTGCACGCGTGCGGTGTATGCCGGACCGATCTCCATGTCGTCGACGGCGAACTCGCGCACCCGAAGCTGCCGCTGGTGCCGGGGCACGAGATTGTCGGAACGGTGCGCGTGCTCGGCGAGGGCGTGACGGGATTCTCTGTCGGCGACCGGGTGGGCGTGCCATGGCTGGGCTCGACCTGCGGGCATTGCACGTACTGCGCGTCCGGCCGCGAAAACCTGTGCGACAGCCCGGGATTCACCGGTTACACGATCGACGGCGGTTATGCCGAGTGCGCCGTTGCCGACCATCGCTATTGCGTGCACCTGCCGCGGCGCTATTCCGATCTCGAGGCCGCGCCGCTCCTGTGCGCCGGCCTGATCGGTTACCGAACCTTGCGCATGGCCGGCGATGCGCGTCGCGTCGGCATCTACGGCTTCGGCGCGGCCGCCCATCTCGTCGCGCAGGTCGCGCATTTCGAGGGGCGGAAGGTGTTTGCGTTGACGAAGCCCGGCGACACCGTCGCCCAGCAGCTCGCGCTGTCACTCGGTGCCGCATGGGCCGGCGGCAGCGACGAAACGCCGCCGGAACCCCTCGACGCCGCACTCGTCTTCGCGCCGGTGGGCGCACTGGTGCCGGCCGCGCTTCGCGCGGTCGACAAAGGCGGGATCGTCGTATGCGGCGGCATTCACATGAGCGATATCCCGGGCTTTCCGTACGCGTGGCTGTGGGGCGAGCGCCGCATCGCGTCGGTCGCCAACCTGACGCGTGCGGACGCGGCCGCGTTCATGCGGATCGCCGATGCGATGCCGCTGCGGGTCGAAGCGGTGCGTTACGCGCTGACCGATGCAAACCGCGCACTGGACGATCTGCGCGCGGGGCGCGTATCCGGCGCCGCCGTGCTCGGCATGCGCGGCTGATCCCGCTCGACATGCCCGCACCGCAATGCGCTCAGATGCGCCCGAGGCCGTCCGAATCGACGATGCGGATCTGCTTGCCTTGCGCGGCGACGAGCCCCTTGCGCTGGAACTTCGACATCATGCGGCTGACCGTTTCGAGCTTCATCCCGAGATACTCGCCGATCTCGTCGCGCGTCATCCGCAGCACGAATTCGGCGGCCGAGTAGCCGCGTGCCTTGAAGCGCGTGGACAGGTTCAGTAGGAAGGCGGCCACGCGCTGCTCGGCGGTCATCGTGCCGAGCAGCAGCATCTGCGCGGATTCGCGCACGATCTCGCCGCTCATCATCTGATACACGTGATGCTGCATCGGCCGAACGTCGCGGCACATCTGCTCGAGCTGGCCGAACGGAATGATGCAGACGGTGCTGTCCTCGAGCGCGATTGCGTCGCCGTTGTGCCGCCCGGTGTGCACGCCGTCGAGCCCGAGCGATTCGCCGACGATCTGGAAGCCGGTGATCTGCTCGTCTCCGTCGCGATGCATCACGATGGTCTTGAACGAACCGGTTCTGACCGCATAGATGCTGTTGAATGCGTCACCCGCGCGAAACAGCGTTTCGCCGCGCCTGACGTGCCGCGTCGTGCAGATCATCGCGTCGACACGCGCGAAGTCGTCAGGCGAAAGATCGGGCGGCATGCACACGGTACGCAGCGCGCACGTCGAGCAACGGGACGCGGCGCGCTTCGGCTGGTCCGCCCGTTCGACGGGATGCAGCGGGATGAACGGACGTGACGGTTGTAACGGCATGGTCCGCGAAACATCGGCATGGCTTTGCATGATCGGCTCCAATTCCTGGGCCAGCGGCGAATCGCTGTCGGGCAGGATCGCGCTGGCCGTCGTACCGGCGGCCTTGGTGTCTGCCGCCTTCCTGATGGGGAACCACACCGGACGGGCCAGGAGACCGAAACCGGTCTCGGGGTTGAGGGGGCCTTTGCTCCGGGTGGCACGCTGGCTTGTTTTTCTTGATACGCAGTATGGATGGCGCGGCGCTCGACGGAAATCAGCCGGAATTGAAGATGCGGTAGGACACTTGGAAGCGTTGTAGGGCGTTTCCTACAAAGGGGGCGGCATCTTGCCGCGATCTTGCCGCCGAGGCGGGCGCGCGTTGCCCGGTCGACGTTGTCGAGAGGCGGGCGGCAACGGGCGGCGATTCCGTTGACCTGACTCAATGCCGGCGGCGGTGGCGGACGTTATGTTCGATATCACGCGACGCAGCGTCGAGAAGCCGGTCGCGCGATCGCGAGCCGCCGACGGGGCCACTGGCAGCGGAATCGTCGGCGCAAGCAGCCGGCTGCCTGGCGGCCGTCAGAGTTCGTCCGGGTCGTCGAACAGCTTGTGGCGCATCGCATAACGCACGAGCGCCGTGTCGTTCGGCATTTGCATCTTCTCGAGAATGCGCGTCTTGTACGTGCTGACGGTCTTGACGCTGACGCAGAGCGCCTTCGCGATTTCGGAAATCGACTCGCCGGTGGTGACGCGCCGGAAGACGTCGAATTCACGGTCGGACAGACGCTGGTGCGGCAGGAGATCGGTCGGTTCGTTCAGGCTCTGCGCAAACTGTTCGGCCATCGTCAGGCTGACATACACGCCGCCGGCCGCGATCTTGGTCAGCGCCGCGACCAGCTCGGCGCTCGCGCTCTCCTTGGTCATGTAGCCGGATGCGCCCGCGCGGAACGCGCGCACCGCGTATTGCTGCTCGGCGTGCATCGTCAGCACGAGGACATGCAAGGCCGGTTTCTCGTCCTTGATCTGCTTGATGAGTTCGACGCCGTTCCGGCCGGGCATCGACAGGTCGAGCACCAGCACGTTCGCGGCCGTGCCGCGTACGAGTGCGATCGTGGATGCGCTGTCGCACGCTTCGCCCGCGACCTCGAAGCCGCTTGCGTTCTGCAGGATGTGCCGCAGGCCGTCCCTGACGAGGGCATGGTCGTCGGCGATGAGTACCCTGATCATGACAGCACATCTCCTTGCTGGATGGCGTGAAGCGGCAACGCCACGGTAATCGTGAATCCCGTTCCCGGCCGGTTCTCGATCGTCACCGTGCCGTCGAGCATGTGCGCGCGCTCACGGATGCCGATCAACCCGAACGACGGACGATCGCGCTCGTCGCGGGCGACCTCCGGCGCACCGTGGCCGTTGTCCGCGATGCGCAGCATGCAGTAGCCGTCTTCCACTTTCAGGGCGAGCTTCACGTGCGTCGCATCGGCATGCCGGGCGACATTGGTGAGCGCTTCCTGCACGATGCGGAACAGCGTGGTGGCGCCGGCGCTGGTGAACGCGGTATCGACGGGGGCGATGTCCCGGTCGACCGTGATCCGGTAGCGATGCGTGAAATCGTTTGCAAGCCACTCGATCGCCGGGACGAGACCCAGGTCGTCGAGCATCACCGGCCGCAGATCGGCCGCGATGCGCCGAACCGACGCAACGGTCGAATCGATCAGGCGATGCATGCCGCCCAACTGCTCGCGCACGCCGGTATGGGGGGCGACAATGCCCGCGAGCCCCAGCTCGACGGCGGAGAGGTCCATCTTGAGCGCGGTGAGTTGCTGGCCGAGGTCGTCGTGCAACTCGCGCGCGATCCGCGTTTTTTCTTCTTCCCGCACGTTCTGCAGGTTGGCGGACAGCTCGCGGAGTTCCTCGCGTGACTGCCTGAGCGCATTTTCCGCGCGGACGCGCTCGGTGACGTCGCGCAGCATGACCGTGTACAGCTTGCCCGCGCCGTCGCGGATCTGCGATATCGACGCCTCGATCGGGAACTCCGTGCCGTCGCCGCGCAGGCCGAACAGCACGCGTTGCTGCCCCATCTGGCGGTCCGACACGCCCGTCACGCCGAATTGCTCGACGTGCCGCGCATGCGCGGCGCGAAAGCGCTCGGGGATGAAGCGGGTGAGCGGCGCGCCGATCGCCTCCATCGCGGAGACGCCGAACACGCGTTCCGCGGCCGGATTGAAGATCACGATCGTCTGGCTTTCGTCGACGGTAATGATCGCTTCCATCGATGACCGGATGATGCCCATCATCCGCTCCCCGGTCGGCTGGCTGTCGCCGGCGGGCACGGCGGCGGAGATTCGCGTGGAGACAACCTGCTGCACGAGCACGGCCAGTATCAGCGACAGCGCGGTGCCGGCCGCCAGCACGGCCAGCGCGGGGCCGGACGTGTCCGGGCCCGGCGCACTGTAGCGCAGCGTGAGCGGCGTACCACCGAACGACAGCGAATCCGTTCGCGTGAGCATGTTGCCGGCGGCCGTGGCGTCGTTGCCGCCGAAGCCGCCGGCATGGACGAGCGCCGCCGGGATGTCGGCCGCGATTTCCATGCGTAGCCGATCCAGTATCGACGGATCGACGAGACGTGCCGGATCGAGCGCGGCATAGACGTATCCGGTCGCGCGCGCATGTTGCGGCCCCGGCGGAGCCCCGTCTTCAGCGTCCGCATAAATCGGCAGATACAACATCAGCGCCGTGCGGGCACTCGTCGCGTCGGCGCTGTCCCGGGTCGCGTTCGCGGCCAGCGCGACCCTGCCGGTTTCCGCCGCTCGCTGCAGTGCCCGCCGGGTCGCCTGATCGTCATTGGCGGGGCTCGGCTCGATTCTCCCGACGCTGCGGACGGGCGACTGCAAGCCGTCCAGATCGAGACCGGCAATGTAACGACGCCACGCGTCGCCGGATTGAGGCACGACCAGCGTCGACGCGAAGCCGCGCGCGCCGCGCAAGACGGCGGCGGCGCCGAGGAAGCTGCGCCGGAGGTCGGCCGTCGCGAGCGTCGCCGATTGCGCGAAGCGCGCCTGGGCGGCTTCCTGCGCCCGGTTCTGCACGAGCCGGGCGGCGGCAAACGACGTGGCCAGGCCGAGCGCCAGCGTCAGCAGCGCGGCGAGGGTCGCGGATCGCGCGGGCCGGACCCTGCGCGGAGCCGGCCCGGCCTTGAAGGCGGGCACATGGACTGTCATTGCCGTTCATCCTGACGGATTTCGCCGGCGGCCGGCGGGCGGCGGGCCGGACGCGGGGCACGGGAAGCGGGGCAGGCCGAAACTGCGATATCGCCCGAAATTGTGCGCGTTTTGTCCGGGTTCGCCAATCGGGACCGATGCGTACGCCTGTTTCCGTGCGGGCTTGACCGGCGTCAACCGGACGATGCGCGTCGGGCCCAGACTGGTCTGGCATGCCGGTCAAATCCGAACGGCAACGGGGAGGCTCCATGTATGCACGGATCTTTGCGGCACTCGACGGCAGCCGCGCTTCGCGACTCGCGCTCGACGAGGCGATCGCGCTCGCCCGCGATTCAGGCGGCCTGATCGTCGCCGTGTGCGTGGTATCGGACGCGCCAAGGGTGGCCGACGTCGACAGCGGCTATATCGGCCAGCGCGACCCGGCGGGGCTGGATGCGGACAGGGCCGCGATCGCGGTGGCGGACGCGGAGACCGCGTTTCGCCTGTGCGGCGTCCGCGGCACGGCACACACGCTCGACGCGTGCGGGGAGGACGTGTCGTCCGTTCTGGCGCGCGCCGCCGCCGAATGCGACGCGGAGCTGATCGTGATGGGCACGCACGGGCGGCGCGGCGTGCGCCGTGCGTTGCTCGGCAGCGTCGCCGAATCGCTGGTGCGCACCGCCGACCGGCCGGTGCTGGTCGTGCGGGAGGGGCAGGGCGCGTGTGCGGCCGTGTTGTGACGCGCCGTGTTGTGACGAAAAGGGGGCGGCCGCAAGCGGCTGCCCCCTTTTCGACGGCTCAGTGAGACAGCAGCACCGGCACCGTCATCGTCTCGAGGATCGTGCGTGTGGCGCCGCCCAGCACGCGTTCGTGCATGCGCGCATGGCTGTACAAACCCATCACGAGCAGGTCCGCGTGCAGGTCGGTCACCCGGTTCAGCAGCGTCGCGCCCACGCCGACCGACCGGTCGCGCGGCGTCGTGGAGAACGACGCGCGAACACCGTGCCGTTCGAGATACGCGGCGACGTCGACGCCCGCGGGCGTCTTGTCCGGGTCGGGCTGCCCGCGCACGACCGTCTCGACGTTGACGAAGCGCGCGCGGGCGAGCAGCGGCAGCGCATCGGCCATCACGCGGGCGGCTTCGCGCCCGCCGTCCCAGCCGATCAGCACGTTCTCGCCGATCGTTCGCACGTCGCCGGCGTAGGGCACGACGATCGCCGGGCGGCCGCTGCCCATCACGACATCCTCGACGAAATGGCGCGCGACGTAGGTCATGCGATCGTCGGGGTCTTCCTGGCCGAGCACCAGCAGATCGGCGTGACGCGCGTGCAGAATGGCGGCGGCGGTCGCGTCGCCGGTGGGGGCCTGCCATTCGACGCTGCGTCCCGCGCGCTCGGCGGCCGTCAGGAATTTTTCCTCGGCTTCCTTGCGGCGCTGCTCGCACAGCCGCTCGTACACGGCAAGCTTCAGCGGTTCGTCGGGCCGCCGCAACGGCTCGAACAGGTCCTGGCAGACCACGTAGAGGCCGATCAGATGCGCGTTCCAGCGCGCCGCGAGTTCGAGTGCGAGGCCGACGCGCGTCGCGCAGCGCTCGCTGTCGTCGAGGTGGACGAGCAGGGTCTTGTAGCTCATGACGGCTCCTTTTCGGTTGATGCCGCGGCGGTTTCGGCGGGTTTCTCCGACGGGCAGTTCGCCGGAATCATCAGGACGGGGCAGGTGGCCAGGCGCAGCACGCGCTCGGCCACGCTGCCGAGGAAGAGGCGCTGAAAGCCGCGCCGGCCGTGCGTGCCCATCACGATCAGGTCGGCCCCGGTTTCGTCGGCAAGACGGACGATCCGGCGCGGAATGTCCTCGCCCGCGGGCTCGACGTTGGAGATCTGCGGCGTGCCGGCCACGTCGCGCGCTTTCAGGCGTCGCGCCGCGTCGTCGGTGACGCGCAGCCCCTCTTCGCGGAAGGCATCGACGAGGATCGACGGATCGTATCCGTACGTGTCGTAGGCGGGCACCAGGAAATCGACGACGTAGACGGGGGTTAGCCGCGCACCCGTCTCCGCCGCGAGCGTCAGCGCGGCGTCGAGTGCGCGGGACGACGTGTCGCTGCCGTCGAGCGCAACCAGAATGTTCGAGTACATGGCATTTCCCTTGAACGGATGTGGATGAGGTCATCATCGGCGCGTGCGCGCCGACGGCGCTGATCTGGATCAAGCGGCGCGGTTGCCGCGCAGCACGCGCACCGCGGCGCGTGCCGCGATCCACGCTTCGTTGGTCGGCTCGACGACCACCGTGACCGCGCTCGACGCGGACGACACGACCTGCGCATGGCCGGCATTCGCGCACACGTCGAGGTCGATGCCGAGCCAGCCGAGCGATGCGCAGATCCGCTCGCGCAACACGGCCGAGTGCTCGCCGATGCCGGCCGTGAAGACCAGCATGTCGAGGCCGCCGAGCAGCGCGGTCAGCGCACCGGCCTCGCGCACGATGCGATGGACGTACAGCGCCAGCGCATCGGCGGCCGGCGCATCGCCGGCGGCTTCGCGTGCCAGCAGCACGCGCGGGTCGCCCGACGCGCCCGAGACGCCCTTGAGCCCCGACTCGTGATACAGCAGGTGGCCCAGCGCGTCGCCCGACAGCTTGCCGACTTCGAGCAGGTGCAGGACGACACCGGGATCGAGCGCCCCGCAGCGCGTGCTCATCATCAGCCCGTCGAGTGCCGAGAAGCCCATCGTCGTCGCGACACTGCGGCAGTCGCGCATCGCGCACAGGCTGGCACCGCTGCCGAGATGGGCGGCGATCACGCGGCCGTGCGCACGCGCGCCGAACCGCTCGTCGAGCGCGATGGCCAGGTATTCGTACGACAGGCCGTGGAACCCGTAGCGCCGTACGCCCTCGTCGAACCACGCGTGCGGCAGCGGGAGCAACTGCTCGGTGCGCGGCAGCGTGCGATGAAATGCCGTGTCGAACACGGCGATGTGCGGGACGCCCGGAAACGCGCCGCGCAGCACGTCGATCGCATCGAGGCCGTGCGGCTGATGCAACGGGGCGAGCGGCGTCAGCGTGCGTAGCGCGCCGAGCACCGCGTCGTCGACGATCACCGGCTCCATGAAGCGTGTGCCGCCGTGCACGACGCGATGGGCAATGGCGCCCACCGTGATGTGCGGCAACTGCCCGCGGATCCACGTCGCGATCCGCGCGAGCGCGTCGCGACAGGGGTCGCTCGCACCGAGCGGCAATGCAACGGCCGGTTCGGCGTCGAAGCGGATCGACACGCCGTTGCCGGTCTCGACCGCTTCGCCCTCGTGCAGCGGCCGTCGCGCGGGATCGTCGTGCGGCGGATACGCAAAGAGCGCGAACTTCACGCTCGACGAACCGGCGTTGACGACGAGGAGCGCGAGCGTGCGCATCGGCCGGCTCAGTGCGACATCAGCACCGGCAGCGTCATCGACCCCAGCACCGTGCGCGTGGCGCCGCCCATCACCAGTTCGCGCCAGCGCGGATGGCCGTAGGCCCCCATCACGAGCAGGTCGGAACCCGTTTCGTAAGCGCGTGACAGCAGCGTGTCGCCGATCGACGCGCCGGTGCCGGTACCGATGTCGAGCACGTTCACGTCGTGCGCGTGGCGTGCCAGCATCAGCGCGGCATCGGCGGCCGGAATGCGCGTGGTCGCCGCCTCCGAATCGGCGTCGACCACGGCGGCGACCGTCGTGCGCTTCGCATGCTCGAGAAACGGGAGCGCGTCGTGCGCGGCGCGGGCCGCTTCGCGGCTGCCGTCCCATGCGACGAAGACCCGTTCGCCGATCGACGGAAATTCTCCGGTGTACGGCACGAACAGCACCGGGCGGCCGGCGGACAGCACCAGGTTCTCCGGAAACTGGTCGTCGATAAAGGTCTCGGGATCGTTCGGGTCGCTCTGGCCCGCAATCACGAGATCGGCGAGTCGCGCGGCGCGCAGCACGGCCAGATTCGCGCGTTCGTCCGCGTGAACCCAGGTCGCCGGCACCTTGGCGCGGGCGGTCTCCGCATGGAACAGGCGTTCCAGCGCGGCGAGCCGTTCGTCGCGCCGCTCGCGGTGCTCGCGGAAATAGTCGGCGGAACCGGCCATCACGTAGAACGAATACGGCTCGGGCGTGTAGACCGCGAACAGCCCGGTGAGATGCGCACCGAAGCGCCGGGCGAGACGCAACGCGAACTCGAGGCGCGAATGCGCGCGGGCGCTCGTATCGAGGTGCACGACCATGCTTTTGTAGCTCATCGGAATCGCTCCATCGACGGGTGATCCGCCAGTGCAATCCAGTCTACGAAGCAGGGTTTCCGCGCGCTTGACTCAGATCAACGGCAGCCGAGCGCCGCGGCCGCACAGTGAGCCGGTCGCCATGCCGATGCCCGGCAGGCGGCACGAGGCGGATGCGAACCCGTTGACCGGATCGAAGGAGGGAACACGATGAGCGCCCATGCTTTGACGACACCGAACGACGCTTGCCGCGCGGGATGCGATCTTGCATTGCGCATGGCCGCGCTGAACCGAGGCTGGCAGCAGGAATGGCATGCGCTCGCGGGGCGCTGCATCGAACGGGACCGCGACGCCGTGCGCGGCCTGCAGCAGGCGCTCACGGCTACGAACGAGTGGACGGCCTTCGGTGAAGCGGCCCGGCTGGCGATGCGCGACTACACGGTCGCCACCGTCGCGATCTGGCAGGACGCCACCGAGCTCTGCATGCGCGGGCAGTTCGAGAGTGCCGGCGCGTGGCGCACGTGGCTGCGCGAATACGGCCCCGGCGGGCTGGCGCGCTACCAGACCGATTGGCTGCCCGACCTCGGGCGGCTGGCCGTGATCAACGAGGCCAGCATGCCGTGGCGCGACTGGATGGCGGCGTTCGAGCTCGGCATCACGGAGGCCGTCGGCGCGAGCGACGGCGGGCCGGTGGCCATGCGACTGCCGGACGACCACCTTGCCGCGCGGGAGCACGATCATGTCCGCTAGGCGCGTCGCGTTCGTCACGGGTGGAATGGGCGGCCTTGGCGCCGCGATCAGCCGTTGCCTGCACGACGCGGGCATGACGGTGGCGGTGTCGCACACCGAACACAACGACCACGTCGCGACGTGGCTCACGCAGGAACGCGACGCCGGCCGCGCGTTTCATGCGTACGAGGTCGACGTTGCCGATTACGATGCGTGCCAGCACTGCGCGGCACGCGTGCTGGCCGAATTCGGGCGCGTCGACGTGCTCGTCAACAACGCCGGCATCACGCACGATGCCACCTTCGTGAAGATGACCAAGGGCATGTGGGATGCGGTGCTGCGCACCAACCTCGACAGCATGTTCAACATGACGAAGCCGTTCGTGCCCGGCATGATCGACGCGGGCTTCGGGCGGATCGTGAACATCGGGTCCGTCAACGGTTCGAGAGGTGCGTACGGGCAAACGAACTACGCGGCCGCGAAGGCCGGCATCCACGGCTTCACGAAGGCGCTCGCGCTCGAGCTCGCGCGTCACGGCGTGACGGTCAACACGGTCGCGCCAGGCTACCTGGATACGGCGATGCTCGAATCGGTGCCGAAGGAAGTGCTCGACACGAAGATCCTGCCGCAGATCCCGGTGGGGCGTCTCGGCCGCCCCGACGAGATCGCCGCGCTCGTCGGCTTCCTGTGTTCCGATGCGGGCGCATTTGCGACGGGTGCCGAATTCGATGTCAACGGCGGCATGCACATGCAATGACAGCCTCCGTCATCCGTGCACCGTTCACGCACGAATCGAATCCGCCGCCGGATCGGGGCGGGCAGGTGTCGCGTTCCGCCGAATGCCCGGCGGGAACGACTTCGCCTGCCGAACAATGGAACCGCGCAGCGCATGCGACCGTCGCCGCGATGACCTTCGGGCTGTCGCCCGTATCGCTGGCGCTGGCCATGCTCGATTGGGGCGCGCATCTGGCGGTGTCGCCGGGGAAGTGCTTCGAGCTCGCGACGCAGGCGTGCACGGCCGCCGTTGCACCGGCGGCAAACCGGCGTGAGGGCGACGCCGGCGCTGCGGACATGAGCGGCCTTGCCGTGCATGCCGGCGAGGCCGATCCGCGCTTCGCCGCGCCGGCGTGGGCCGGCTGGCCGTTCAGCGCGTATCGCGACAGTTTCCTGTCGATCCAGCGCTGGTGGCGCGACGCAACGCGCGGCGTGCCGGGCGTCGAACGGCACCACGAGGAACTGGTCGGGTTCGTCGCGCGTCAATGGCTGGACGCGTGCTCGCCCGGCAACTTCCTGGCGACCAACCCGGTCGCGCTCGACGCGACGATGCGCAGCGGCGGCGCGAATCTCGCGGCAGGCTTCCGGAACTGGCTGGACGACGCGAGCGCGTTGCTCGATCGCACGAGCGGCACGCGGGCCCGCGACACGCGCACGTATCTGCCGGGACGCGACGTGGCGATCACGCCGGGCCGCGTCGTCTGGCGCAACGCGCTGTGCGAGCTGCTGCAATACGACCCGACGACGCCCGCCGTGGCACGCGAACCGATCCTGATCGTGCCGTCGTGGATCATGAAGTACTACATCCTCGATCTGCAGCCGCACAACTCGCTGATCCGCTTCCTGGTCGATGCGGGCTACACCGTGTTTGCGGTGTCGTGGCGCAACCCGGGCGCGGAGGCCCGCGACGTCGGGCTCGACGATTATCTGCGTGACGGGTGCATGGCGACGCTCGACGCCGCCCGGTCGATCTGCGGCGAAGCGGTCCACGCGGTCGGCTATTGCCTGGGCGGCACGCTGCTGGCGATCGGCGCGGCGGCGCTCGCGCGCGACGGGCGGCAACACGACGTACTGCGCTCCGTCACGTTGCTGGCGGCCCAGACCGATTTCAGCGAACCCGGCGAGCTCGGCCTGTTCATCGACGCGAGCGAACTGTCCGCACTCGACGCGCTGATGTGGCGGCAGGGTTACCTGGACGGCGCGCAGATGTCCGCCGCGTTCGAACTGCTGAACGCGCGCGACCTGATCTGGTCGCGGATGATGAGCGAATACCTGCTCGGCACGCGCACGAAGCCCAACGACCTGATGTCGTGGAATGCGGACACCACGCGCATGCCGTATCGGATGCATTCGGAATACCTGACGCGGCTCTTTCTCGACAACGATCTCGCGGCCGGCCGCTACTGCGTCGACGGGCGGCCGGTCGCGTTGTCGGATCTCGACGTGCCGACGTTCGTGGTCGGCACCGAGCGCGATCACGTGTCGCCGTGGGGTTCCGTCTACAAGCTCCACCTGCTCACGCACCACGCGCTGACCTTCGTGCTGACATCGGGCGGGCACAACGCGGGCATCGTGTCCGAACCCGGCCATGCGGGGCGCCACTATCGATGCGCGACCCGCGAACCCGGCGCGGCCTACCGCAGCCGGCACGATTTCGTACGCGATACGCCGGCGGTCGACGGATCGTGGTGGACCTGCTGGCGCGACTGGCTGCACGCGCGCTCGTCGGGCGACGTGCCGGCCCGTACGCCGGCCGCGGGGTTTGCGGCGGCGCCCGGCACCTACGTACTCGAAACATGAGCGAAAACCCGCCGCCGGAGGGGCTCGACGACGCCTGCCTGCCCGGCTTGCTGCCACGTCCGGACGGCGCATTACCCGAGCTGATCGCGCGGGCGCGCAACGCGGCGCCGCTCGTCGTCGCCGTCGTGCATCCGTGTGACGCGACCAGTCTCGTTGCGCTCGCGGCGCTGCGCACGTCACCCCTGGGGGCAGCGATCGAACCGCTGATCGTCGCGCCGCGCGCCAAGGTGCTGCGCGTGGCGAACGAGGCGGGTGTCGATCTTTCGAAGTGGACGATCGAGGACGTGCCGCACAGCCATGCGGCGGCGGCCCGCGCGGTCGAACTGGCGGCGGCCGGCCGCGCCGGCGCGCTGATGAAGGGCAGCCTGCACACGGACGAGCTGATGGGCGCGGTCGTCGCGGCCGGTTCGGGCCTGCGCACCGACAAGCGCATGTCCCACTGTTTCCTGATCGAGGCGCCGGCGTATCCGCGCCCGTTCATCCTGACCGACGCGGCGGTGAACATCGCGCCGGATCTCGCGCAGAAAGCGGCCATCACGCAGAACGCGATCGACGTCGCACATGCGCTGGGCGTTGCTTGCCCGCGCGTGGCGGTGCTGTGCGCGGTCGAAACCGTCAATCCTGCGATGCGCTCGACGCTCGATGCGGCCGCGCTCGCGAAGATGGCCGAGCGCGGCCAGCTCACGGGTGCGATCGTCGACGGCCCGCTCGCGTTCGACAACGCGATTTCGCTGCGGGCGGCGCACGACAAGGGGATCGATTCGCCGGTAGCCGGCCGCGCCGACATCCTGGTCGTTCCCGATATCGAAGCCGGCAACCTGCTCGCGAAGCAGCTCGAATACCTGGGGGGAGCCGTCAGCGCAGGCATCGTCGTCGGCGCACGCGTGCCGATCGTGCTGACGAGCCGTGCCGACGGCATCGCCGTCCGGATCGCTTCGTGCGCACTCGCGACGGTGCTGGCGCAGGGTCGGCATCACCTGCAGTCCTGATGAATGAACCCGCAACCCTTTCTTTCGATGGAGGAACCGCGATGAAAGCACTCGTCTACCACGGACCCGGGCGCAAGGCGCTCGAGGAGCGGCCGAGGCCGGAACTGCAGTCGCCCACCGACGCGATCGTCCGCGTGACGCGCACGACGATCTGCGGTACCGATCTGCATATTCTCAAGGGCGACGTACCGACCTGCGAACCCGGCCGCATTCTCGGCCATGAGGGCGTCGGCATCGTCGAGCAGGTCGGCGCCGCGGTCGATTCACTGAAGCCGGGCGATCCCGTGCTCATTTCGTGCATCTCGTCGTGCGGCCGCTGCGAGTACTGCCGGCGCGGCCTGTATTCTCACTGCACGACAGGCGGCTGGATCCTCGGCAACCGGATCGACGGCACGCAGGCCGAGTACGTGCGCATCCCGCATGCGCAGACGAGCCTCTACCGGATTCCGCCGGGCGCGGACGAGGACGCGCTCGTGATGCTGTCCGACATCCTGCCGACCGGGTTCGAATGCGGCGTGCTGAACGGCAAGGTGCAGCCCGGCTGCTCGGTCGCGATCGTCGGCGCGGGCCCGATCGGGCTGGCGGCGTTGCTGACCGCGCAGTTCTACTCGCCCGCGCGGATCATCATGATCGACCCGGACAGCAACCGGCTCGAGGTGGCGCGGCGTTTCGGCGCGACCGATTGCATCGACGGCCGCAGCGGCGACCCGGTGGCGGAGGCCATGAAGCTGACCGACGGCGTCGGCGTGGATTGCGCGATCGAGGCGGTCGGCATTCCGGCGACGTTCGAGATGTGCACCTCGCTGGTGGCGCCGGGCGGCGTGGTCGCGAACGTCGGCGTGCACGGGGTCAAGGCCGACCTGCACCTCGAGAAGCTGTGGGATCGCAATATCTCGATCACGACGCGGCTCGTCGACACGGTCAGCACGCCGATGCTGCTGAAGACCGTACGCGCCGGGCGCCTCGATCCGACGCGCCTGATCACGCACCGGTTCTCGCTCGACGACGTCGAGCGCGCATACGACACCTTCGGCCGCGCGGCGCAAACCCATGCGCTGAAGGTCATCATCGAAGTCGGTTGATCGCCGATAGCCGATAGCCACGCGGCGCGCCGCGAGCACGGGACCCGGCACGCGATGTCCGGTTCCCGCCGCGCCGGCCCGGGCGTCGCAGGCGTCGCCGTCAGGATGAAAGCGTGGCCGGCTCGTGCGTGTCGCCCGATTCGACCGCGTCGAGATCGACGCACTGCGCGTAAGTCGGCACCTCGCACGGCCAGTGCAGTCGCTCCGCGATACGCCGCCGCATCGCATCGGCCGCCGCGGGTTCGCCGTGCGTGACGAAGGTCCGCACCGGCGCGCGCTGCATCGTGCCGAGCCAGCGGAGAATCTCCTCGTAGTCGGCATGCGCGGAGAGCGTCGTGATCGACTCGACCTGCGCGCGCACGCGCACGTATTCGCCGTGAATCTTCAGCGTCGGCTCGTGCGCGGCCAGCGCCGCGCCGCGTGTGCCGGCCGCCTGGTAGCCGACCAGCGCGATCGTGTTGCGCGCATCGGGCGCGTAGCGGCTCAGGTGGTGCAGCACGCGGCCGCCCGTCGCCATCCCGCTGCCGGCGATGATGACCATCGGGCCGTGATGGTCGGCGATCGCTTTCGACTGCTCGACCGACCGGATCATCGTGGCCGCGTGACCGAGCGCATTCGCTTCGGACGGCGTCAGCCGGTGCTCGAGAATATGGTGACGATAGATCTCGGTCACGTCCGTCGCCATCGGGCTGTCGAGATATACCGGGACGCGCGCCATGCGGCCGGACGCCTTCAGCCGCGCGATGTAGTGCAGGATTTCCTGCGCGCGCCCGACGGTGAAGCAGGGCATCACCACGACGCCGCCGCGCGCGAAAGTCTTGTCGAACAGCGCGGCCAGTTCGTTCTCGGGGTCCGATTCCGGATGCAGACGGTCGCCGTACGTCGATTCGACGACCAGGAAGTCCGCATGCGCGGGCGCCAGCGGCGGCTGCATGATCGGGTCGTGATAGCGGCCGAGGTCGCCCGAGAACGCGAGCACCTTGTGATTCCAGTGCATCACGACGCTCGCCGCGCCGAGGATGTGCCCGGCCGGCAGCAGACGGAACGCCAGGCCGCCGCCCAGTGCGGTGCATTCGTCGAACGCGACGGGCTTCAGCAGTTGCAGCGCGCGCTGCGCATCGTCCAGCGTGTAGAGCGGCTGTGCGGGGTGATGCTTCGAGTAGCCGTGGCGGTTCGCGAAGTCGGCTTCCTCTTCCTGCAGCCGCGCGCTGTCGCGCAGCATGATGTCGCAGAGTTCGGCCGTGGCGGCCGTGCAGTACACGGGCCCCCGATATCCTTCGCGCACCAGTACCGGAAGGTAGCCGGTATGGTCGATATGCGCGTGCGTGAGCACGACCGCGTCGAGCGTGTCGGGCGCGAGCGGCAACGGGCTCCAGTTGCGCAGCCGCAGGTTCTTCGTGCCCTGGAACAGGCCGCAATCGACCAGCACGCGCCGGTTGCCGTGCTCGAGCAGGTACTTCGAGCCGGTCACGGTTTCGGTCGCGCCGAGAAAAGTCAGTTTCATGGATGCCTCACCGGGAGTCGAGGGAGCAGTGAACCGATTACAGCGCGGATGCGCGTGAAGCGATTGATGGAAATCAGGGATTGCCGTATCCGTATCCGTGCCCGGGTCGGACGAGGTTCGTCCTCCAGCCGTTGCGGCTACGGTTTGACGTCAATCAACGCGCGGGCCGGACGGTGGCGCGATAGTGGTCGCATGCGCGAGGGCGATGTCGTGATTCCGCCCTCCGCGCGGGCCGCGTATATGCCGTACACACCATAGGCAGCGAGATTTCGACGCGATAGGGACGAATCCATCATGACGCTGATCGCCAACCTGGACGGCGCGCGGACCGGCTACCGGCTGTGCTTCGTCCGCGCGCCCTGGGCGTGGTTTACGTGCCTGCCGCTCGACCTGCAATGCGGCCAAAGCTGGGCCGACGTGCCCTATCAGGACGTCGCGCAACCGCCTTACAGCGATTCGCGCACTCAGCTGCTGCGCGTGGCGTTCGACGCGCCGCGCCTGCTGCCGCCCGAAGCCGGCCGGCACGGGCAGGACTGGAGCGTCGAGCAGATCAACGGCGGCGCGGTGCCGTGGCTGCGCAGCGAGGAATTCGTCGACGCGATGAAGCTGGCCGTGCCGGCGGGGGCGACACTCGCCGAATTCGTCGAGACGATCGAGGCTGCCGGCGGTACCGTCTACGGCCCGCTCGGCTGGGCCGAGTTGCCGCCCTGGCAGCGGCCGGACATCGTGGCACACACGTAGACGGGCCGACTCCGGACGACCGCACTGCCGCGTTTCAGCCCGGGTCACCCCAGCCGCCGCCGAGCGCGACGTAGAACGCGACCGTGTCCTGCAACCGCTGCGCGACTGCCTGCAGCCACGCAAGACGCGCCTGATGGTATTGCACGTCGGCGACCAGCAACTGCACGTAGCCCGAGATCCCCGCGTCGTAGCCGGCCTGCGTAAGCGTCAGCGCATCGCGGGCCGCGGCCATCGCGCGGGCCTGCGCATCGAGCGCCGTTGCGTCGTTCGCGAGTGCGCGCAGCGTGTCGGCGACCTGCGAGAACGCCGACAGCACTACTTGCCGGTAGGTCGCGTCGGCTTCGTCGTACGCATCCTGCGCCGCACGCCGCTGGTTCAGCAGCGTGCCGCCGTGAAAGAGCGGTGCGGTGAGCCCGGCGCCGACGCTCCATGCGCGGCCGGCCGGCGCGAACAGCCGGCCGGCGACGATGCTGTCGACGCCGCCCGACGCGGACAGCGTGACATTCGGGTAGAGCGCGGCCGTCGCGACGCCGACCTGTGCACTGGCCACGTGCAGTTGCGCTTCCGCCTGCAGGATGTCCGGCCGACGGCGCACCAGCGACGACGGCGCCGTATCCGGCAGGCTGGCCGGCAGCGCGATGCGCTCGAGCGACAGGTCGGGTGTCTGCCAGTCGGCGGGGTAGCGGCCGGCGAGCAGCGCGAGCAGGTCGTCGGCCTGGGCGCGTTTCTGGTCGAGCGCGGGCAGCGTCGCCTCGAGCGACGCCCGTTGCGATTCCAGCGTCAGCACCGCAACGTAGGCCGCCGCGCCGGCCGTCACCTGTGCGCGCGTCAGGCGGATCTGCTCGTCGAGCAGGCCGATCATCTCGCGCGTGGCCGCGGTTTCGTCCCGATAGGCGGCGCGTGCGACCATCGTGTTGACGACGTTGGCGGTCAGCATCAGGTATGCGCCCGCCAGGGCCTGGCGCTGTGCGTCGACGCCGGCCGTGAGCGCCTCGACCTGCCGCCGCTCGCCGCCCCACAGGTCGAGCGTGTAGCTGACCGTCGCCGACAGCGTGTACAGGTTGAAGATCGAGGCCGGCACTACCTGCCCGGTGCGCAGTGGCGCATAGCGCTGGCGCGACGCGCCGGCCTGAGCATCCGCCTGCGGAAAGAACACGCCTTCGCCGGCTCGCAGCGCATGTTCGCTGCGCCGCAGCGTCGCCTCGGCGAGATCGAGCGTCGGGCTGCCGGTCAGCGCCTCGCCGACGGTCGAGTCGATCGCACGGCTGCCGAAGCGCGTCCACCAGTCGCGTGTGAGCGGCTCGCTCGCCGACAGCGCCTGTGTCTGCCCCCCGGCTGTCCATGCGCCGGTCGCGGCGTCCGCGGCGACAAAACGCGATACATGCGGAACGGGCGGACGGGTGAAGTCGGGCCCGACCATGCATCCGGCCAGCGGCGCGACGGCCGCGAGCAGGGCCGCCGCGCGCAGCAGGCCGCGGACGGGGCGATCATTTGCCGGCCACGTATACATCGACGATCTGCCCGGGAAACAACCGGACAGCCTTGTTCGGGACGATACGGAAAATGACCGGCAGCACCCGCACGTCGACGCGCTCGGTGCGCTGGTCGGACAATTCGATCTTCGGCGTGACGTACGGCTGCACGCGGACGAACTGGAGGTCGGCCTCGCCCGACGTACCGCGCACGAACATGTGGGCCTTCAGCGCGTGCAGGTCGGGCAACTGGTGGATCAGGATTTCGTCGATGTAGCAGCGCACCTGCAGGCGGTCGACCGGCGTGCCGAGCACCGCGACGGGCCCGTTGCCCTGCGTGTAGGTATCGTAGAGCCCCTGCGAGGTCAGGTACGAGCCGACGGCCGCGTTCATCGCGAGCACGGTGCCGTCCGCCGGCGCGCGCAGCGTGTAGCGGGCAAGCAGCGCGGCGGCCGCGTCGGCCGCGCGCCGCAGCGCGACGGCCTGCGCTTCCTGATTGCGCACGTCGTAACTCCACGCGCCGGCTTTCGTCAGGCGATACTGCCGCGTCACGACGTCCAGGTTGGCCGCAGCGACGCGTACCGCGTTCGCGGCCGTGTCGAGCGCATCGCGGCTGACGGCCTTCGGGTCGATGTCGTACGCGCGCCGCTGCTTGTCGTACTGATCCTGCGCGAGCTTCAGGCTGGCCTGCGCGGCCGTGGTCTGCGCGGTGGCCACGTCGAGCACCTCGCGGCGCGGCTGCGCTTTCAGTTCGTCGAGCAGGGCGGCGGCCGCGTCGGCCTGTGCCGCGAGCTGCGCGGCGGTGGCGCGCTGCACCGAGTCGTCGATCGTCAGCAGCACATCGCCGGCCTTCACCGGATCGCCGTCGTGCACGAGGATGCGTGTCACCGCGCCCGACACGTCCGGGTAGACGTTCACGTTCGCGCCGGCCGGCTGTTCGCTTTCGACGATGCCGTTCGCATAGACGCCGCGCGCGTACGGATTGGCGGCCGGCTTGAATACCGGTGGCTGCGGCGGTTCCTGACGGCTGTACACCCACGCGGCAACGACGCTTGCCAGGAAGCCGAGCAGGGCGGCCACGAACACGAGCCGGTGCTTCATCGCGCACCTCCGCGGTCGATTCCGTTCAGCTTGCCGTCCTCCATCCGCAGGATGCGATCCGCGTATTCGAAGATCCGTGCGTCGTGCGTGACGATCACGATGCAGCGTGTGTCGTTCAGCACCTGGTGCTTGACGAAGTCGATGATCATGCGGCCCGTGTCGCCGTCGAGCGACGCGGTCGGCTCGTCGAGGATCAGCAGGTCGGGCTGGCTGACGATCGCGCGCGCGATCGCGACGCGTTGCTGCTCGCCGCCCGACAGCTTGACGGGCGGCAGTTGCGCGCGATTGCCGAGCCCGACGACGTCGAGGTAGCCGAGCGCTTCGTGCATCGCCTCGTCCCACGGCCGGCGTTTCAGGATCAGCGGAATCGCGACGTTCTCCACGGTCGTGAGCCGCGGGAACAGGTGGTAGTCCTGGAATACGAAGCCGATCCGGTTCAGCCGGAAATCGGCGATCGCGTCGTTCGGCTGCGTCCACAGGTCGACGCCGTCGATCGACACCGAGCCGGATTCCGGCCGCAGGATGCCTGAGATCACGCTGAGCAGCGTCGTCTTGCCGCTGCCGGACGGTCCGACGATCAGCAGCATCTCGCCGAAGTTCGCCTGCATCGACACGTCGCGCAACGCCTGCGTGCGCGCGTCGCCTTCGCCGAACCACTTGCTGACGCCTTGTGCGTCGATCGCGACGTTCGCCATGGTCAGCCCCGGAAGATGTCGAACGGCTCGATACGCAGCACGCGCCGCACGCCGAGATAGCTCGAGATCGTCGCGATCACGACCACCATCCCGAACGCGAGCGCCAGGTTGCCGAACGTGACGAGCGCCGCGTAATCCGGAATCTGCAGCTTCGCGAGGCTGATCATCAGCACGCACAGGCCGACGCCGATGCCGTAGCCGGTCAGCGCGGTGAACGTCGCCTGGAACAGGATCATCACGACGAGTTCGCGGCTTTTCGCGCCGATCGCCTTCAGCGCGCCAAACTTGTCGAGGTTCTCGAGGATGAACGCATAGAACGTCTGGCCCGAGATCGACAGGCCGATGATGAAGCTGATGATCGTCATCAGCATGATGTTGGTGCCCAGCCCGGTCTCGTACTTGTAGAAGCGTGCGATCTGCGCGATGAATTCGTCGCGCGTGTACGCGCGATAGCCGAGCGATTGCACGACGGCCTTGATGTGCGCGATGTCCGCGGCCGATTTCGGCTCGACGAGAATGTACGACGTCGTGAAGCGCGGCGACGGAATGTACCGGATCGCGCGAGCGTATGTGGTGTAGAGCGTCGGCGTGCCGAACAGCCCGCTGGCCGCCACCTTCGCGATGCCGACGATCACGCCGCGATGGTCGTTCAGTTCGAAATCGGTGCCGATCGACGGATTCTCGAGTTTCGGAAACTCGGGGTCCTGGATCGCGATGAAGCCGTTCTCCGCGTAGATGTCCTCGATGTGGCCCTGCAGCATCGTCGGACGGCCGAGCAGGCTCGCGTCGTCGAGGCCGACGACCGTCACGGCCTGGTAGGTGCCGGAGCGCAGCTTCACGAGCGCGGCGCCGGAGTAGAGCGGCACCGCATACTTGACGCCGTCGATGCTGCGCACCACGTCGAGCACGTAGTCGGGCATGCCGATGCTGTTCGCGATCGTCTTCACGGCCGGGTCCATCACCCACACTTTCGCGCCGATGTTGATGACGGACGCCGACGACTTGTTCAGGATCCCGGCGAACAGCGATGTCATCTCGATCATCAGCAGCACGGAGAACGTAATGCCGACGGTCAGCGCGGTGAACTTCGCGCTGTCGTTCACGAGCAGCTTGAACGCGAGGCGGAGGATGCCGTTCACGATGGTGAATGCAAGGGATGCGGGCGCATCACGAATCCTCGCCGACGGCCGAATTCAACTGTGCGACGAAAGCGGCGACGCCCGACACCAGCGCGACGATTGCGTACGGGAGGACATGCACGCCGACCAGCATCGCATGTACGACGCCCAGCAGCGACGCGAGTGCGGTGAACACGCCGAGCGTGGCAAGAACGATCCGGTTTGGCAGGCGCATCATGACGTTCTCCGGCGAGGCGGCCGCCGGCCGCCGTGAGCGCGATGCCGCCCTGCCGCCATCGCGGCCGCCGCGGCTATCACAAGACGTGTCGTCATGATCGCGTGAAGGGTGCCGGCACGGTTGATCTGTATCAACGGACGAATGGGGCCGCCGCGCGCGCGTCCGGCCGCCCGCCGGGCCGGTTACGCCATTTGGGCGATCGTCTTGCGAAAGCGGGTCAGCGACAGCAGGAACAGCGCGCAGCCGATCGCGAACAGCACGGCGAACTGGATCCAGACCGCATCGAGGCCCGCGCCGCGGTACAGGATGCGTTGCGCGAGTTCGACGAAATGCGTGGTCGGCGCGGCCAGCATGATGTCCTGCACGGCGATCGGCATGCTCTCGCGCGGTGTCAGTCCGCCTGACAGCAGTTGCAGCGGCAGCAGCACGAGCACCAGCAACATCCCGAACTGCGGCATGCTGCGCACGAGCGTCGCGAGAAAGATCCCCATCGACGTCGTCGCGAACAGGTGCAGCGCCATCCCGGCCACGAACAGCGGGATGGAACCCGGAATCGGCACGTGCAGCGCTCCGCCCACGACCAGCGTCAGCGACGCGACGGCCGCCACCGTGACGACGAGCCCCATCGACCAGACCTTCGCGAGCATGATTTCCGCGGCGGTGACCGGCATCACGAGCAGGTGCTCGATCGTGCCGTGCTCGCGTTCGCGGATCAGCGCGGCCCCGGTGAGGATCATCGACAGCATCGTCACGTTGTTGATCAGCTCCATCAGCGCGCCGAACCACACTTCGTCGAGATTCGGGTTGAAGCGCATCCGCATCGCGAGATCGACGGGCGGCGACGAGGTGCCGCGATAGCGCCGCACGAATGCGTCGATCTCGCCCGACACGATCTGCTGCACGTATCCGCCGCCGGTAAAGGCCTGCGTCATGCGGGTCGCGTCGACGTTGAGCTGGATCGTCGCGTGACGGCCGGCGAGCACGTCGCGCTGGAAATCCGGCGGAATGTCGAGCGAGAACGTGTAGTCGCCGTTGTCGAGGCCGCGATCGGCCGCGGCCGCATCGACGATCGGCGGCGGTGCGAACTGCGGCGGGAAGAACGCGGACGCGATGCGCGCCGACAGCGGCGATGCGTCTTCGTCGACGATCGCGATCGGCACCTTGTGCAGCGTTTCCGGGCGCGCGGTGGCCGCGACGTAGATCGACGCGCTGAACGTGTAGACGATCAGCACGAGCAGGATCGGGTCGCGGGCGAGGCTCCAGAGCTCCTTGACCCCGAGCCGGAAGATGACGAGCAGGCGCGACATGGTCAGCGCTCCTGTTTGCGCAGCAGGACGGCGGTCATGGCCAGGATGGCCGGCGCCGCCGCGAGCAGCGGCCAGAACTGCGACGTCAGTTCGCCCAGGCCGAGCGCCTTGTTGTAGACGCCGCGGCTGATCGCGAGCATGTAGGTGGCCGGGTAGACCGCCCCGATCCACTTGCCGGCGCCTTCCAGCGACGACAGCGGCGTGAGCAGCCCCGAGAACTGCACGACGGGAATCAGCGTGCCGACGATCGTCATGAAGATCGCGGCGATCTGGCTGCGCGTGAACGTCGACGCGAACAGGCCGATGCCCGTGGCCACCACGTTGAAGACCAGCACCGCGGCCGCGAGCGTGAAGAAACTGCCCTTGATCCGCACGCCGAACGCGACGTCGGCCAGCACGACCATCAGCAGGAAGTTCAGCATGGCGAGCATCACGTAGGGTGCCTGCTTGCCGAGCAGGAATTCCGCGCGTGTGACGGGCGTGACGTACAGGTTGACGATCGACCCGAGCTCCCGTTCCCGGACGACGGCGAGCGCCGTCAGCATCGCGGGCAGCATCAGCAGCAGCATCGGCATGATGGCCGGAATCATCGCCGGCAGGCTCCTGACGTCCGGGTTGTAGCGATAGCGCACGGCGATCTCGACGGCCGGCGCGAGCGACGCGCCGAGCCGGCGCTTCGCCTGGTCGCGCAGCCAGTTCTCGTGCATGCCGGCGACGTAGCCGCGGATCGTCTCGGCGCGCATCGGCATCGCGCCGTCGATCCACGCGCCGATTTCGACCCGGCGGCCGTGCGCGACGTCCCGCGCGAACCCGGGCGGAATCTCGATCGCGAGCGACAGCTGGCCGTTGCGCATGCGGCGGTCGATCTCGCGCTCGTCCGCGAGCGGCGCGCGCGGCACGAAGTAGCGCGAGCCGCCGAGGTTCTGCGCGTAGTCCTGGCTCAGGATCGACTGGTCGCGGTCGAGCACCGCGAACGTCAGGTTGTCGACGTCGAGGCTGATGCCGATGCTGATGACGCACATCAGGACGAGCGACCCGAACAGGGCCAGCGTCGCGCGCAGCGGGTCGCGCCGCAGCTCCAGCACTTCCCGCCACAGGTAGCTGCCGGCGCGCGCCGGGCTGAACCACGCGGCCGCGCGGGCGGCGCCGGCCCGGGCGGCGGGGGCCTCGGGCGGCGCGCTCAGCCAGTCCGCGTCGGACGCGGCGTCCATCGGGACGCTGTCCGCACGCTGCGCGTCGGTCAGGTACGCGATGAACGCCTCCTCGAGCGTGCCGGCGCCGCGCATGCGCACGAGTTCCCCCGGCGACGCGCTGGCGAGCACCCGGCCCGCGTGCATCAGCGAGATGCGATCGCAGCGCTCGGCTTCGTTCATGAAGTGCGTCGAGATGAAGATCGTCACGCGATCCTGCCGGGCGAGCTCGATCATCAGCCGCCAGAAGTCGTCGCGCGCGACGGGATCGACACCCGACGTCGGCTCGTCGAGGATCAGCAGTTCGGGCTTGTGCACCATCGCGACCGCGAGCGACAGCCGCTGCCGCATGCCGAGCGGCAGGCTTTCGGGTAACGCGTCGAGTACGCCGGTGAGCCCGAAGCGCCCGGCCATTTCGTCGACCCGCCCCGGTACGTCCGCCTCCGGCACGCCGAACAGGCGCGCATGCAGCACGAGGTTCTGCCGGACGGTCAGCTCGCCATACAGCGAAAACCCCTGCGACATGTAGCCGACCCGCCGGCGCGTGTCGATGTCGTCGGCCGCGACCGGCTGGCCGAACAGCGTCGCCGTGCCTTCGGAGGCCGGCAACAGGCCCGTGAGCATCTTCATCGTCGTCGACTTGCCGCAGCCGTTGGAGCCGAGGAAGCCGAAGATCTCGCCGCGGCGGATTTGCAGGCTCACGTGATCGACCGCGACGAAATCGCCGAACCGCATCGTCAGCCCGTCGGCCTCGATCGCGTAGCCGGCGGCGGGTTCGGGCTGAAACGGCGCGATCCGGATCGGCTCGTGCCCGCGCCGCTGCGCGTCCGGGAGCAACGCGACGAATGCGCCTTCGAGCGTGTCGCACCCGGTGCGGGCCAGCAGCTCGTCCGGGCTGCCGGTCGCCAGCACCCGCCCGGCGTCCATCGCGATCAGCCGGTCGAAGCGCCGGGCTTCGTCCATGTACGCGGTCGCCACCAGCACGCTCATCGCCGGGCGGGCGGCCCGGATGCGCGCGATCAGTTCCCAGAACTGGGCGCGCGACAGCGGATCGACACCGGTCGTCGGTTCGTCGAGGATCAGCAGGTCAGGATCGTGGATCAGTGCGCAGCACAGGCCGAGCTTCTGCTTCATGCCGCCGGACAGCTTGCCGGCGGGGCGATCCAGGAACGGGTGAAGGCCGGTGCTGCGCGTGAGCGCGTCGATGCGGCGGCGCCGCTCCGCCGCATCGTGGCCGAACAGCCGCGCGAAGAACTGCAGGTTTTCCTCGACGGACAGCGTCGCGTAGAGGTTCCGGCCCAGGCCCTGCGGCATGTACGCGATGCGCCGGCACACGCGCGCGCGATGACGGCGCGACGACAGGTCGCCGCCGAGGGCCCAGACGCGCCCCTGCTGGATCGCGCGTGCGCCGGACACGAGCGCGAGCAGGCTCGACTTGCCGACCCCGTCCGGGCCGATCAGCCCGACCATGCGGCCGGCCGGGATGTCGAGCGTCACGTCGTCGAGCGCGGCCTTGTCGTCGTAGCGCAGCGAGACGCCGGACAGCCGCGCGACCGGCGCGGGTGCCGGCGGCGCTTCGGTCGCGCCGGCACCGGTATCGGCCGGGAGCGCCGATTTCATTGCGGCACCTTGATCGCGAGGCGCGCGGGCCACGCGGCGTTCGGATCGACCTTCAGCCACGCGACACCCGGCAGCCCGGTCTTGACGAGCTTCAGGTGGCGCTGCAGCAGGTCGCGGTCGATGCGCGCCTTCACCCGGAACATCAGCTTCTGCCGCTCGGTGGCCGTCTCGACCGTCTTCGGCGTGAACTGCGCGGTGCTCGACACGTACGACACGCGGGCCGGAATCACGTATTCCGGCGCCGCGTCGAGCACGATCCGCACGTCGGCGCCGAGCGGCACCCGGCCGACGACCGTCTCGGGCAGGAAGAACGTCATGTAGACGTCCGACAGGTCGACCACGTTGAGCACCTTGCCGCCGGCCGGCAGCACCTCGCCCGATTCGGCCACGCGATACTGCACGCGCCCGTCGCGCGGCGAGGTCAGGTCGCTGTCCGAGATGTCGGCCTGCACGCGCGCGACGGTCGCCTGCGCGGCCGTCACCGCCGAGTGCGCGGCGACCAGCTGGGCCCGGGTCGCGTCGATCGCGGCCTGGGCTGCCTGCACCTGCGCGCGCGCGGCATTCACGGTCGCCCGCAGGCTGCCGGCGCGCGCGCGATCGTCGTCGAGTTCCTGCATCGACGACGCGCCGTCGCGCGACAGCGTTTCGGAGCGCGCGAGCCGCCGCGTCGCCGCATCCAGTTCGCTTTCCCGCTGGACGACGACGGCCTCGGCCGCCGCCTTGTCGCTGCGCCGCTGCGCGACCTGCGCGTCGATGCTCGCCGCCGTGTTCACGGCCTGCGCCTCCCGGGCGCGCGCCTCGTCGAGCTGTGCCTGCAGGACGACCACGTCCATGCGCGCGAGCGGCTGCCCGGCCTTCACGAAGTCGCCTTCGTCGACGAGCATCGCGGTGACGCGTCCCGGCAGCTTGGTCGCGACGTCGATCTCGGTCGCCTCGATGCGGCCGTTGCCGCTCACGAGGCCGGCATCGGCCTGCCCGTCACGCCAGCGCGTCCATCCGAAATACGTGATGCCGATCGCGAGCACGGCGACGCCTGCCCCGATCAGAAGAGGGCGCTTGAGGGTTTTCATCGTGTGGAATCCGGATTCGTCGATTCGTTGGTCGGTCGCGCGGCGGCCGCGTCGCCGTCTTGCGTGGCGCCGCCGAGCGCGCCGTACAGCGCGACGCGGCTCGACAACAGCGCGCGACGCGTCATCACCCATTGCTGCTCCGCGTTCATCAGGTCCCGCTGCGCGTCGAGCACCTCGAGGAAGCGGGTCGCGCCGCTGTCGTAGCGCAGCTTCGCGAGGCGGGCCCGTTCGGCCTGCGAATCCAGCGTGGCGCGCTCGATACGCACCTCGTCGGCCAGCCAGTAGCGGGACGCAAGCGCATCGGACACGTCGCGAAACGCGCTCTGGATCGTCCGCTCGTACCGCGCGAGCGCTTCGTCGTGCTGGGCGTGCGCGAGCGCGAGATTCGAGCGGTTGCGGCCGCCGTCGATCAGCGGCAGCGTCACGTTCGGGATCACCGACCAGACGCCGGTACCGGACGTCAGCAACTCATGCAGCGCGCTGCTGCCCGAGCCGATCGAGCTCGTCAGCGCGATGCGCGGAAAGAACGCGGCGCGCGCCGCGCCGATGTTGGCGCGGGACGCCTGCAGTTCGTGTTCGGCCGCGATCACGTCCGGCCGCTGCGCGAGCAGCGACGAAGGCAGGCCGGGGGCGAGCGACGGCGCGACGGCGGCGTCGTCGAGCGCAAGCGGCGTGCCGGCCAGATCCGGCGGCGCACCGACCAGCAGGGCCAGTGCATCGGCCGCCGATGCGCGCGCCTGTTGCAACTGGGCGCCGAGGGATTCCGCTTGCTGCAGCAGGATCTCGGCCTGCGTCAGGTCGAGGCGCGAGATCGCGCCGGCCGCATGGCGAAGCCGGAAAATCCGCAGCGACTCGCGGCGCGTGTCGATCGTCGCGCGGGTCAGCGCGATACGCTCGTCGTACTCGCACAGCGTCAGGTACGCGTTGGCGACCGACGTGATCACGCTCAGCGTCGCGGCACGCCGGGCCGCATCGCTCGCGAGATAGCGCTGCAGCGCCGCGTCCTTCAGGTTGCGCACGCGGCCCCAGAAATCGAGCTCCCATTGCGTCTCGGCCAGCCGGACCTCGTAGGCCTGGCCGATGAACGGGGTGGGCGTGAGGAGCCCGCCCGGTGCGCGAAACCGCGCATAGGCCGCGCCGGCGCCGATCGTCGGCCACTGGTCCGCGCTGCGGATGCCGTAGACGGCACGGGCCTGTTCGACGCGCGCGACGGCCGCGCGCAGGTCGCGATTGTTGGCCAGCGCCTGCGCGATCAGCGCCCGCAGGCGCGCATCGACGAAGTAGTCCTGCCATGCGGGCACCGGCGCGGCTACGGGCGTGGCGCCGGCCGACGGATCCGGAAAGGCGGCGGGGATCGGCGCGGCGGGACGCTGGTCCGGCGGGGCGAGCGACAGGCATCCGGAAAGCAGGCCGATACCCGTTGCGAGCGCAACGAAACGCCCGTACCGGGAAGCTGCAATGCGGAACACGACGGGAAGCGCGGTGGCGCGCATGGAAAGCCTCGGCGAATACGGAAACGCGGGGTGGCGCCGCCTCGTGGCGTCGCCGCTTCGGGTTCACTTATATCCGACGATTGACGCTCCTACCCTTGATCTGCATCACTTCGGCGGGAATGCGTTTCGAGCGGTGCTTCGGTTGACAGGCGCGCCGGAACATGGCCCTGGGCCGGCGGGTTGCACCGGGCCCGACGCGGTCGCACGCGTCACGGCCGGTCGCCAGGGGCGAGGTTCAGCAGGACGGCGAACGAGAGGATGCTCAGGATCAGCGTGACGATCGAGTATCTGAAAACCCGCTCGTCGAACAGCATGCCGTGAATGATGCCGGCCAGCGATGCGAGCGCGATGAATACGCTGAGCGTCGCCAGCGAGATGCGGTATTGCCTGCGGTTCATGACGGTCTCCCGGGGAGCGGCTGTCGCAACGATACGAAGCGTGCGGGCCGCCACGAATGTCGCGGCGGCCGGGGACATGATCGCGTCGCACCCCGTCGCGCAGTTGATCTGCGTCAACGGAAAAATCGGGATCGAGTGTGCGCGACGGCGGCTGCCGCAAGCACGGCGTTGATTGATCCTCGTCAAACCGCCGGCGCCGCCTTGCGCGATGCTGAATCCGGTGCGGCCCCATCGCCGATCGCGAATGTCGCGACCGGCACGGGCCGACAGGAGACGGCAATGAAGTCCGATGCAGCACTCAAGCAGGATGTCGAGCAGGCGCTGTTCTGGAATCCGGCGGTCGATGCACGGCGGATCGACGTCGACGTACGCGACCGGATCGTGACGTTGCGCGGCACGGTCGACAGCTGGGCCCAGAAACTCGAGGCGCAGAAAACGGCGCTGCATGTCGAGGATGCGCGCGCGCTCGTGCTCGAACTGAACGTTGCACCGCAGGAGAACGCGTGCGCGGACCAGGAACTGGCGATCGCGATCACGTTCGCGCTCGGCTGGCAGGAGGCGCTGCGCGATCACAAGATTCGCGTCGAGGTCGATCACGGTTGCGTGACGCTCGACGGTGAAGTCGATCATGCATACCAGAGCCGGGCGGCGGAAAAGATGGTCAGCCGGATGATCGGCGTCGTCGGCGTCGCGAACCGGATCCGGGTGCGCACGGATCACACGGTGCCGGACGTCGGCACGCGGATCGCCGAAGCGCTTGCGCGTCGCGCGCGGCGCGAATCCGCGGGAATTGCGATCGACGCGGCCGACGGCGTCGTCACGTTGACGGGCAAGGTCGCGTCGCTCGCCGAAAGGCGCGCCGCGTGCGGGGCGGCCGGGTCGGTGAGAGGCGTCCGGGAGGTCGTCGACCGGCTCACCGTCGGCTGACGGCTCGCCAGTGCCGTCTACTGCGAGGAGACGCAGTCATGAACCGTTCGAATTCCGGCCCCGGCCGACACCCTCTGCGCCACGACAGGCGCATGCAGCCGCATACGAAGGACAGTTACCGCGATCCGAAGCGGCCGAAGGGCGACAGGATCTGCGAAGGCTGCGGCGCCGTCTGCGACGCGGGCCGCTGGACGTGGTACGCGACGCCGCTCGACCGGCGCCAGCTCGAATGCCCGGCCTGCAAGCGCATGCGGGAAAACCTGCCGGCGGGCGAACTGGTGCTGCACGGCGCGTACCTGTGCGCGCACCGGGCGACGATTCTCGACCTGCTCGAGCGCCAGGCCATTCTGGAGACGAGCGAGCACGCGCTCGAACGCATCATGGAAATCGAGAAATCCGCCGATACGCTCGTCGTCCGCACGACGGGCGTGCACATGGTGCGACGGCTGGGGGAAGCGTTGCTGCATGCGCATCACGGCGATCTCGCGATCCACTATCGCGACGGCGAGGACATCCTGCGCGCGCAATGGACGCGCAACGACGCATGAACGGAGGGGTGTCCGGCGAGCGGGCCTGATGCGATGAAAAAATCATTCGATTACTCCGGACTGCTGATCCCGTTCGTGTTTGCCGCGCTGGTGGCGTATCAGCTGCTGATGACCCGGCCGGCAACGACGTCGATCCCGTACAGCGACTTTCACCGCCTGGTCGACGCGCGGCTCGTCGACGATCTGGACATCGGCCAGTCGTCGATTTCGGGCGTGCTGCGCATGCCCGAGGCCGCTGCGAACCTGCCGGCCTCCGACGCGGCCGCCGTGAAGAAAGCCGGGCCGCCGTGGCGCTTCACGACCAACCGGGTCGCTGACGATCGCCTCGTCACCGAACTCACGGCCGCCGGCATCCGCTATCGCGGCGTGTCGGATTCGGGCTGGCTGGAAACGCTTGCCGGGTGGATATTGCCGGTGATCGTCCTCATGACGTTCTGGAGCTTCATGATGCGCAGGCCGGGCGGGGTCCGGGACTTCAGCGGCATGGGCAAGAGCCAGGCACGCGTATACGTGCAGCAGGAAACCGGCATCACGTTCGACGACATCGCCGGCATCGACGAGGCGAAGGCCGAGCTGCAGCAGATCGTCGCTTTCCTGCGCAACCCCGAACGCTACCAGCGGCTCGGCGGCAAGATCCCGAAGGGCGTGCTGATCGTCGGCGCGCCCGGCACCGGCAAGACGCTGCTCGCGCGCGCGGTGGCCGGCGAGGCGGCCGTGCCGTTCTTCACGATCAGCGGCTCGGCGTTCGTCGAGATGTTCGTCGGGGTCGGCGCGGCACGCGTGCGCGACCTGTTCGAGCAGGCCCAGCAGAAGGCGCCGTGCATCGTGTTCATCGACGAGCTCGATGCGCTCGGCAAGGCGCGCGGCGTCGGCCTGATGTCCGGCAACGACGAGCGCGAGCAGACGCTCAACCAGCTGCTCGTCGAGATGGACGGCTTCCAGGCCAATTCGGGCGTGATCATCATGGCCGCGACCAACCGGCCGGAGATCCTGGATCCGGCGTTGCTGCGGCCCGGGCGCTTCGACCGCCACATCGCGATCGACCGACCCGACCTGACCGGCCGCAAGCAGATCCTTGCCGTGCACACGAAGCGCGTGAAGCTGGCCCCGGAGGTCGACCTTGCCGAGCTGGCGCAGCGCACGCCGGGCTTCGTCGGCGCCGATCTCGCGAACGTCGTCAACGAGGCCGCGCTGCATGCGGCCGAACTCGGCAAGCCGGCGATCGGCATGGCCGACTTCGACGAGGCGATCGATCGCGCGATGACGGGCATGGAGCGCAAGAGCCGCGTGATGAACGATGAGGAAAAGCGGACCATCGCGTACCACGAGGCTGGGCACGCGCTCGTCGCGCAAAGCCGCGTGCATTGCGATCCGGTGAAGAAGGTGTCGATCATCCCGCGCGGCATCGCGGCGCTCGGCTACACGCAGCAGGTGCCGACCGAGGATCGCTACGTGCTGCGCAAGAGCGAGCTGCTCGAGCGGCTCGACGTCCTGCTCGGCGGCCGCGTTGCGGAGGAACTCGTGTTCGGCGACGTGTCGACGGGCGCGCAGAACGACCTGGAGCGAGCGACCGCGCTGGCGCGGCACATGGTCATGCAATACGGGATGAGCGCGAAGCTCGGCCTGGCGACGCTGGACGACGCGACGCCGCAAGGCGGTTCACCCGGCGTATGGACGCCGGGCGACGGCCGGTGCAGCGAACATACCGCGCAGTTGATCGACGAGGAGGTGCGCGCGCTGCTCGAAGACGCGCACGTCCGCGTCGCGGCGACGCTCGGCGAGCATCGCGACGCGCTCGAACGGATCGCGCGGTGCCTGCTGCAGCACGAGTCGATCGATCACGACACGTTGGTGGCGCTCATTACGCCGCCGGACGATCGCGGCGCGGCGCCCGAGCCGGCGCGAGCCGATGCGGAGCCGGTAGCGGCCACGGACACGTCGGCCTGACCCGCGACCGGCGATCGGGCCGCTCAACAGCCGATGCAGACCGCGCCGTCGCGCAGTTGCGCGGTGTCGTCGGTAACGACCGACGCGAGCCGCGGATCGGGGCGGAACACCGTGATGCCCTTGAGCCGGTCGCGCCACGCCGCGAAGAACAGCGCGTCGACCTGCGCCAGCGAACATTGGCTGTCCAGCGTCACGGTCTTCGAGATGCCGGCGTCGACGCAGGGCTGGAGCGCCGCGAGCATCGCGACGTGATCGAGCGGTGCGATCTCGGCCGCGGTAGCGAAATAGTCCGGCAGCTCGACGCCGTCGCCATGCAGCGCGCGAAACAGCCGGTAAGCATGGTTCTGCACCCGGAACGCGCGCACCTGCCCGTCTGCCGTGCGGACCATCCGGCGCTGCGTCCAGCCGACGGCCGGCTCGATGCCGTTCGAGCAGTTGTCGCAGAACGCGAGACTGACGCTGCCGGCCGGCGCGAACGACAGCAGATGGCTGTTGCGCAGCCCGTGCCGGTCGATCGCGTGATGCACCTTCAGCGGCAGCCGCATGCGGTAGGCGGGGCCGGTCAGGTAAGCGGCCGGATCGTAGGCGGGAAACGCGCCGCGCTCGGCGGCCAGCGCGGCCGATGCGGCAAACGCGTGCTCGCGCATCGTCAGCGCGATGCTGCGCGCACATGCGCGCGCCTCGACGCTGTCGTAGCGTAGCCGCAGCATCGTCAGCGCGTCGCCCAGGCCCGTCACGCCGACACCGATGCGCCGTGTCCGATGCGCTTCACGTGCGTGAGCGGCGAGCGGCCATGCGGTGAGGTCGAGCACATCGTCGAGCAGGCGCACCTGGACGTGCACCGCGTCGACAAGCGCCGCGAAATCGAATTGCGGCTCGCCGCCGATGCCGAACGGATGAAGCACGAACCGCGACAGGTCGATCGGCCCGAGCACGCAGCTGCCGTAGGGCGGCAGCGGCTGTTCGCCGCACGGGTTCGTCGCGTCGATCCGCTCGTGCTCGCGCAGCGGGTTCGCGTCGCGGATCGTGTCGAGGAACAGCAGCCCGGGTTCGGCGCTGTCGCGTGCGGCGTTGACGATCGTTTGCCACAGCTTGCGAGCAGGAACCGTCGCATGAAGGTAGCGCCCGTCCTGCCGCCGCGGCGACGCAATGTCGGCTGCATGGCGCGGCGCGTGATGGACGAGCGCCCATGGCAGATCGTGCGCGACCGCTTCCATGAACGCGTCCGTGATGCCGACCGACAGGTTGAAGGTCGGCCAGCGCGATCGCCCGCGCTTGGCCGTGACGAACGCGGCCAGATCCGGATGATCGCAGCGCAGCACGCCCATCTGCGCGCCGCGGCGCGGGCCGGTGAACGGCAGCGTGCGGCACATCGCATCGAAGCGGTCGATCGCCGCGCAGGCGCCACGTTCGGACGACAGGCGGCGTTCGTACGCGCTGGCGGGCGGCACCGGCGAGAAGTCGTAGCCGATTCCGCCGCCCATCAGCAGCGTGAGCCGGGCGTCGTCGAGCGCCTGCGCGAGCGCCGCGTCGGTGCCTTGCAGCGGCGTCTCCACGGGAACCGCGAGCGGGTGGACGAAGCAGTTGATCATCGTTCCGCCTGCCGTCGAGCCGGCATTCGCCATGATGCGGCCGGCGCCGATCGCGCCGCGCTGCAGGTTCAGGAAGAACGTGCGCTCGGCCCGGGCGCGCAGCGCGGGCGGCTCGGCGAGTGACAGTGCACGGGCGACACGCTGGAAGACGGCCGCGCGCGACGTTTCGCCGGGCTGCGCATAGCGCTCGGCGAGCACGGTGGTGCAAAGCGGCTGCTCGTCCATGGCGGGGCTCGGCGACGACGGATGATTCACTGTAAGGGCCTGCCCGCCCGCGTCGTTGATCGAGCGCAATCCGGCGCGGTTGCGGCATCGTTTGACGGTCGTCAACGCGGTGCGAAGGGGCATGCGTA